>Ga0318541_10000789_pt1 | contig 11110 bp, 13 predicted proteins | sample GRESIP166b4f26_FD_202503 | JGI IMG/M metagenome (GOLD analysis project Ga0318541, IMG submission 202503) | Tropical soil microbial communities from Luquillo Experimental Forest, Puerto Rico - GRE.SIPMG.166b4f26 | ecosystem: Environmental > Terrestrial > Soil > Tropical forest > Bulk soil...
CGAGCGCATGGTTTATGGAAGCGACCAGCGGCATGATTTCCGTCGGCAGGTTTTGTTCCGGCAGCCGTACCGACGTCGCATCAGGACCGATCGACGACGCCATACGGGAAATCTCGCGCACGGGTTTGAGCCCGTTGCGGATTGCAAAGACGCCGATTGCTAATGTGGCCAACATGAGCAGCGGGCTCACCCAAATGGCGTCAAATACGAATTCGCGCAAAATCGATTTGATGAGGGCGTCTGATCCTTCCGTCCGCGCGACCGATATCCACATCGGACCCGCGGCCGTCTGCAGCGCGACGCTCAAGCCGTAGTAAGTCTCGGAGCCAAAATCCTCGGAACCAGCGCCACTGAGGCGGAAATAGCTAGGCTCATCCGCGGAGGGGGGCCATTTGGACACGCGCTCGCCAAACTCGGCGGGGGATGCGGCAATGACGCGGCCATTGGTATCACGGATCGCGAACAGGTCATCTTCGGGTGCCGCCGCGTATGCGGCAGCAAGCTTCGAGGGCAGCTCAAGGCGAGGCTGGCCGGCACCGTCGGCGACCATCGCCCGTGCGAGATCCTCAGCGCGCAGGCCGAGTTCGCGGTCATTCAACGATCCTGCCGTGTCGTAGGCTTGATAGGCTAAAACGCCGACCGCGATTGCAGCGGCGGCGACATACAACACCCCAAGGCGCACCGCGAGGCGCACTTGCAACGAGCGAAAACCGACAAAACTCATCCTTTCGTCTCGGCGAGCAAATAACCTACTCCGCGCACAGTATGAATTTCCGCGCTGGCTGCGGCTTCTTGCAGCTTGCGCCGCAGGTGGTGCACGTGCACCGGAACAGCATTCGATTCGAGCTCCTCGTCGATGCCGTAGAGCTTTTCTTCGAGAACGCTCTTCGGTACGACGCGGCCCTGGCGGCGGAGCAAGTGCTCCAAAATCGCAGCCTCACGACGAGGAAGTTGCAATGGAATGCCGGCAACGCTGACGTCTCGACCGATGGTGTCGAAGACGATATTGCCGGCCTTAAGGGTGGTACCGAGCGCCGCTCCGGGACGGCGCAGCAGCGCCTTCGTGCGAGCAACGAGCTCGCTCATCGCGAATGGCTTCACGAGGTAGTCGTCTGCACCCGCATCGAGGCCGAGAACACGGTCCTCCACCGCATCGCGCGCGGTGAGGATCAAAATGGGGATGCGGTTTCCAGTAGGCCGCAACTCAGCAAGCAGGTTTAGCCCGTCACCATCGGGAAGCCCGAGGTCGAGGATTGCGGCATCGTAGGCGGTGTTTGCCAGCGCTTCCCGCGCATCGGCCCGCCGCCGCACGGTGTCCACGGCAAACTCGGCGCGCTCCAGCGCAGCTTTGATGATTTCCAAAATTCGCGGCTCATCTTCGACGACAAGGAGACGCATGTGCTTGCCCTTTCGGAAACCGGCACGCCTACTTTCAGTTGACTGCGCCAGCGCGCGCCCTGCTCAACACATGCGAAGTTTAAGACAGTTTTAAGCCGCCTGGGATGGTGCAGCTGCGCGCACGGTATCCAGAATCTTTGGAAACAACATACAGCTCTCGGACTTGCGACTGCCGCCGATCATCCCGCCCAATTCGGCATAAACCTGCCTTAAACGAACCCCCGCAGCATCAGGGCGAGGCACGTGAATAGCCCGCGGCTCATAGCGGCGACGGCTGTGGTCGGCCTCATCGCATTCCCACTGCTGCAGCCAACATGGGTCATGGTCAAATAGCTGGTCCGCGAATGCGCTTTTCCCTCGCAAGTACATAAGAAGGTCAACATGATGAGAAGAAGTCTGATGCTCGTTATCGCGGTCGGATTGGCGACGTTGGGAAGCAGCATCGCCTGGTCTGCAGACTCCGATCAGGCAGCTCTCATCAAAGCATTGGACGGCGCCAAGCTGACCCTGTTGCAAGGCATCGCTCAGGTCGCCAAGGGAACCGAAGTGCCCATCGAAGCAAAATACCAGATGGTACGCGGCAAGCTGATACTGTCGATCTATACCTCGGTGAAGGGCTTCGACACCGCTGCGGAAGATAATTCCTTCAACGAGTACATAGGCGACGTGACTACAGCGAACTGGACCCCGAAGAAGGACGTGTTCGCCGACCTAAAGCACATCGCTCGGTCGGCGCAGTATCACGCGCTGCTCTCGATGACCAAGGTCAGGATTCCGACAATCATCCAGAAGGCTTCGGCGCAGGGCACGGTCTTGGCTGTTAGGGAGAAAATTCGCGGCGGCAAGCCTGTTTTCGAAGTGATGGTGGTCCAAGACAATACGATCAGGCCGACGTTCTACGACCTCGCCACCGGGGAGCCGACAGCCGGCTGAGAAAGCAGTCTGGACCCAATGAACAGAAGGGATAGCCAATGATGATGCGTTACTCTTGCGTGATGTGCCTCGTGGCAATTGCGACGGTGTCGCTTGCACCCGATCGGGCATTCTCTCAGACGCCGAGCCCCCCGTTGCTGCAGCTCGAAACTAAGATTCCGTTGGGCGACGTTAAGGGCCGGATCGATCACATGGCGATCGATCTGCCCCGGCGACGTCTGTTTGTGGCCGAGCTCGGTAACGATACCGTCGGAGTCGTCGATTTGAATGAGCAAAAGGTACAGCACGTCATTACCGAATTGAAGGAGCCGCAAGGTGTCGGCTATGTCCCGTCGAGCGATACCGTTTTTGTCACCAATGCGGGTGACGGGTCCGTGCTGCTGTTCCGAGGCGCGGAATACGCAGCAGCAGGCAGAATCGATCTCGGCAATGATGCCGACAACATTCGCGTGGATAGCGCGTCCAACCGAGTGTTCGTTGGGTACGGGAGCGGCGCACTGGCGGTGATCGATCCCGCGACGAACGGCAAAATCGCCGACATTTCATTGCAGGCTCATCCCGAGAGTTTTCAGCTTGCCCGCTCTGACCGTCGCATCTTCGTGAACGTCCCGAAGGCGCGCGAGATCGCGGTCGTCGACCGTTTTGCGAGCAAACAGACAGGGAGCTGGCCGATCGACAACGGCAGCAATTTTCCAATGGCTCTGGACGAAAGTTCCGGCCGAGTTTTTGTGGCGTCTCGCAATCCCCCGCAGCTAAGCGTGTTCTCCGTGCGGGATGGCAGCGCGATTGCCGCCGTGGGTGCGTGTGGTGATACTGACGATCTCTTCTTCGATGCGAAGCGCCAGCGCGTGTACCTCAGCTGCGGCGACGGATACGTGGATGTGTTCGAGGCGCAAGGGGACGCCTACGGCCGCTCGGCCCACATCCCGACGATATCCGGCGCACGAACTGCGCTGTTTGTTCCCGAACTCGACCGGTTTTTCGTCGCCGCTCGTGCCAATCCCGGCGAACCAGCAGCCCTCTGGGTATTTCGCCCAATACCGTAAGTTGAGGCGCAATCTCAGTTCCAACATGTCCACCGTTCTTGCGTCGACCATACCGGCAGACCTGGTTGACAACACACACCTCTCGGACTTGTGACTGCCGCCGATCATCCCGTCCAACTCGGCATAAACCTGCCTTAAACACCCCTCTGCAGCCATCAGGGCGATCGTGCTCGTCTGCCCAGACGAGAGGATCGGCGCGCTGAAGGAAGAACGCACTCTCGGGAGTGCCACTCAGCCGCCATCGTGGACTGGGCGCATGGATGAAGGGTCGATTACCATGGCAACAGGCGTCGTCGTGGTCTACTTCTCGCGGTTCGGCAAGCCGCTGCAGACGCATCACAAGGTCGTGCTCGACTTGGGCGCCAAATCTATCGCCAAGATCAAGGGCTATGACTTTTCGGGGCACTATGAGTCGGGATGTGACTATTCCGACCCTCTCTTTTTCGTGCCTGGCGACACCTTGCTGCTGGACGAGGCATCACGTCTCGGCATTCGTTCTGCGAATGATCTCTACGGCGGCGTTGTGCCCCATCTTTTCGTGAAGACGAAAGCCATCACCCATGGCCTGGTCGATCGTGACGCGGAGCGACCGCAGGGCTGGTGCACGGCTTTCGCCGAGCGAGTGCGCGAGATCGTGTTGCCGGGCTACACCGTGTTCAGCAACCGCGATGCGCGGGTGGCGGCCAGACGCATGCTCAGGCGTGGACCCCTCCGCCTGAAGAAACCGCTCAGTGCGTCGGGAAGGGATCAGACGCTGGTTACGAGTCTGAATGAACTCGATGCAGACCTGGAAAATATCACTGCCGACGAAATCGCCACATATGGGTTGGTCCTCGAAGAGAACTTGCGCCAAGTCAGGACGTTGAGCATCGGGGAGGTTACAATCGGGAGCCTTAGGATCAGCTATCACGGAACGCAAAGGACTGTCAGGGACAACGAGGGGCGGCCAGTTTACGGCGGGTCGGACCTCGTATGCGTGCGCGGCGGGTGGAAGAGTCTCGATGCACTTCCCATGCCGTCCGAGGTACGCGCCGCGGTAGCTGCAGCAAGACAGTACGACGCGGCGGCGGAGGAATTTTCTGGTTTCATAGCATCGCGCCGGAACTACGATGTCGCTCAGGGAATCGGCGCTGACGATTGGCCACAATCAGGCGTGCTCGAGCCGTCCTGGCGCGTCGGTGGTGCGAGCAGCGCCGAACTCGCGGCATTGGCGACGTTCGCGCGGGATCCGTCGTTAAAGATCGTTCGCGCCTCGCACTTTGAGGAATACGGCCATAGCCGCCGAGCTCCCGCACACGCGATCGTCGAGTTTCAGGGGGACGATCCTGAGGCAGGCCCGCTGCTCCGATACACGATCGTGACCCCACAAGATCAGCAGCTGCGTAAAAAAATCTGCGGCCCATGTGTCGGGGCTTGGCGGGGCTTACCGGCGTCGGTGCTCTCATCCGACGCTGACAGCCGTGTAATACGATTCCGATCACGAACAGATGCTTCGCCCCGAAGTCAGCGGGGGAAGGGTCCAATCGGTCATTCCGGGCCAGATTACTCACTGGTCCCTGACCTCTCGAAATACGAGTGCCCGGAAAGCGAGGATGATTACCGGCATCGCATGGTCATAAACGCCGTTGCCCTGGTCTTTGTCAGCCTGCTGAGCCTTGCGGGCTTTTGGCTGGTCAATGTGATCGCGCATAGCTGAAGCATGCCGACGAACGCACCTTTGATGACTTCCGGCCCCGACGTCAGAATCTATTGCTAGCAGCCTCAGACGACCCAAGACTCATAGCGGACATCTGCACCCAGTCAGAATCAGCAATATCCACTTACGATCTGGTGTTACGCTTCAGGCGTAAGGCTGGACGTGCGGTTGTGGAGTGCAGGGCGCGACCGCGCTCCACCAATCTCGGACACTGGAAGTCCAGCGTTTCGGACAGCATTTTTCGGATGTTTCGGGCCTGCGCAACGAATGCATCCACTTGCGCAACCTTGTGCGCGGCAAGCTTGCGCCACCGCTCGGGCGGCGGGCGGCCGTCGACCCCGCGCAACAACACCTTAATCTCGGCGATGCTGAAGCCCACGTGTTTTGCGAATCGGACCATCGCCAGTCGCTCAAGTACACGATCGTCATAGCGTCGGCGCCCGCTCAGCCGCGGCGCTTTTGGGATCAGGCCGAGCCTTTCATAGTAACGAATGGCCGAGGACCGCAGCCCCATCTTCTTGGCCACCTCCCCAATGCTCATCCCAGGCATGAAAGAAACTCCTTGACTTGAAGTGCGCTTCAACTCGTAAGGTCGATCGACGCGAACGTCAAACAATAGTCACCGAGCACCAGGACGGCTCGTCATGAAACATCCGCTCACAAGAATTTGGCTCTATACCGCTTGTCTATTCCTGACCTTCGGATCCGATCCCGGCTGGGCGCAACATCCCGGCGCGCGCTCAACGCCGTCCCACGGCGCCGCGATCCCGCAGGCCGGCCCTGCTAATGCCATGGTCGAGTTCGAAAATGAATCCATCGTCGTCGTCCGCATCCGGATGGCGCCATACGAGAAAACGCCGATGCACGACATTGCGAGCGAGCGATTGGTGGTCTGGTTGACTGACGTATACTTGCGAGACACTCACGCTGACGGCAGCACCAATGACATTCACCGGCGCGCGGGAGACGTCGACTGGGTGCCGATTCAACGACATGCCGGAGAAAATCTCGCGCATGAGTCCTTGGAATTTCTGGCCATCGTACCGAAGACAAGGGGAGCGGCGGCGGTAAAGTAGTCGGATGCTCCGTCACATACCTTGTATCACATGGGCAATCGTCCCTTGTATCACACGGGCAATCGTCGCCACGCTTCCGCCGCAAAACGCGTCCCGAATTGCGAACCGGCCTTCCAGGAAACGTTGCAAACCACGGTCACTCGTCTATCCTTGGAGCGCCTGAGTTTTCCGCGGATCGGAGTGCGCAAGACGCACGATGTTGTCGGCCTTGACCAAGACTTTTCGCGCCAGAGCGGCGATAGTGCTTGCCGTGCTCTACGCGCTTTGCATTCTCGCGCCGTCGGTGGCCTTTGCATTTTCCGACAATCCCGCCGTCGCGCATTGTCTGACCGAAGGCCACGTCGGCCCGCACGATCACGGCGGCAAGGTTCACGCCCACGCAGACGGCACGGCTCATCAGCACCACGATGACGGTACCGCGCCGCAGCCGGCCGGCGACGATGGAAAGGCCCCGGTGGCGAACTGTTGCGGCCTGTTTTCCGTCGTGGCAATTCCCTACCAGCCGGATATCAATCTCGGACTTAACATCCCAGCTTCTGTGGTCGTGCCAGCTCTGGCCGAGGCCCTGAGCGGGCGCGGCCCGGAACGCATCAACCGGCCTCCCATCGCCTGACTGTCGCAGTTGAAGCCGGCGCGTGCGCTGAACGGTCGCGCACGCCCGCCCGCAATCGACAGTCGAGGATTCCATGTCCGTGCACCTTCGGACGTTCGATGCCGCTAGCAGACCGGCGGTCACTCGGGCTTTCCGGCTCGAGTTAGTCACGCTCGCGGCGTTGGCGGGGCTCGTTCTGCTGCTCGTGGGGTGCACCGACGCGCCACGCTGGCCGGTGGCGGGCCCCGATCCATCCGATCCAGGGGTTCGCGTGCCGCGGGTTGGCTATCGCTCGACGATTGCGCCTTACAATAGCCAGCGGCCGGTCGAGCCCGGGCCTTGGGGCGAGCAGAACCAGCGCGTCGCTCCACAACCCAAATCCGGGCAGTAGGAGCGCCCGATGGTGTGGGAACTTCGTTCGCTTGCTTTCCCGCATCGGCCGCACTCGCTGCGCCGACTATTCCGCGCGAGGTCGGGCCTCGCCTCGGCGATGCTGCTTTCCGGTTGCACCTGGTTTTCGCCGGATGCGGGTATGGGAGTCGTCGCCACGATCGCACAGCAGGAGCTGAAGAAGGACGCGGCCGCGATCCGCTCGCCCGAGGAGGCGGAAGTCGCCGGCGCCACCGTTCGCCGCCTTCTCGGCCGCACCCTAACCGCGGACGCGGCGGTCCAGACCGCGCTGCTCAACAACCGCGGTCTGCAGGCGGCATACGATGAGCTCGCCATCGCCGATGCTGACCGAGTCGGACAAAGCCTTCCGCCGAATCCAACGTTTTCATGGCGACGCATCCAGGCGGGGCTGGCGCTCGAGAGCGAGATGCAACTCGTCGCCGATATCATCGCACTTGCGACCCTGCCGGCGCGATCCGAGCTTGCCGCGGAACGCTTTCATCAAGCGCAGCTGCGCGCCGCCGAAGAGACGCTCCGCGTCGCCCATGAAGCCCGGCGCGCTTACTATCAAGCCGTTGCAGCGCGCGAGCTCGTCCACTTCTTGACGGAATCGCGGTCGGCGGCCGAAGCCGCAACCCAGTTAGCAGCGCGGCTCGGCGAAACCGGGGCGGTGAACAAGCTCGATCAGGCCCGCGAGCAGGTATTCTATGCCGACTTGACCGCACAGCTCGCCACCGCGCGCCAGCGGGAGGCAAGCGAGCGCGAGGCGCTCATTCGCGCGATGGGCCTGTGGGGCACAAGTCTCGACTTCAAAATTCCAAATGCGCTTCCGCCGCTGCCACATCGTGTTCAGACGTTGGCAGGGATAGAGGTGGACGCGGTCGGCCGGCGCGTGGACCTGCAGATCGCCCGTATCGAGCTCGACGTGCTCGCGAAATCCTACGGCCTCACCCAAGCCAGCCGATTCATCAATATTCTCGACGCCGGCTACGCCGATAAGCTGGAAAAGCGAGTCGACGAACGCGTTCTGATGCGCGGCTTCGATGTCCGATTACAAATCCCGCTGTTCGACTTCGGCGAGGTCCGCGTCCGCCAGGCCGAGGCGACCTATATGCAGGCCGTTAATCGGCTGCTCGAATTGGCGGTTAATGTGCGCTCAGAGGCACGTGATGCGTACCGCGTCTACGGCTCGACCTATGACATAGCAGGCCATTATCAGCGCGAGGTCTTGCCGCTGCGCAAGATCATCTCCGACGAAACGCTGCTTCGCTATAACGCGATGCTAATTGACGTGTTTTCACTGCTCGCGGAGGCGCGCCAGCGCATTGCGGCGACGATCACGGCGATCGAGGCGAAGCGCGATTTCTGGCTCGCAACCGTGGACCTCAAGGCGGCCATCGCCGGCGGCGGCAGGTCGGGTAACAGAAATGAACGAATAGACCCCATGGCGGCATCCGCCGGCAAGGCGGACGCACGTTGATCAAGGAGAAGACCATGATTTCGCGCAGAGGCTTTCTCGGCACCGCCGCGGTGTTGGCAAGTGCTACCGCTGTCAGTGGGCGCGTGCAGGCGGCTGGCATTCCCGAGGCGCCGAGCACCAAGACAACCACCATGCAACCGCCGATCTTTCCGACGAGCGGTCCCGACTATCAGCCGGTCGTCACGCTCAACGGCTGGACTTTGCCGTGGCGCATGAACGGCGACTGGAAGGAGTTTCACCTCGTTGCAGAGCCGGTGGTGCGCGAGTTCGCGCCGGGCATGAAGGTGAATTTGTGGGGTTACAACGGACAGGCACCAGGACCGACGATCGAGGCGGTCGAAGGCGACAAGGTGCGCATCTTCGTCACCAACAAGCTGCCGGAGCACACCACCGTGCATTGGCACGGGATGCTGCTGCCGAACGGGATGGACGGCGTCGGCGGCGTGACGCAGCCGCACATCGAGCCGGGTAAGACCTTCGTCTACGAGTTCGAGATCAAGCACAGCGGGACCTTCATGTATCACCCGCATTCGGACGAAATGGTGCAGATGGGGATGGGCATGATGGGCATGTTCGTCGTTCACCCGCGCGACCCGAGATTTCGCCGCGTCGATCGCGACTTCGTATTCATCATGAGCGCGTACCTGATCGATCCCGGGACGCATCTGCCGAAGGTCGCGGAGATGACCGATTTCAACATGTGGACGTGGAACAGCCGCGTGTTTCCCGGCATCGATCCGATGCCGGTGCGGCTCGGCGACCGCGTGCGCGTGCGGATGGGCAATCTCACCATGACCAACCATCCGATCCATTTGCATGGCCACCATTTTTCGGTGAGTTGCACGGACGGTGGTTGGGTGCCGGAGAGTGCGCAATGGCCGGAGAGTACCGTCGACGTCCCGGTCGGTACCATCCGAGCCTTTGACATGGTTGCCGACAACCCGGGAGACTGGGCTTTCCACTGTCACAAGACGCATCACGCCATGAACGCCATGGGTCACAACGTGAGGAATTTTGTCGGCGTGCAAAAGCGCGATGTCGCGCGACAAATCCGCAAGCTCGTGCCCGACTACATGCCTATGGGCTCGGAGGGCATGGCTGTGATGGGCGAGATGGAAATGCCGATGCCCGACAACACGCTGCCGATGATGACCGGGTTCGGACAGTTCGGACCGATCGAAATGGGCGGCATGTTTACCATCATGAAAATTCGCGAAGAGCTCGCGACCAACGATTACCGGGACCCCGGCCCATACAAAAATCCCGCGGGCACCGTCGCATACGAGTTCCAAGGCACCCCGCCTAGTGAACCCGCGCGCCCTATCGACAATCCGCCAGGCCGGGGAGGGGCGGCGGAACCGAACCGCTGGAAACCGAACGCAAGACCTTCGTCGTCGCATCAACACTAACGTGAGGACCTCATGATCATCTATCCCCTTCGATTGATCGCCGGTGCACTGCTTCTCGCCTTCGTGGAGCCCAGCACCATCCGTACCGACCTGACCGCTGTCGCGTATGCCCACGAAAGCCACCAGAGCTTTGCCGCCGGCGAGCCGGGTGACCCCAAAAAGCTGGCCCGCACTATCAAGGTCGTCATGCGCGAAGATGGGAAGAAAATGGCTTTCGAGCCCGCCCGGATCACAGTGCGCAAAGGCGAACAAATCCGCCTCGTTTTGGAAAACGGCGGCACCGACGATCACGAGTTCGTTCTCGCGACTGTAAAGGAAAACCGTAAGCACGCCGCATTGATGAAGAAGTTTCCCGATATGGAGCACGATGACCCGAATGCAAAACGTCTTGCGCCCGGCGCCCATGGCGAAATCCTGTGGAAATTCACAAAAGCCGGCACATTCGAATTTGCCTGCCTGATCCCGGGACACCGCGAGGCGGGAATGCTGGGCAAGGTTGTCGTCAAGTGAGCGCAATCACCCGGTGCAAAGGAGGCCATCATGACAGTAAGGACTCTCGTCACCTCTGCGGCGATAGCACTGTGGTTCGGCGCGAGCCCGCCGGCGACGATGGCGCAATCGGATGACTTTGTGAACGGTCAAGTCATGAAGATTGACGAGCCCGCGGGCAAGATCACGATCAAGCACGGCCCGCTCAGGAAATTCGACATGAACGAGAACATGACCATGGTATTTCGCGCCGGCGATCCCGCCATGCTGAAAGCAGTCAAGCCGGGCGACCGTGTCCGGTTCGTGCCGGACCGGGTCAACGGCCAGTTCACGGTGACAAAGATGGAAAAGGTAAGATGACTAGGGGAGGGTTAAGAAGTCTAATGGATGGCGCATCAGTAGTCGAAGTGAACGCTGAGGATGCCATGCGTCGAGGGCGACAGACGCCGCCCTCGAGCAAAAGGTCACTTCAAGAAACTATCTGGCCACGCTCGCGCCGTCGTACGTGACTCGATAGACCGCGCCGTTGTAGTCGTCGGAGATCAGCATCGAGCCGTCCTTGAGGACCATGAGGTCAGCCGGGCGTCCGATATAGTTGTTG
>Ga0318541_10000792_pt1 | contig 11095 bp, 10 predicted proteins | sample GRESIP166b4f26_FD_202503 | JGI IMG/M metagenome (GOLD analysis project Ga0318541, IMG submission 202503) | Tropical soil microbial communities from Luquillo Experimental Forest, Puerto Rico - GRE.SIPMG.166b4f26 | ecosystem: Environmental > Terrestrial > Soil > Tropical forest > Bulk soil...
ACCAAGGAGTACTCGTTGGAAGAGATCAACGAGGGCTACGAGGACATGCTGGCGGGCCGCAACATTCGTGGTCTGATCAGATTCTGAGCACCGTGCCGCTAATCGAGCCGTGCAGGCATTACGGCAATGCACGCGGCCTTCAACGAAGAGGGGTAGCCGATGACCGACTTCACCGACATCACCCACGAGGTCGACAACGGCCTGGCGTGGATCACCATCAACAGACCCGAGCGGTACAACGCGTTTCGAACGCGCACCCGCGATGAGCTGATCAGTGCCTTCGAATGGGCTTGGGCTAGTTCGGGAGTCGGGTTTGGGATCGGCGGCGGCCATCTCTTGCACGGGCTCTGCGACCTGACGATCGCCGCCGACACCGCGGTGTTCGGACAGAACAGTCCGCGGGTCGGATCCTTCGACGCAGGCGTCGGCACCGGCTATCTGGCGCGCCTGGTCGGCGAGAAGCGCGGGCCCGAATTCGCCGCTTACCACGGCAACTGAGATGTTCACCGCAGAACAATACGAATTCGCCCAGGCCGTCGAGAGATTCTGCGCGGAAACCTGCGGTACCGCCGAGCAGCGCGCGGAGCTGACCGATGGTGGGCGGCTCTCGAACAGCGCGGGATTGTTACGGCAGTTCGCCGGACTCGGATGGCTGGGAGTCTCGCTTCCTGTGGCATACGGCGGCGGCGGCGCCGGCATGGTGGAGGAATGCATCTTCCTGGAGGAGACATCGCGCGGCCTGGCGCCGATCCACGCCTACGGCACCGGGCTGACCGCGGCCCAGACCTACCTGCGGCACGGCACCGAGCCGCAGAAGCAGGAAGTGCTCGGCAACTTGTGCGACGGGCGGTTTGAGGCGATCGCGTTGTCCGAACCCGGTGCGGGATCAGATCTCGCCGGGGTTCGTACCCGCGCGGTTCGCGATGGCGACCGTTTCGTGGTGAACGGTCAGAAGACCTGGATCACGGCCGCACACCTGGCCGATCACCTGCTGGTGCTCACCCGGACCGCGACCGATGTCGGGAAGCATCAGGGACTGACATTGCTGTACTTGTCGCCCTCTACGCCTGGGCTGGACATCAAGCCGATTCAGACGATGGACGGCCACACCGTCAACGACGTGTTCTTCACCGACGTGACGGTCCCGGCGGGCAACGTCGTCGGTGGTGTGGGCGACGCGTGGCACCGGCTGATGCGTGGGCTCAATGTGGAGCGGTTGATCATCGCCGCGATGTCGTTGGGTGCGGCGCGCCGCTCACTCGAAGACACGATTACGTATGTGTGCCAACGCGAACAGTTCGGTCGGTCGATCGGTAGTTTCCAGGCGGTCCGCCATCGCCTGGCCGATCTGGCCGCTGACATCGAATGCTGTCGCGCCTACGTCTATGCGGTGGCTGCACAGATTGACGCCGGCCTGGAAGACCAGCTCGCGCGAGAAGGCTCGATCGCGAAACTCAAGTGCACCGAGGTCGCCAAGCGGGCCGCATTGGAGGGTGTGCAGCTGATGGGCGGCGCCGGCTATACCGTCGAATTTGGGATGGAGATGCAGGTGCGCAAGGCACTCGCGGCACCAATTTACGGCGGGGCCAACGAAATTCAGCGCGAGATCATTGGAAAGAGCTTGGGGCTATGACACGCATCTTTGATCCCATAGTGCTCGACGGCAAGCGCATCCTGGCCACCGGCGGCGGCATGGGCCGACGCGAAACGGTGCCGGCCGAGGCCGTGGCGGGTGCGCAGGGCCAGTGTTTTGGGGACTCTGCTTGGCATTCGGCGGCCAGCGCAGCGACGAGCTTGCCGGGGCTGAACAGGGCAATCTGTTTGCCCGGCAACGGGAGCCCACGTCGAGATCCGGCAGCCCTCGACGGCGTTTGGGTCACGGCCGGCCCGGTTTCGGCAGGCCATGTTGTGTGGTCTGCGCGATCACCAGGGCGGCGCCGACTTCGAGCACATTGTCGGTGAGCGGCTGCCCCAGCAGTTCCTCGGCTTGGGTAAGCCGGTAACCCACGGTCTTGGGATGGACGTGCAGGATCTCCGCGGCCCTTGACTGCCGGCAGCCGTTGTCGAGGTAGACGAGCAGCGTCTCGCGCAGCCGCTCCGTGGTCGGATCATCGTTGATCAGCGTCGCGAGGCGGTTCTCGGCGAACTGCCGAGCGCGGCCGAGGTCGAAGCACAGCGCCGTGGCCAGTTCGACATCCCGGTGGCGCACCACACCGCCGCGCACATTGGGGTTCAGTCGAGCGACCCGGTCCGCGTCGCGAGCCTGCTGATGAGATCGGGCAAATCCCATGCGGCCCAAGCCAATCTCGCCCATTCCGACCACGATGTCCCTGGTCGGCGTTTCGCGCATGCGCCTGAGCCGGTCCGCGCCCGGCGGACGCGGCCAGCTCAGCCAGGACCACAACGTGCCATTACCCACCGGCAACGTCACCACGGAGGCCGGCCCAGCCGCGCTGGCCAGCGTGTCGGCGGCGGCCCGCACATCGGCACCCGCGGCAAGGGGTGACAGCACCAGCGCGACGTGGTAGCCCCGGATGTCGCACCGCAACGCGGTGGAAATCTCCGTCTCGTCCACCGGGGTGTCGTCCAGGAGGAGTTCTCGGATGGTTTCGGCGGCGGACAGCCCAGGTCGCGACCGCGCGCCGTAGCGGTCGTGGTAATCGCTGACCAGCCGTTCGCAAGAGCGGTCGATGAACGTGAAGATGTGCTTGGACGAGGTCGCCAGCACGTCGCGCAGCCGGGCGGCATCGGTGACTTGGCGCGCGACGTGGTCGCTCCACATCTCCCACAGCAGCGCGTGGCCGTACCGGTAGGCCCTCAACAGCGCGGTGATTTCGCCGCCCTCGGCCACGGTATGGCGCAGCAGATCCTGGGTTCCGGAAGGCGGCTCGGCCGCGTCGGCCGGGACGCCGAATGCGATGGTCGCGAAGATCGCCCCGATATTCTGTTCGGTACTCTCGCGCAACGCCTTGACGGCTTGCGCCGATCCGTTCGGCGTAAGTCCGGCCACATTGGCCAAGATCTGGGCCGAAATCTCCGCGCTTACTTCAGCGGAGCGCAGCATCATTTCGTGTGCACAGCGCCGCGTGGTCTCGGCGGCCGTCTCGGCGGCTGGCTCGTCGATGGCCGCTTCACCCGCGGTCGGCTCGGTGGCACCCGGGCTGGCCCGTCGCATGGCGACACCATACGTCGTTTCCGCTCGGGTCACTCGAGAATCTATCCGGTAAGGGGTAGAGAACTGGTCGAACTGGACAAAGAGCGCCCTGCGCCACCAGTGGTCGTCGATGGTGATGCACGCAGCAGAGGATCACTGTCCGAAACGTTGCACGCCGCGGCTATGGCTGCCAGGTGCTCTGAGCCGCACGATTGGCGCATGGGTTCATCCGCCACGTTTCTCACTGCACCAGCACACCGTCACACCGTCGACAAAAACGCCCCCACGGGGCAATGGATCGACCATCTCCGCAGGCGTTATCCCACCGAATCGGAGATCGACAGGGTGCTGACCCGACGGTTGCGCAACCGCGCCACCGGCCGCTACTCGCCGCCGTCTCTCGACACACTCAAGGCCGGCGTCACCGCGCTGCTCGGCGATCGGCTCGAGGAGCCGTTCATCATCTCCGACACTCGTTGGCTGGGCGGCGGTGCATCGAAACTACAAATGGCCTTTACCCTCGAGTGGGTCCGGCCTCACGTCGGACGGATCCAAACCCCGATGGTGTTGCGTATGGAGCCAGCTGAGTCGATTGTCGAGACCAGCCGGCTGCGCGAGTACCAGCTGATCAGGGCCTTCGAGGGCGTCGTGCCCGTCCCGCCCGTTTACTGGCTCGACGCACACGCCGACTACCTGCCGTATCCCGGCCTGATATACGGCCTCGTCCCCGGGACGACGCGACCGTCAGCGGGCTCGGTAGGGGTCTCCGGGCTGGGTACCAACCTGGGTCCGGAGCTTCGCGGCCCACTGGCGCGCCAGGTGGTCCGCCACCTGGCGGCGATCCACACTTTCGACTTCGCCAAGGCAGACCTCGCCGCGTTCGATATCCCGGCTCTTGGGACGCAAAGCGTCGAGTGGGCCATCAACTGGTGGACCCGGGTGTGGGACGAGGACTGTGGGGAGGACATCCCGTTGATGCGCGTCGCTTCGCATTGGCTTCGCGACAACATGCCCGCGGTGGAACGGCTCTCGGTCGTTCATGGCGACTTTCGCACCGGCAACTATCTGTTCACCGAACACGACCGGCAGGTCACCGCGATCTTGGACTGGGAACTGGGCCGGATCGGCGACCGCCATCAAGATCTCGCATGGATTGCGGCGCCGGCGTTCGGTCACCTCGCCGAGGACGGCACGACATTTCTGGCCAGTGGCCTCCTGCCGACCGATGAGCTGTACGCAAAGTACGAGCGGACCTCGGGGCTGTGCGTCGACCCGAAACGCGTTCACTACTACAGCGTTTTCAACGCGTTCTGCATTGCGGTTCTCACTTTGGGTACCGGTTACCGCATCGCTCGGGGAGCGAAAACACACCAGGACATCACCGTCATGTGGCTGATCGGCATTGGCGGCGCGATGCTGCACGAAATTCAGACATTGTTCGAGAAGGGACAGTGACGTGCTGATACGCTACGAAATCCAGCTGCAAACCATGATCAAGGCGATGGTCGACACCGTCCTACCCGCGGTCGATCCGCTCAACGCACTTGCACAGGAACAATCTCGATTGGTCATCGGCACCCTTATGCTCATGGCCGAACAACTGCCGCTGCAGTTCCGCTTCGACTGCGATGAACTGACCCGGATGATTATCCTGGCAGACGAACTCGGCGCCCAGCTCGAGGATTGCACGGGGACGGTCACCGAGGCATTGCTCGCCTTGACCGCGTCGGCCGCTGCCGGCCGCGCGCTGCTGTCGCGGCCGACAGCCGATCCCACCGAGATCGTCGCGGTGGCACGTGCTATCCGAGCAGCCTCAGACCATCTGGTCGACGTGGTTTTCACCGACGAGTGCGCGCGGGCCTATCGTGCCGATGTGCTCCGCGTCGTCCTGGACCAATCGCGCGGCGAGATCCTGCGTGACCGCGTGTGGACCCGCAGCCAGGGCTTCGAACCCGACGCCGAGGATCTTCCCACGATCGAATCTTTGCTTCTTCCTTTGACTTCCGGGCTGGTGACCAAATGACTGACTGGGCGAAATACGAAGGGCTCGTCGTCGACCCCGAGCAAGATCTGTGGAGCCAGAGCTATTACTACAACGCCTATGACCCGGCGACGCGGACGGGGTGTCTGATCCGAATCGGTCTGCTGCCCAATCGGAAACAGGCTAACAGCTGGCTGATCGTATTTGCCGACGGCCTGCCCGTGTTCGCCAGGACCAATCTCAACCTGCCCTATACCGACGCCCGACCCGATCGCGGAGTACAGATTGCGGGCATGACGGTGTGCGCCGTCGAACCGTTGACGCTGACGCACATCAGCTTCGCCGACGCGGACTTCGGTCTCGAACTGGACTGGTGTTCCACTGTGCCGCTGGCCGACTGCATCGCGATGACCCAAGACGCCGAAGGTACGTTCGCACGCGAGATGGCCGACATTCACCTGGAGGGCCCGTGTTTAGTGACGGGTCACGTCGTCATTCGAGGTAAACGTGTCGCGTTGTCCGGCAGGGGCTTCCGGGATATCGCCGCCGGTACCCGCAACTGGGATGGGTTACGGCACTATCGGTTGGCCTGGCCGGTCTTCGACAATGGCATGGCATTCTCGGGAATCCACGGTATGTCGACCAGCGGCGCCAGCTCATACATGCGGATGTTCTACGACGGCTCACGGTGGCTTAAGGTCAAACACATAACGGAATCGATCGAGTACTCGTCGGACACCTTCCCGGTGACGTCTATGCAGTGGGCCTTCGAGGATCAACTCGGCCGCCACTTCACATTCTCCGCGAAGCCGGTCTTCAACTGGGTTTTCCCGCAGGACACGTTTGTGGTGTGCGAGCAGATGATGGAGTTCAAGCTGGGCGACGGCACCCTCGGTTACGGCCTGAGCGAAGGCGGATTCCGACTGCCATGGTGCGTGAACGGCGGCGAGACGTAAACCGCTGCGGCGTGATCCGGCGCGTCGTCGCATCCAGGGGTGTCTGGGAGATCGTCCCCGCCACGGTGATCAGTATGCGGCTCCACCGTTCGTACTCGGCGAGCGTCTGAGTCGGCGTCCAGGCGCGCCGGGCGTCGGCGAAGGCATCGTTGGTGCGTTCAATGTTGCTGCTCCGCAGGATTTTTTAGCGATTCGAGCGTGAACAGTGAGTGACACGCCGAGCCCATATGCGCGGCGACGTCCTGCACTCGCCGGCCCGCTGCCTTACTTGGTGTTCGCCACTGGACGTCGTCGAGATCGCGGCAGAAGAGGATCAATTCCGCTCGTTCCCGCCGCGGGGCGGCGACCCTGTCACTCCGAAACATGGCTCAATCCGCCCGCACCGATGTGATTATCGGCAGATCCGACGACTTGGCCGCGCGGATCGGCCCCGGCGATCTGCCCAAACGTTAGCCTGTGACATCGCGCCCCAGCGCGACCCGCGCGATGCTCCACAGTTGCACTTCGTTGGCTCCTTCGTAGATTTCACCGACCTTGCTGTCACGCCAAATGGACTCGAGATGGTTGACTCGCCCATCGGCGGTAAGTTGACGCACAAACCCGTAGCCACCGTGGACCTGGATTGCGTCCCGCGCGATGTCGACAGCGACCCTGCTACCGCTCACCTTGGCCATCGCGGCCTCTGGCTCCGGTCCGTCGCGCTCGTCGGACTTGCGGGCGGCCTTCTGATAGAGCGACCGGGCATTCTCCAGCGCGATCGCGTGCTCGGCGAAGCAGAACTGCCAGTGCTGAAACGAGCCGAGCTTCGCCCCGAAGGCGCTGCGGCTACGCAGGTGAGCCACGGCGTGGTCGAAGGCGCACTGGCCCATCCCGACGCCCATCGCGCCGACTCCAATCCGCCCCAGCGACAGGCTTTTCAGAGCGGCCGCCAGCCCCCGCCCGGGTTCGGCGATGACGTGTTCATCTGGAACGAAAACGTCGCTGAATTCGACGTCAGAGGTCAGCTGTAGCCGGTTGCCCATCTTGAGATCCGGCTCGCTGACTGCGACGCCGTCGGCGTGCATGTCGACGAGCAGCATGGCCTGGGCGCCATCGACAACGCAGAGCACCGTCATGATGTCCGCAGCACAGGAGTTGGTGATCCAGCGTTTGCGGCCGGTCAGCCGAAATCCGCCGGACACCCGCACGGCGGTGGTGCGCATTGCGGCGGCCGACAGGTCGGTGCTGGCGTCGGGTTCGCTGGTGGCGAAGGAGCCGACGATCTCGCCGCGGACCAGCCTCGGCAGAAACTCGCCGCGAATAGACGGTGGGGCGCCATTGAGCGTGCGCCCGACCAGCAGTGCCTGTCCGTCGTAGAGCGCCGAGGCGACTCCCGGCGTGAAATAAGCCAATTCCTCGAGCACCGTCGCAGCGCCAAGCATCGGATATTGAAGGCCCCGGCCGCCAACATCCGCGCCGAACGGGATCGCGTACAGTCCGGCATCGGCCATCTGCCGGAGGACGTCGCGGGGGAAGACCGCCGATGATTCTTCAGCCGAGTTCAGCTCTGCGGCGCGTGGGGCCAGCACGCGCTCCGCGAACTGTCTTGCTTCCTCTCGGATCTTGAGCGTCTCAGTGGGCAGCAGGTAATCGTCGAACAGCCGTACCGACGTGCGGCGCAAGCCCTCTAGTGTCGACGGATTCGTGGCAGACATCAGCTGAGCCCTTCCGCTGATAGCCATAGCGTAAATTGTTGGTGCACAGCCTCGTTGGTGCCGAAAACCTCCTGCTTAAGCACGCGGTTGGGCCCGAATCTGCTTGCCACCCATCGCCCGCTCACCAGGTCGACTCGTAACAGGTCACCATCGGCGGCATAGGCGTGTCCCGTCCAGTGCGGGGCGATCATGACGTCCTCCCGGGATTCGGTCGCGCTAACGCGCTTCGGCTACATCAAGCGGTCTCTCGATCCAATCACCGCATGTCGGAGGTGGTTAGCCCCTGAAGGGGATGACTTGGTGTCCCAAAAGGGGTATGACGTGTTTGCTCAGGTCCACGCCACCGGGTGACCTGGCACGGCTCTACGCACCGGCGCGCCAAAGCACTGATCTTCACTACCCAACGACCCGCTATGGATAATCAGAGCCCTCTGGCGACGAGTTCTTTCAAGATCTCGTTGGTGCCGCCGTAGATCTTTTGCACTCGCGCGTCTGCGTACATCCGCGCGATTGGGTATTCCATGATGTATCCATAGCCTCCGAAGATCTGCAGACATTTGTCGATGACTTTGCACTGCATGTCACTCGCCCACATCTTGGCCATCGACGCGGTCGCCGCGTCGAGGGTGCTCTCCAGGTATCGCTCAATGCAGTGATCGATCAGCGCTTTACCGGCGAGCACATCGGCCTTGCATTCGGCCAGAACGAATTTCGTGTTCTGGAATTCGAGGAGTGGCCTGCCGAACGCCCGGCGTTCCTTCGCGTACTTGACCCCTTCCAGCACGGCGGCCTCAGCCATCGCAACGCCGCCGACCGCGATGCTCAGCCGCTCCCGGGGAAGTTGCTTCATCAGTTGGTAGAAACCCTGGCCCTCCACCCCACCGAGGAGATTTCGCGCCGGCACGCGCATGTCGGTGAATGCTAGCTCGCGGGTGTCCTGTCCATGCTGGCCGATCTTGTGCAGTATCCGGCCGCGTTCGAACCCGGCCTGACCGTTGGTTTCGACGACGAACAACGAGATCCCCTTGGCTCCCTGACTCGGGTCGGTCTTCGCCACGACGATCAACAGATCGCAATGGGATCCGTTGGTGATGAACGTCTTCGACCCGTTGATCACGTAATCGTCGCCGTCACGGACGGCGGTGGTTCGCACCGCCTGCAGATCCGAGCCGGTCCCGGGCTCGGTCATCGCGATGGCCAGCACCGCCTCGCCCGTCGTCACACGCGGAAGCCAGCGCGACTTCTGCTCCTCGGTGCCGAACCCGTAGATGTAGTGTGCGCAGATTGTGGAATGTGCGTTGAAACCGAACGCCGAGTCTCCGGAGAAACTCAGTTCGTATTGAATTACTGCCTCGTGTCCGAAATTACCGTCACTACCGCCGTATTGGTCTGGTAGCTCCGGACAGAGCAGCCCCGCCGATCCTGCCTTGTTCCAAAACTCACGGTCAACCTGATGCTGTTCGGCCCAGCGTTCCTCATTAGGTGTGACCTCTTTACGGAAGAAGTCTGCCGCGTGCTTGCGAAGCAGCCGCTGGTCATCGGTTTCCCACCGAGATCGGTAGTCGGGAAACAGTTCAGTCATGTCGTGGGCGGGTCCGCGGTCACAGGGGAGTGGCTGTCGCGCCGGCTCGGCCGCGATCGGCTTTGTCGAAGAACTGTTGAGAGCGCTCCATCACCGTGGTGTTGCCGCCGCACAGCGCGTACCCCCACATCGCTTCGACACGCAGCTGGTCGTACAGCGTGCGGCCGATGATTTCGAGCACCGTCTCCTTGGCCGATTCGATCGCGGCCTGGTCACAGCGCAGGATTTGCTGCACCAACGCGTCGGTCTCCTCCATCAGCTTCTCGTGGGGCACCACTCGCGCGACCATGTTCGCGGTCAGAGCGCGCTCGGCGGAGATCGGCTCGCCGGTCAGCAGCATCTCCAGCGCGAACCCGACACCGCAGGTGTTGACCAGGCGCGGGATGCCGCCGTCGGCCGGATGCATGCCGCGGCGCACCTCGAACGTGCCGAACTGGGCGCGCTCCGAGGCGATGCGGATGTCGCACGCCATCGCCAGCTCGACGCCGTGCCCCACGCACCAGCCGTTGATCGCGGCAACGATCGGCTTGGTGATGCGCGACAGCGGACCGCGGGTGATCCCGCACAGGCCGTCCTCCATACGTTCGCGGCCGACCATCGGCCCGACCGTCTGCCACTCCGGCGCATGAGTCTTCAGGTCGGCGCCGGCGGTGAAGGCGTCGCCGGTTCCGGTGATCACGGCAACGCGCAAGCCCGGGTCGTCGCGGAAGTCGCGCCAGATGTCGCACAGCAGCTCGTGAGCTTCGATGTCGATCGCGTTCTTGACCTCCGGGCGGTTGAGGGTGATGTAAGCGACCTCACCGCGCTTGTCGTAGAGCACCTTTGCTGACATGACAGAACCTTTCTAGCTTGTCTGACTGGTGTCGAGGATGTTGGGCAGCGCGGCACGGTGGAACCCGTCGAACGGGATGTTGTGTTGCACGGGCTGCAGTTCCCACCATCCCGGTTTGGCGTTCGGCGCTCCACCGTCGACCCGGATGCAGGTTCCGGTGATGAAGCTGGCAGCCGGTGACAGCAGGAAGACCACCGCCGCGGCGACTTCCGCCTCAGTTCCAAAGCGCTGCAAGGGGATCGTGTGGGCGACCTGGTTGCGGATGAAGTCAGTGTCCTTGCTGTCGTAGGTGTCCAGCCCACTCGATGCGATGGACCCGGGGGCGATCGTGTTCACCCGCACACCGGCGGCGGCCCACTCGGTGGCGGCCGATTCACTCAGTGTCAGCATGCCGCCGCGTGCGGCCGCCGAGTGCGCGAAATGCGGCCAGCCATGCCAGATGTCGGCGATCATATTCACGATCGCGCCCCCGTGCTCCTTCATCCACCTGGTATAGACCTCGCGCATGACGACGAAGCCACCGGTCAGATTGTTGCGCACCACCGCCTCAAAACCCTTGGTGCTGATGGTCTCCAGGGGCGCCCGGTATTGGCCACCGGCATTGTTGAACAACCCGTCGATGCGTCCGTGCTCGGTGAGGATCGCGTCGATGACGCCACCGACGGCGGCTTCGTCGCGGATGTCTGCGGTATGGATGGAGACCCGCCCGCCGTCGGAGCGGATCTCGGCTTGCACGGCATTGAGTTTGTCTACGTTGCGGCCGATGATCGCCACGTCGGCGCCCAGCGCGGCGAGTTCGTGGGCGGTGCATCGCCCGATCCCGCTGCCGCCGCCGGTGATCACCACCGTCTGGCCGGCAAAGAGGTCTTGCTTGAATACTGACTGATAGCTCACGA
>Ga0318541_10000799_pt1 | contig 11067 bp, 17 predicted proteins | sample GRESIP166b4f26_FD_202503 | JGI IMG/M metagenome (GOLD analysis project Ga0318541, IMG submission 202503) | Tropical soil microbial communities from Luquillo Experimental Forest, Puerto Rico - GRE.SIPMG.166b4f26 | ecosystem: Environmental > Terrestrial > Soil > Tropical forest > Bulk soil...
CGCCGCTGCGTCCTGTTTCCGGCCTGTTATTTACAGGGAACCGTACAACTCTGCCGTGTCCCCCTGGATTGAATGCGCGAGCGGCGGCGCGAGTGCGGCCTACGGCGCCAGAAGGACCTGACGGCAGGCGGCGGGCAGATCGGCCATCCTCGGCCCCGGCTTGGGCTTCGCCGGCGGCGACGGCCTCGGGTGGAGCACGGCATCGGTGAACCAATACGCGAGCTCCTGGTCGCAGCCGTCGTCCGCCGGTCGCGCCGGCTGCGGTTTGCATTCCGCGCTGTCGGACGGGCAGACGAGCCGAACGTGGAAATGAAAGTCGTGTCCCCACCACGGCTGCACCTTGCCGAGCCAATGGCGGTCGCTGCCGGCGTCGCGGCACAAGGCTTTCTTGATCGCCGCGTTCACGAAGATGCGGGCGACCTGCGGGTCCTTTGCCGCCGCCCTGATCACGGCCAGGTGCGCCGGCGTCCACACCTGCGGGTCGACGTCCAGGCGATCCTCGGCGACGATCATGGTCGCCGACATTTCTTCGCGCTCCTGCCGGGTCAGCTCGCGGTCGGGCATGGGCGTGAGCCAGATGTCGGCGTCGAGGCCGACCTGATGGCTGGCATGGCCGGTGAGCATCGGGCCGCCGCGCGGTTGCGACATGTCGCCCACAAGCAGCCCGTGCCAGCCGGTCTTCGGCGCTTGCGCGGCGAGCCGCTCGAGGAATTGCACCAGGTTGGGATGACCCCAGTTGCGGTTGCGCGAGAGCCGCATCACCTGCCAGGTCGCGCCGTTGATCGGCAGCGCCATGGCGCCGGCGAGACAGCCCTTGGAATAGAAGCCGATGGTGCGCGTCTGCAAATTCGCAGGGGCGGTCTTGCGGCCGAACAGCTCCTTGGCAGGGGTCGCGGGATCGTCGGGCTTGGCGAGCGGTGGCAGCGGCTGCGGATTGAGGGTGCCCTTGTCCTGCGCGGCTGCGACCTGCGGCGCGAGCACTGCGGTCAACAGCAGTGCAGCGGCGCGCCAACGCGGCTTGCAGCGAGCAGCGCCGTTCGGCGCGTCTATCGTCGTCATGCTTGCGGCATCCGATTTTGAGAGTCCCGCCGCCCCCTCGAAGGCTGCGCCGATTCGATCCGGCGCCGAGCCCCCGCAGTGCGCTGCCGGGTAAACCGCGGGATTCGTCCAGTCAAGCGGGCTGTATTAATATGGAGTTAAGGCGTTGATTGTGTTGAATGTTTGATTGGCGTTGAGGGCGTTAGCACTCGAATAGCAAGCACGCTGGAACCAAGCCCGAAGTTAGCGGCTCCGTTCCAGCGAATTGAATTTGATCCTGCAATCATCCGAACAGAACCTCGCATCCTTCCGCCGGTTGACCGCAACACCAATCCGAAACGGCTTACGGCATTGTGGGCATTGCTTCGATATTGCGTTGGCCTGAGCGAGTTGGAGCCACAGAGCATCGAGCAAACAAGCTGGCCAGAGCTTAAGGCGCACCCCATCCCGCTCGACTGTGATTGAGGCATTGAGCTTCTTCACCAACGCAGTCCCGGGGCCACCGGCCATAGCTCTAGCTTGATCGATAATGTTCGGCACAACGTCGCCCTTGCCTCCCAGCCCGTCGTGAGTGAGCGGCCCGAAGTTCTTTATAAATTCGAGCACTCCAGTTTCCGACGTTGCCGTGTTGATGAAGCGGTCGAACAGCGCCGGGAAATGTTCGAGCGGCCTATACGATTGAAGCGCCCCACGGTTGCGGACAACACGGGCAGGTTCGATGTCACGCATGGGCACGTCATTGATTGATTGCCCCGGCCGCCGCGGCAACTTGGCCGGGACCAGCCGGTAGCCCTTGGGGTCTTTAAACCACGTGAAATCCAGCGTCAGGTCGGGCATTTCAGAATTTTCCTTGGGGGGTCCATTTTTTGTGTCAGATCGTGTTACGGATCGTATTTTACCCAACACGACCCAGCCCGTCAAGGGTACGATGCCAAGTGCCGCCACCAGCACCCGGCGGAACGGCAACCCCGGAAGCGACCCATGGTCAGGCTGTTAACGCAGTCAGATGCAGCGAAGTTGCTGCGCTTATCTGAGCGGACACTTGAGCGACTTCGGCTCAGTGGCGGCGGTCCACTCTACGTCAAGGCAGGCCGCAGCGTTCGGTATCGTGAGTGCGACCTCGAAGAGTGGATCGCAGCACGGGTTGTCTCCAGCACTAGCGACGGAGTTGCACGATGATGACTGATTACGGCGACCTCTCCACTACCGAGTTGGCCAAGCAGATCAACGCTGACTACGAGTTGATCCTTGAGAGCGAGCGCACAACTCTCCAGCGTTACTTAGCAATGGGAGAAAAGCTCATTGCGTTGCGCCCACGCATCGCCCCAAAGCACGGGGAATGGCAAGCCAAGTTGAAGCTGCACTGTCCGCAGGTCAGCTACGAGACAGCGAACCTATGCATTCGGTTTGTCGAGAATTTCGGTAAGCTGGAGGCGTATTCGGCGACCAAAAATGTAAAGGTTACAGATTTGGGTATCGATGAAGCCCGGAAAGCCCTCGCAAAGCCCAAGTCCAACACAGACAAAACCGACAAAGGTAAACCGGCTAGTGTTGTTAAAGGTGGCGTTGAGGAACCGGGGAATGAACCAACACCAAGAACGATTGCGCCTGATGCAGCGTTGGAAGGCTTGGAAACTGATGAGGTGTTCCACACGCTGTGTAACGTGTACGAGAACCGGCAACACGAGTTGCTTGAGTTGACCCGGCGGCTCGCTGCAAGTCTCGGCATGACGTTGATGCCTGCGGCGGCGTTGGAAGAAACCTTACATCCAACACAGCCAACCATGCAGCCACTTGCATCAAGCGCAGCGAGTGGGGTTGTGCGACGGTTCTAAGACGATCTACTAGGCGGGGTATCTGAAATTCCGCCTAGGGTTCTTTGAAATTGTGAATACGTGTGGCATGGGCGGTCTTAGGTGGCCGCCCATTCGCCATTTGCGTTGCGGCCGTATACACCTCGCTAGTTCGCTGGTGGTGTTGTATACAGCGCCAATATGGTTGGACTTTGTTCTCTGGTTTTATCCAACGCAGAGATAGGTATTAGCGAGTTCGACTTGAGTTAGAGTGGGCTTTTAGGCACTTAATGGCCGCTTCGATACTACGGCGGAAGTAAGGCAAGAAATAATGAAGGCAGCCAACATCGGTGAAAGCATGGGTTTTGGATCAGTTTTAGCGAGTTATTGGGCGGCTTTTCATTAAGTCGGACTTAGTATTGGATGGAAACAAATGACTTGACTTTTAGGCCAAAGTATGATATAATTGGTACAATGGGGCACTCCATGTGTGCTCTAGTTTAAAGGTTATACATCGTACCACGGGAGGTTATTAGATGCTTTGTGATTGGTGCCAACGCAAGTTTACTCAACGTAGGGATGGCGCGAGGTTCTGCTGCACAGCCTGTCATGATCGCTATCACATCGATGAGCGCAGGAAGGCATTGGCAGCGTACAGAGCGCAGCAACGGCTCGAACGTCCAACTTCTTTTTTTAGCTCTGCATTACAACCTGCGGCTGATGAAACGCACGAGCACAACACGATACGGAGGAGAGCCTGAAATGCGCGTTCCCTATCAGTACCCGGTCGAACAGTGGGCACGGCGCAAGCTACGCACGCAAGCCGATGTTGAGTTAGCAGCCGACATTCAACGACGAGCGCAATCGTGCGTCCGTGGATGGGATGAGGAAACGCTGGAGAGCAACCAGTTGAAAGAACGCCGAGGCAGGACTTACATGGGTCAAGCAATGGCCGATGACCTCGATCTTGGTGGCAGGTACGCCAAAGTCCACACAACAACTGTGATTGGAAACTCACCGGTCAGCTACCCCCAATTACCCGCAGATAGTCCTTGGGCCAGAAACGAGTTGCCAGATGAACCCCCGCTCGGACTTGCGATTGATGAACAAGAAGCAGTTGGAGAGCCACACGAGATAGCAGCTTCACAGTCAGCAACGCCGGCATCGGATATTGGCCTCCACACCGGCGTTGTTGCTGCGCCTCCACCACCGTCAGAACAGGAGTTTAGCCTTGTCACTCCTGCTGACCTTGCAGCTGGCGGTGGTGGTAGGCGCAAATTTGTCAGGCGAGCTTAATAACGGAGACGAGGATGCCAACGGATGCAGAAAGACGTGAAGCGGAAAGAGAAGCCCTGAAACAAAAAGCATTAAGGGAGATGTTTCCAGAGTTATCAAAGGAGGAGCTCGTAAAAAAGGAGCGAGGGCTACGACTGATGATACGAGATCAGCTCATGCTAATACGAAATCAGCTCAAACTACCGCCGACGAATGTAAATAGTATGGAGGAACTGCACAGGGCGCAGGATGAAAGGTGGTATAATTGGGTTTCTACCGAGCGTACGGGTGCCGAGATATGGATCGGAATGGAGGTTCATTGGTACCAGGTTCGAGAAGAGATAAGAGCAATGGAAGCAAGAGCGAGGAATTGATGATTGCGCAACTCGGCACAACTCAGTCCTCTTGTAGAGCAAGCACTACGGCATTGGTGTTTGTGGATGTTAGGCTTGTGCTGGCGCACGCACGGTTGAGCCCTTCTGTCTTGCGGCTCCTGTGCGTGCGCCGTCAACGTAGGTGGAGTGAGTGAATGAGTGACGATGATCGTTATTGCGTGCTGTGGCCCTTGTGCACGTGCGGGAACAGCTGGCGACGATGGGAGTGGATTGGTGAAGAAGGTGAGTGGTTGCCCGATGAGTTCGCAATCATGTTGGCTGAGTTGGAGATTGCGAACTTGTTGGATTGCGTGGCGAGAAGGTGTCCTGATCCAGCTTTTAGAAAACACGCAATGCAACAGTTGAAACATCCAAGGTTCAGTATCAGCGGGCACGTCGATGCTTGAAGGCTTATTGAAGTTTCCATGCACATTTCAAAAGCGACCCCTGACGCAATGGAACAGGACTGCAAGGCAGGACGCCGACATTAAGGGATGGCAACTGGTTGGAGTGCCAACTGGCAGTGTGAGCGGATTTGATGTGCTTGATGTTGATGTTGCCGGTCTCGGTTGGCTCGATAGCGTGTGGGACCGGCTGCCGCCAACTCGAGCACATGCGACTAGGAGCGGGGGCAGACACTTTTTCTTTAGGCATGTTGATGGATTGCGCAACTCTGTTAGCCGCATTGCCGATGGTGTTGATGTTCGTGCTGATGGTGGATTTGTAATTTGGTGGCCCAGGCAAGGCTTGAGAGTGTTGAGTGATGCTGAAATTGCGCAATGGCCTGCGTGGCTGTTGGAGCTTGCGCGTGGTTCAGTGCAAGTGGCCGCATGGCAAGGTGGTGAGGATAGGGTGGATGTGGGCATGGGCGAGCGCACACATGCGGCCATTAGCACTTCAATCCGAGTTGAACCCACGCTCAATCTTCGCGCACGTTGCAAAGTCATCCAGTGCAAAGTCGAGCAGGCTCAGGTCGGAGAACGAAATCGATTGCTTCACTGGGCTGCATGCAGATTTGGCGAAATGATTTTTGAAGGCGTGATTAAACCAGATGTGGTTGTGTTGTTGTTGGAAAGCTCAGCAAAGATTTGTGGCTTGTGGCGTGACGATGGTGCTGCCCAATGCAGAGCAACCATCAAGAGCGGGATCGCAGCCGGGATTAGAGATGCGAATGACTTATGGAGAGGGAATGTAATCCCATTCAAACAGATTGCTGAACGTGAGGCAGCACGGAGGAAACGCAGATGAGTTCTAAAGCAGCAGCAGCAATGTACCCTGCGCTGGCCAAGCAGGAGCGGCAGATGGAAGCTCAGAGACAAGCTGAGTTGCGGGCCAAGTCTGAGCCGATAACGCAGCCAGCGTGGGGTAAGTCGAATGATCCAATGTGGGCCGAACCACGCAAAGGACCAAATGGCCTCGACCGTGTTCCGGGTCTTCGTCGCAAGTGAAGAAAGGAGCTAGCTATGGTTACGATTAAATCTGGTGGCGGTATCACTAGCAACAAGTACGTCACGTCACGATCAGGCATGAAGACTGAGCCTCGATCAACCGCTATTAATCCCGCTGGGATCAGCCAGCGTGATGTATCAACGGCGTTCAAGAAAACTCCGGTTGAGGCTGGACCGGGATACTCAACCAAGCCCCGAGGCGACACTGGAATTGCTGGCGCTCGCAAGGGTCCGGCTGGTGCTGGTCCTGGTGGATATGGGCGAACCATCTACAAGTCCGGCAGTCAGAGCCCAACACCACCTGCACATGGAATGCCAGCGGGACGCAACACGCTCGCTGAATATGGACCTGATAGCGTTACAGCGAGAGGTAAACGATAGGAGGCTTCAGTGGCACGCTACGTGTTGACCAAAGCCTTTTGGTCAACTCAACAACGAGTTCGAGCAGGTCGGATACTCGCTCAAAGTCAGGGTGAGGCCCAACCAGGGGATTTCGTGTGGACCGGAACGCTACCAGATGGCGCTGTCCCAGTTGGCGCAGTGCCGCCGGGTACAGTTTATCTCGGCGTTGACAGCGTTGATGCATGATGGAGGCGTGTGATGAGCGAGTATGATGACCTTGCAAAACGTGTGGCTGCGTTGGAAGGGGAGCTAGCAGAAGCTAAGAAAGCCTTGGAGGTGGTTAAGCCCAAGGAACCATTCAAGCCCAAAATGACGATGCCAAGAATAGATTACACGGAAGGGATGTCGATGAGTGGAAGCGCTATGAAACCAATGGTTGATCTGGTCAATCCGCAAGGGCTGAAATTCGATCCGAGTGCTTGGGCTAGAAATTCATATCCGCAACCTGGGGGTTTTGGTGCACCGGTGAAGCCAAGTGGTGCAAAGCGTATTGTGGTTGAACGTGGATCTGGGTGGGTTAAGCCGCCGGGATTGGAACCGATGATTAAAGGCAGGTGGTCGAAGTGAGGAAGATCGAACTCCGAAGAATGAATGGCGCAACATGGGTCAAGCTCGATGATGGCTTGTGTGTTGTGCCGGTTGCGTTGGTTGATGAGTTTGTCAGAGATTGGGGTGAGTGGCGCAGGGCATTTGGTGTTGCGGTCGAGACTGGGAGGGCTGTGTTGGGATTTGGGTGGGCAGAATAGTTGAGTAATTGGTTTGTATCGTTGAATGGAGAATGCAGGATGAGCAGCAAACGTGAAGCCTTAGTGGAGGCGGCAACGCCTGAAACCATCTTGGGCAAGTGCGCCAGACCTCGACCCAAGTTGGTCTGTGTTGATGGCCGTGTTGTGGGCGACGCCGTTGTTGTGGTGAGCGAAGAAGACCCTAACTGGTGGCGAGGGATGGCTGTTCGACACAATGGTGAAATTCGAGTTAGCCCCGAGAAGCGGGGTTGTAGGAGGGCATGATGGCAGTAACCCCAGAACGCAAGGCAGAGCTGATAGCAGCCTTGGAGGAGTTGATTGGGCCAAAGCGAATGGAGAGGCCCAAAGTCGTAACCAGAGATAATGAGGTGGTAAGAGATGCCGATCCACACGTCAGCAGAGCCGATCCTAACTACCCAGCAAGCGATGGCGGGGTGGTTAGGGTGCGTCGGTCTGACTTTGTGACGATCAACCTGGCGGCATGGGAAGCTCAGATGAGAGAGAAGTGGGAGCAACGCCGACTAAGAAGAGCCCTTGATCCATACCGACTGGGCCATTGGGGCTCAGTTGATGAAGACGAGTAAGAGGCCTCCCTTCACGGAGGCCTTTGATTTTGATGGTCGGTTGATAGGAGCGGTGTGATGGTAGACGAACGAAGTAATGTGGTTCCGCTTTGGATGGCGGTAGTGCGAGATGCTGTTGAGAAGTTCAAAGCAGCCAGTGCGGAAGAACAGGATGTTATCTGCGTTGAGCTTGGACAGAAATGTGGGACGAAGGCTGCGGAGCGGAAAGCAAGGGAATTGTTTGCGGCGGCGAGGCCCAAGCCTGAGCTTCAGTATAAGAAGGTAGACGGCGTGTTGTATTACTCGACTGCTGGTGGAGGTTGGAGAAGGTGGATTGGACCGCCGCCGAGGCAAGTAGCTGCTGAACAAGTGAAAGAAGCAAAGCCGGTCGATGACACTGGGGTGGAAGGTGAGGTTATTAAGCCTAGCCTTGTAGATGACATTGGTAGGCTAGAGTTGGAGTTGGCGGAGAAGAAGGCGCAATCGTTATTCATCACTGGCGTTGATAGCGGTTTCATGACGCCTGGGATGGCAGCACAAAAACCAATTGTTGCGTTGAATGAGATGAACAAGAAGCACGCTGTGATCACCAATCTTGGTGGGAAGTGCGTTGTGATGGAATGGGCTGTAAGTCAGGTTGACCCACAATGGGAAGAACCTGCTTATCAGACATTTACAGCCTTTAAGGAAAGATACTCCAACAGGTATATCGAGATTGTTGATGTGATTGGCAGCAAGGTACAGAAGATAGGAGCGCAACCGGCTGCTGCTTGGTGGCTGTGTCAGCCCTCTAGGCGGCAATTCGATGGGTTGGATTTGGTGCCGAATGGTCCAGCGGTGTTGAAAGGCAACAGGTTGAATTTATGGAGGGGATGGGGTGTTGAGCCGAGGGAAGGTGATTGGTCGAAGATGCAGCAGCATATTTGGGTTGTGTTGGCAAATGAGGAACGCAAGTCGTTTGACTACATTAGGAGATGGGTCGCCTGGAAATATCAGAACGCAGGGGAACGGCCAGAAGTTGCGTTGAACTTTAAGGGGTTGAAGGGCACTGGCAAGGGCGTGTTTATGTATTCGATGTTGAAGGCGTTTGGTCCACATGGATTAGAAATACATAACCCACAACATCTGACTGGCAAGCACAACAAACATTTGCAAAACCGGCTGCTTGTGTGCGCCGATGAAGCAGTGTGGGCTGGTGATAAACAAGCTGAGCGAGTGTTGAAGGGAATGGTGACGGAACGAACGTTGACTATTGAGCCTAAGGGAGTGGATGCGTTCGCTTGGCCGAATAGGTTGGCGATTATCCAGTCAACGAATGATAAGTGGGTAGTTCCGGCGACTTGGGATGAACGCAGGTATGCGGTGTTTGAGGTTAACCCGGTGCATATTCAGCAACGAGAGTATTTCGAGCGGCTGTTTGCAGAGATTGATGGAGGTGGAGCGGCAGCAATGTTGTATGACTTGCTGCGGCTTGATCTTCAGGGCTGGCATCCTCGATACGATATTCCTCAAACCAAGGCGTTGATCGAGCAGAAGGTGCAAAGCTTGGATGGTCTGGAGCAGTGGTGGTTAGCAAAGCTGAGCACGGCAGAAACACCAACGGCTCAACAGAGAAATCCAAGGTGGGTTCTGTCGAAGAGGCTTTACGAAGACGCAATCCACCATAACCCCAGAGCCAAATATGTGACCGAGACCGAAGTTGGTAACTTTCTTAGGGAAATGGGATGCGAACATAAGAGCACGGGGTTGGCTTGGGGTTGGGTGTTCCCGCCGATTGAAGAAGCCCGGCGGGCTTGGGAAATCAAGATGGGTGGTAAGCATGAATGGTTGAGGCCAAATGTGAAAGAGTGGAACCAGAAATGAGCTTCAACGATGCATGGGGCAGGAGGGTGCCCATGCGGCCACTAGCACTGATAGTTGAGTTGTGTTGAGGTTCCGTTGGTTTCGGGTCGAGAAGGAGGCGTATGCAGGTTTTGATAGGTTTGATAAGTTTGCTAGGCTTGAAGACCGCCCGGACATAATACCCTACAGGCGAAGTCTGCCACGATATGGAGGTATCAAACCTATCAAACTTATCAAACCTATCAAGAATGAAGTATAAAAGAAGAAAGGAGCGGAGATGGTAACTGGGTTCCCTGAGTTGGTGGTGCACGAAAGTGCAAAGAAGGAGCAGGGCATAGTCGAGATACCTCCAACCGGAATATCTCTCGACCTCTTACAAGCTGTTTATCGATGTAATCAGTTGCCGCTGACAACTCGGATGCGAGCCGCCATCGCCGCATTGCCGCACGAAGTGCCTCGCCTCGCCGTCACCGCCCAGGTCACCGATATGGGAGTAGCTGAATTGTTGGACCGCCGTTTGAAACGGTTAGAGGAGATGAAACTGCTCGAAGCCAACGGCGCACAGGTCATCGATGCCAAGCCTCAACCAGTCGAGACCAAGCCTCCAGTAGCTCGCACCAATGATCGCAGGTTCCGCCGGATTTGACCCACTACCCGACAGGCAGGGATTTGGCTATTCTAGGCCTACCACCAGCAGTCCAACTCAGAGGAGAGATGCTGGTGGTTAGAATGAGGCACCGTCTCTGGGCTGATAGTCGGTGCCTCATTCGCGGCGACAGCGGCGTTGAGCTATTCTAGGGTAGCCACAGGCACCCTCGCACTGTGCCTGCGGTCAGAGCGGAGGCATTCGCCCACGTCGATGCCCGGGCCGCCTCCGCTCACTTAGTCATCGGTGACCGTCGCAACGCCACCGATGGCCAGGGTGGGGCATTGACCAGTCGGCTAGTGCCCCACCCGCTGGTTAGAGCCTAGAAATCGTTGAATGGCTGACGCCATAGCTCCGGCCAACATCAGCCTCAATTTGGTCAACGAATAATTCTGGACCTGTGGCCACAGCAACACGGTCAACGGCGAGCACTTAGATTATCTTTGGCTAGTCTCAGCGGGGATTGGGGGCAAGAACCGCTGCGGCAGCCGAGGGCCCCTGGAGCCGTGATCCTCCGTATCCCGCAGCCTCCAGGGGCTCTCACAAAGCGCTGCTTGCCCTAGTCCTTCCCTAGCATCAGTCTAACGCACTGCATTAATATCGAGCTAAATCATTGACCGGATTACTGTTCGTTCTCGGATCGATTACGTTAGCAAGTCGATAGTAAGCGGTCGGTGTTGAAAGAACCCATTGTCGTGTTCGATTGTTAATGGCGAAGTAGCTCTGCACGTAGGGAATGGCGGGTGGGGTGGCGGCGGGGCCAAACTTGGCCGAAGCCAGCCAGCCAATACCCCTCACCGCATTTTGTGAAAATTCAATTACCCATATCTAATACCGAGTCCCTGAAATTGTGACTCGTGGGCGATTCCCAGATGGAGGCGAGTCAGATTCAACATGGCGAACCCAGGAGGCTCGTCATGTCGGCTCCGACACCATTGCG
>Ga0318541_10000800_pt1 | contig 11058 bp, 6 predicted proteins | sample GRESIP166b4f26_FD_202503 | JGI IMG/M metagenome (GOLD analysis project Ga0318541, IMG submission 202503) | Tropical soil microbial communities from Luquillo Experimental Forest, Puerto Rico - GRE.SIPMG.166b4f26 | ecosystem: Environmental > Terrestrial > Soil > Tropical forest > Bulk soil...
GTGCGCAAAACGATGAGATCAAGTGTCCCCTGCAGCAGTTGGATTGATTCTTTTTCTTTATTAGACATCCAAGTGGTCTCTCTAATGAGAGGGTACTACGTTTCACTTGCTTGTCAAGTGGACGGCGCGCGAAATGACCTGTCGAGGAAGACCCCGCAGGTGCTGACTGTCCGGGGTCTTAGGAACCACACGACAATTGAAATCAGCCTCTCGCATGCATATGGTCTCCGGTTTGGTCCTGGAACGTATGTGGATGACAAAGGCAGTTCAAAGATCGTAATGAGTTTGCAGTGTAGTCGGCTTTCGGAAACTAGCTTTTCGATTCTCGGTCGGCAATATCAGGGCAATGCGCTCATTGAGCCAATAGGGGCCAAGGGGTGTTCCGGATGGTTTGTCGGCAACTCGGAAGTCATCCCCACCCAGAATCTTGCCAGGCTGCACAGCTCGGAGACCACATAGCGGTCTAGGCGCGCTGGACCAGGGCCATCATTTCCGGGGTGTAGCGCTCACCAACTATGGGAACCTGGCTGAGACGAGCGGAGATGTTGTTGAGATCGTCCGCAGTCAGGTTGACATGGCGCGCAGCCATGTTCTCTTCGAGGTAGCGCACACGCTTGGTGCCGGGAATGGGAACGATGTCTTCGCCTTGAGCCAGGACCCAGGCGAGAGCCAACTGCGCGGGGGTGATGCAACGAGCGTTGGCCAGTTCCTTAACGGCCTCTGCCAGTTTGAGGTTAGCCTCGAGGGCCTCTTCGGCAAAGCGTGGATAGTTTTTGCGGCGCCAGTCAGAGGGATCGAGGTCGTCGATTTTCTGGATCGCGCCGGTGAGGAAGCCGCGGCCGAGTGGGCTGTAGGGGACGAAGGTAATGCCGAGCTCGCGGCAAGCGACGAGGGCACCGTTGGATTCGACATCGCGGGTCCACAGAGAGTATTCGCTTTGCAGAGCGGCGATGGGATGGACCTTAGCGGCGCGTCGGATGGTCTCGGGTCCGGCTTCAGATAGACCGAGAGTTCGGACTTTGCCGGCTTTCACGAGCTCAGCCATGGCACCGACGGTGTCCTCGATAGGAACGTTGGGATCGACGCGATGCTGGTAGTAGAGGTCGATGACATCGATACCGAGGCGCTTGAGACTACCTTCGACGGCGCGGCGCACGTTGCCGGGCGAGCTGTCGGGACCAAGGCGCGTGCCGCCGGCATCGATGCGGAAGCCGAACTTGGTGGCGACGACTACGCTGTCGCGGGGAACTTCACGAAGGAACCTGCCTACAAGCTCCTCATTGGTGAAAGGCCCGTAGATTTCGGCGGTGTCGAGGAAGTTTCCACCCAGCTCGAGGAAGCGATGCAGGACGCGGAGGGATTCCTTGTCATCCGTAGGGCCGTACGCCCATGACATGCCCATACAGCCGAGGCCGAGGGGGGAGACTGAGGGACCGCTTTTGCCGAGTTTTCTTGAGTTCATGTAATTTCTCCGAGGGAGTTGCCTTTGTTCGATGCGAGGGGGCGCAAACCGGTCACAGGGGACGGAATAGGCGTCTTCCGACTTGCGATCAACGTCGAGGTGTTGAGCAAGCGGCCCAAACAAATCGCCAGTCGGGAGCGAGCGCAACGAAACTCCCGGGTGTCGTCATCCGGAAGTGATCCTGCGTCCCCCGGCCCGCGCAAGATCGTTGTCTGCCCGAAAAACCTCGTAGCCTTTTGTTTCTAGCAATTTAGGAAAGTTGTAATGCCTCCGCGCCTGCGGCTATCTTGGGACATGAAAACATGGAAACTCTTTTTTCTGTCGGTGCTCGAATCCCTCGAATTCGGCTGGCAGGTCATCCGTTATGCCCTCATCTTTGTCTCGTGTCCTTCGCCAAAACTCCAGCCGGCTTTAGAATCAGCAAGATACCGCAACGCCACGTAACACATTATAAAAGGGCGCCCCTTTGGAGTAGGTTTTGAGTGCGTTGGCTCAACGCCTACAAGAAAGGAACACCCTTATGATTAGCAGCACAAAATATATCGGGATGGATGTACACACGCAAAGTATTTCGAGTGCGGTGATGAACTCCGTTGGCAAGGTGGTGATGGAAAGCGTCATCGAAACAAAGGCGAGCACTATTCTGCAGTTCATCGACGGGCTGCGCGGAGATTTGCGCGTCACCTTCGAGGAAGGAACCTGGGCGGCCTGGCTGTACGACGTGCTGAAGCCGCACGTGACGGAAGTCGTGGTGTGTAATCCGCGAAAGGCTGCCCTGCTAAAAGATGGCAGCAAGGGTGATCGCATCGATGCCCGCAAGCTAGCTGAACTGTTGTATATGAACAGGATCAAGTCGGTCTATCACGGAGAGAACGGCTTGCGAACGTTGAAGGAGCTGGCGCGCAGCTATCTGACCATCACTAAAGATCTCACGAGAGTCATGAATCGGTTGAAGGCGTTGTATCGCAGCTGGGGCATTCCGTGTGCCGGTAAGGACGTGTACGCCCCACGGCACCGTGCGGAATGGCTCAGCAAGATCAGCGAAGCCGGCGTTAGGCGGCGCGCCGAACACTACTACCAACAGCTGGATGTTTTGCGGCTCCTGCGCCAGGAAGTTCGGCGGGACTTGTTGGCGGAAGCCAAGAAGCACAAGCCGTGGAAACTGCTGCGCCAGATTCCGGGGATCGGTCCAATCCGGGCGGCGCTGTTGGTTGCGCTGATGCAAACGCCGCACCGGTTCCGTACCAAGCGACAACTGTGGAAATACAGCGGTCTGGGATTAGAAACGCATGACAGCGCACAGTACCACGCGGTGAAAGGAGAGCTGCAACGTTCCAAGAGACCCGCGACGGTTCGTGGCCTAAATAAGGACCACAACCACGACCTCAAAGATATTTTTAAGGGTGCGGCGATGCAAACCAGCACGGCTGCTGGACCGCTGCACGATTTCTACGAGAATTTGCTCGCTAAGGGCAGGAAGCCCACGATGGCCCGCCTGACTTTGGCGAGGAAGATTGCCGCGATCACGTTGATCGTTTGGAAGAAGGAGGTACGTTTCGACGCCAAACATTTGAAACAACAAGCAGCTTGAGCGCCTCTGGCTGAGAGTCCGTTCCATCCCCGGGGAACCATTCCTGGCGGTGGCCGTCGGGTTCTTGAGACGCTCGGTTTCGAGGGTGAAGTATCCAGTAACATTGTCCGGCTTCTCGTGCCTTCGGGCACTAAGTCTCCGACGTAACCCTATGCCCCCTCGGACAATCGAAGAAAGCCATAGGCCACGTGTCTCAGATAGGACCATGCGTTGCCACTCATCAAGTGGATAACCGTCAGGCTTGTTAGTTTCAAGAAACAAATGGCGCCGTCACGGTAGCAAAAATGGAACCACGGGGGAGCAGCGTTTCTCCGCTTCGTATGCGGAGACGAATCACGACCTCAGCACCTGAACAAGACCACTCTCGGAGTGGAGCTTCAATCGGTCGGGCTGAATGCCGAGAAAAAAAGATCGGCATCGAGCCTAAGGGGAGCTTTTTTTTCTTGACATTCCCTTTAATAGGACATGTTACGCGGCCTTGCGGTATCTTGCTTATTTTAAAGCCGGCTGGAGCTTGGCGGTTCACTGTGCACGTCCTGCGCAACCGAGGAACGGGAGGGCTTTTTTTTAGAAACGTCGGGCGCTATCTAGCCAGGGGCTCCGCCCCTGATACCCTGAGAAGCCAGGAGCCAGGAGCCGGGAGGCAGAAGCCAGAGACACCGCCAAAGGATAACGAGAACAAAATTCTCGTTTGGGGCCCGATAACGGTCTAACTCGCGGGCAGGTGCCGTCAGGCAAGTAAACCCTTGGCGACGAAGGAGGACCTATTTCCCAGAAAGCCCGTTTCGGGCGAGTGTCCGTATTGTCGACGATTCGGGCGTTAATCTCCCAACCCTTTCTCGATACGAATCGCGAGAACGGACCACTTCCGGGTATGATTTTGCGCATCGCCGGAAACTCGAATCCGGAACCGTGGGTGATTCAGCAGCTAAACCCCAGATTCATACCGCTTCAAAGGAACGCGAAGCATGTCCCCTGCGAGAAAGCCAGTAATGTTTGTGGGCGGTGTCCCGAGGTAACAGCGCGGAAGAAGTGTCCGTGTCGTGGCGCCGATCGTGCCCGCGACACGCGCCTACTTCCGGCATGTTTCTAATTGAGGGTAAACGAATGAGCGATCAGACAAATGCAAGTGTTCTAAGCCGACGCCATTTCGGCTTTCTTGTTGCGGCCGGCGCGGCGGCTACCGCGTTGGGTGGCCAACAGGTTCAGCAGCCGAACGCTGCGTCCACACGTTTGGCTCCGGGATCTTTTGGGCGACCGCTTGTTGCGGACACGCCGGCATTCGACGCACCGCTAGACTTCACTCGTCGAGAGGTTGTACCCAGGGTACAGCCTTTCCCAATGAGTCAGGTTCGACTGCTGCCGAACAATGTCTACTTCGATTCGCAGGAGTGGAACCGCGGCTACATGGCCCGACTGCAGGCGGACCGCCTCCTGTATACGTTCCGCGCCAATGCGGGACTGTCGGTGGGTTCGGCGAAACCACTCGGTGGTTGGGAGCAGCCGGAGAATGGGCAGCGATCGAGCGAACTGCGCGGACATTTCGGCGGTCACTTCCTCTCCGCCAGCGCTCATCTGGCGGTGATGGGGGATCAAGAGGCCAAAGCCAAGGGCGATTACATGGTCGCCGAGATGGCTAAGTGTCAGGAGAAGCTGGGCGGCAAGTATCTTAGCGCCTTTCCGACGACATGGTGGGATCGGCTCGAGAAAGGCGAGCGGGTCTGGGCTCCCTTCTACACGATTCACAAGATCACGGCCGGGATGTTCGACATGTACCGGCTGGCCGGGAACAAACAGGCGCTGCAAGTGCTCGAAGGCGTGGCGGCCTGGGCGGACGAGTGGACGGCTTCAAAGACAGAAGAGCACATGCAACAGATCCTCACGATCGAATTTGGTGGCATCGCGGAGAGTTTCTATCATCTCGCTGCGGAGACGAATAACCTCCGGTGGGCGAAATTAGGCGACCGCTTCCAGAAGAAGAGCTTCATCAATCCGCTGGCGGCGCGGCGGGATGAGTTGCAGGGATTGCACGTCAACACCCATATCCCCCAGGTAATTGCGGCCGCACGAAGATACGAAATCTCGGGCGACAGCCGCTTTCGCGATTTATCTGAATACTTCTTTTATGAAGTCACAACCGCTCGCTCCTATGTCACAGGCGGGACGAGTAATGCGGAAGCGTGGCTCGCTCCTCCGCGGCGTCTGGCGGCTGAGCTGAAGCAGAGCGTAAATACGACGGAATGCTGCTGCGCTTATAACATGCTGAAGCTCACCCGGCAGCTTTACAGCTGGAATCCGTCGCCCGCCCTGTTTGATTACTATGAGCGCTTGCTGCTCAATCATCGCATCGGCACGATCCGGCCGAACGTTGGATACACACAGTATTACCTCTCGTTAGCTCCGGGCGCCTGGAAGACATTCAATACGGAGGATCAGACATTCTGGTGTTGCACGGGTACGGGAATTGAGGAGTATTCGAAGCTGAACGACAGCATTTACTGGAGGGATCAGGAGGGGCTGTATGTGAACCTTTTCATCCCGTCGGAGCTGGATTGGGTCGAGAAAGGGTTCAAGCTCCGTCAAGAAACTCAATACCCGGAGTCGCAGGACGTGACACTGACTGTGACGGCGGCAACGCCGGACGAAATTGCCTTGCGTCTGCGCATTCCCGGTTGGCTGCAGTCGGCGCCGACTGTGAAGTTGAACGAGAAGGCACTGGATGCGTCGGCTGCTCCTGGCTCGTACCTCACTCTCAGGCGAGTGTGGAAAACCGGAGATAAGGTGAAGATGCGCCTTCCCATGCACTTACATGTAGAAGTCATGCCGGATGATTCTCACACCCAAGCGTTTCTGTATGGACCCCTAGTTCTGGCCGGAGACCTCGGCGCGGGGGGGCTAACCGAAGCCCACATCATCGGGCCAAATTTGCGGGTGGGCGCTCCAATTCCCGAGCAGCACGGCTCGCCGTTGGGGCCGGTGAACAGGACTCCTCCTGTGCCTGATCTCGAAATTCCGAGTTTCAAAGGATCAGGGTCCGATCCGAGTTCGTGGATCAAGTCGGGAGACAAGCTGCTAACATTCCGGACGTCGGGGCAGCGGAAAGACATCACGCTGGTTCCGCTTAACAGTCTGTATGACAGGCGTTACTCGGTGTACTGGGAAGTCTCATGATGTGCCGCGCGTTTTCTGCTTTGCTCTCCACGGACGAAAAGTGCGGTGAGTCCGCCACTCACGCGCAAACCGGAGGTCATGGCGATACGTTTTCAGCTTCTTGTTTGTTAAAAATTAGCGGCCAAACTGTCTGACACCGCAAAGGAGCGCAAATATAGATAAATCAGAGAGTTTGGCCGCCAATTTTCGACATTAGTGGTTTTCCAACCTGTGTACGTACCTTTGAAGTTATAGGTCTAGAAAGAGTTGATCTCGGTGCGGGCATCACGATTGGCCACTACTGTCGACCAACCAGCCGCGATTGATGGATCAGGCTGGCTGCTAGGTTATGACCTGTCCATCGCCAAGACCAACCATCGCCGTAACAATGTGTTACAGCCAGGAATCCGTATTGGGCGGAGTTTGGTTTCATTGTTGCGATTTGTTTCATCATCAATGGTATCGCGCTCCGGTCGAAAGTGTTGCAACCTGTTCCGCGGCGTACGACGACGCAATGATTCGAGTAGGCTTCGTAGCTGGCTCCTGATTTGTCCTGCAAATCGGAAACTTGAGGCTACTACTTGACCTTGCGTATTAACCCCTTTACCGGGACTTGTGCGGTCAGCTCTGGATGGAGCGACGGGGGCTCAAAGTGACACTGAACGCCTCTCCTTGACAGTCTAGGAGAGAATGCGCTAGATTTCCAGGCCGTCTAGAAGAGGCGCTATCGCGGACAAACTGAACCTTCTGAAAGGCATTCCGGACTGTAATTGCAGGACTCTGCAACCAACGGGTGAGAAAGTATGAGGCTTTGGAACCGCATTCGTTCCTGGGCAAGCGCGATCCTGAGGCGCTCGCGCATAGAAAGCGAGATGAACACCGAGCTGCGCTTTCACATCGAAGCACGCGCTGAGGACTTGGTCCGCAACGGGGTGCCCCACGAAAAAGCGCTGCTGCAAGCGCGGATTGAATTCGGCGGAATCGAGAGCGCGAAGGAAGAGTGCCGCGACGCTCGCCGCGTGAGTCTCATCGAAACGCTGGTGCGCGATGTTCGTCACAGCCTCCGGATGCTGAGAAGCAGTCCCGGCTTCTCCATCGTTGCGATACTCACGCTAGCCCTCGGAATTGGTGCGAACACCGCTATCTTCTCCGTCGTCGATTCGGTCCTCCTACGCCCTCTTCCGTACGCTGATCCGGCCAGCCTCGTTATAGTCTGGGAAAACAGTTCGCAGCACCCCAATCCGCATAACACTGTATCGCCGCCTGACTTCCTGGATTGGAGCAGTCGGAACGCGGTCTTTTCCGGAATGGCGGCCATTTTCGACCAACGTGCGAATCTTACCGGGAATGGGCTGCCGGAGGAGATTGTGCTGCAGGACGTCAGTGCGAATTTCTTTTCCGTCCTCGGAGTGAACACGGTTTTGGGTGCGGGTTTCACTGACGAGAATGACCAGCCCGGTCACGACAATGTGGTGGTTCTGAGCTTCGGTTTCTGGAAGGAGCGTTATGCCAGCGACCACTCGATTGTTGGCAAGACCATCGTGCTGAACGGCCATCCTTTGAGCGTCGTGGGCGTCGCCCCTGAGGGTTTCGATTGGTTTATCAAGGATGGCTCCCTCACCGGCGCTAAACCTCAGATGTGGTCTCCGTGGATCATCCCTGGTGCATTTCACGATCGCAGGAACGTTGGCCGCTTCATGACCGTGGTCGCGCGCCTGAAGCCCGGAGTCGCTGTTACTCGAGCACAGGCGGACATGAATACCGTCGCTGTGCAAATTGCAAAGGAATATCCTGACTTCAATGGCTACTGGGGCGTCAACGTCGTTCCTTTGCGCCAGCAAATTTCGGGCGATCTCCGCCCGGCGCTATTAATTTTATTCGGCGCGGTTATCTTCGTTCTGTTAATCGCTTGCGCCAATGTCTCGAGTCTCCTTTTGGCACGTGCATCAGCGCGCGAGATGGAGATGGCTGTCCGAACGGCTGTTGGCGCGAGCCCCTGGCGCATCGCCTGCCAGCTTCTGACGGAGAGCATCCTGCTGGCGGCTGTCGGGGGCGGGATCGGAGTGGTGCTGGCGGTGTGGGGCACAAACGCGCTCCTGGCTGCGAGTCCCCGGAATCTCCTTGATATGCGTTCGGCGACGATTGACGCGCGTGTTCTCGCCTTCGCCGCCGGTTCCACGCTTCTCGCGGGGCTCCTCTTTGGCTTTCTGCCTTCCTATATCTCCGCGCATTCTCGCATTTCTGAAACGCTTAAAGAGGGAGGCCGTGGCTCATCTTCAGCCAAGTACCGTAGCGTTACCCGCGGCGCGTTCGTAGTACTGCAAATGTGCCTTGCCCTTGTCCTGCTTGCGGGCTCAGGCTTGCTCATTCGCAGTTTCATCCGCTTGGTGGGTGTGGACCCCGGTTTTGATTCGAACCATCTACTCACTTTCAAAGTATCTCTGCCTTCGTCAAAATACAGGACCGACCCGGCGTGCCTGGCTTTCTTCCAACAGCTTCTGTCTCGAGTGTCTCATCTTCCGGGCGTGCGCTCAGTCACAATGAACAGCTTTCCACCCTTCTCCGGGCTTGGAGCCGAAACTGGCGTTCATGTTCTCAGCCAGCCCCGGCGTTCCCTCATGGATCTTCCCGTCGCAGCAGTCCGTGTCGTCGGTCCTCACTATTTCGATACCATGGGGATCCCACTACGCGCCGGCCGCGCTTTCACTGAACAGGAACTAGCCGGTGCGCGTCACGTCGTCGTCATCAATCAGGCCTTTGCCGAAAAATATATGTCCGGCGTCAACCCGCTCGGCCAGCAAGCCGTTATCTTCATGAAGAGCCTCGAAGAAAGCCAGAATGCGCCTTCTCTGATCGTTGGCGTCGTTGGTGACGTGCGCCAGATGGGCCTCGAAACGCCAGGTGAACCGACCGTCTATTGGCCGCATCCAGAGCTGGTTTATTCCGAGATGACGATTCTCGTCCGCACCTGGAAAGACCCTTTAAGCCTGGTTTCCGCTGTCCGCAACGAACTCCAACAAATGGACCCGCAACAGCCCATGGCCGCTGTCGCTACCATGGACCAGCTTCTCGGGGATTCTCTCTCCCGGTCGCGTTTCACCATGCTGCTTCTCGGCATTTTCGCCGCCATGGCCCTCTTGCTTGCTTCTGTCGGCATTTACGGAGTGATTGCCTACGGCGTCGCGCAGCGCACTCAGGAGTTTGGCATTCGTATTGCCCTAGGGGCAGGTCGGCGTGATGTTCTTCGTCTCGTGCTCGGCCAGGGAACTCGCCTCGCGTTATGGGGCATCGGACTCGGTGTCATTTTCGCGCTGGCACTCACCAAGTTTCTTGCCGCATTGCTCTACGGAATTAGTCCAGCGGATCCTCTAACGTTTGCGGCAGTCGCTTCCTTGTTGGTTCTTGTTGCGCTCGCCGCGTGTTACGTCCCGGCACAACGGGCCACTCGCGTCGATCCCATCGAAGCACTGCGCTACTGATGATCTTGGTACCGGCCCTTACCTTATCGATAACTCCGTTTGGACTAAGCCGCTGGCGCGGCGGCCAGAGCATCGTAGTGGTCGTAGTGTCGGTGGCGCGTTAGCGTCGGGGTCACAGAGAGGAGGTCCCTGTGACCCGACTACGTCAAAGGACGTTGGAAGAACTCCAACGTCGCAACTATTCTCAAGAGACTACCCGCAGTTACATCCATGCTGTCAAGCAGTTTGCAGAGTATTGCGGAGGGCGCGGAAGCAAGCGGTGCGCACCAAGAGGGCGGGAGCACAAAGCCACCGGCACAGTAAGTAGGCCGTAGCGGCGCGGCAGTGACCATCCTCAAAGACGATCGCGAAATTGCCAGCATGCACTTGCAGACGGGGGCTCAGAGTGGCCTCTGATATTTGGCCCGTGAGCGAATCGCTAAGACTTCAATTATCCGAATGATTCTTGGTGGTAAAGTTTCAGCGGAGAATTTATGAAGCAAATCTTGAAAGCCCGTTTCCTTACGCCTCTAGCGCAAAGTCCGATTGGCGCACTTCTTGCAGCGTGTATGTTGGGATACCTCACGACGTTCCTTGCCGCTGGTGCAGCTGCACAGGGCGCAAACGCTGACCTTGCGGGGACCTGGAAGGGGGAGCTTGGCGAGGGTGCAGCGAAGCTGCATCTGGTTCTAACGATTACTAAGGCTTCTAACGGCGAATTCTCAGGAGAACTAAACAGCGTAGATCAAGGCGCGAAGCTGCCCATGGACAGCATTACCCTGAAAGCTGATGTGTTCCGGTTTGAGGTCAAGGCCGTAAGTGGGGTGTACGAAGGAAAGTTGAATTCAGCGGGAACGGAGATTGCGGGGAATTGGACGCAAGGTGCGGTTCCACCTCAGCTGCTGAAATTTGCACGCTCGACTGCGGATTCAAGTGCCAAAGAAAAGTCGGCCCAGAACGTGCCCGAGGGGCCCACGGAGAAGCCGCTTTCTGTGTTTCTGGATGTCGTGGTGCCGATCGCGCCGACAGCGTTCAAAGCTGACGCAAAATGGCATCTGGTTTACGAGCTGCACCTGACTAACATGGATCGCTGGAACTACCAGATCACAAACGTAGAGGCGATCTCCGGAGATTCGAGTGCGCGCTCGCTAGTGAAGTACACTGGGGCGGGCCTGGATGCTGTGATGCGACGGTCGGGGCAGCCGCCGAGCGCGACGGAAAAATCAAAACTACCGCCCGGAACGATGGGCATCGTCTACATGTGGGCCACGATAGACACTCCGGAAGCAGTGCCCGCGACGATTCGTCAGCGATTGACTGTAAAGGTGGGAACTTACCCTGAAGAACAGACAGTTGAGACGACTCCGATTGCCATTGGCAAAGAAGCGGTGGCGATC
>Ga0318541_10000804_pt1 | contig 11043 bp, 10 predicted proteins | sample GRESIP166b4f26_FD_202503 | JGI IMG/M metagenome (GOLD analysis project Ga0318541, IMG submission 202503) | Tropical soil microbial communities from Luquillo Experimental Forest, Puerto Rico - GRE.SIPMG.166b4f26 | ecosystem: Environmental > Terrestrial > Soil > Tropical forest > Bulk soil...
GGAGAACGGAGCGCGACTGCGAGGTGGGTTATAGGCATAGCCGCGCGACGCTTGCCATTCCGTCAATAAGCAACCCCTCCCCACGCCGATCCTGCCGCAAGGTGGCCAGCAAGTCCTTGGGACAGACCTGAATCGTTCTGAATCGAGCCGCCAGCCAGGCCTGTCCACGCCCTCGCGCGTCGAGAACGTCCTCCATCATCCGGCCGCTGAGCTCCAGCCGATACACGCGCAGGCCCGCGCGCTGGGCGCTGCCGGTGGCGTGCCTGGCGGGCGCGGTGTCGCTCGCCACCGGGCGAAACAAAAACCGCCAGAGCTCAGCGGCGGTATAGGCCCAGGGTCTATTTCCAATTAAAAGCCCGCCCGTGCGTTAAAAACCGGCGGCGGCCAACCTGATGCTGCACCTCTCCGTGACCGCCGCTGCGGCGGAAACCGCCCTCAATCACGCAACCAACGCCTGCTCGCGCTCGGCCAGCCATTTGTCGAGTAGCGGGGGCGGCAAATCCACAAAGAGCCAGTGCTGCCAGCGGGCAGCGTCGCCGGTAAAAATCTTGTCCGGTCCGGCACAATAGAAAAAATGCTCCTCAAACGAACGATCAAATTCTTTGCGCCACTCCGCCTCCAACTGCGCGCGCTCATCCGCACTAAGAACGTCGGTGAACTCATACAGCGCACTCCGCTCGTGCGCTTGGCCGGGAAAGCGCAGGCCCATTTCGCGACCCTCGTAACACCACCAGCCCATCGGCCGCCGGCCATTCTTACCCCACCAGCCCATCAGCTTCTCGCGATTGCGAAACCACGCCGCGCGCTTGTGCTCGTCGTCTGCGAAAGCCGAACCGTTGTGGGAAGCACCGAGCCAAAGCTCCATTGCTTGAGTGTGCGTCAGCTTCACCCGATGCGACCTCCGCAGGTAGCGTCTATTCGTCGGCATCACGCTGCTCCTGCCGCTTTTGCCAGGCCGTCGGCCGGCCGACCGACCGGACCGGCTCCAAATTGAGACCCAGCGCCCGCAAGGTGCGAACGATAAAGGAGCGGTGCGCGAGCTGCTCCTTGAGCGCCGGGTGAACCTTTGGGCCGTTTTCGGTTTCGATCACCTCACCGTCCTTGGCAATCCGCGCGGCCAACTTCGCAATTTGGTCGGAGGCCTCGCAACACTGCGCCAAAAACTCGATGCCAGCCGCATCATCGATTTTGTATTCGGATTGAATGGATTGCCAAAGGGACGAGCCGTGCTCGCCGAGCTTGCGGGGCGGTTGAGGCATGGTCGAAGCTGGATCGAACATGGTGCGAACCTAGCGCATTTTCCGCGTCAACGCACCGGTCACGCAAATTCGCACTTAAAATCGTCAACACGCAAGTGTCCCTGCGGTCGGAAGAAGGCCTATCTCAGAACTTTTTTCACCCGCCCCCCGGCCCAGGCCGTTGATGTTTTCGAAGATGCGCGCGTACGAGCACACATCGAACCTGCCCCCGAGGTCACCTCACCACCCCTCTTGAGCAGCCGATCGGAGTCCTCAAGGAGGTTGCCGCTCAAAGAAGGATTCTCCGACCGGCGCTAACGCCTGACTGGGCAAGCATCACAGCCGGCGCCGACCGCAACAGTACGAAACACCCCTGCTTCAGTGCAACGGTGCGTCCGGATCTAGCGTGCACTCGAGAGCGGCGATTCCCGCCCAAAATGCGCGGCGCAGCCGCGGTTAGGGCGCCCTGCGTTGCTAATACCAAAAATTTGCAGGTCTCGCGGATTTCAACATACCCCGTTACTCGACTAGGACTCTGAAAAAATGATTTATCAGGGTGAATAAAAAAGTCAGGAGTCTATATGCTGACGGGGGTAGGCTGAGACCCGCAAACCCCGCATCATGACGGTAGAGGACGGCGTTCAACGTGATATAAGCTGACTTTCGAATGTAAGTCTGTTCCAATCCGCAAGGCTAGCTCTTCGCGGCCAAACGCCCTCCACCTATCCACGTAGGCTCCAAGCGCCCGGCTCACCGCATGCGGAGAGAGCTTGTTTTTCAGCGGCACCTTCTGGAACAGGAATCCACGAATGGTCGCCACGCCGCTCGATGCGCTGCCTAGCGGCCAGTAATCCTGATTAAGGCAAGTTGCAATTTCCTTGGCCGTGTAGCTCCCGCTATCCTGCTGCTCCGATCGAGGATGCTGGGTGCGCCAGCTGCGCATGGTCTTATCGAGCTCGTCGAGCATCTCGCCCAGGCTGGTGCCTTCCTCGTCGCTCGTTTTCTGCCTGGCGAACAGCTGATCGAACTTGATCGCGACCGCCTCGATATCTTGGGGATAGGCTTTCTTATAACATTCGGCGGCGTGCTCGATCGCCGAGCCCACGAGCCTATACCACATCGGGAACCTGGTTTTGGTTGCCGCGTCGATGGTTGAATCCAACATCGGGTTGCCGAGCAGGATCATGTAGAACGCCGCGAGTATCTCATTGCGCTTGGCTTTCGTCCACGCCACCGGATTGTTGTGCTCGAATTTGCGCGCCATCGGGTCGACGAGGCCGGTATCGACCCGCACATGCAAGGTGCGCGAGGACATTGCGCCGCGCGGTGCGATGTTGTTGCCCGTGAAGAGATGGATGGTCGCGGCGGCGGCACTGATGAACTCGCTGACACCAAGCTTGCGATCGGCGTAGTGAATCGCAGTGCAGCTTCGCTCGAGGTGCGGGCATTGGACAAATGCGCCGTCGGCAATGTTGTCCCACAAGATGTAGGCCAGGCCGGCGTCGAGGTAGGCCAGCAAGGCTTTGCGGCGCTCCTCCTCGTGTGGCGACCAGGCGAATGCCACAGCATCGGTCCCAGTAACGGCGGTGATGAGCATTTTTGCCAGCGTGGTTTTGCCGCTTTCCGGCGTCGGCGAGGTGATGAACCCGATGGGGCGTTCAGCCAGCAGCGAGCGTTCGATGATCGACAGCGCCAGAGTTATCGCGTTGCATTTGTCCGTGAACGAACACTTAACGTCGGTCATCCAGTCATTGACCAGGAACCTGAGCGCCTCAGCAACTTTCGTATCGTTGCGCACTCGCGGCAGGTGTTCGCGCAGCTTCTCGTCGATGATGAAGGCGATGCCGCGCAGCTGATCGAGCCCTCTCGGTGCTAGGATTTCCCCGTTTCCGAGCACGAGCGGTAAGGTCGAGATCGCCACCAGCTTGGGCAGCGTGCCGCCGTTCCATCCCCGGTAGTGGTTCACAAATCTTATTGGGCATTGAACGCTTCGGCCGTCTTGGGGATCGATGAAATCGATATGTTTCTCCAGCAGGTCAGCGGCTTCGTGCTCGTTCAGCTTACGGATGTGCCACTGCGGGGCCGGTGGCTCGTCCTTGTCGTCAGATGAGAACGCGTGTGTTCCTGGGAATACGGTGCAGCGCGCGCAATTCAGCTCGTCATCGGCGTGCCTCGAGGGCGGGATGGCATCCGTCACGGCGTGTAGGATTTCATCGTAGATGCGCATCTCGGGTAACCACGGCGCATCCGCAGCTGGCGCATTGACGACCGGCCGCGGATCGCTGCGTGCTGCCTGGCGCTGCCGGCGCCTCTGTTCTTCCTCCCACTCGGCTTGTGCCTCACGTGCTGCCTTGAGCATGTTTTTGATGGCGCGAATGCCAGTGTTAGTCTGGTGCGCCGCGGCCGCGATCAGCTTCTCGGTCTCGACGGCATCGAGGTCAGCTGTGAGGATGTGATCGATCAGCGTGCTGATGACATCGTGCTGCGATGTGGCATTTAAGATTGCATGCACTGCGGCAGCGTCGTGTTTGAGTTGGTAGATGGTGCGGCCGTGGGCGAACGAGTGTATCCACGGCGTGCCGTCATCCCGGCGCATGATCTTCGCTTTGCAGCGGCCGTAGCTCACGCCCTCCAGCGGGTCGGCCAGCGTCTCGCCCTCGTACGCTTCCGGGTCGGCGAGCACGTCGGCGACGGTTTTCGTTATTGCCTGCGTCGTAAAGGAAGCCGTTGGCCATCTGCGCCAGTTTGCCGGTCGCGATTATCGCCGAGGCGGCCTCGATCAGGCGCCCATCGGCCATCGTGAACAGCTTCCGCGCCATCGTCCGGTAGCTCGCCATCACGTCATCCGGCAGCTTGATATGCGTCTCGACAATGTTGAGCGGCGGCAGATCGGGCATGTCTTCGTCGGCCACCGTCATTGCAATCTTGCCGAACTCGGCGGCGATCTTCTCTTCCCCTCCTGGCAGAGCCGCCCACTCGCGCCCAAAGAAGTCGCACGGCCGGAAGTGTTGCTGCTGCCACGGCATAAAGGCGCGGCCCCACAGCGCGCCGTCGGTGATGATGGCGGCCGGCATGAAAAGGTCCTGGCTCGAGTTTGGTCGCGGCGTGCCAGTCAGGCCCCACCGTGTCCGGAATCGACTAGCAACCTTCAACAGCGCGCGTGCGCGCTTGCCGCTCGGGTCCTTGAGGCGCGATGTTTCGTCGATGATCAGCACATCGAACAGCGGGTGATCATCCGTTAGCGCGGCGAGCTCGCCGACCAGCCAGGGCACGAGATCAATGCCGATCGCCGTCGCCTCGCGCGCCGGCGCGCCGGCGAGGAGCTCGCGCCGGCGCTCAGGCGTGCCGTTGAGAACGGCAATGCGAAGATGCGCAAGGTGCGGCCAGAGCGTAACCTCCAGCGGCCATACGGTTGTGGCTACGAGCTTGGGTGCAACAACTAATGCGTGGCGGCGGTGTCCGTCGCGGATGAGATCTGCGACTGCCGTGAGCGCGGCGGCGCCCTTGCCGGCGCCGAGCGGCGCGATGCAAAAGGCGGCGTCGCGTTCATACAGATATGTCGCGGCTCGCTGCTGATAGCTGCGCAGGACGCGCGCGACGAAGGGCGCATTCATGCGGCGCCTCCCTGAAGTGTAGTTTTACTTTTCGAGTATCTGGCGCAGGCTTGCTCTTCTGATTGCAGCAGCAAGCCTTCAGCCCAATTCGGCAAGGTCAGCATCTCACCGCGTTCTCGCAAAGCGTGCCGTGCCAGAGCTTCGTGCGCCCGTGCGCACGCCGAAACGACAACTCGTGGCGCTTCTCGCCGGTCGGCTTTTTGTTCTTGTCCAAAACGTCAACTTCGCGCCAGCGCGGCCGCGGATAGGTCAGCAGGCGACCTGATGGCAGCGCCATGAACAGTGCGCCGCCGAGGTAGTCGTTGCGATAGATGAAAGCGACTCGACCTGCTTGCGTTATCCGGCCTGGTAGCTCCCAGGCTTGCATTGCGGCGCCCCATAAGCCGAAGCTTTCGCCGTCGCGGTGCACCCCCCAGAACTCCCGCGCCCAAGGATTTGCAGCCCGCCAGGCATCAACGATGCGACGCGCTTCGGCGTCCTCAAGATGGATGCGATAGCTGAATGCCATCGCCTGGAGAGCTCCGACCCCGCCGCCAAAACCGCAGGCGAGGACCACCACCTTGCCGATCTGTCGCTCTGGCTTCGTTATCGTGCGCACGTCTTTGTGGAAGATGTCGGCCGCGGCAATGACGTAACTGTCGGGCAGCGATGGGTCGCGATCGTTAGCGCGGAAGATGTCGAGAACTCTTTCGGCGCCTTCTGATGCGGCGAGCCAAGGCGTGATCCGCGCCTCGATCGCGCTCCAATCCGACCAAACCAACAAAGTTCTCGGGCTCGCGACGAGAGCGGGACGGACGATCAAGGCGAGCTTACGCGCCGCCGGCATGTCGACAGGATCGGCCGCGACCAACGTCGCGTAATCGCAGCCCTTGGCGATTGCTTCGACCAGCGGGCTTTCCGCGGCGCCGTCCTCGCCGAGCACGTCCCGCGTCAGGTTTTGGATCTGAGCTCCATGGCTGGTCAGCCTGCCGGTTTGCCCGGCGCCGGCGAAGCGGTATTGCCCTCGTAACACGCCATCGACTTGTTGCGCTTCCAGGCGTGCGAACTTTTTTGGTGAAGCTCCAGCGCCGAAAAGGTGCAGCGCCGCGGCCTCATGCGCCTTCATCTCATTAGGGCTAAGGCCGCCGTTTGCGCGCTTGATGTCGAGCATCGCGAGCACGCGGGCAACACGATCACGTGTCAGGCTGAGCTCCTGCGGCTCGTCCTCGTCGCCGTTATCAGCGTCGTCGTCATCGCCGTCATCAGCCGGAACGCCGACCATCAAGATTTCACGCATTGCCGCGTCGGCAAGGTTGTCGTGCAGCCAGGTTGCAATCTTTTTCGCTTGTGTGACGCGGGTGACAGCTCCATCGGTCAGCACGACCAACCGGCCGCCGATGGCGACGGCATCCTCGGCCGCGAGCGCTGCGGCGCGGCGCACGTAGGGCATGTTGAGCGCCACGCCTCGCCGGTTGACGTGCTCGAACGCCCAGTACTGCTGCCACTCCTCGTGCGGCAGCGGCCGGGTCCGGCGATAGACCTCGCGCATCGCCTCGATGTCCTGGCGCGCGTAGGCGAGAAAGCGCTCCCATTCCGCGGGGTATTCGTGCGGGTTCGCACCTTCGATGCAGAACAATTTAATTAACCGCTTGCCATCCTTTTGTTTGCCGGCGCCGCCGAGGTAGCGGGAAGCGCTTTCGAGATCAGTCGGCAGGTTAGAGACGCCGGCCTGAACCATCGGATCGATGATGCGTTCCGGCGTGAGGAAAGGAAATCCGAGCGTGGCGTAATTCCAAACAGCGGTGTCGAAACTCGCGTTCCACGCGGCGAAGGTTGCGCCGTGCTCGAAGGCATTGCGAAGCTCGTCTGGCGCGTGATCCCAATCGAGAATTGCGCTGTCGGCGTGCCAGGTTCGAGCCGGCACGTTGCCGATTGCGTAGGCCAGAACGATGGCATGCGTCGATGCCGCGGCGACGTATCGGAATGGTCCGGCAGCCTTCAAGTCGACTTCGGGAGCTGCAGCCTCGAAGTCGATCCAGACGATATCGTCGACTTTGAACATCGTGATTTCCTGAGTCTCAGAAAATCAGGCGAGGCCGCCGCGCGGCCGGCCTCGCCTTGATCAAGCGTGCCTCGATTTACGAGACGCGCCGGCGCCGTGGCTGCTCGACGGGCGGCGATGCCGACCCCGGCGCTGGTGCCGGTGCCGGCGTTGGCGCCGGGCCGTCAAGCGGCATCCAATCCACGACTGTCATTACGGGGATCCAGACCTTCCCGTATTGACTGTGCGGATAAGAGTCTTTTTCGAGGAACACGATCGGCGCGATCTTGCCGTCATGCTGACCGCTGTTAAGCCGGTCGCGTACCAGCTCAACCAATCCGGCGACAGCTTGAGTGCCGCCGACGGTGGACGCTTTGAAGGTCACTTCAACACCGGCATCGGTGCCGTCGAGACACTTCATGTTCACGGCCCATTGCTCCTGCCACGGGAAGCCCGTGTCAGGTAACGTCGTGATACCGGGCTTCGGCTGGCTGACCGAAACGAGGCGCTCGGTCGGCTTGTTGGCCTCATCGAAACAGATGAAGCCCCATTTGAAGGTCGTCGGGTTGACAGCCCATCTGCTGCCTTTCTCCGGCACGATGCGCTTCTGTCCAAACGACCAGGTGCCGTCACCTTCCCGTTTGAACTGCATCATCGGCAGGCCTGAACGACCGGCGATGGACGCTGTATCGACGCGGTTGAGTACCGTCTGGAGCGCCGTCAGGGAAGTGAGCGCACCTCCCGCTGCTGGCGCGGGGGCAAGCTTGTCCCCGAGCCTTTCGTGTTCGCCATTATCGTTGGCGTGATCGCGGTCGCGATCATGGTCGTGGTCGTTACTCATAGTTACCTATCTCCTGTGTTTGCCAATGTCGTTGGCGGCGTGATCGCGGTCGCGATCATGATTGTGATCTTGGTTCATGGTTGCCTCCCTCCTGGAAGGCTGCGAGCGCCTCGGAGAATGTTCGCGCAAGCTCGACCCGTCCGGGCACCGGGACGTGCGCGTTTTCACTCCGCACCAGCGAGACACCGGAGCGGCGTGAAACGATTAATTCTGCTGGAACCTTCAGGCCGCGCGCTTTTGCGCGCAGTTCAACTTGTTTGGGCGAGCGTATGGTTTCGGCGATGACATCGCCGCGGGCGAGACCGAGGCGGATCAGCGCGCCGATCGCCGCGTCCTCGTTGTGCCAGTGCCGCTCGGCACGGCCGGCTGAGAGCGCGTAACCCGGCACGTGGTCGCCTTCCTCCAATGCGCGCTTCGCTTGATCATGCAGCGCTGTGCGAAGGTCTTTGATCGCGTCGACCAGCTCCAAGCCGTAGGCGAGCATCTGCAAGTAGGCTTCCTTTGTGGTCGACGACGGGGACATCGCGAAATGCGCGAGATCGAGCAGCGGACCGGTGTGCGCCGGACAGATCGGCCGAGCCGGGCAGAAGCGGCAGTGAGTGCCCAGCTGCAAGCGCGGCGCACTGGAGAGCGCCTCCTCGCAGGCGCTGCGATAGGCCGCGACGAACGCGTCCAGCTCGGCATGCGTCACCGCGACCGAGGAGACCATTTCGGCATCGAGCTCGATCGACATCGGCTGCAGGATTGTCAGTGCGATCTCGTCGACGCCGGCGAAAAATTCTGGCAACGAATGACGGGCGGCCGCGGCGTAGAACAGGAGCTGCGCGTTGATGACGTCTTCGTCGCCCTCCGGAGAGAGTGCGAGAACGCGCACGCCGACGCCAAATTTGAAGTCAATCACATAGATCTTGCGGCTGATGCGGATGAGCAGATCGCAGGTGCCAAAGGTGTCGACGATAGCGGGAAAGATGACGCGCCGTTCGAGATAGTATTCAGCTCCGGGCGCATCCAGGAGCGTCTCCACGTAGGCGTATGCCGGCCACAGAGCGGTCTCGGCGTCGTCGTGCGTGATCGTGTAGCTGCCGAACGTTTTGCCGGCGAGGCTCTCGACGAGGGCATGCGTGTTTTCGGCGAGGAGGCAGGTTATCGCCGCATGGAGCGCGGTGCCGCGGTCGGCATAGGCCGAAACTTTCCGCAGATGCGGAGGGACTTTTCCGACGAGGCCGACGGATGCCGGGCAGCGCAGAATGCGCGCCGCGACGCTGCCGCCGAAGGGCGAATGAGCCGGCTCGCGTGGGAGCTCGACGTTCATGGTGCAGCCTCTTCCGCCGCGGTGATAACTTCGCGCTGCGTGGCCCGTGAATTCGAGGCAACTGCATCGAGCGGGACGATGGTCGCAACTAGCTTCGGTTGATCGCTGAATTGCTTGCGGGCTCGTATCTCTACGACTTGGGCATCGTCGGTGACGACGATAGTGTTGATCGCGTCGAGCGCGGTCTTGATGTAGTTGTCGATATCTGGCCGAGCGGTTGGCGCGATTTCTCCCGCAAGCGCGGCGAGCCGGCGTTTGTTGCTCCAGCTGGACGGCACCGGCAGTTCAACTGACAATTCGATCCTGAGCGGATCCTGCAAGGGCGCTCGGTTACCCATCGCGACCTGCGCAGCGAGCCGAGCATGGGCCTCGTATTTGCGGGTGGCAGCAGGTGTGTAGATGAAGCCGCGCCGCGTCATCCGCGGTCGGCCCTTCGCGACTACTTCGCCGTTTACAGTGATGGTGATTGCCTCGGTCATGGCTGCCACTACTCCGTCATCTTGGGTGACGGTACCGGACCAGGCTCGATCGCATTTGTGATCAGGTCGAGTGCGGCGCCAAGCGGTCCTGAAGCTCGTCCGTCTGTTTCGCGACAGAGTGCTTTCCGAATATCTTCAATGTCGGCGCCGTGCTGTACGGCAAACGAAAATGCAATCGCCGCGTCGCGGGCATTGGTATCGGCCGTGCTGTTAGATTTGTGATTGTTCAGGAACAGCTCGCCGATGCGGCCGTCGAGGTAATAGCCAACGGTCGCCGTGTAACGCAGCACGGTGGTACCGACAGGCACATCAAAATCAAACGTTTCGGATCGTCTACGGGTTGGAAGGCGCTCACGCTCTGTCATGGCTGCCTCCGCGCGCTGATCTCCGAAACGATGGACGCGCAGAACCCGAGTCCCGAGCGCAGCAATGCGGCGCATGCAACCTCGCCCATGCCGATCAGGACCACGCCATGACCTGGCGCCATGCCGATCGAGTTGTCGGGCCAGGGCCTAACGAATTTTGTCTTGCCGCGCGGAAACAACAGCACTTGCGCCCGTGGCACGACATACTCGTGAAACCACGCCGAGCTCGTATAGGCGCGAACGATTGCGATACCGTTGGCGTGATCGAAAAATCGGATCAGCCATGGCACGTGACCGTTGCGCCCACCGAACGGCGGGTTCATGAAGATCAGCCACCAAGGCAGCCATGGCTGCTTCAAACCATCCTCTTCGACGGTGAAGCACGCTTTTGCCGGAACGAAGCATTTATCGAGACCGGGTGAAGCGACATCCATATCGAAGACGGCATCGATCGCTTTAGACCCGAAGTAGTCCGGCGGCGTGCGCCAATCGGAGGTCGCGCCGATTGCTGGTTCATGCATCTTCACGGCGACGCGCATCAGTCGCCTCCATCGAAAGCGATATCGCAACCGATGAAATTGCGTTTAAGCGAAAGAGCAGCGTGCATTACGACAAAGGAGCCGGCTGCCGGATCAACAACAAGTTCCCCCGGCTGCGTGGTCGCAGCGATCAAGCGTGTGATGAGTCCGATCGGCTTCGTGTGCGGGTGCAACTTACGGTCGACCTTCTCGGTCCAGCGTTCCCCGATGCCGCGGTCACGCCAGGTCGTGCGGGCCTTACCCTTGATCGGCAGCTTCTGCAGCACCAGCAGATAGTCACCGCGGTAGCGCGAACGCGCACCTTGACCGAGGCGTCCGATGTCCGTGGCGATGAGATCGACGGTCTTGAGAATGTCGGAAGGAATGCGGAGGTGATGTCCCTCGCACAGGCAATATTTATCGGTCCAGCGCATCAGGTAGCTAGACGGCTTGAGCACCCGTGCGAACTCGAGGATGACCGCGTCAATGTACTCCGAGGTCATCGCCGGTAATCTGGCGCGCGCTTTCTGGCGCGACTTCCCCTCGTTTCCGTATTTCTGCCGGTCGAGCAGCTCGCGAAACTGCGGGTCGAAGAAACCTAACTGCGCGTAGCCGTCCGGCAGCGCGCGCAGCAAATCTAATGCATCGCCTCGCGC
>Ga0318541_10000809_pt1 | contig 11026 bp, 10 predicted proteins | sample GRESIP166b4f26_FD_202503 | JGI IMG/M metagenome (GOLD analysis project Ga0318541, IMG submission 202503) | Tropical soil microbial communities from Luquillo Experimental Forest, Puerto Rico - GRE.SIPMG.166b4f26 | ecosystem: Environmental > Terrestrial > Soil > Tropical forest > Bulk soil...
ATCGTGGTGGACCGCCTGTCACGGCTACAACCACCCCCACATCCGCAAGGCGGTCGAGCGCCAGCTCGCGCTGATGCCGCATATCATGTTCGGCGGGCTCGCCCACGAGCAGGCGCTCACGCTTGCCGGTCGGCTTGCGGCACGCATCCCGGGCGATCTCACTCGCGTCTTCTTCTCGGAGTCTGGCTCAGTTGCCGTCGAGATCGCCATGAAGATGGCGGTGCAGTTCTGGCTGAACCAGGGCGTGCGCAAGCGCAAGAAATTCCTCGCCTTCAAGGGCGGCTACCATGGCGATACGACCGGGGCGATGTCGGTGTGCGATTCCGAGGACGGCATGCATGCGCGCTTCCATGGCCTGTTGCCCGAGCATTACATCGTCGAGCTGCCGCAGAGTGAGGAGAGCGCCGCGATCTTTGCGCGCTCTCTCGAGCGTCACGCCGAGGAACTTGCGGGCATCATCGTGGAGCCGTTGGTGCAAGGCGCCGGCGGCATGCGCTTCCATACCGCGTTGGTGCTGCAGCGGCTGCGCGCGGCGGCGGATCGCTACCAGCTGCTGTTGATCTTCGATGAAATTTTCACCGGCTTCGGGCGAACCGGAAGCCTCTTCGCCTGCGAAGCAGCCGGCGTCGTGCCCGACATCATGACTCTGTCGAAGGCATTGACTGGCGGGACGCTGCCGCTCGCGGTTACCGTCGCGCGCGACAAAGTTTTCGACGCTTTCTGGTCCGACGACCCCACCCGCGCGCTCCTGCATGGGCCGACCTTCATGGGAAACGCGCTCGCCTGCGCCGCCGCCAACGCCTCGCTCGACTTGTTCGAGCACGAACCGCGCCTGCGGCAAGTTGCCGATATCGCGGCTGCGCTCGAGCAGGGCCTTGCGCCTTGCCGTGGCCTTCCGGGCGTCAAGGACGTGCGGGTGAAGGGTGCAATTGGCGTCGTGGAGCTTGACCGCATCGACGATCTCGAGGCGCTGCGCGCGCGGTTCGTGGAGGAGGGGGTATTCGTCCGGCCGTTCGGCTCCATCGTCTATCTCACCCCGGCGTTGACGATCGGCGAGGACGAGCTCGCGAAATTGACGGGAGCGGTGACGAAGGTTGTGGGCAAACGCGGCTAGGATCCAATCCCAATGCTGATGCGTCAGCAGGGGCTCAAAACCCCACCACCGTGCCATGCAGGTCGTATTCGTCGGCGCGTTCGATGCGCACCGTCGCGATCTCGCCCCGGCGCAGCGGGCGGCGGCTTGCGACGTGGACAACGCCGTCGATCTGCGGCGCGTCGCCGCGCGTGCGCCCCTTGGCCACGGTCGCGCCGGCGCTCACCGGATCCGACTTGCCGCAGGAGCCGTGAGCCTGGTCGATGATCACCTGTTGACGCGTGCCGACTCTGCGCCTGAGGCGTCGCGCGGAGATCGCCTGCTGATGCCCCATGAAGCGATGCCAGCGCTCCTCCTTCACCGCGTCGGGGACCGCGGCGGCAAGCTCGTTGGCGAGCGCGCCTGCAACCGGCTCGTAACGGAAGCAGCCGACGCGGTCGAGTTCTGCCTCATCGAGCCAATCGAGCAAGCGGCGGAAATCCTCTTCACTCTCGCCGGGAAAGCCGACGATGAAGGTCGAGCGGATGGTGAGATCGGGGCAGATGTCGCGCCAGCGGGCGATGCGCTGCAGGGTCTTCTCCTGCGCGGCCGGCCGTTTCATCCGGCGCAGCACGGCGGGTGCCGCATGCTGAAACGGGACGTCGAGATAGGGCAGCACCTTGCCCTCTGCCATCAACGGGATGACCTCGTCCACATGCGGGTAGGGGTAGACGTAGTGCAGCCGCACCCAGGCGCCGAGCTCGCCAAGTGCGCGGGCGAGATCGAGAAATTTCGCCCGCACCTCGCGCCCCTTCCACGCGCTCGCCGCATATTTGAGGTCGATCCCGTAGGCCGAAGTGTCTTGCGAAATAACCAGAAGCTCCTTCACGCCCGCGGCGATGAGGCGCTCGGCCTCGCGCAGCACGTCGGCGGCGGGCCGCGAGACCAGATCGCCCCGCAGTTTCGGGATGATGCAGAAGCTGCAGCGATTGTTGCAGCCCTCCGAAATCTTCAGATAGGCATAGTGCCGGGGCGTAAGCTTGATGCCCTCGGGGGGCAGGAGATCGACAAACCGGTCGTGGCGCGGCGGCAGCGCGCGATGCACCGCCGCGACCACACTCTCGTACTGCTGCGGACCGGTGATCGCGAGCACCCCGGGATATCGCGCGGTGATCTTTTCCGGCTCGGCGCCCATGCAGCCGGTCACGATCACCTTGCCGTTCTCGTTGAGCGCCTGGCCGATAGCGGCAAGCGATTCCGCCTGGGCGCTGTCGAGAAAGCCGCAGGTGTTGACCACTGCGAGGTCGGCGCCGGCATGGGAACGAGCGAGTTCATAGCCCTCCGCGCGCAGGCGGGTCATGATGCGCTCGCTGTCGACCAGCGCCTTCGGGCAGCCGAGCGAGACGAAACTCACCCTCGGTACGCGCGCCGTGTCGCGTGTGGAATGTCGATTTTCCATGGCGAGGGGCTACCCGAGCGCGCCGTCGGGAGCAAGCGGCCTGGTCTGAGCGCGCCGGTTCCGGACCGTCGTCATTGAATATTCATCATTGCGGCCTATATAGGGGTTGTTCGCGACCGAGCTTCCGACCGCGGATGTACCGGCGGGAGCGAGGGCGTGATCGGTGTAGGCCCGCCGGGAGAAATCCCTGGCGGGTTTTCATTTTGGAGGGTTAAGCCCAGCGCGGGCCGCCGCGGTCGTGTTGGGAAGGGCCGCCCACACCTCCCCTCCTTGACGCGGGAAAATAGGCCATCCTGGTATCTGCATACGGCTGCACGTGAACCCCACGGGCCCCTTGCGCGACTAAATCGTGATGCCGCGGCGCTCGCCGCTCGAGGGGGAACGATGCTGATCTTGAAATACTTCTTGGTGGTCGGGGCGGTGCTCACGCTCGGCCTGATCGCGCTCAATGCCCACCTCCTGCCCGACGGCTCGAAGGCACCAGCGGCGGTGATACATTCCCCAACGACCGCGTCGCTTCCGACCGTCGCGCCGAATGTGCCAGCGGCCGATACCAATGTAGCCGCAGAACCCTCCCAGCCGCCGCCCGCGAAATCCGCGTCTCCCGCTCGGCGCTCCCATCATTCCGCGCGCGTCCAACGCCGATCGCACTGACGCCCGGCCGATCGGTAGAGGCTTACTTTTGCCGAAATGTCACACTGCCGGAATTTCCGGCGTCGACGATTGCCGCCGGAACGCTCGCGCATTAGCCTTTTCGGCCGTCACGGTTCGCCCTCATGGCCGTGGCGAATGCTCCTGCGAGAGAGAGCCCCGGCCGTCAGATCACCCACGGCCGGGGTTTCTTTTGGCCCCTAAGCGGTCGTCCCCCGCGCCATTCGATCGGCTTCGCGCCGCCAACAGACCAACGCGCAGACCTCGGCCGCAAATTCTTTCCAGCCAATTTTGAACCTTGGCGTCCCCTCGGCCGACTAATGGGCAGGGAAAGGGGAGCCTATCATGAACAAGTTGTGCCGTTTTGCGACGCTCGCTGCCGTCGTCATTGCCGCGAGCGCCTTCGCCACGCAAGCATCCGCCAATCCATTTGGCTGGCTCGGTCTGGGCTACGCTCCAAGCGATAACGGCAACCAGGTGCGGGCCGACCTCCGGCGGGTGACCGTCGACTATCCGACCAACGAGGCGCCGGGCACCATCATCGTCGATACGCCGAACACGTATCTCTACCTGATCCTCGGCGGAGGCAAGGCGATCCGCTACGGCATTGGCGTCGGCCGTGAGGGTTTCACCTGGTCCGGCGTCAAGTCCGTCGAGCGCAAGGCCGAGTGGCCGGATTGGACGCCGCCGCCAGAGATGATTGCCCGCTCGCCTTATCTGCCGCGTTTCATGGCGGGCGGCGCGACCAATCCGCTGGGCGCGCGCGCCATGTATCTCAGCGGTAGTTTCTACCGCATCCACGGCACCAACGCTCCCTCGACCATCGGCAGCCGCGCGACAGCCGGATGCATCCGCATGGCCAACGAGGACGTCATCGACCTCTATGACCGCGTCAAGGTCGGCACCAAGGTCGTGGTGATGCCTGTTGCCGAGCGTCGCGCCGCGGCCGGGTTCAGCCTGTTCCACTGAACAGCGCATCACGGGCTGAAATCGCACTTTTTGTGACGGCCATCACATCGGTATTGCCCCGACGTCCATACCTATGCATGCAAGGCGGGCTGGACGGCTTTCCGATTCCCCCAATCCCCGAGCTGTCCTGACATACGCCGAACCTGGGACTTGCCCCGCACCTTAGCGGGGTTTCTTTTTTCGGCGCGCAAGTCCTGAAAATGGCCCGGTGGGAAAGGGACGAGCGCCTGCCCATCAATCAATCTGCTGCCAATGGCTCGCGCTTTCCGGTGGTGTCCTCCGTTCATTTAAGATAAGGCGGGCCCAAATATAACCCGCGTGCGCGCGGCCGGGGACGGGCGGTGGCAAGCTGGCGGCAATGTGAGGTTTGTTCTGCCAGCGCCAATCGTAGGTATTCGATGTTGTTACGGGGGAAGGGTGGCCGAGTGGTTTAAGGCAGCGGTCTTGAAAACCGCCAGGGGTGTAAGCCCCTCGTGGGTTCGAATCCCACCCCTTCCGCCAAGCGACCATTCGCCGCTGTCGTTCAAATGATCTTGGTCTCAGGTTAACCGGCCAGAACAACTCGTCGCAGAATCTTCACCGCGCGATCGATCTCGTCCTCACGCCACGCGGCGAAGCCAAGATAACTTCGGCGTGCCGGCGTTCGACAAAGTATGCTTGATACCGGCCGGGCGACGACCGCGGCTTGGGACAAGCGATCTGCCAACCCTCGATCATCCATTCCATCGCGACATCATGCCACGAGCTGCATCCCCACCAGCCGGCACCTCACGTCGAAGCAGTCGCCGACATGCTGCTTGAGCGCGCTCACGAACCCACACCCGAAGCCGTGTTTGTGAATTAGTTCACATCTGACTGTTGCCTTGGGTTGATAGTGTGACTTGGGCTGATGCTGCCAAAGAGGTCAGCATGACAACCGATTCTCGGATCGCGTCCCGTCACGCGCAAAAGCCGGCGTGGCGCAAATCGGGAACGGTCATTGGGCGAAACATGCAGCGCATACCCGCATCAGGGGGTCCTCGCAGCTGTAGCTCGAGGGAAGCAAGGGCTGGAGCCCCACTCAGCAGGTCTTGACGAGGAAACCGTTAATCTTGATTTTGTCATGGAAGACGAGCGCTTTAAGTGTCCGACCTTCATGCGTTTCTCAACGGTAAAGAAATTAACGGTAAGGAAGCAACGCGAGTCGGTCTGGTAGCAGCTGAAAACGCCAGATCCAAATCGAACGCTGTGCGCCTCAACATTGCCTGGGATAGGCAATAGCAGGAGGCAAAATGAAAGAACGCCACTGGACGAGCCTGGTCACCAGTCTTCGGCACGGGCAGTGCGTGCTTATGCTCGGGCAGGAGGTTTCGGCGGCACCGGGCGATGGGGCGGCCGTCGTTTCGCGCAACAACGAGAGCTTCGCCGAAGCCCTCATGCGGCAACTGGCTGACGAGCTTGAGGAGGACAGCAGGCGCGTTATCGGCGACTCGCTGGCGGCAGTCGCCCAGCAATATGAAGACGCTGCCGGCTTCGGCACCAACGCGTTGCGAGCTCGGGCGGAGAAATTCTACAACTCTGGTGCCCTCGCGCCCTCTGCGCTGCATCGCGGGCCGGCCTCGCTGCCGTTCGGTCTGATCGTCACTACTTGTCACGACGATCTGCGCCCTCAAGGAGGCGGGCAAATCGCCGCTTGCCTGCCGCTACCATATGCGCGGCGACAAGCGCGATAATCCGGAATTCGTTCTGAGCGGCTCGGCGTCCGCACCGGTCGTTTACCACCTGTTTGGGAACGCGCGCGAACCGGGCTCTTTGGTGTTGAGCGAAAACGCCCGGCTAAGGCTGTTGGGGAGCGGCGGACGCTCAGAGACCATGGCGATCAGAAAGTCGAGCAGATCGTCAAGGATGAGCACTGGTTTCACCAGAATGTCGCCATCCCAGAACTCGGCGGTCTTAAAGAACGACCATAGCGATAACTGTCGGTCTTTCTGCACAGAGCCGGCGTGTGGAGGACGAGCCCCTCGTCGCGAAGGCGTTGCGCGACGCCCGCGTTCAAGAGCGAGGTCTTGCCGAGGCCTGACCGCGCATAAACAACGACCATGCGGTTGGCTAGGATCTGGTCGGTGACCGTCACCTCACGATCGCGGCCGAAAAAGACTTTGCGGGAAAGCGCGTCGTCGGAGAACGGCTGGGCGCCCGGATAGCGGGTAGCGGAACCGTTCATGATCTTGCTACCGATTGCGGCGCTGGAAGTCGCGGAGCATGGTCGACACCACCTTCGACAGATCCTGGTCGAAGTACGCGGGACGCAGCGTCATTTCCTGATATTCGCTTAGCTCGGCAACGCGGTCCTCAGCGTCAATGTCGGCGGTCCGCAACGGAATCAAAAACGAACCACGCAGCAGATGCGCGAGGCCCGGCCTGAACATCGTTGACCCTGACGATCAGGGGCATATAGCCTTGAGCTGCATCGCACTGCCAGCAGCATCGCCGCCGAGTCGCTGCGTGGCCTGTCGGAAAGCGACCGCGAGCGGACGATACTGTTCTACCAGCGCGGCACGCGCATCGAGGTTGAAGACGCCGACGTCAGCGAATTCCTTACCGAACTCGACCACAGACTGGCCGCTGAAGGCGGAGTTGTTGCAGAGGAGGGAGCGCACCAGCACTTTCATCAAAACGCGCAGGTACCACTGGCTGATTCCAAAGCCGACGAAGAGAAAGCTCTGTCCGCTCCGCCGGAGCGAGCGTGAACAGCTCCTCGAATTGATGGTGCGCGGCGTTGCTCCGCCGAACTTTGCCGAAGCCCATCCGGACTTGAGTGACGCGGCTCCCGCAGTCCACGTCGTCCTCTCTCTCCGTGAAGACTTTTTGGGTCTGCTCGAGGAGGCGGCGGACCGTATTCCGCAGATCCTGGATCATCGATTCCACCTCACACCTCTATCGCTGCACGCGGCGGCAGAGGCGTTGACGGGCCCGGCGGAAATTGACGACCCCGCCCTTGAGACCAGGCCGTTTCGTTATGACCCCAAGGCAGTCGAGAGCATTCTCGACTATCTCTCGCGGCGGCGTATGCGCGCTCTCGTTGAGACAACTCGAACCGTCGAGCCATTCCAGCTGCAACTGATTTGCCAACGGTTTGAGCGGATAGCCGGAGAGCGACAACGGCAATCCGCAGACAATGTGACACTGACAATCAAAGATATCGGCGGCGAAGCCGCGTTGCGGGACACGCTCAAGGAGTTCTATCACCGCGCTCTTGCCGCGGTGTCTGCCAGACGCGTGCGTAAGGCCGCCCGGCGACTGTGCGAGAATTTTCTGATCAGCCCCGAAGGTCGCCGTTTGAGCCTTGAGGAAAATGAGATCAAGCGTCAGTTGCGGCTTCCGTCGGAGACGCTGAGGCTCCTCGTAAGTAACCGGTTGCTACGTTGCGACAGCCGCGCCGACAGCATCTATTATGAGTTGAGCCACGAAGCGCTGATCGAGCCCGTTCTTGCCACGAGACAAGCGCGAGGCCTCCTCCTCGGCGCGCTCGGCTTGGTTGCGGGGGGAATATCATGGGTGGTTACACTCGGCCTGCTGGTCATCAGCGTTGCCCTTTTCATCGGGGCAGTTGTCCAGACGAATTTTGAGTTTTTTGGCTTTGATTCGCCGCCCGCCTGGACAAAAGATATCAATATTGAATGGCCAGCTTTTTTCGCCTTATTCCTGATGCTGTTCGGCATGGTTACTTTCTCGAAGGTAATTTTTTCCGGTGGGCGGCGAACAATCCGCCGCCATCGGCCACGTAGGCGAGCAGACCTACTCGAACCAGCTATAGCTGCCGAGATTGATTTGTTGTTCGGGTGGTCTGCCGTTGCTGGTGGATATTTTTGGCTCTTTTTGTCGCTTGTTGCTGTGTTAATGGTCTTGGTCCCGCTCGGGTCTTATCTGGGAGTTTGGTCGCGAGACGAGCAGAACTACTCCTTGTTCTATGAACGCGGGCCGCGCCTTGACATGGGTGCGTTCGTTATCGCGGCGTTAGCGCTGTTGTCACTTGGAGTCGACACCGTCAGGTGGGGTTACCGAAGGCTCCGGCCTTTTCGCCCGGCTCTAGGCTTCGTGCAACCGGCCGCTGTTCAGAGGCGACACCGAGTTTTGCTCTTTGGCTGCCTACGTACCATTGCCGGCGGGATCGTCCTGCTGGCTGTCATGTTTTTTGCGGCTGAAGTCTTCGTCCGCGTCGAATGCATGCTTTATTCGCCAAGTACTCTACCGGACTGGGTTCCAGCACACTGGTGGTCGCTCAACGACATGTTTAAAGCGTGCCAACTCAACGACAAAGCAGATTTCATGATGGATCTTGGGCTGGCCGTTATCGTCGGTCTCGGCGCATTGGCATTTGCGGTCAACTGGCTTTTTGGAGGAGTTCGTTCTGTCGTCAGCTTCCTCCACCGCGGCGCTGCTGAGAGTCCTGAGACGGAGCTCAGCCTGTCGTCTACCCTTCGCGAGGGCGCGTGACTTGATTCGGGTCCGCGCGACATATGGCTGATAGTTATTGCTGTCCGCGTTCCGTTGCAGCATCGAGAGTCAATACTTGTTCAATTCGAAAACCCGATTCCTGTGCCAGCTGGACGAACTTGTTGGTATTGTCGTCAGGCCCGCGTGACGCGCCTTCCCACACAACAAGGGCGATGAGCCGCAACGACCGCTCCTGGTTCTTGACGCCCGCCAATTTCCTCGCCTCGCGGATAATGACGCCGTTTGCCATCGAATAGGCGTCGTCGGCTTCCACGGCATCAAGTTCGATGAGGTCGCCATGGGCGCGCGCGGCGCTCGTCGCGCGGTCAAACATGCTTCCCCAAAATTCGGGGTGCGGACGGTCCACGACCGATGTTTCGCGAAAGCGTGTGGCCGAAAACGGAAGAACGATGCGCGTAGGCAGCCCCATCTGTTGAGCGGTCTCGAGGGCGATCAGATCGGCGCCGCAAGCAGCGGAACAAACCAACGCAACCGCCCGCGTGCGGCGCAGCCGGTCGGCAATCTCCATGCCGACGCGGTCGACTTGATCAAAGGGAAACCGTGCAGTCGACGTTGGTTCCGCATCAATCCGCCGGCCGCCCAGAGCGACGACTGCGCCACCGTGTTGAGTAGAAGACAGGGCCATCGCGTCACGCTCTCAATCGCTTGCATGGTTATCCGCGTCCGGCGGTACGGATAAACATCTTGAGCTCCGACGAACCGGCTGCGCGTTCCCCATCATCGCTGCAAAGTGCGAAGCTTGGTGAGCTGCTCTTCGGTGGTATCGATCATCCACCGCTCGGGCGCAGCCTTCTTGGCGATTGCAAACTCTGCCTCCGATTTGGCCATGTCTCCCAAGCCGAACAGAGCTTCGGCGAGCGTTGCACGAACCCAATATTCTTCTTTTCTCCTTTTATTCTCGTCTTCGCCCTTAATGCCGTCCGCGAGCAGTTGCGTGCAAATTCCCACGACGCGCTCGCGGACGCGTCGGGCCTGGACCCTGTCGGCGATGGCGTCATCGCCGCCGAGTTCGGCGGCGCGGCAATCAAGGAGGAACGCAAAGTTGATACCGTTGTAGTAATCATTCTTCAGATAGAAACCCTTTTCGTGAGCAAAGATCGCCGCTGCAAGGCCATCAAGCCGATCCTGCCGCGGCATATCTTTCGTGTCGTAGAGGCGCTTGTGAATTGCGCCCCACAAGCCCAGCGTTTCCGGATCGCTAGACCCTTCGGGATCAAGCCGCCTAAGGACCGCTTTGGATTCGAGCAACGCCGTCTTGTCGTCGGGATCTTTGGATTTGTAGGTCGCCCACGCGAGCTGCTGAACGACGTCGGGATCGGCCTTGTCGCCTTGGACAGCGCACACACCGCGCAATACGTCACGCATGGTCCGAAAGTCTTCGCGCGCCCCCGCATCTTGTGCCGTTTTCATGAGCGCTGCGAAGGGCCGTTCCAATGCAGCCTTCTCATCCATGGTCGTGGCCTGAGCCAGGGCCTCGCGTGTGCGATCTTCCCGCGCGCGCTCAGCGGCCGCTGCGACTGCCGCCACTGCTTTGACATTCAAACCGCGCGAAGGGGCGGCCAGATCGCTGAGGAAAGTGTATACCGGGCTGTCAATCTGTCCTGTCTGAGGAATCTCCCGACAGGCCTTGGTCAGCTCCGTCTTCGCCCGCTCGACTTCCTCGTAATCGATCCCAGAACCAAGATGCTCGTATTTTCGTATCACCACGTGGCCCATATCGAACCCCATCTCAAAATTCTTTTCGGCGATGACGATCGTGGTTTTCGGGCGGAGGGCGTACCGCACGCCGAGCTCGAAAAACGCATTGATGTTGGCGGTGGAGAGATCTGCGATGACCAAGTCCGCGGTCAACAAGCGCTCGTACATGGGCACGTCGATGACCCCGGCATGTTGGATCTCGTCCGCGCGTTCGCACGTGTATCCGGCCATTTGGGCTGCCGGCTTGATGATGTTTCGATAAGTCTTATCGAGATCGAAATTCTTGTTCTGCTTGAAATCGGTCTTCTTGCCGTAGCCCATAATCACAAAGCAACTGGGCATGGGGTCCTCCCCGTCTGGCCAAGGGCCCGAATGAGGTCCGAAGTAGCCGTTTCAGATTTTACGCCCAACGGCTAGCTGACGTATCGATCAGGACGTTGACGCGGCGCACTGCGACTGCGGCCGCATTCACGGCGTTCATGGCTGAAAGACTTCGAAGTTGAAGTGCGTATCATCAACTTGCCGTTGGGCCGCCGCTTTTCCGACGCGCTCAAGCGACGGAATTCCATCGACAGAGTCGAGCTTTTGGACGACTTCCGGATCGACATCATCGCACCCGAGCGCGGCCAAGCCCTGTTTGGTCAGCTCGGCATTGTAACGGATATAGCGGAACAGCTTTT
>Ga0318541_10000811_pt1 | contig 11021 bp, 9 predicted proteins | sample GRESIP166b4f26_FD_202503 | JGI IMG/M metagenome (GOLD analysis project Ga0318541, IMG submission 202503) | Tropical soil microbial communities from Luquillo Experimental Forest, Puerto Rico - GRE.SIPMG.166b4f26 | ecosystem: Environmental > Terrestrial > Soil > Tropical forest > Bulk soil...
GCGTGGCCTTTTCCACGACCATCCGTTCGGGCTCGGTACCACCGGCAGCTACTTCACGTCGTTGGGCAGGGAGATGTACGAGTCCGCGGACGTCGTGCTCGCGGTCGGCACGAGCCTGTCCTACTACGTCGGTGGCGGGCACTACTTCGCAAAGGCTTGCAAGATCCAGTTGGACGATGCCCCGCGCGGCTTGCGCGATGGGCAGAAAGCCGCCGACATCTATGTCAGATCAGATGCGCTCGTCGGCGTCGAGGCAATCCTCGCCGGCCTCGACAAGAAGCTGGGCGTTGGCAAACCGTCGGCGGCGGCTATACGCTCGAAAGAGCTCGCGCATCGCATCGCGACCGAGCCGGCGGACTCGATGCCATTCGACATCGCGCCCGGGGTGCTGGATCCGCGCGAGGCGATCCGCGCCATCGACGCGGTCGTTCCAAAGGATTGGGACATCGTTGTCGGCGGCGGCCATCAGGCCTATTTCAACACCCAGATGCGTGGCAGGCCGGCGGAGCGCTACACGACGGTCCGTGAATTCGGCGCGGTCGGCAACGGCCTGTCGTATGCGCTTGGGGTTGCGGCAGCGCGTTGGCAGGGCCGCGAGGGCAAGATCGTGCTGTTCGAAGGCGACGGCGGGCTCTTGTTCCATATCCAGGAGCTCGAGACGCTCAAGCGTCAAGGATTTCGCATCCTGATCTGCGCGATGAACGACGGCGGATACGGCTCGGAGTTTCACAAGCTGCGCGCCGATGGCCTCGACGACAGCTTGGCTGTGTTCGGCCGGCCCGCGCTCGAAAACATCGCGCGCGGCTTCGGCCTGCGCGGCCACGAGATACGCGATGTGTCGGTAATCCCGAGGCTGTTCGCCGACTTCGCCGCGCAGGGCGAAAGCGAAATGTGGAACATCCAGATCTCCGATCAGGTCATGGCGCCGGTGATCCGCCAGACGATCAAGCGCGGGCACGGCAACATGTGAGCATCTCTACCTTGGTGCGGCGGCGAGGGCTTCAGACGAACGGAGCTCGTTGCGCACGACTATTCCGCCCTTCAGCACGAACTTTACGCGTTCCATCTCGCTCACATCCGTCGTCGGGTTGCCGGCGACGGCAATGACGTCGGCGAACTTGCCTTTTTCAATGCTGCCGATGTCCTGCTCCCAGCCGTAATTCAGCATCGCGGCGGCGGAAAGATAGGCGGTCTGCAGCGCGCGAACCGGACCCAGGCCCCATCGCGCATAGTAGCTGAACTGGTTGGCCTGCTTGCCGTGCGGAATGGCAGCGGAGGTTGCGCCGCTTCCGAACACGATCGGAATGCCGGCTGCCACCGCCCGCCGCACCGCCTGCTCCAGGAGCTTCAATCGCGAGTTCCTGCCGTCGGTATCGCGTAAATCGCCCTTTTCGAGGGCGATCAGATCGTCGACGGTCGGAACGAACGGAAGCTTTTTCTCCAGCAGTATCCTTACGCCCGCATCGTCCAGCTCGAGCAGGTGGTTTGGGGCATCCACGCCCGCGCGCAGGCAGCTGTACATTCCTTCTCCGCCGTAGGCGTGGCAGGCGACCTTCAGGCCCAGCCGATGCGCCTCATCGACGATCGTCTCGACCTCTTCGAGCGTCAGCGACGGACTATTGACCAGGGTGGCATCGCGTTTCCACATGTGAATCGGGCCGACAAAATCCTGTGTCGTATAGATCTTGATGTAATCGACCCCGTGCAGCTTGTTCTCGCGCACGGCCGCACGCGCGAGCCAGGGCGAATTGACGTTCTTGGTCTCCGTGAAGCCCTCGTAATAGCGGCCGTAAAGAGGATCGGGATGCGCATCCGGATAATAGTTCGTGGCCCGCTGATTAACGGATTGGCCAACGACCTGCATGCGAGGTCCCTGCACGATGCCGGCATTGATCATCTCACGCAGATCGACCGTATTGAATCCGCCGCGCGAGTCCATGTCGAGCACGGTCGTGAAGCCCGCCTCGAGGTCGGTTTGCGCGTTGGCCATCGCAGTCAGGGCGCGCTGCGCCGGTGTGTTGCCGCCGGTATTCAAATGAACGTGCGTATCGATCATGCCTGGGAGCACCGTCGCTGTGCTCAGGTCGATCACCTGTGCGCCGGCGGGTATCTGCAAGTTAACGCCCACGTCGGAAATGCGGTCGCCCTTAATGAGCACGACCTGATTGTTCAACAGGGTGCCCGATTTGGCATCAAACAAACGCCCCGCCCTGATGGCAACGACATGGTCCTCCGACGCCCGATATTTCGGGGCCGGCTGCGGCCACGCTGGAGCGCGCGCTGTCGCCACGATCATTGCAGCAAGCATCAGGACGTACCTTCCCTGCCGGCACATTTCGTCCTCCCTTTTTCATAGAGCAATCTCCTGCCAGCCAGCTTGCTCGTTTCTGCGCGAAGGCGGAAATTGCATAGTTGCAAATGGTATCGATTTTTTCCGTGTGCGATAGATGGGCAAACGGGAGTACGCGTCGGAGTTGCGGATCGGCCTTCTTTGAAGTCTCTTATGATCTGGATAGTCTATCGGACCTTTCGGGAAGAGGAGACGATCATGAAGCGGATCGCGATGTTGGCGGCCTTCGCGCTCGCTGTCGGTATTGGCGGCGCCAACCCGTCTCCGGAGGCCTGCGGCGATAGCAACACCTGCGCGACCAACGGACAAGCGACGATCCCTCCACAAGCTACGCCGTCTCCGTGCGACGGTCCCGACTGCGCACGGCCGACGCCCGCGCTTGAGAGCGGGCTCAAGGATTTGTCAAACGCCACCGAACGCGCGCTGAAGACGCAACAGGCGCCAGTGGCGACACCCGCCCTTCAAAAGGCGTTCAAGGAATTGTCAAACGAAACCGAGCACGCTCTCAGAACGCAACAGGTGCCTAATGACGGGCGCCCTCGCTGATCTCCCCCTTCCGGGAGATCCGCCGCGCCTGCCGCGCGAACCCTTTAGTCCTTTGGCTCGGAGGCTGGCAGGGGCGAGGCATAGTTCGCGCCTGCGCCGGATCATCCCGTCTGATTGATGCGCCGGGCGATCTCCTCGCGTAGCGCTGCGAGCTCCCCCGGCCCGCGTGCCGAGCGCGGGCGCCCAACGGGGACCTCGGCGAGAACTCGCGCGGGGCTCGCGGAAAGAAACAGAATCCGGTCGGCCAGCCCGAACGCCTCCTCGACGTTGTGCGTGACCAGCAGCGTCGTCACCGGCCGGCGACGCACCAGCTCGGCGAGCTCCTCGCGCAGCCGCGCCGCGAGCTTGTCGTCAAGCGACACGAACGGCTCATCGAGCAGCAGCAGATCGGGCGTGACCGCAAAGGCGCGCGCCAGCGCAACCCGCCGGGCAAGCCCGAGCGAAAGCTCGCCGGGATAGTGATCGCGATGCACCGCGAGCCCAAGCGTTGCAAACAGCGCGGCAAGCTCGCCGTCGCTTGCCTGCGGCGCCGCGATGCGCACGTTCTGCTCCACCGTGCGCCAGGGCAAAAGCCGCGGCTCCTGGAAAACCATACCCAGCGTGCCATGAGCGGGAAGCGTTACGCGGCCCTCGAACTCGCGGTCGAGTCCGGCAACAATCCGCAGCAAGGTGGTCTTGCCGCAGCCCGAGGGGCCGACCAGTGCGACCACCTCGCCGCTCTCCAGGTGCAATATCAGCTCGCCCAGGACGGGGAGACATCCTCCCGACGCCGCGCGATAGGATTTTTGCTTGATGACGATGTCAAGCCGGTCGCGGACGCCAGCGGGCGACGTGTCGTTCAAGCGGCTGCACCAGAAAGGTTTCGACTGCAAGCATGACGGCGATGAAGGCGAGAGCATAGGCCAGGATACGGGTCACGTCGAACAGCTGGAATGCGACGCCGATCTCGAAGCCCACGCCGTTGGGCCGCCCGAGCAGCTCGACAATGAGCACGATCTTCCAGACCAGCGACAGGCCGGAGCGGGCGGCGGCAGCGAGATAGGGCGCAAGCTGCGGCAACACGACGTGGCGCAAGCGCGTCAAGGCCGGCATGCGAAACACCTGCGCCATGTCATCGAGCGCGCGGTCGAGCGAGCGCGCGCCTTCCCGCACGGTCACGGTCGCAATTGGAAGCTTGTTGAGCGCCACCGCCGCGATGGCGGCGGTTTCGGTGAGCCCTGCCCAGACGTAAGCGAGCACGATGATGACGAGGGCCGGCAGGTTGAGAAGCGCGATCAGCCAGGGATCGCCGAGCCGGTCGGCGAGGCGCGAGCGGCCCATGAGCAGGCCGAGCAGCGAGCCGAGCGCCATGGCGATGACGAACGCCGCCGCCACGCGCGCGAGCGTCGCGCCGAGATTGAGTGCAAGCGCGCCGGAGCGCGCCTCATCGATGATTGCCAGCGCCACCGCCTGCGGGTCGGGCAGCAAACGCGCGCCTGCGATGCGCGAGCCGGCATACCAGGCCGCGATCAGCGCTGCGAGAGAGAACAGCCGCGCGCCCAAATCCGTCTACTCCAGGGCCGGGGAATAGAAGGTGCCGGGCGCGAGCGCGCGCGCGGAGCCGACCAGTGCCGCTCCGCCGGTCTCGGCGAGGACGAGATAGAGAGCGCCGGCGTCCGCCTCCTCCTGCGCGAGCGAACGGCGCACGATGCCCTCGGCGTAGCGCCGGCGATAGATCGCGAGCGCTTTTGCGTCACTGACGCGAAGCCTCGGCGCCAGCAGGTCCCATTCGGCTTGCGATGCCGCGAGAATTTCCTTTGCCCTGCGCGTGGCCGCGAGAAACCGGTCGATGGCGGAACGATGATGCGCGGCGAAGCCGCCGTCGAAGACGTAGCCGACCATTGCGACCGGTCCCTTGGCGCCGAGGCCTTGCACGACCCGGTCCATCGCAATGGCGCTTTGCAGTCCTCTGCTTTCCAGATCGGCGCAAAAATTCCAGTAGGTCAGGGTTGCGTCGATCTCGCCCTGTAATGCCTTCTCCGAAAGAAGCGGCGGCGCGCCATAGACGATGGTTGCCTCTCTTCTGAGATCGACGCCCGCGCGCAGCGCGAACGCCTGTAGCAACAGCCAGCTCTTGTCGAGCGGGCCTCCCGCGACGCCGAGCTTCCTGCCTTTGAGGTCGGCGACGTCGCGGATCGACGACTGCGCGGGCACCATCACTGCGCCGAGCGTGCTCGAGGAAGGATAAAAGACGAAGTCGTCGCCCAGCGAGCGCTCGCGCGCGACCCAGAGCCAATCGGAAAGCATGACATCGGCCGCGCCGCCTTTGAGCGCGATCTTGCCGGCTTCGGTCGAGGCAAGCTCCATGGTCTCGATCGCAAGATCCAGCTGGCGATCGATGCCGTGGGCCTTGATGACGTCAAGCTCCCACGCGAGCGTGCCGGTTTTCTGCACCGCAAGGCGAAGCCGGTCGGCGGCACCGGCATTCGCCGCGGCAACCGTGAGGATGGCGATCAAGGCGATGCGCAACAGGCAAGTCATCGGCGGACGATGCCATAGCCGGCGTCGCGGGCAAAGGCGCTACGCCGCCGGCAAGGTGCGGCGGAACAGGCCGCGCTGTGGGTCGTAGCCGATCACCGCCAACAGGAAGAATGCGGCGGCCGAGCCCAGCACGACCAGCGCGGAAACCGGCTCCAGCAGTCCGTAGAGCGCATAGCGGATGAGCTCGACCGCGTAGGTGAAGGGGTTGGCGAGCGCCACCAGGTAAAGAAGCTCGGACCCGCCCTCGCGCAGCCTCCACAACGGGTAGAGGGCGGAGGAGAAGAAGAACATGGGAAACATGACGAAGTTCATGGCGCCGGCGAAATTCTCGACTTGGCGGATATAGACCGAGAGGAACAGCCAGAGCGCTCCCAGCATCAGGCCCGCGAGAACAAGGGCCGGCAGCACGGCGAGCCAGCCGGATGCATCGAAGGTGACGTCGAACAGCGTGCAGACCAAAAGGAAGGCATAACACGTCATCACCGAGAGCGCGGTCCCCGCCGCGAGCTTGCAGCCCAGCAGCACCCAGCGCGGCAGCGGCGCGGTGAGCAAAAGCCGCATCATGCCCATTTCGCGGTCATAGACCATGGACAGCGAGGACTGCATTCCGTGAAACAGCAGGATGATCCCGAGCAGTCCCGGCACGATGTAGACCTGATAGGTGACGTAGGTCTTGTAGGGCGGAATGATGGAGACGCCGAACACGTTGTAGAAGCCGGCGGCGAACACGGCGAGCCACATCAGCGGACGCACCAGCGCGGACAACAGCCGGCCGCGCTGCTGGAGGAACTTGATGATCTCTCGCCTCGTGACGGCGCGCAGCGCCTGCATGGAGTGACCGACCTGCATGCCTGTTGGCCCTCACTCGCCGAGATGACAGGGCGACTCCGGCTCGTCGTCGCCGAGTGTATCGAGATTGTTGGACTTGTGCAGGAAGCCTTCGATCGGCGTCTGCGCCACCACGGCATAGGGCGCCGCAAGCAGGATCGCCTGGCGCAATTGATGGTCCCACTGACGCACGCTCACCGCGAGCCCCTTGTTGCCGTCAAAGCTCCCCTCGCTCAAAAGGAACTTGCGCAGCGCCCGGAACTCCTTCGAGCGCGCGCGCAACGCAGCCTGCGCCACCATCTTCACGGCAATCCAGCTGGCCCAGTCCGCGCCTTCCATGTGGCGGCCGCCGGAGCGCTTCTCGAAGCGCGAGTTGACTTGAGGGGCGCCGTTGTGGTCCCAGGTCCAGTGCCATGCCACGGGCTCGAGATCGATGCTGCCGGCGACCGGCCGCGGGCGCAGCGTGCGGTAGGGCACCTGCCGCGCGAACTCAAAAGCGCTGTCGGCAACGAATACGACGTCATAGTCCCGGTTGATGGCGCTGAGCAGGGCGGGATCGTTTTTTTCGCGCTCGCGCGGATCGGTGCCGGGCTTGAATTGCGCGCGCGCCACGATGTGTGCGCCGTATTTCTGCGCCGATCGCTCGAATGCCTTGGCCATGACTGTATCCTCGGCAAGCGGGCCTTCGAGCACGAGAAGGCTGCTCCATTTGCGCGATACGAAATCCTGCGCGAGGGCGTCCATGTACATGGCCAGGCTCGGCAGGGTATGGACGAATTCCGCAGCGCAGGCCGTGCGCCGCAGCGTGTCGTCCGTCACGGTTGCGTTGAAGACGAGAATGTCGCGCCCGCGAACGGCGTCGGCGAGCGGCTTGAACGCCTCTGCGGGCGCATCGACAATGAAGAAATGCATATCGCGGGTCGCGCGTGCCTGCGCAACCGCGCCGGCGACATCGGCGGGCGAGGCGACGCTGAAGCGCTCGATCGCGAGCTGCGTTCCGGCGACGCGCCCGAGTGCCTGCGCCTCGTCGAGACCGACCTGCGCGCCGACGAAAGGATGCTCGCGCCGCCTCAACACGAGCCGGCCGTAGCCGGTGATCGGCTCGTATCGGGGATCATCTGCAACCTCCACATAGCCGATGGCCAGCCGCTCGGGGGGACCCGGCTGCGGCGAACCCTGTGCGAAGCAGGACGGGGGAGCGAGCACACCGAGCAGGATGCCGAAGAGGCATGCGACGCGCATGGACAGACGCCCATTGATTGCGTTGGCTTGTCAGCCTACGCCCGATCAAAGAGAGTGGGCAACCAGCCGCTGGGGGACATTTCGGCGAGATGTGATCAGCGGCGCGACCGTGTCTTGTGGCACCGTAGTGCATCGACTTCACCGAACGCGATTCGCATGGACCAACCCTCCCAAGCTGCGCCGGCTTTGCTGCTGGATAATGTGAGCAAGAGCTTCGGCCCGGTCCGCGCCGTCGATGGCGTCAGCCTCAAGGCGTTTCCCGGCGAATTCATTGCAGTGCTGGGCCTCAACGGCGCCGGGAAGACGACGCTGTTTCAGATGCTTTGCGGGCTGCTTGCGCCGGACGGCGGGCGCATCGAGGTCATGGGGCATGACATGTCGCGCGACGGCGTGCCCGCGCTGGCGCGCCTCGGCATCGTATTCCAGCAGCCCACGCTCGACCTCGAGCTTTCCGTGGCTGCCAACCTCTATTTCCACGCCGGGCTGCACGGCTTGGCGCACCCGGTGGCGCGGGCGCGCATGGAGTCGCTGCTCGCCCGGTTCGGCCTCATTGCGCACGTCCACGCCCGGGCAGCGCAGCTTTCAGGCGGCAACCGCCGCCGCGTCGAGCTTGCTCGCGCGCTTCTGCACCAGCCGCGCCTCCTGCTGATGGACGAGCCGACGGTCGGGCTCGACCCGCAAAGCCGCAGCGACCTGCTGCGCCTCATGCGTGACATGCGAACGGAGCGCACGGTCGCGATCCTGTGGGCGACCCACCTCTGCGACGAAGTGCCCGGCGCAGACCGTGTGATCGTTCTCCATCGCGGCAAGCGCCTTGCGGACACGACGCCCGCGCAGCTCGTGGCCGCCGCCGGCGCCGCCAGCGTCGAAGAGGCGTTCCTGTCCATGACGGTGCGCACTCGATAGAGCAGGATGACTTTTCTTCGAAAATCGTCATCCTGCTCTATCTCTTTGTCTGCGCAACATCTCGCAAAACCGGTTCCCACTTTTGCGAGGGATGCTCCCGGCCCGCTGGAACGGCTGCCGCGGCCGAATTACCATGACCGAAAGGGGGCCAATGCAAAGGCCCGCAACGAGGAAGTGAAGCCGACCATGCGATCCGCCCCCACGCGGCTGCGCCTCGCCGCCATCGCGCTTGCCGGCGTATCCGCCGCTGCGCTCGCCGCATCCGCACACGCTGCGGAATACAAGATGACGGTGAACCGTGACCGGTTGATCAATGCGCAGAACGAGCCGCAGAACTGGCTGATGATGAACGGCGATTACGGCTCGACGCGCTACTCCAGGCTGACCCAGATCAACCGAGAGAACGTCAAGAACCTGCGCATGGTCTGGGCGCTTGCGCTCGGCGGCATGCAGGACATCGGCCAAAACGGCCCGGAGAACGAGGTCAACCCGCTCATTGACAACGGGTTCATGTATACCACCGACGGCTGGGGCACCGTCTACAAGATCGACGCGCGCAATCCCGGCAAGGGCGAGTTCGTCTGGATCGCCGATCCGGGTGTGCGGCACGAAGGCAACGTCCCGCGCACGCGCGGCATTGCGCTGTGGGAGGACCTTGTCATCGCCAACCTGCCGGATGGCCGCGTGATCGCCATCAATCGGGACAGCGGCGAGATCGTGTGGGACAAGCAGATTGCCAAACCGGACGAGTTCGGCGTGAAGGAAAGGTTCTTCACCGCGCCGGTTACTGCCGAGGGCAAGGTTCTGATCGCGAACGGCGCGGGCGATGCCGGAACGCGCGGCTGGCTTGCCGCGCTCGATGTCAGGACCGGCAATGAGCTCTGGCGCTGGTACGCCGTGCCGAAGCCCGGCGATCCCGGCAGCGAGACCTGGAAGGACAGCACCAATGCATGGAAGACCGGCGGCGGCGGGCTCTGGCAAACGGGCTCATACGATCCGGTCAGCAAGCTGACTATCTGGGGTACCGGCAACCCGGTGCCGCAATACGATCCGCAGTCGCGTCCCGGCGACAATCTCTATACCAACTCGGCGGTGGCGATCGACGTCGAGACCGGCAAGCTTGCCTGGTATTTCCAATACACCCCCAACGACTCCTGGGACTATGACGAGAACGGCATTCATCTGCTCTACGACACCACCATCAACGGCGAGAACCGCAAGGTGGTGGGCCATTTCGGGCGCAACGGCTTTTTCTACACGCTCGATCGCGCCAACGGGAGCTTCATCAAGGGCGGGCAATACGTGAACGATCTCAACTGGACCAAGGGCCTCGACCCGAGAACCGGCAAGCCGATCGAATACGATCCGAAGCTCGATGTGCAAATCTACGTGCCGCAGGCGCGCGCGCTGCGCGGCGAGGGCATGAAGCGCACCTGCCCCACCTGGCACGGCGGCGTGGCCTACCAGCCGGTCGCCTATAACCCGGTCAAGAAGATCGCCTATGGCGTCGGCGTCGAAGGCTGCTTCACGCAGAACGGCGCCGCGGCCGCGTTCAAATCAGCCGACGGCGGGCTCGATCGTCAGAAGTTCGAGAAGCGTACATATACCAGCGATCTCTACTACGGCTCCGTCACCGCCTATGACACCGTCAATCACAAGGTGGTGGCCAAGGCGATCACCGATATCGAGATCCGCTCGGGCGCCCTTGTCACCGCCGGAGGCGTGGTGTTCACCGCGCTGCAGGATGGCTGGGTGATCGCCTACCACGACGAGACGCTGGAGGAGCTCTGGCGCTTCAATGTCGGCACCCCGCTCAAGGGCGCGCCGGTGACCTACGCGGTCGGGCCGAGGCAATATCTCGCCGTGCAGACCAGCGGCCGTCACCTGCATCCGGTGAAATACGACAGGCTGGAGAACTCGAGCTACCTGTTCGTGTTCGCGTTGAACTAGAGCAAGCCGTGAGTTGGGTCGAGTTCTTCACGAGACCCAACCCGTGCAAAGGGGGAGCGCCGGAATGTTGGGTCTCGCAAGAGCTCGACCCAACCTACCTTGCTACTTCGGCAGCTCGTTGCACACTTCGTTTTCGGAGCCCCAATAGTCCACGCATTTTGCGTGGTCCATCGGTCCTTTGCCGATGATCTTGGCGAGCATGAAATCGGCGAGCGCCTCGATCTCGCGCGCCTGCAGGGTCGCGGGCGGATCGGGCATTGCCAGATTCGGTACCTTGATGTCCGCCTGCTTGAGGCCGTAGCAGCGTCCGTCGCTGTAGGCGAACTTGTCGAAGGCCGGCATCCCGCTGCCCGGTCTGCCGCACTTGATGCGTATGATAAGCGTCTCGCGGTCGAGCACCGAGGCGCGCAGGTTGGCGCCGTCCGGCATCTGGCTGTCCATTTTGCGGCCGTCGCCTGCCCATCCGTGACAGGCCTGGCAATTTCCTTTTTGCCGGAACAGCCGCATGCCGTCGGCAATGTCGGCTGGGTCGGGAGCCTGGGCGTGAGCGGCCATGACGAAACCTCCCAGCCACAGGCCTATCATCGCGCGCATGAGGTTTTGCCTGGGCGTATACATCATGGCGTCACGCAGACGTAATCGACATTTGACACTCGGTCCAGGTGGCGATGTTGGGTGG
>Ga0318541_10000818_pt1 | contig 10971 bp, 9 predicted proteins | sample GRESIP166b4f26_FD_202503 | JGI IMG/M metagenome (GOLD analysis project Ga0318541, IMG submission 202503) | Tropical soil microbial communities from Luquillo Experimental Forest, Puerto Rico - GRE.SIPMG.166b4f26 | ecosystem: Environmental > Terrestrial > Soil > Tropical forest > Bulk soil...
AGACCGCCAGCAGATCGACAGCATCGACTGCATTGAGATAGACCGAGCAGAATTGATCGAGGAAGGCGTCCGTCGGCGGGAACACCCCGCAGAGCGTGAAGAGCTGATCGCGCAGGATCGGGGGGTAACGGATCGGACTGCCCTCGCGGCGCAGATAGCAGTCGAGGCCTTGAGACTCGGTTGAGCCGATCTTGCCAATCAAGCAGGGCTCTCCCAGAAGAATGGCACGTTTGATGCGGTCGTTGCCCTCTGCTGCAGATCGGATGAGGCGGCCTTTGTTCTGATGGTGACTACGCCATTTCTTTAGCCTGTCTTGTGCAAGAATGTAAGGCGGATGCAGGACGTTCCATGCCGTCGGATGGTTCTGCACACAGTTAGAAATCGTGCGATAGATGTCCATGGCTGGCTCCCTTTAGGCGCGGCTAAGCGACCGCAGTGCAAGGCGGCCCGGTCGACGGTGAGGGCCTCCAAAAAACCTGCGGAAGTACGATATGCTGCCGCCGACCAGACTGGTCCGTCGGCTTGGCCTCAGCCGTGATCGAATAGGAACAAACAACGCCTCGTTCCGAGCTCGGCAATAATCGGCAAAATGCCCCATTAGAGTCGTCCACCTGAGCCTTCGTCTAATGCCGATCGGGCGGGCCGTGTCTATCAGCAGGCGTGCAAAGTCCATTGTTACCCTTAATATATCCACTCGATCGTTCTTTATCGCACTTTATAATACTAACAACGAATCTTCAATAAAAAATAATACTAACACGAATCTTCAATAAAAATCGTGCCCTTGATTATCAGCGAGGCTTACCCATCTGGCGTGCCGACGGCATCCATGTTGCGCGGTTGTTCGAGAGCTCGCAACCAAAATCCGGGGATTTTCCTTGTATGTCGAGGCCATCTTCATCCAGAAGTCTGGCGAAGGCGCTCGCAGGCACGGCTGAGGCGCCGATTATGTTGCCGTGAGCGTAACGGTTGTAGCGAGTGGTTAAAATCATGCGGAAAGCACTCTCGCCGTTCCAAGATTTCCGCGGGTTTAGACGCTATTTCAAGGGTAGTAAACCTCAGATACGCACCCATTAGGACGGCAAGAGCACGCATGCCGGGACACTGGTGTGGAGACGCCGAATTGTGTGCGTCGGACCTCGGCTGCAGTCACGGCGTCATCGGGGGGCTGCGGTATCGGCACGTAAAAGAAAGGCGCACGGATCAGGCTGATGGCGTTCGAGGGTTAATAGGCTTTCGAGACGTAATCGAAGCCGTGTCGGCTTCCGACTCGAGGGGACAGCTGTCTTCTCCGGCCCGAATAGTGTTTACAAACAGCACCGCCTATGCGATAAACAATCTCATGAGAATAAATTCGGTGATTGGCCGAAAGGGAAGCGTCTCAATACCTTTCGGCTGCATGCCAATGCCCCAAAGCTACCTCATCCCATTCGAAGGTTACTTTCTCGACCTCTCGGTGCAGGCGCGCCCGAGTGGGCGGTCGCCACGAGCCGAAGATATCTTCCCGCATCGTGCTGGGCAATGATCGCCTGAGGGACAGCTCTTCAAGCACAACGGATATAGCGCCTTTGCCACGGAGCACGGACATCGACGTGAGCATCATTATTCCGACGATTCGTCGGGAACAGTTGCTCGCCAATCTCATCCCCCGGTGTTTTGCACAACTGGGCTTTGCCGACGGCCAAGTCGAAGTCATCGTTGTCGATAATTGTCCGCTTCAGTCGGCAAAGCCGATGGTGGAGCGGTTGAGCGAGAAGTTCGGCCCATCGCTGCGCTATCTCTCAGAGAAACGGCCAGGAGTATCACATGTCAGAAATGTGGGTGTGCGCGCCGCGCGCGGCCGAATTATTGGTTTCATCGACGATGATGAACTTCCAGCCGAAACCTGGCTCGCATCGATGCTTGCCTGCCTTAAGGCCCATGATGCTGATGTCGTTCTAGGGCCGGTCTACCCGATTTTCGATTCCCCTGAGGCGAACAACGACGCGTTTATTTGCAAGACGTTCACAGAATCGTCAGACCGCCCGACCGGTACGGTAATAAGGCCCATCTCTCTCCTACACGTGCTACTCCGTCGTCCGTACTGCTATCGGACGATGGCGACAGGTAACGCTCTCCTCAATGCGTCTCGCTGCATCTCTTCGGAGGAGCCTTTCGCTCCTGCTCTCGGTCGCCTGGGTGGCGAAGACCTACTATTTTTCCATAACCTTTATCTTTCGGGTAAGAAAGTCGTCTGGTGCCGCGAGGCGGTTGTCCGGGAGCAGATTCCGCCCGAACGCCTCAGCCTCGGCTATATCCTCCGGAAGCGATACCGCAATGGCCAAATCACGTCGCTCACCTGTATGATGACTCGACCTCGTCAATACCCCAGGCTCGCAGTCTCGACGCTGCTGGGTTTTACCCAGGTTATTGTTGGTGGCGCAGCTGCCGTCCTGTTCGCTCCGTTCAGCAGCAACAAGGCAAAAGCTTCGCTCTGCACTCTGGTTGGCGGCGCCGGAAAACTTCTTTGGATGAAACCGTTCCTGGGACGGAGCTATGGTTTGAGTGATGCGCTGGCCGACGAGGTTCAGCCGGAGGTCCTCGGCGGTTCGTCATGAGGACATCACCAAAGTTCATCCCCTCGCGCAATCTCGAGCCGACAAGGTTCTTTCGGGAAACGGTCCCGCCCGCACACGCCGTCCGCGCCGGATACCGCCTGATCACCCAGAGAAATATCATCAGATCTGCCGCCCGCTTCCTTTTATTCCTACTCGTGCTCGTATTTTTTATTCCAACCTCTGGCAGTGCCGAGGACGGCAACGCATTCATCCGTTCAGCGCTTTTAGCTTGTCTGGCCATTTCTATGTTGGGGATAATTCAGCACATTGGTACATCGGTGAAACTTTTTCTCCGTACCTGGCCGGTGTGGGTGCTTCTCCTTTGGTTCCTTCTCACTTCTCATTGGGCGTCTTACCCGGATATTAGCATCAGGCGGAGCATCGCCTATATCACGATCTACCTCATCGCCGTATCACTCGCCGTCTCCTTTGAGCATCCCGTGGATTTTCAGCGCCCGTTGTATCTAGCGCTGGTACTTATCTTTCTGGCCAATATCGTTGCCGCACAGATCATACCGCCTAATAATGCGAAGCTGGGAGTCAACGGCCTCTACGCTCAGAAAAACGGGGCCGGGGTGATCGCCCTCTGTGTGATCATGGTCATGACGTTTTCTATCGCTCTTCGCCGACCGCTGATAACAAAGCTGTTTTCAGCATGTCTCGTGATCCTCGGGTGGGCTTTTTTGATATCTACGCAAGCCAAGACCTCCTACGCCATTGCCGTCTGTCTTTCTTTCATGATACCTGTGCTCAGTTACCTTTTATTGAAACCAAAAGCTTACATGCTCTTTGCAGCTGCCGTTTGCGCGTTGTTGTTCGGGGTTATGGTCCTTGTCTTTCAGCTCATGAACCTAACGCTGGAGGAATTGGGCAAAGCGATCTTCGTGGACCTGACCTTCACAAATCGGACGTTTATCTGGAATGCGGTAATCCCGGAAATCTGGCATCGCCCGTGGACAGGAGCGGGCTTTGGCTCTTTTTGGGCCACCGGACGGCTACTCAATCCGATCAACGCCCGACCTGACGAGTTTTTTATGGATGCAAAGTTGATTAACGAGGCCCACAATGGCTATATCGATATCGCATTGCAGGCAGGGTTTATCGGGCTGGTATTGGCTCTGCTCGTCATGGCACGCGCGGCGTGGCAGTTGTGCCGCGCCATCAGTATACGGTCTGACGACTGTGACGGTCGCGTTTCCTGCATGATAATGCTGGCTCTCGGTCTCGCAATGGTGATCGCTAACTTGACCGAGTCTCTAGTCTTTCAGTATTCGAACCCCGTTGGTTATCTGTTCGTCTTGATCGTCGTACAAGCGGAGCGATGGGGACTTGAGCGGGCCCCGATCATTTGACAGTCGAGTAGGTGGGGTTCGTGGGTCAGAATCGGCTCCGATCGAGTTTCGCGCGGAGGTCATGGCATCGATCCTGTATTCCAAATCTTGAGCCATTACCGGGGTATCTCCCACCAGGAACTCCGATAGGGTACCCATGGTATTTTCCCAAGGCCGCAGGCGGCGGAAAGCCGCGCGTATTGCGCCGCTTCGGAGCGCATCAACACAAGCGCGACGTAATACGCCACGTGCGCTAGCCCCTGCGCCGCGCCAATTCCCGCAAGGACGAACGCTGTCAGCCAACGCCGGCGGCTGTTCTTGATCAGCGCCCGAGAGTAATTTTGTGAACCGCGAAATGCACGATGGGTCACAAAACTGAGCGTAGCCCGCCTCCAGGAGACGATTTCATAGGCCAGGCTGTCGCTAGACCATACGACACTCAGATTGCGCTGCCCTAGTCTCAGAAAGAAGTCCGTGTCCTCTCCACCGCCGCCGAACGCCGGATCGAAGGGTTGAGGCGAGATGATGCACGCGCGCCGTAACACGGAGTTTCCCGTGCCGATACCGGAGATGTGGCCGCTTCGCCGGCACTTGATACGGACACCTTCGGGCAACCGCAGATTGCGGCAATAGAAATTCAGGATCCGAGCGTCAGGTGCCTGATCCGAGTGCTCAGCGATCGGCTCAATTGCCCCTACCAATGCATCGGCGTCCTGTGCGACCATGGTGCGCATGACACTGGGAAGCCATTGCGGCGACAGTCGCATGTCATCGTCGACAAACGCGATCAAAGGTGCCTGCGCTGCAGCTATACCGGTATTGCGCGCATATGCGATATTAGTTCGGGGCTCATGTACATATCGGATAGTTGCTGTCGCCTCGGCTGCCAGCGCCTTTACGAGATCCGCAGCTCCCGCTTCGGGGCTGTTGTCCACAACAATGATCTCGAGCGAGAAACGGTCTTGCGAGCGGAGTGCAAGACAGCTAAGCACGGCCTCTTTCAGCTGCTGTACGCGCCGGAGTGTACAAATTACGATACTAATGTCCGGCACACTCATGCTTTTGTTCCCGATGAACAGCCCTCTGCAGTGTAGTCACACCGATTCATCTCAGGAAGTCCTCCTAGCGCTGAACGCGTATTGACCACGGCTGGCTAGTGCAATGAGTAAGCAAGGCTCAACGCGACAACGCTGCCGCACAATGAGGTACAAGTTCAGTTTCCATAACACCCCGACGCTAACGGTTGCGAAAGCGGCGCCAATCTGGCCATAGTGAGGAATCAACGCGAAGCTCAACGATATGCTGAGCACGCCATAGACGACGTTGATCCACGTCGCAGTCACCTGCTGGCCGGTCATTAAGAGGATTTCGAGAGCAGGTCCAACGAGCTGATCCACCGCTCGCCCCACCGTAAGAATAAGCGTCGCCGCGTATGCTCCGCTGAAGTCCGGTCCGAACACGAGCAGCAGCTTATCGCCCCCGAAAATCAAGATTAGCGTAACAGAAATCGAGGGGATTATCGTCAAAATATTCGCAATATCGACAGTATGCTGCAATTCGTCGTACCGTCGCAACGTATAGTACCGTGCGATCTTAGGCAATGCGATGTATATGGCGACAGCGCCGCAAACGATCGCTAATTCCGAAACCCTCCTGGCAACCTGATAGAAAGCGACTGCCGCGGGCTCAGCGTAAGCGCCGAGTACGATCATCGACGTCTCCGAAAATACCATAGCAACCACCGGCGACGTCATCATGAAGAGAGAAATCGACAGCCATGCCCTGCCGGTTCTGATCAAGTGATAAGGCCGCTTCAGTACGCCAATCCAAAGTCGAGACGGAACGAATATGAATGCAGCAAGGGCCGCCGCCGGCACAATGTTCCCAAGGATCGTGAAATAGAGTGCGGTTTCCGCGGTCAGACTTGCACCAGCAATCATACAAGCCAAGAGCACCACGAGAAGCGGCAATCTCGGTCCGACATTCTCCAAAGCAAAACTGAGCACCGGCCGCCCCATTGCGACCAGCGTTGGCCCTAGGAAGGAAAGTAGTGCCAAAGAGACGACGACGCCGAAGATCGTTATTAGCGGAAAACGATACGCTTCGAACGTGCCAGATACCCCTAACAGGATCAGGTAGACCACCGGCGCGATAACACATGATGTCACTGTTATTACAACAACGCCGAACAGTATGAAGCGCGCCAGCAATTTGCGTTGATATCGTGCAACATATCGCGCTACAATTCTATTTGCCGCATCGCGCAATCCCAGAGTGCAGATACTAGCAACGATGAACGCGACAGACTGGACATACACAAGTCGTCCATATTCAGTTGGACCCAGTCGCCGAGCCAATAACACTGCCACGAACATAACCAATACGAGACTTAATGCTTTCAGAAAAATCGCCGAGACCAAGCTTTTTATAAGCGAGATGTTTTCGCGGCGCCAATATCTCGAATACTGCATTACTCCTTTCATCAGGTATATTCCTGGCGAGGTGCTTGACTGATTTGCAAATTCTTGTAGCCCAGGCGCGCCCGATGCCAGTGTATAGGAAAATTGCTTAGCTCCTCGACGCCACATTGTAATTGACCGAGAACCCGTCCTTGTCGCGTAACGCCAAGCATTTCCCGAATCATTACCGCCTAAAGCTAGATACGCTGCGGATTGAAAAGATTGAGCAGGCGCATATGACGTGGCTGTTCTGCGGCGAGCAAGATCGAGTCGATCAGCCGACTGCAATCGGTTGCGGGAGAGTTCCCGACCGGGCAAATGGGGTCATTGCTGCGATAGTCCCCGGTTAAGTCTCGTGCCGCCGACAGCAACCCCTTCTGCCGAGGATCTTTCATCGAGCGAAAATTTTTTGAGCGAAATCGCTTCCGCTCCGCTTCCGGAAAATTGGCAGGCAAGTAAGCGATATCGGCTTTTCGCAACATCTCGAGATCGAGTATAGAATCACCGATTGCCACCACGGGCGTCGCGACGTCTGATACCAGTTGTTTGACGACGTCCAACGCGGTGCCTTTGTCGAGGTTTTTTTGAACGATGTAGCTATCGACGTCGCGCGCTATAAACTTCAGCCAATCCAGCCCTGAGTCATCTAGTAGTCTCCTCAACTCTGTCTCCCGCAGCCCGATAGTGGTCGTTTCACCATAGCGGTAGCACCGTATCGAAAACCCGTAGCCCGCATCGATGAATACACCGGGCATCCTCTGAAGCAGTTCACGACATCGAGTGAGTTGCGCTTGGCCTTCGTCATCGATCAATGGCAGCTCAACATTCCGGACGGCGTCGACAAAGACGCTTCCATACTCTGCAACCCCTCCCGCCAGCATATAAGTACCGCAATAACTGCGGACATGCTCTACGCTTCGCCCGGTATTGAGCACCACAGAATAGCCATTCGACTCTAGCAGATTCAGAGCATGAACACCGCTGGGTGTGGTATGCTGAAATAATGGGCCGAACAATTCACTGTCGAAGACACCGTCTATGTCCAGAAAGAACAAGTGCTTGGTCCATTTCGTGGCCGCTGATCCCGGGAGACCTCTTGCGCTGTGCCGGCTCATTTGAAAAGTCAAATATTTCCGCGCGGCGTTGTATCGCCGGTTCCAGTCATCCTGCATTGCGCGGGACGTCGCGCGGCCAATGCAGTACGCCGCTGTTTGCATCGCGACGACGCCAGAAAGGAGCTTATAGAGAAGAAGTCGACCGGGCGCACCTGTGTCGTTACTTTCTCGAACATAAGCTTCGACCAATAGCTGTTCATCTGCTTGCGAAAGGTCGAGCTCGTAAATCGCACCGGCGAGATCGTAGCATGGATCGACCACATCCTGCTGTGCGCCGCCAAAATTATGATGTTCAAAATCGACCTTAAATATTCCCCGCTGGTCCTTGACCCAGTTGTTCAAGCCCATGCCGCCATCTAACAAGGTTGGCCGCGGGCTGACATAATTCTTTAGCTCGGCCTTCAACTTCTCGGTCTTTAAAGCGCCGGTCAAACGCCCGCATGGATGGCTGAGAATACGCACAAGGGTATCCCAACCGGTCCGGCGATACCCGATGCTTCCAAAGCAAGGATCTTCGGCGAGCGGTAGGTTCTTAACGCGAGCTGCGACGTAGGAAGGGATCGCCTTCGACACGCTTTGACCCGGGGGCGACGACGCGTCTGGATCCAGTGCGCCGATCCACTCTGTGAATAACAAGCCGTGGCGTAGCCCAACGACAGTCGGAACGAAATCGGCGAGGCGATGCGCCGCGATGTAGGCATGATAGCCCAACCAGCCCCAGCCCACGCTTTTGGCCAAGACATGCTTGGTGATGGATGGTTTGCCGTCGCCGACCAGGCGGACTTCAAAGACAGCCTTTGAACGGGTTTCGAACGAAACCGACCCGCACTCCCGCAGTCGCAAGTTTAAGGCATCAACTTCCGCGCTTTCTTGAAGATAAACATCGTCCCAGCCTCGATCGGTAAACAGTTGTCGAAGTATCGACCCGATAGCCGCCGTGTCGCCTAGGAGCTTCCGTTGATAGATTTCGGAAAACGGAAGTGTGATCGTCATCGTGGGATGTAGACGCGACCTCCAGTCAAGTTGGGCGGGATGGTCGAGGGCCAAGACGGTCATGCTCTCTCGGCGTGCGCCGAGCCGCTCGAGCAGCGCTATCATTAGCGCGAACGTGTCGCCGGTATTTGGGTAATCATCGACAAGAACCAAGCGGCCGGCGTTTGCGATCAATTTTCTCAGCCGCATTTTCTCGTGTCGGGTGGCTTTGATCTTCGGACGGATCGTAGTCCATGATACGGCCCCCGGAATGTGTCGGGCCATAAGGAATGCGCTTACAAGCGGCGCAAAATATGCTCCTGCCGTACGTGGCCCGACGACGAGTATGGGGCCGGTTCCGAGATAGCCGGACGTTAGAAAATGCTGCGCCAGGGCGAGGACATCGTGATGGGACAGATCTTGGCAACGAAACGCTTCCGGAATCCGCGCCCTCCATTCCAGAAGCAATCGGGGCAGGTTTACGCTCGATCGAGATGCCACGCCCGACTTCAGTCGCTGCCAGCTCCCTCGAGCTTGTTCCGATCCATTGACTAGAATGTCGCAGATGCAATCGAGGCACTGCGCCACCTCCTCGCGCCAGCGCCACGCCAGGCGACGGCGGGTAAATTCGCGGAGCGCATATGGAATATTAAGGCACTGTTCAAACAGCGAAACGAGGGCTCGAATTCTCGGGAAACGGCGCGCAACCGGCGCCAGATCCCAGGGTCGATAGGCGAGATAGTCGTCGGTTGCACAACAGACGGCACTGATCAGTAGGTAGAGATTGATCCGCGACTCCTCACGCTGCCACGACGTCTCAAGATGATCGGATCGATCCAGTTCGAGGCAAATCCGCTCTATCAGTTCGCGCACCGGCAGCAGCGGGTTTAGGCACCAGTCATAAGATGAGAAAAATGCCATATCCGCGACAGGCAGCCGCCATGGTTCTTCAAGCCCGGCATCGGCGAGACCCGCTTCAGCGTCGAAACTGTCTCTCAACATCGCGAATTGCCGTCCGCCAACCGATCGAGTTCCGAGCGACCCCCCGTCAGGAGATCCCGAATAATCCAGAGGGAAATCCGTGGGTTCTTTCTGACCTGTCCGATCGCATAGGGCAGCCACGCGTGTCCGTAAGGCACATAGATTCGTAGAGGAACACCGGTCTCCTTGGCGACCGGAATTGTGCGGCGGAGGGGTAAACCGAACAGCAGCTCCAATTCGCTGGCCGTTCCGTTCGCACGGAGTCGTCCGAGCGCTTCGCGGGCCAGCACTGGGTCATGTGTTGCCACAGCTACTTCCCGCCCTTGCCCAGCCAGCCGATCGACAATGCGCAGAAAATTCGCCCGTGCGTCGATGCCCGGTTCGTGAGGGTCCGGCCACTGCCCTTTGACGATCCGTACGCGCCATCCTTCTCGGGCTGCCCGCGCTGCATCGTCGAGGCTGCGCACCCAACGGCTGGGGATAGTACACCCAACCTTCCCATTCTGCCGACGCAGATCGTCGATCAATGAAAACGTCTGATCGGCCGCTTCCGGACCCATTGAATCGAAATGGATGCCAACATTAAGGTCTCGCGCCTGGTTGGCAACCTGCGCAATAAGATCTTGTGAGAAGCGGAGATCGTGCGCCTTGAGCGATACGTAGCAATTAAGCTTCTCGAGTGCAATCGCCTTGATTTCGTTTAAGCAACGCGCCGCATTATCTGCTGGTTGGTCGTCTTCACCATTCCAAGCGCAAATAGTGGCAGCCAACCCTTTCGCGTCGAGCGAGCGGCAGACGCGCATAGCGTCTGCCAGATCAGGGCCGACCACATACGCGCGAGCGGCTCGTTGCGCCAATCCATGTAAAAATGGACGCAAAGTGTTGCTAATCCTTCGCCCGATCATCTCGTTTGACCTGTCTGATCAGGGCGGCCGTTGCATCGATGACTAATGCGGTCACGCCGCGAAGATTAAAGGGATAGGCCCGGAAGGAAGTGCAACCATGCTCCAGCGTTGTCCAATTTCGGATCCAAGGTTCGGCCGCTCCCAGAAATTCATAAGATTTTAGACCAGCCTGCACAGCATAGCGAATTGTCTCCAGCATTAGCAAAACGCCGGGCGAATAGCGGGCAAATTTTTCAGAATAGCCGATCTTGAATAGCCAAAATCGATCCCCAGTCACGACCGCGAGCTGCGCTGCGGCGGCCTCTCCTGCGATACGCAGAAAGCACAGGCGCAACATCCCCCGATCGTTCGCGGCGGAGGTATAGCGCCGATAGAACTCTCCCAGCGGCTGGTCGTGCAACATGGCGGTCTTATCGCGGCCTTTCCAGCCCGCCGCCTCAACACGATAAATTTCCTCGAGAAGCGAGGGCAGCTCCTCCCGAGTTGGGGTTTGAATTTCAAAAGTAACAGGGCCAATCTTCTGAGCATTCCGACGGGCACGACGAAGATCGGATCGCCGGCCGGAATTTACGTGCTTTTCCGGCTCCGCCCAGCTGTCATCAAGGGCTATC
>Ga0318541_10000835_pt1 | contig 10903 bp, 9 predicted proteins | sample GRESIP166b4f26_FD_202503 | JGI IMG/M metagenome (GOLD analysis project Ga0318541, IMG submission 202503) | Tropical soil microbial communities from Luquillo Experimental Forest, Puerto Rico - GRE.SIPMG.166b4f26 | ecosystem: Environmental > Terrestrial > Soil > Tropical forest > Bulk soil...
GATGCAGACCTTTCTCGACGCGCTACCACTGGCAAAGGAAAAACTCATGGCGGCATGACCACGGTCCACAGCATAATCGGTTCACACAGCCAGCACCGTCTGTCCGATCAAGTCTCAGCTAATACATATCATAACCCTCAGGACGCGGGGCGAGCTGCAATGCACAACCCGTCGCCTCGCCAAAAGCCGGCTTCCGGTCCTCTTCGCGCAAGCTCTATGCTATCTTCCTGTCGGGTGGGAGAGGCGGCACCCGAACCCTGTCACCTAAGCAGAAATCCTTCTAGGCACGCTCAACGCCGCTATCGAAAAGGTGCGGAATGTCTTTCCGGTTATTCTTAGGCCTCTCTCTAGTTTTCGTCGCAATTCCCGCGTGGGCGGAGGAGTCGTTGCTTGATACCGTTTTGAAACGGGACAAGCTGATTGTCGCCACTTACAGTACCTCGCCGCCCCTTGCTTATGTCGATGACAGCGGGAAGCTTGTCGGTTTCGAGATCGACATGGCTCGTGAGATCGCCAAGGACCTACTCGGCGACCCCAACAAGGTCGAGTTTGTCGTTGTCCAATCGGATGGGCGCTTTCCTGCGGCGCTCAGCGGCAAGGTCGATTTTGGTCTGTGCTCGACGACGATCTACCCGGACCGGGCGGTGCGCATCGCTTTCACCCGCCCCTATCTCGACACCGGCGGCAGCGTGATCGCGCGCAAAGACGCCGAGATTAAGCACGTCAAGGAGCTGAACGACCCCAAATTCACCTATGCCGTCCTCAATGTTCCACCAGCGATCGCTCGGGTCATATCGGAGCTGCCAAATGTCAAGCAGCTGCTGCTCGACTCGCCGTCCGCGCTCTTCCTCGCGGTCAAGACCGGTCGCGCCACGGCCTTCGGGATCGACAAACCGATCGCCGACTATTACGAGGCCGAGAACAAGGATCTGGTGCGGCTCGACGTCTCGGGAACATCCTGGGACTTTGTCTTCCAGGATTCGATATTCATGAAGCCGGGCGACTTCAAATGGTGGCTGTTTCTCGATACCTGGGTCGGCGAATTGCGTTCCGGCTCGCGCTACGAGAAATATGTCGAGTGGTACCGCAAATGGCTGAAGAAGGATCCGCCGCCGCAGCGCTTTTACGACTACAACAAATACTGAGGTGCCCTTCGACCCTCACTTCGTCGCGCGGCTGATCCCGGCGCTGCTGGAAGGCGCCGAGGTCACGGTCGAACTCGCCGGGCTGACAGTCGCGATCTGCCTCGTCTGGGGTCTTCTCGTGGCGCTCGTCCACAGGGTGCGCGGGCCGCTGGGCTGGATCACCGGCGGCTACATCCAGCTCGTGCGCAACACCCCGTTGCTGATCCAGTTGTATCTCGTTTATTTCGGCTTCTCGATGGCCGGGATCGGACTGTCAGGCTTTGCCTCGGGTCTGCTGGCGCTGTGCGCGCAGAATGGCGGCTATGTCGCCGAGATCTACCGCGGCGGTCTGCAATCGGTCAGCATCCGCCAGTTCGAGGCCGGCCGTGCTCTGGGCATGCGCCGGTGGACGCTGTACACGACGGTCATCCTGCCGCAGGTCGTGGCGCAGGTCATCCCGCCGCTGACCAACCAGAGCATTGCCATCATCAAGGACACCTCGCAGGTCGCGGCGATCGCGGTGATGGAAATTATGAAGATCACCGAGGTGTGGGTCGAGACCTCGGCGAATACGTATGATGTCTTTCTCGGGGCGGCGCTGATTTATCTGGCGCTGACTTCGATCGCCGGCTTGATCGGCAAATTGGCCGAACATTGGCTTGCTTTTGCCCAATGAAAGAGTTCGGCCCGCTGATCGGAAGCTTCTGGTACCTGCTGCGCGGCGCCGGCATGACCGTGCTGATGGCTATGAGTGCCACGCTGCCGGCGACTCTCCTCGGCGTCGTGCTTGCCTTGCTGAACGTCTTTGGCGGCCGCCTGATGCGATCGGCCATCCTCGGCTACCTCTTCCTCGTTCGCGGCATTCCGCTTTTGGTGCTACTGACCTTTGTCTATTACCTGATGCCGCTGACCGGGATCGACCTGCCCCCGTTCTGGGGCGTGGTGCTGGTCATCTCGCTTTACTACGCGGCGTTTATCAGCGAAGTCTTCCGGGCCGGCATTCTCGCGCTGCCGCAGGCACAGTGGGACGCCGCACGCAGTCTCGGCATGACCCGCGGCTTGACGCTGCAGATCGTGGTACTGCCGCAAGCTTTACGCCTTGCCGCACCGCCCTATGTCAGCCTCTGTGTGAGCCTGGTCAAAGCGACCTCGCTGGTCTCGATCGTCGGCCTGTGGGAGCTTACGATGGCGAGCCGCGAGGTCGTCGAGCGCACCCTTGCCCCATTCCAGATCTTCATCGGCGCCGCGGCGATCTATTTCTGCATCTGCTATACCCTCGCGCTTTATGGAAGGCACCTTGAACGACGCGTCCTCCGAGGCCATTGAGCTGGCGCCGGCTGGCCGGCAGCGCCCGATGCTCGAAATCGCCGGGCTGCGCAAGCGCTTCGGCCTTGTCGAGGTATTGCGCGACGTGTCGCTCGCGGTCAGCCCCGGCGAGGTCGTGGTGGTGATCGGCCCGAGCGGCTCGGGCAAAACGACGCTGTTGCGCTGCATCAACCTGCTCGAAGAGTACGAACGCGGTGCGATAACGATCGACGGCGAACCGATCGGCTATCGCATCGATGCCAGGACGGGCCGGCGAGTGCGCCTGTCGGAGCGCGAGATCGCTGCGTCACGTGCGCGGATCGGCATGGTGTTTCAGAGCTACAATCTTTTCCCACACATGAACGTGCTGCAGAACATTGTCGCCGCACCGGTGCGCGTGAAACGCATCGAACGGAAGCAGGCCGAGGCCCGCGCCCGCGAGCTTCTTGCAATGGTCGGGCTGGCGGACAAGGCGGCCGAACACCCGATCCGGCTTTCGGGCGGTCAGCAGCAGCGGGTGGCGATCGCCCGCGCGCTGGCAATGGATCCGAAGATAATGCTGTTCGACGAGGTCACCTCGGCGCTCGACCCCGAGCTCGTCGGCGAGGTGTTGGCCGCGGTCCAGCGCCTGGCGAGCGACGGCATGACGATGGTCGTCGTCACCCACGAGATGAGCTTCGCCCGCGACATCGCGGATCGCATCCTCTTCATGGATGAGGGCGTCATCGTCGAGGAGGGTAAGCCCGACCAGCTCCTATTCGCGCCGCGGACCGAGCGGGTGCGCGCTTTCCTCAAGCGCTACAACGACCGCTACCGGATCTGAGCGGCGCTTCGAAGCGGAAGCCGCGAACTCGGCGGTGCGTGCACCCAACTCTGCGCTACTCTCAAATCAAGTCACCACAGCCGGGAGAGGCTCATGAGCAGAGGCGGTTTCAATTGGCGTCGGAGAAATACATTTTCCCGCCGAAGAGCACTCGAGCTCGCAGGTGGCGCCACAGTCTTTACCTTTTGGCAGCGCAAAGCACACGGGCTTCCGGTCCCCGAGCACTTCGTCGACCGCCTTGCGGCAGAGCGGATTGCCGATCGCGACCGGACCCGACCGCCGATCCTCATCGACGCCCAGACCCATGTGTGGTGGCGTGCCGGCGGCATCCGCCAGATGAGCGAGCGAGGGGAGCATTTTCTGAAATCGCTCGCCGGCTCGCGCGCCTCGGTAGTCGGGCATCCGGTGCCAATCGCCGATATGGGGCGCGTTATGTTCCTGGAGGACGTCTTTCTCGGCAGCGAGACCGACATCGCCTTTCTGAACAGCTTTGGCATGCGGGCGGCATTTGACGGGGTTGATCTCTTTCCGCCGCGGGAGGCCGCATTTATCCGCTCGATGGCGCCGTCGCGCATTCGCGTGCTCGGGACTGTCGACCCACCCGATGGCGCCTCCGCCGTCGAGTCGCTGATCTATCAATGCGAGACGATCAAGATCGACGGGCTGAAGCTTTACCCGCCAGGACCGGACGCTCGCGGCTGGGTTCTCGATGACGAGAAGAACACCTATCCGCTGTTCGAAGTGCTCCGTCGGCACGGCATCAAAAATGTCTGTGTGCACAAGGGCCTGCCGGGAATATTTATCGAAGAGTATTGCCACACCGACGATCTCGCGCGGGCCGCCGCTGCTTTTCCCGACCTCAACTTTATCGCCTTCCACAGCTCGTTTCCATGGGAGGCCGAGCTCGCCGGCCACGCTAAGGCGACCAAGGTCAAAAACATCTACGCCGAGCTAGGCACCTTGGCGCGAATGATGCGCTCAGATCCGGCGCGATATGCTGTCCTCATTGGGACCCTGCTCGAGGGCTTAGGCATCGATCATATTCTGTGGGGTACCGATACTCCGGTGATCGGTCCGCCGCATTGGCAGATCGAGGCTTTCCAGACCTTCACGATACCGGAACAGATCGCCGGGCAGCACGGGTACCCACAGCTGACGCCGGAGGTGAAGAACAAGATCTTCGGCGAGAACGCCGCGCGGATTTTCGGGATCGATATCGCCGCGGCGCGTCAATCGATAGAGGGCGATCTGCTGTACAAGCTTCGCGATGACGGCAATCCGCTCTCGACCGGCACAGCGCTCTAGTGAGCGCGGCGGGGAGTGGCCCTGCTAGCTTTCCCTGGCACAGAGCTGCGGCTCGATCGCGGCGACGATGGCCTCAGTGATCTCGTCTTGCACTGTGAACACGTCGACAAGGCCGCGGTTGTAGCGTTCCGCCCAGATATGGCTGCCGGTGGCGGCATCAATGAGCTGCACCGTGATGCGTACGTGGTCACCGCTCTTATGCACGCTGCCCTCGAGCACGTAACCGACGCCGAGCTCTTCTCGGGTCGTCAGAATATAGCTGTTGGCAAAACTCTGCGGCGGCATGGCCGCCTTCCTGACCCGTCAATACCTTGGTCAGTGATCGGGCGCCTAGTTCAAAACGCCGGGGGCCAGTGATTCTGGCAAATCGAACTAGACTAGACTGCCCGCTCTCACGCGGCGCGCTCTACCTGATTTTGCAGAACCGTATCTCTCGCGGATCCGGATCGCCGGAAATAAAGCTGCATCGTCGCGGTCGCTGACGAGCGCGGCCGGCTGACTGCGACTACCCCTGCCAAAAAACCCGAGGCATCGAGCGCGCGCGGCGAGACCACTCTCCAACGGGAGATCGCCGTGAAAAACGTCTCCTTAGGCATTTTTGACCCCTCCTTAGGCATTTTTGACCGCGCAAGATGCCGACGAAACCCCGATTTTTTGGGTGGTTTTCCGCCAAAACCCCGCTCGGTGTTAAGGAATAGACAAGGCATTCCGCGGCTCTCGGGAGTTTCTTCGCGCGCGCATGAGGGAGAAACGCGCGGAGGAACCTATGGGGTGGCCGGAATAGGGCACAATCGGGCCGAGCCGATGCGCGCGGACGGCAAATCGTTCGCCCACGTCCGTTGCGGCAAGATGGAACGCCTCGCCGTCGAAGATCCGCAACGAGCCATGGGCCGCGGCGCACAGTTGCACGGCCCTATCGAGCATAGCGTCGAACACCGGTGCGAGGTCACCGGGCGAGGAGTTGATGACCTGCAATACCTCGGCAGTCGCGGTCTGTTGCTCCAACGCCTCGCGCGTCTCGGTGATCAGCCTCGCGTTCTCCATCGCGATGACCGCCTGCGCCGCGAAGTTCTGCAGCAGCGCGATCTGCTTTTCATTAAATGGGCTGACGACTTGCCGCTGGGCACTGATATAGCCGAGCAACGCGCCTTCCTTGTGCAACGGGACGGCAAGCAGGGTGCGCACGCCCGCAATCTCGCGCGCTGCGTGCTTCATCGGATGCTCATCGTCCGGACCGCTCTCCCAAGAGTCTGCGTCCTGAATGAACCGTTCTCCGCTCAGCAGCCGGTTGAACACTTCGGTGGGAGCGAATCCCGCGCGCGCGAGCGCCTCGTATTCCTCCGGGTATCCTCTCGTGGCCACCGCGCGCAGCTGTTCGCCGTCATGAAGCACTAACGACCCGAGGGGGGCGCCGCACAGGGAGTGCGCCTTCTCCAGGATTGCGTCGAACACCGGGGCGAGGTCGCCGGGGGAGCTGTTGATGACCTGCAATACCTCGGCAGTCGCGGTCTGCTGCTCCAACGCCTCGCGTGTCTCGGTGATCAGCCGCGCATTCTCCATCGCAATGACCGCCTGCGCCGCGAAGTTCTGCAAAAGAGCGATCTGCTTGTCGGAGAATGGCCGCACTTCCTGCCGGTAAACTGACAGCGTCCCGAGCAGCGCATCATCCTTGCGCAGCGCGACGCCCAGTACGCTTCGGATACCACCGATTTCGGCGTGCTCTCGGGAAACGGTGTTGTTCCTGATGTCGGCGACATGGACGATGCGCTCGCCGTTGATCATTCGCCCCAGCGGGACATTCGGCGGCGGTCGAATGGGACCAAGTTGCCGAACCCATTCGACATAGCGCGGATCACCCCGCATCGCGGCGGGGTGAAGGGATTCCCCATCATAAGTCAATAGGTGCCCATGGGCCGCCTCGCAGAGCCGCATCGCCTTTTCCAGCATCGCGTCGAACACCGGTGCAAGATTGCCGGGCGAGGAGTTGATGACCTGCAGTACCTCGGCAGTTGCGGTCTGCTGCTCCAACGCCTCGCGCGTCTCGGTCAAGAGCCGCGCATTCTCCATTGCGATGACCGCCTGCGCCGCAAAGTTCTGCAGCAGGGCGATCTGCTTGTCGGTAAACGGCCGCACTTCACGGCGAAAGACAGTGACAGTGCCGCGGAGAGTGTCGTCCTTGCGCAGCGCAACGGTAACCCCGCTCCGCATACCGCTTGCTTCCACCAGTTCTCGAAATCCGGGGGAAATACTCACAGCTTCATGATCCGGCGCATCCGCGAAGCGAACTACCTGCTCGCCGCCGACAATCCGCCCCGCCGGCGACGATTCATTCGCCGGCGCCCACGGACCATACTTCCAAATCCGCTCGGTAAATTGGGGGTCGCCTTGTGCGGCGATGTGATGGAAGCGCTCGCCATCCCAGGTTCGGAGAACGCCAAACGGCGCGTCGCACAGCTGCGTAGCCTTCTCCAATATCGCGTCGAAGACCGGCTTGAGGTCGCCGGGCGAGGAGTTGATGACCTGTAAGACCTCCGCGGTCGCGGTCTGTTGTTCCAATGCCTCTCGCGTCTCGGTCAGCAGCCGCGCATTTTCCATCGCAATGACCGCCTGCGCCGCGAAATTTTCGAGCAGCGCGATCTGCTTATCGCTGAAAGGCTTCTCTTCACGACTGTAGACGCCGAGCATGCCAAGCAGGGCATCGTCCTTCCGGAGCGCGACGAGCAGGAAGGTGCGAACACCGCCCTGCTCAACCCAATCGCGATAGGGCTGGCTGGCGTGATAGGCGGGGTCTTCGAACACCTTCGTGACGTGGACGAGCGGTTCGCCCTGCATCAGCCGGTGCAGTGCGTAGCCTTCCTGCGGGCGAACCGAAAGGCCCTTCGCAAGCGCCCCTCCCAAATCCGCGACGGTCGTAAAGCAGCCGTCCGCATAGGTCATTAGATGCCCGTAGGCGGCGCCACATTGTCGCGTCGCCCGTTCCAGCAGGGCGTCGAACACCGGCGCGAGGTCGCCGGGCGAGGAATTGATGACCTGCAATACCTCGGCGGTCGCCGTCTGCTGCTCCAAGGCCTCGCGCGTCTCGGTGATGAGCCGCGCGTTTTCCATTGCGATGACCGCTTGAGCCGCGAAATTCTGCATGAGCGCGATCTGCTTGTCCGTGAACGGGCGGATTTCCTGACGATAGGCGGTAACGTAACCGAGGAGCGCGCTGTCCTTTCGGAGCACCGGCAATCAGCCCGTCGATTATGAGAGACTGCACTATCGCGGCGATCGGATCCGGTTTGTGACGCGCCTTGCCCGACGCCCAGGGGCCGCGATGCAAAGGTGACGGCGCCCAGCCAGCCGATCAGGAGCCGAGCCGGCAGGATTGTGTTGCGCCTCGCGTAGGATCCTCGCATATGGTTCGGACAGGCCTCGCATTGCAACCGCGCGAAAATGCTCACCATCAACGGTGACGAATGAGCCTTTGGTCGCGCCGCACAGGCTGTGCGTTTTCTCCAATATCGTATCGAACACTGGGGCTAGGTCGCCGGGCGAGGAATTGATGACCTGCAATACCTCGGCGGTCGCGGTTTGCTGCTCCAAGGCCTCGCGCGTCTCGGCGATTAGCCGCGCATTCTCTATCGCAATCACTGCCTGCGCGGCAAAATTCTGTAGCAGCGCGATCTGCTTGTCGGTGAAGGGGCGGATCTCCCTGCGATAAACATTGATCGTGCCGAGAACGGTGTCACCTTTTCGAAGTGGCACGGTGAGGAGGCTGCCGCAGCCGGACACCTCGACGACTTCTCGGAACCGCGGGACGGTGCGGTAGGCCTCATGCTCGAAAGCGTTGGGAATATGCACAACGTGTCCCTTGACCACCCGTTCGGCTACGCTACCTGCCGCAGGTCGATAGGCACCGGTTTGCCACATCCATTCAGTAAAGCGAGGCTCCCCCCGTACCGCAGTCGGATGCAAAAGATCCCCGTCGTAGATATAAACATGGCCGTGCGCGGCCTCGCATAACTGCATTGCCTTCTCAAGCATCGCATCGAACACCGGCGCCAGATCGCCGGGCGAGGAGTTGATGACCCCCAGTACCTCGGCGGTAGCGGTCTGTTGCTCCAATGCCTCGCGCGTCTCAGTCAGAAGTCGCGCATTTTCCATTGCGATGACCGCCTGCGCGGCGAAATTCTGTAAGAGCGCGATCTGCTTGTCGGTGAACGGGCGCACTTCCTGGCGGTACACAGTGACAGCGCCAAACAGCGTGTCCTCTTTCCGAAGGGCAACACTGACTGCCGTACGGCTGCCACCGATCTCAGCCACCGCACGCCGGACCGGGTCACCTAGCCGGTACGCCTCATCATCGGTGGCATCGGCAACCTGAACGACGCTGGCCCCCTGGATGATCTTCTCCATCGTCGTGCCCGGGCCGGGTCCGTAGGGGGGACGCCGTCGAAACCATTCGACGAAACGCGGGTCGCCTTGCGCCGCGGCGCAGTGGAAGTGGCCGTCCTGGTAGACGGTGAGGTGTCCATGCGCCGCCTCGCAAAGGCTTAGCGCCTTCTCCAATATCGCATCGAAGACGGGTTTAAGCTCGCCGGGCGAGGAATTGATGACCCGCAACACCTCGGCGGTGGCGGTCTGTTGCGCCAGCGCTTCGGCAAGCTGACGTTCGAGATCGGCGATCCGCTGCTCGGGATTAGCTAAGGTGCTGTCGGGCGTCGCGCTCATTTGCGGACCTCGTCGGGACCGACCTTCCGGGTCGATCATACCGTGATCGACCCAGGCTACCACAGGTTGCCGACCGGGACGATCACGGGAGCGCCGCCGAATTACTGCTGTCGGGGCGACCCCGTCGGTTCCGCTCGTCCGGCGAACGGCCGGTTACGGCGCATCTTGCTCATTGCCCCGGGTCTCGGTGAAGGTCTGCGGACTGAACCAGCTGCGGCCGCTCAGCCGGCGCCGCGAGAACTGGTCTTTGCCCCTAAACCGCCGGTGACGAGCCCGCTGGAGGATCGGCTCAATGGGGTAGGAAGCGGGCGTTCTTGCGAGTTTAGTTTTGATGGACACACGACGGCTTCCGAAGTCGATCTAGCTCTGTTGTGCACCCGGCAGGTTGGTTGAGGTCTAGTGCAGACACTCGGAAGGGACCCCCACGTCTGCTGTGTCGCGGACGGTCGTGATCAGTATAGTGATGCCGAAAAGAGCGGCGGTCATCGCGAGGAGCTGATGGGATCGCCCGCGCCGACGCGGGTTCCGCGCGCTCTGGGTGAGCCGCGCGCCTCAGCGTCTTTAGGCCGTGGCAAAGGCAAGGGCCGCGGCGCCAAGGGTGTAGGCCCCAGCCACTGCGAGCAGGGCAATGGCCAACAGGGCAAAAGTATCAGCGCCAAGACGATCCCCTATCGGTCGGCCGGCGAGCCCGCCGAGGAAGGCAAAGGGGATCAGGATGCCGGCGGCGAGCCAGGTCGAGGCAGTGATTCCGATTGTCGCAGCATGGGAAGCAAGCGTCACCCCGTAAGAGAGCGCGAAGAATGCGAGGAGCGTCGCGCGCACGGTCCTCGGCGCCGCTCCGGCAAGCAGCAGATAGATGAGCACCGGCGGGCCGGGCTGCCCCACCAGCGCGCTCGCGAAGCCCGAGATAGCCCCGGCGGCGAGATCGAGACCGGGGTTCATCGCAAACGCTGTCCAGTGATTGCCCTTGCCGGGTGGATCCGACTGGCGGCGCGAGACCGCCATCAGTATGGCGAAGCCAAAGATCATTGCCCCTGCGGCTGCCCGCACCAGGATCGGATCAGCGTAACGGAACGCGACAAGGCCGAGCGGCAGTCCAACAAGACTGCCGAGCGCCAAGCGCAGTAACAGCCACGGCGCGATCGCCTGCAACAGCCCCCGAAGCACAGCGATCGATACCGCGGTCGAGATGATGATGACGAGCTGAATTGCTCGTGCCGGGTCGAGAAACAGCAGAAAGAGCGGCGCCGCGAGGACGGCGAAGCCAAAGCCGCTTATTGCATAGAGCAGCGCCGAGCCAAATGTCGTGGCAGCCAGCACGATAAAGATGCCAATGGCCATCCCGAGCATCCCGCCCAATGCGTTGGTGCCGAGCAGCCAGGAGCTAAAGCCCGCACTCATGTCAGGCGCTCCCGTGTGCCTTGCGTCCACTAACGGCAGTGACCCCATCAGCTCCTCCGTCTCCCCGGCAGCTGGCAGAGGGCTCGGCGTGCGACGACGGACGACCGATTTCTCTGCGCTTTGCCAGAAGGCTGTCGATCGCCAATGGTCCCGAGCCCCCCAAGACGAGGGCCGCAAGGCAGGCGAGGTAAAGGAGATCGGTTTCAAAGCCCGGCGGCCCAAATTGCGCGCC
>Ga0318541_10000838_pt1 | contig 10895 bp, 7 predicted proteins | sample GRESIP166b4f26_FD_202503 | JGI IMG/M metagenome (GOLD analysis project Ga0318541, IMG submission 202503) | Tropical soil microbial communities from Luquillo Experimental Forest, Puerto Rico - GRE.SIPMG.166b4f26 | ecosystem: Environmental > Terrestrial > Soil > Tropical forest > Bulk soil...
TTTAACCGTCGCGACAGCCATCGAAAGCCTTAGAGCCCCGTGTCCGCGGACCAAGCGGCCTGCAACTGGCGCCCTGCCGCCGCTACACCAGGACACTGAAGCGCAAACCCGCCCAGGCCGACATTGACCGCCGTCGCCCCGGCGACGTCGGCGTTGCTATTGTTTGTATCCGTGCAAGCCCCGATCGTGCCGTTTTGCGTCGAGTAGAGCGTCACCGTAGGCGGCACGATCATCGGCGGGAAATTCACATCTATTTGTGTTGGCGCGGAAACGACTGGATTGAGCATCGTCCCCGCGCCTGGAGTGGCGGTCGCCCCGGCTTGCCCAACTTTCACCCCAGGGGAATAGCTCTTCTGAAAAAAGCGGCGCGCTTTAATAAACTCGTCGTCCGCCGTGCGCGGCTGGTAAAGATAAGGCTGAAACGGCACGGGATACAAATGCACAGCAGTAATGCTGATATACGCACCGTTGGTTACAGCAAGCTGCTTGTCGCCCGCAATCTCATGATATTCGCCACTGAGCCATTGGTCGGCGGTCGTCGTTTGATAATTCGTCCCCGCGCCGAAATCGAATCCCAGCGTCAACGCCACTGTCCCCGCGTCAGAATAAAGAAAGCTCGTCGGAGGTTGATTGATGTCGGTCGCATAACACGCCCAGCCGGTCGTCAACGCCATCCGATGAACGTAGCTCAACGTCTTAGCGGTATTCATCAAAAATAAATCATAGTTTCCGGCAGTGAGAGCCCAAGCGCAAAAATCTAGCTCCAGTTGATTGGCCGAATACTGTCCGAACATCGCGCTCGCAGTCCACTGCCCACCTTCGATGTTCTGATAGAGATATGCGCTCTGCGCCGCGCCAACCGTGCCTGCCGCATTCGATGTTACTCTTATATAATAACGGGATTGAGAGCCGTTATTGCCGTTGGCAGGCCCACCGCTCAATCGCTGCGAGGTCAAGCTTTCCCCGGAAATATTCTCGCTCATCCGCCAGCGATCCATACGCAGCACAGACCCATCCGGCGCGGTCAGACCCTCGTAAGGCTGGTCGAGCGTGAAATCGCCGTTGACGACGAGCGACCCTAACCCCTTCCATCCCATCTGGGGCGACACCGGCGGGGTTGCGGACGGCGCTACGCGCATCGTGTAGGCAATCGCATTCGACAACCCGGGCGATCCTTCCGAAACCAGATCGGTGATCAGCCACTGCCCGCTGTTCGCGCCGATCTCGATGCGCGGCGGCCACCCGACCTGGCCCCCGCTGACATGCAATCCCGTAATATTGCCCCACGACCCTGGGCCAGTGACAATCCCGTATGCGCCGCCCCCGCCAGGGTACCCACTGCCGCTCGAAGCGCCTAGATCGACCAAATTCACCCCGCCCTGCCCTGCGCCGGAAGAGCAAGTGCTATTGTTGTTAAGCAGATAAGAAATGCCGTTGCCCTCGAACTGGTTCTCAAAGAACGCCGCGCTGCCCATGCAGTTCTCCAAATCAAGCCCGACGCCGAGAATGTTCCAATCCCCTGCAAAATTCTCCCCGCCGATGTGAACGAACTTCATGAAACCAACGTTGGACACTTTCACGTCCGTCTGATTGCCCTCGTATTCGACATCCGTGACGAGACACCCGTCACAACGGTCGTGGATGTAAAGCCCAATTCCCGGCCGATATTGAGGACCGACGACCGAAACGATAGCCTGCGCGCCGGTCCCCGTCCCACCTGTCGGGGACACCGCGTTCTTGGTGTAATAATTCTGCGGCGTGTTGACCCCGAAGCTGTCGGGAAGCATCGCCCCCGTGATCGACGCCCCGCTCAACCCGCAGCTGGGATTCGCCGGAGCGCAAGAGAGGCTTTGAAACAGCGACGGCATGGCGTTGCCCATGCACTGGCCAGGGGTTTGCACACCCGTAATCGCAGTCAACGCCCCGCCCGAGATCGTGCCAAGCAGAACCGGTTTGACGACGCACTGATTAATCTGCAACTGAACGTTCGTCCCGTTAACCCCGCCAGAACCCGCACCGAACACAATCGGAAGCGCAGCGGGATTGACCCCGAATGTTTCAGCGACGTTGCTCATCGGACAGTCACCCGTGTCGCTGCCGTTGAGATTGTCGACCTCGTAGCCCGTCACCGCGCCGCCGCTGACCGAAGCGACACGCAAGATCGGGTTGGTGTTGCACGTTCCGCTCGACGGCGGAACGGTGAGCAGATCCCCGACGACATAGCCGGAACCTCCGCCACCGGAAGGAACCGTCGCCGCATAAAGCGACGCCCGTGACCCCAGCGACCCGTTGTACGGCTCCTGGCTGCGTATCCAGTGGAAAAGCGACACATCGAACAGTTGCGTCGCCTCAATGCCGCTCGCCGTATCGGTCAAAACATGGTCGGCATAGATCCTCGCCCCACCATTGTCGTAGATGCCCTTGTTAAATCCAACGACCCACACGTCGCGCACGATCACATCAGCCCCTGTAATCTTGATCGCAATCGATGTCGGCGCTGCGCATTGCCCAGTTGAGGCGTTCCACCCCGCATTGTCGCACAACGTGTTGAATTGATAGGTATAAGCCTGCTCCATCGTCGTCACGTGCGTGGCAAGCCCGGTGCGCCATATCATGAGATTTTCGATTGCGGATTGCCCGTTGGCGAACAACAACGTGTACGAGGGGTTGAGCTGTATCGTCGGCGACATCCACCAGATCGTCGGAGTCGTCTGGCGATAGGCCCCAACCCCGACGCCTTTTAATTTTACCCCCGGCGGAACGGTCACAGTCGCACTATTAATGACGCATGTCCCCTGGTTGGGCTTCGTGTTGAATACAATCGTGCCGGATGACGTATTGCTGGCGGAAAGATAATTGGCGAGATTCTGAATCGCCGTCGTGTCATCGTTGGTCACTGTCCCGCCTATCGGCGTGTTGCAATACGCACCCGCCGCCTCCGGGTGAATGCCTTCCGCAGGCACGCGGATGATGTAGCGTCCGGGCGTTCCGGCGGACTGGCCGGGCGGCAGAACGACGAGCACGCCGTCGGCAAGCGCGGTCGACGCGGCGCTCCAATCGTATTTCGCCCAGCCGCCGTCGCCGGGCGCATAGTAACCTTGTTGGTCGAGAGTCAGGGCCGGCGTGTGAGCGGACTGGGCGAGAAGCGCAGCGTGGGTCGCATAGGTGATAATTGAGGAATTGTACGGGCCGCCGCCCGGCCCCACGGGCGTGAACGCGTGGGCGTTCTGGTCGACCTGCCCCCATTGCACCCAGGTCTTGCTCTGGTCGAGCACCTTGAGATTCTGAGGCGTGCTGGCGTCGATGCCGATCTGCGCCGGCGACGGCGCCTGCGCCGCGGCGGGGGCGACAGCAAAAAGCAAGAACGGGAGCCAGGCTGCTCGCATCAATTCCCCATCAGGTACGTAATCGACCCCTGAATGATCGACGTGTTGGTGAAATTCGCGTCGGTCATTTGCGCGTCGCCCCCGCCGCCGAGCAGGTAGAGGTTGAGAAGGTTGTCGGACGGCGACGTGGCGACGAGAGCGCCGCACGCGGTCGCGGAACAGGCGTTGACCATGTTGACGAGGGTCGGGACGCTGGTCGCCTCGAAATCGGCATTGGAATAGTAAGGAAGATTGTCGATCTGGGCGACGCCGGTCGCCGTCCCCTTCGAAGTCAATTCGAGGTTGAAGCCGAGGGTCACGCGGCTTCCGGTCAACTGCACGCGGCAATTATTGACGCTGTAGGCGATCCCTGCCGACGAGCCGCCGAACTTGAGGACGAGAGGCGACGGGCAGGCGCTCACGCTGGCGTCGGCGATGTCCGTGGCGACAATGCCTGTCGCAGCGTGATAGTCGTAAGTCCCGCCGCGGTTCGTGCCGCTGACGCTGACGCCGGAATCGAAATTGCCGGCGAGCGTCAGGCCGTACCAGGCATTGCCCGCGAGCGTGAGATTGCTATGCGTCCCGCCGGTGATGCTGACCGGCGTGAGCGGGAACGAGCTGCCGGTGATGCGCACGTCGTCGTAGCCCTGCGCGGAGGCGAAATTGAAGGCCCAGGTCGACCAGGTGTCGGCGCTGAGAGCCCAGAAAAGGGGCTTGGTCGCAGGATTGAGGTTGATGAACTGGTTATTGGGGGCAGTCGCCCAGCCGCCCTGAAAGAAGACGCCTATCAACTGAAGGTAGTCGATCTCGGTGACGGTCGAGTCGCTGCAAATGCCGTTATAGGCGGTCTCGACATGGCCGCCGATCACCTCGATATCCATGACCCGGCCATTGGGGATGTTGCGGAAGTCGAGCCAGCAATTCGTGGATCCGGGCTGGTTTACGCCCGATCCCCCGCTGCCCTGGTTGAACTGGGTCTCGAGGAAGTGAACGGTCCCGACCGACTGCGACCAGTCCCCGGTGATGCGCACGAAGGCGTTCGAAGTCACGTCGCCGGGGTTGGTGTTGGTCGTGTCGCAGCCGAACGTGCTGTGCTGGCCGACGTAGACCTGCGGCACGCCCTTGACGATGAAGTGCGCATCGCTGATCCGGCAGGTGTGGATGTCGTCGAAATAATTAAAGATCGCGCCGTTCGGGCCCGCCCAGTCCGTCTCGAAGCCCTGAGCGTGGTTGTAGCACTCGACGTGTTCGGCATACGATGCGACATCGCCGTTGAAAAGGATGCACCCGCCGTTCGACGGTATCGCCCCGGCGCCGCGGGCGACGGTGAGGTTGCGCACCTGGACGCCCAGGCTGTTGGCCTGCCCCGCAACCACGCATGGGCCAGCGATCGCAGCGTCACAGAGGAGGACGCTGCCCTGGGTCCCGCCCGTGTTCGGACGAAAGCTTGTCCCGACAAGAGCGTGGTTGTCCGGGACGGTGATCGGAGACGCCGTGCGGCATTGGCCGACCGGCAAGCGCGCAGCGGGATAGAAACCGACGGCCCACTGGATCGTCGCGGCATTATCGGTGACGCCGTCGCATTTGATCGGGATGAGCACGGCGGCGTCGGTGGCGACGCCGACCGGCGTTCCAGGGTTGAAGACCCCGAACGGCGCCCAGTTTCCGGCCGAATCGAGGACTTGGAGGGTCTCGGGGCTGGTCGAAGGCGTGACGGAGATCGAGGCCGGCGGGCGGTACTGGGCTTGAGCGCACGCGCACGCGAGAGCGAACAGAAAGCCGGCGAGGACAGCGCGGAATGCTTCCCGCACGATCATGACGGCGCTTTCCGCTCGGAGACGTCGATCGTGACCTGCTCGTTGACGCCGGCAGGGGCAGCCAGCGTGATCGAGTTTGCGGAGCGGGTGAAGCCGGCCGCGGCGGTGCCGTCGTCGGGCATGATGCGGCTGCCGCTGCGATAGACAGCGACGACGCTCTGGGGCGTAAGCGTGTAGACGCCGCCGAAGCGATCGGGCGCGGACAGGAGAAAGACCGTCTGGCCCTGAGAGGCAAGATAATAAAGACTAATGACCTGATAATTGGCGAACTGGGGAATCGGGACCGAGTAACGGTAGCGCGCGATGACCTCGTCGCCGGGACTGATCGAGTAGAACGGACTTGTAAACGTGATCTGCTTTCCGGTGACGGTGAAGGGCGCAGGCGACGCCGAACCGGAGAAGACGCGCCCGTTGACGACCAGCTCCATGGTCGTCTGAGCGTCCACCGGCGGATACGCAGTCGGAGCCGGCTGATTGCGATCCACCACCGCCAATTGCTCGCTGATGAGCCCGAGACCGTTGGCGCCGACCGCCGAAACAACCGTGGCGGCGCGGTTGGCCCACCAGCGGGACGACCAGTGGTCGCCGGTGATCGCGTTGATCGCCAGGACGTTGGGCGGGATCGGGTCGGGCATGTGCTCGGCCCACTCGATACTCACCTGGGCGTAGTCGCTCGCGACCGCCGCCGCCCCGGCCGTGTCCGCGCCGTAGAAGCCGCCGGCCCCGTAGCCGAGCTCGGGCGCCGCGGGGCTGACCGTCTTGGAGCCGATCCCCGCGAGCCTCGCGTCAAGCCGCTCGTTGAACAGCACGTCGAATTGCGCGCCGATCTCGGCCTGGCCGCGCAGCAACTCGGCGAACTGGGCGTCAAGCCGGTCGCCGGGCGGGCGCTCGCCGGGATGATCGCGGTCCCAGCCGTCAAACGAGAAGATGGTCCGGGCAGGCAAGCGTGCGACCCTCCTGGCTCAGAGGGAGGACGCTAGCACGTCCTTTCAAAAGTCCCCATCGGAAAAATTTTCACGGGACTGGCGCAAAAGTCCCCATCGGAAAAATTTTGTGGGACTGGCTGACCGAGAACTCGACGCGGGTTCGGCCCCGGCCAGGGGGCGGGAGTCGGCCCTCGGGGCAGTCAGTTTCGTGCAAGCCCTTGTTTTCATTCGGTCTTTCCGTTTGAAGTCGCCCAATCTCGCCCGCTCCCTCGGGTCAGTCAGCGTCGCTGGACCGTCCAGCGGATGACGTATCCGACACGCTGGCCGGCTAACCCATTGATAATACTGGACACATACGCCCCGCGTCTAAGACTGTACCGCGTTCTGTCCCTCAAAAAGGAAGCTCCGCCTGACCGGCCGCGCCGTCCGAACGCGCCTTCTGGCCAGACGCGTCACCGCCCGCACCGCCGTCCGAACGCGCCCTCTTTTTCACGTTAGACGCGGCGCTGGACACGGCGCTGGACAGGCGGCGCAATTCCGCGTCCAACTCCGCGCGGGACATTTCGTGCAATCCCTTGTTTTCATTAGGTTTTTCCGTTTGAAGTCGCCCAATCTCGCCGCAAACCTCGAGCAGCGTCCGCGCGGCGCTGGCGCGCGCCGTCGCCGGCGCTGAATCATCTTCACAAATTTTGCATAAAGTCGAAAGCGCAAGATGTTTTTCTTCATTTACTTCTGACATTCAAACACTCTCGGTAGAATTCCGGCGCGCTGGCGCGATTGCGGTAAGCTTCGATCAATCGCCCTAGCGACGCCGCGCCGCCGCCCGTCCAGCCGTCCAGCGAAAACCCTTCGGGCGCTTCACCGAACGCGATCGAACACAACGCGCGCTTTGCCATCGCGCCACGGTCGACCCGCTGGACATGCGGTCCTAAATCACGTCGAAGCCGCCTGAGCGCTATCGAAATTCCCTTATGCGTTTTGCATTGATCCGCGCCTTGCACGGCGTCGCGCCGGCAACGCTCGCCAGAGCCCTTGGAGATCGAGACGCATTGACGCCGGCCGGTTCCAGGCGAGAAGTCGCCGAACGCGGTGCGCTTCGCCTTCATGGCGTCGTGGATGCCCGGCCCGGCGCCTCTGGGGTAGTTTTTATAGGGCTTGCGCCATTGCGGGCGTGGACGCGGCATAGGCGCGAGGATGGCCCAGGACGGCCAAGGAAGGCAAGAAAGAAAAAGGCGGGCCTCTCGGTCCGCCTTTCGTTCGACCCGCCTCTCGCGCCGTCTACGGCGCCGCAAGCCACACAATGAAATGAAATCAAAATCCCGACAGCACGAAAACCAGCCAGTCGTGGATCTCGGGATGCTGTTTCACCAAAAGCTCGCTATCATGGCTCCGGGCGAACCGCACGCCGTTCCATGAAAGCCACCAGTCGCTCTTTCGCCGTTTAATGTCCCGCGCTTCCAGTTTCATGCGGACCCAATCGCCGTAGATTATCTCCCGGTTATAACCGAAGTAGATTGTCTGCCGATCGCAAATGTAAAGCGTCCAGCCGGCGCGATATCCGACCCGCTCCCGCATAACCACCATCCCGCACCCCCTCGATCATTCCTGGTGAAGGATGTGAAATAGGGGGTGGTAAAGGTGAAGTCAACAGTTACATTAAACTACGGTAGAAATTGATTCTCTCCGCGCGTGGAAGCACCATTCCCTCGAATTTTTGGAGGCTCCGCTTGCGCGGTGGTCGCCTCAAAAATTCGAGGGTGCCAGACGATTGCGGCAAAAGTATGAACGGGTTAAGTCCTTGATAGTATTGAGCTTTTAGGTTTATATCACAAACCTTAGCGGTGGAGAGGGATGGCGATCGTAGATTTTAGTAGGGGATTTCATCCGCCATTGGACCAATTTCGTTCACGTTTAGTGCCAACAGCTTTCGTCCGGGATCGGTCACGTGTATCGTCGTCTTGCCGTTGCCGTTGGCGACGGTGCTCTCAAGGGTGACGAACCCCGCGGCGACGAGCTCGTCCACGATGCGCGCCGCCTCGGCGTCCGTCACGCCCAGGACGCCCTGGACGGTGTCGGGCCGTCCACGTCCCCGCTTCGCCACGAGGACAGTCTCGCCCGGCTGGTCGATCCGCGTGGCGATCTTGAGGAGTGCGTCACGAAGCGCGACCACCACCGAGCGGTCGGGTCCCTTGCCCCCGTTGTCCAGCACGAGCCCGACCGACTGCCATGGCGTGTCCACGCCCGGCGCGAGGTCGCTCTCCCCCACGACGTTCTCGGTCGTGAGCCGGAACCACTTCTTGTCTATGAGGCGCCCGTGCGCTCTTTTCGGGTTGGTGACGCCGGTCAGCCGCCTGGACGCCTGCGTCCCCCACAGCTTCGCCTCCTCGCGCGACGGCTTCGAGAGGATCAACGCGTTGCGCACCGAGTTGCCCAGCGCCGACCCGCCGCGGATGGATTCAATGTCCTCGTCGCCGTACTCGCCTTTCTTCACGTGATGGACGAGCACGACGCACGCATTGAGCCTGCGCGCCATGTCCAGCGCCATGTCGGCCACTGCCTGGAACTCCATGTTGGTCTCCTCCGAGCCGCCGCAGATCGTGCCGGCGAGGGTGTCGAACGCGATCATCGCGATGTCCCGTCCCGCCTTGCGCCGCTCCGCGATGACGTCCACCGCCGCTTTGTTCCACGAGATCGCTTTCGTCTTCGGGTCGCGCACGAACCCCCGCTCGCCCCGGATTCCCAGCCCGAACCTCGGCGCCGCAAGGTCGATCTTGTGCAGCTTGAGGATCGCCTCGCTGCGCAATCCGTTGGCGTCGCGCGTGTCCTCGTTGGCGAAGATGAGGCAGTCCCCGCGGCGTTCGAGCTCGCCCGCCCCATAACCCAGGATGTCCGGCCGTCCGCACGCGATCGCGATGGCGGTTTGAAGGACGTAGACGCTCTTGAAGGCGCCTGTTTTCCCCGCGACCAGCGTGACCTCGCCCCTGTCCAGGCCCGGGAGGACCGTTCTCGGCAACATCCACCTGTGAACCAAGCCTTCTTCCAGGTTGTCCCCGGACGCCTGCGTCGTTCCGGGGCGTCCATAAGGGATCTTGGCCCCGTCCAGCGCGTTCAGCCCTTGCGGCTCGTCGAGCGGGTGGTGCCGCGCCCACACCCGTGCGGCGTTGACCGGGTCGACCCGCCGCGCCCAGTCGCGCAGGCCCGAAGCGCCTCCCCGCGGGTCGTGGATCGAGTTCCAGCGCTTTTCGACCTCGTCCTCCGGGTTCTGAAGCCCGTGCGCCTCGTTCCCGTCCGCGTCCCGGGTCGTCCACTCCGCCGCCCATCGCTCCGCCAGGTCCAGGCCGTCCGCGCTTCCCCCGGTCGCGCCCTTGATCCACGCGATGAGCTTGAAGTAGGCTTCCCGGTCGTCGAACCCCTTCGACCAGTGATTCCGCAAGGGCGCGTCCACGCCCAGGAGAAGCGCCTCGAGCTCTTGAAGGGAACACTGGTCGACCGGATGCTTGGCCGGGTCGCTGTGTCCCGCGCCCGCGTCCAAGCTGATCCCGAACGCCCGTGCGAGCCTGTCCACGCCCTGGACGCGCCCGGAGCCCTTGGTGAGCCGGGTCTTGAACGCGCCTCTTCCCGGCTTGGGATTGATCCCCGAAGGCAACCTTCCGTAGCGCACCAGGCCCGAGTGGTCCTTGAAGCCCCCGCGCGTCCGGGGGTGCGCCTTGAGCCCGTCCGTCAGCCGCTTGAACACGTCCATCGGGCAGGGCTTGTCGAACCCGTAGAACCATTGGAAGTTCCCCGGCGAGGTTTCCACGACGAGCGTCGGCTCCGGCGCGAACGTCTCCATCCACGCGGCGTCGATCTTGGCTTGCGGCGACGCCGCCATGTCCCCTACGTCGTCGAAGAAGATGAACGCGCCCGAGACGCTGTCCGCGTCGGTGCGCCGGCCGCCTTTCCGGACGATGGTCTGGTTGACGTAGCAGCCGGCGTCGTCGTCGAAGACCGTGCTTCCGGAGGCGTAACGGGCGCCGGCCCATTCCCCCGCGGCGTGGAAGTCCCTCACCGCCGCGACCCACGCCTGGTCCTTGCAGGGGCCGAACAGCGCGTCGAGCGCCCACTCCGCGGCGCGTGGCCCTCCTGATGGCAGGGAGTGCGGAAATGAGGTTCTTTGCTCTTGCACGGCGTTCTCCTTCGGCTTACATTTCGAGCCAAGGCCCTTCCCTGGAGCCGCGCCGGCCGCGGGGGGATTTGTAATCCTTTCGACCCCGTTCCCGGTTCCGGCTCCGTCCGCGGGAAGGCCGCCCCAGGCGGCGGGGGATGCTTTGGTCGGCTTTTCCTCCGCCGCCGCTTCACTTCCCGTACCTCGCCTTGACGCCGCCCTCGCTCGCCACCGGGAGATCGAGCGCCCACGCCGGGCGCTGGTCGATGGCCGCCTTGATCCGCGGCGCCAGCGCGTGCGCGCTCGCCTCGTCGACCTCGAACACGAGTTCGTCGTGGACGCTGAGAACCAGGTCCCCCAGGCGTGCGGCGTCGACCCGCAAGGCCGCTTCGACGATCACGTCCCTGGCTATCGCTTGGACGCAATTATGGACGGTGAATGGTCCGGTCAGGCCCGCGACGACAAATCGGTGGTTGTGTCCGGCGTCGAGAATATCGAATACGGGTTCCCGTCGTGGTCGATCCGGTACAGCAGCGTCGTCACGCCGATTCCGCTGCGCTCGGATGCTTCCGTCACCGTCATCTCGCCCCAGGGCGTCGCGATGCGACGTGAACGCCGAGTGTTGCGCGCTTGTGTTTTGTAG
>Ga0318541_10000849_pt1 | contig 10848 bp, 11 predicted proteins | sample GRESIP166b4f26_FD_202503 | JGI IMG/M metagenome (GOLD analysis project Ga0318541, IMG submission 202503) | Tropical soil microbial communities from Luquillo Experimental Forest, Puerto Rico - GRE.SIPMG.166b4f26 | ecosystem: Environmental > Terrestrial > Soil > Tropical forest > Bulk soil...
AGGCATCGGGCGATCGCAGTGTCGCTGAAGGGTCGATAGCGGAAATTCGTAAAGCTTCCGCAACCGGGCCAACTGCCGCCACTCCCGCTTAGGCCGTCAGTCGCTCGATAGCTGACATTCGCTAGGGCCGCGTTGCCGCAAGACTCGCACTCCGACGGTCTCGTCGCCGGAGCGCTCGCGCGTCCGTGCAAGAGACCGTGGGCAGATTTACTGTATGCGGCCACGACAGCGAGCGAACCAGGGGGAACCCATGTACAAGCGAAGCCTGCGATTGTCTCTGGCCTTAGGCGCACTATTTCTTTCATTTACGTACCTGTTGCATGGCGCCGATGCACCCGCGGGACCTGTTGATGCCTCCCAAGCCAAGGCAAAAGAGGAGCTGGTAAAGCTAGAAAGTGACTGGGCGACTGCCGAGGACAGGCACGATGAAGCAACACTAAGGCGCATCCTCGATGAGAAGTTCGTCGTGACCTTGGGCACGAAGACACCGCCGTACAACAAAGAAGGCTTCATCAAGGCGGTGCTTGCGGGCGATGTCGATCCGACGAAATCCCAAACCCTGTCCGACCAGACGGTCATAGTCGATGGCGATACCGGCGTCGTGGTTGCCACTGACACCGAACGCGGCACGAAGAAAGGCGAAGCCTTTACGGTTGTCGGCCGCTATACGGCGACTTACATTCGCCGAAACGGGCAATGGGTTGCGCTTGCGGAGCACATAGTTATCGTGCCACCGGCGAAATAGCTCTGAGGCTCTCCGAACAAGACCGAGGCATGACTACAGCAAACCGGCCGGCGACCGGTCTCAGCGGTCAGCCTCGGCCACGACCGGTCACACAGCTCAATCTGGTGGATATCCGCAGAGCGGACGTTGGGGCGGCGCAGCAGGAACGCGGATGCGGCTTTGCGACTGAGCGCCTCGGGGTCAAAATGCCCGGCGAGCGACCGACCGCGCATTGTTGACCGCCGGGCCAACTCTGTTGGATGCCCTCGTATAGGTCTCATCGGTTCTGGTAGGGGTGGAAGACGTAATCCTTTGCCTTCACTTTCACATGGCACACGTCCCCGCACGAGGGGGTGCCGGCTTTATCGGCCGTGTAAGTGGCCGATGCCGGGTCATAGTCAAACTGGGCGTACCCCCATCCGCCGGTCTGAGGAAATCTCTTGCTGTCCTTCTCCATGAAGAAAAGGTCTGCCAACGTGTCTGGCACGTCCACGACAAACGGGGCTTCCGTGCTCTTTTTCGGTTTCCACTGGACCTTTGCGATCTTGGAGCCCTCGGGGAACGGCTTGCCGTTACCCGGAATACCGGACTTGAAAGCGGCAATTATGGTGGGATTGCCCAGGATCACTTTCATCCGGTCGTCGGTCTTGGAGGTGGAGATAAGCTGCCAGTCCTCGTAGCCCCTCCAGTCAGAGAACGCGACCCCATCCGGTAATTTCAATGTGTACTTATCCTGCGCGGAAATGGCCACGCCGCTCACAACCGCGAGGACGAGCACCATGGTGGCAACGATCAGCATGCTTTTGCCGTTCATCGTCAGTCCCTCCTCTGTCTGTTTCTTGATTGCTTATTAATTGCACCGTCGGCCCGCATCAATCTGCACGCCCGGCGGCGAAACCGCCAGACTCACAACCCCGGCGGACAGTCGGCCTAGCTACCGCAGCCCAAAGCCCTATGAATCACCAACTGCGTTGAGCACGACTTTGCCGGCCGGCAGCGGCCGCAGATGCTCCAGCATCTCGTGGGCTTGTCGAGCGTCGGATAACGGGAGCACCTGCCCGATGCGCACGACTAGCTGCTGCGTGTCGAGGCGCTCCGCGACTGCCTGGAGGTCCTCCGTGTTGACATCCACCAAAATGAACTTGGCCTCGATCCCGCATTCTTGAGCAAGCTGCGCATCGGGCACGGAGACTGAGGATATTAAGGTTCCACCTTTGCGGACAAAGGCGAACAAGTCCCTTTGGGTTTTGCCCCCGACTGTGTCGATCGCGGTGTCCAAAGTTCCCCGCAGGCTTTGCGCCTCCTCACTCGGAATTGAGATCACCTCGTCGGCGCCAAGCCGCAGCGCTTCGTCCCTGTCTCTTGGAAGAACCGAGGCGATGACGTGCGCTCCGGCCGCACGTGCGAATTGCACTGCGTAGGTACCCACATTCCCGGCGGCACCCTGAACCAGAACACGGGAACCCTGGCGCACTCGCGCGTCACGAAAGAGCATCTGTCGGGCGGTCACCGCCACCACCGGCACCGCGGCAGACTCGAGGAAGTCGGGGCGGCGAGGCTTGTGCGCCAGCATATGGGTGAAGGCGAGCGCATATTCCGCGTACGCGCCGGTAAAACGGGGATTGGTAACCCCGAACACTTCCTCGCCTACGGAAAAGGGGCTATTGCGCGAGCCGGTCGCCTCGACAGTGCCCGCGAGATCTGCGCCCAGCGTGAGCGGCAGAGGCTGTGGTAACGCGCTACGTCCGGCTCGTATCAAGGCATCCCACGGTCCGACGCCTGCCGCATGAACTCGGACCAGAATCTCGTCCGTACCGGGCGCTGGGAGCGGTACATCCTCGAAGAGGATGACCTCCGGACCTCCGAACGCGTGGATGCGATTGGCTTTCATTGTCACAGTCATGAGTGTGTCCTCCATGAGATGTGGATCGAGTCAGGAGCACTCAACAAGGCCGTCGAGAGCCATCCAACTGATCAGTGTGCAGGCTGAGTCAACTGTGCGTGGTCCTCTGCAACGAAGACAGCAAGGAGGCTCGCAGGCTCCGCGTCACTCGCATTCGCACTAACCAAGTGAGTGCTGCCGGGGGGCTCAAAGAAGGTCTCCCCGGCGCGATAGACCCGCACTGGCCCAGTCGCGGAATTCTCCGAGCGAATTTGTCCGGAGAGTACATAGGCGAAGACACTGCCTGCATGACGGTGTGCTGGTGAGCTGCCTCCGGGTCCGTACTCGACCACAATAGCCGTGAGGGTCTTACCGGGCACGTTCGGCAGCTGGGCCGAGAAGACCGTGTGATCATGACCGGCCGCCGCGGGAACTGCGCGCACTAGCCCCGTAACGCCATAAACAACGATTGCGATCGAGACCACTCCCAACAGACTCCAGCGAACAGGGATGGAACGCATTGGTATTTTCCTCATGTTAGATGACGGCGGATAGTGAGCGATCTCTCGAAGGACTAGGAATTTGCTTCCGGAAGCATTTCTTCCCCGCAGCAAAACCTGCTTCATTTACCTCGCCGAAATGCCCATTGCCGCTTGGTTGATTTTGTATGCGAAGGGGCTTCGGGAGATATTCTGATGGGCCCGCAACGCGGGCGTAAGCAAGGCCGCTAAGCAGGCGGCAGAGAAATAAGCGCCACAGGGTTTCTGGTCATGCTTATCGCCTGCGCGACTGTCACGGTCCAGTTCTCGATCTAGTCTCGGTTCCGTGATTTCTATCTGCCGCTGATTGCGCAACGTTTCAAAGCAAGCTGTGCCACCGCCGCGCGAGCTCACGACTCCTTCGACACACTTCATGGAGTGCAGGCGCAAGCGCCGCAGAGCGCAAGTCCGCTATGACCTTTGTGAATGACTGCTATGGAAAGTGGCGAGTGTCGCAGAAGGGTCGAAAGCGGGCGAGCATAAAACCCGCGATGCGCTGTCGTGACGAACACGCAGCCCCATCCGCAAGCGGCGCACTCGTGGCCATCGTACTCACCGCTAAAGCAGCTCAGATTGTCTGCTAGCGAGGCCGCGCGGCGTGTCCGCGGGCGGTGTCGCTACTGAGGCGCTGTAGTGCAACCATCAGGCCGCACCGGCCCGTCCGAGCTAGGCGGCCTCACGTCGGCTTTTCCGGCCACAGCGCTCTACTCATGAAAACGCCCGCGTGGCAGCGGTGCTATCGTGCCGGCCAAAAAAAGCCCTCATTGTTTCTCCTCCTGCGATTCTAGATGTCTCTCCGTTCGTAACTCGCACACGAAACTCACCGCCGCAGACTCTTGCCAAGCCATGCCGGCTTTCTCACACTCTTCCTCGCTGGCGTACTCCTTGGTCACTATCTCGGTCTCCTGATGCACAGATGTCATTGGCGGCCCATCTCCTGGCGGCCCGGAGTTGAACTGCAGGATCAATACCCAGACGACAGTCATCGCTCTTCCGGGGAGTGAACATACGCTGGACACAGCGGGCGCTATGCCCTGCCTAGAACCACCGCTGTGCGAATTACTCCAGCACACAAACGATTGCAACCGGGGCTTAAACTCCACTGTAGGGATCAATAAGTCGCTTAGCTGGTCCGCCTCGGCAGCTTGGCGTTGAACGCCTAGGTACCGAAGGAGACCCATTACGCTGAATCTTCGGCGGAGCACGCTATAGGCGACCTCGCGACGCGAACGTCCACTCTCAAGTCCCTCAACGGCTTTCGGGAAAACTCTGGGACCGCTCGGGGTCGGAAAGCAGCCCGCCCGGCCGAATGGCTCCGTTCGGCCAAACCTCCTTCGGCCACGATGTCGTCGATCGGTTATTCGAGCGTCCGCTGTGGTCCTTCTGAATGTCTCCTATGGAGCAGCGTGACTGTCGCTGAAGGGTCGCGAGCCGCCGGATTCGTCAATCGCGGACGCTCATGGCGCACAAGAAGCGGCGTTGAAACTCAGGGCATACGCTCTCTTGTGAACCCGCGCTGGGCTAGCCAGGTGATGATGATCTGCGGGTAACCTGGAACGAACCGCTCTGGAGGCGATGCATCTCCGTTGTATCCGCTTTTTGACACAATGAGCTGGTGGCCTGCATTCGGATACATCCTGATCGTGACATCACGATCTCCGGCGCGCCGCAGGTATTCGCGTAAATGCGCCGCTGAGTCGGCTGCATCAACATTTCGGTCAAGCGCGCCGTAAAGCGCCAATGTGGGAGTCGACGAGACGCTGAGTAGCGTCTGCGTTGGGTCGAATGTGACAAGTCGGCGCAGTCCAGCGATCTTCGAGGGCGGTGGCGGAATGGAGATACCGAGGTCCGGCATCAACGAGTACTGAAACCATGGTCGTTTTGCGTCGATATCATACAGGCGCTTTGTGTCACTCCACGAAACCGAGCCATCCAGTGACCCTTCGAACGCATGCCACAGAGCTATCGCCTGCGCTGATGAATCATCCGCGTTATGCCGGCGCATCGTCTGTTCGACTTCGTAGTCAATATTTTGCGCCAAGGATTCCGTGGGTGCGCTCTTCAGGATCATGAAAGCAACTGGACGATGGATCGAGACCAGCGGCGCTGTCCAACCCCCGTTGCTAAAACCCCAGACGCCGATCCGGCGTGCATCCACGTGGGGGTCACTTCGCATTACGTCATAGATAGCCTCCACGTCATCAGCTCTCTGACGAGGTCCATTGAGAAGCCAGTCACCAGTTGATTGGCCCACCCCGCGCTGGTCGTAGCTAATGACATTTACTCCGTTGCACACGAAGAATGGGATGATGAATCCCATCTCTCGCGTTTCTGGATCGTTGCCATGCACGAGGATCACCGTGGCGCGGGGCCTTTCGCCTGCATAGTAAAGCGAAAACCCGAGCCGCCCTTGCGGCGCTTCGATGACGCGCGGCTCTTCGAAGATGCCGCTTCGCAGATGCAGGTCATGCGTGGCTTGCAGATCACCTGTGCCCTGCGAAGTCGAATCGAAGAAGTCGTTTGATGCTGGACCAGGCAGGTCGTGCAGAACACCGATATATATCGTATGTCCCGAGGCAATGTACGCTCCGGGAGCGAGAGTTGAAGCTTCCGCGGTGGCGATAAGCGCGAGCCAGATTACGAGCGCAATGACGGTTCTCGTCATGCAGTGTACAGGCCTTTCAGGGCGCATCATTGCTTACCTGACTGACACGACGCAGCGACGCATACAAGAGGCACAAGAGAAATGAAAAGCGCGATCCGGTGATCCAACTGCGTCTCCTTACTCAATTGGAGCATCGTTCTCCCACCCGCTCTGGTGTACGGGCCTGGAGAGTGACCTCCAGGGGAGGAGCGAAGCCATGGGGTCCACCATTCGATGGGGTCCATTTAGTGCCTTTGCCAGCCGCCGCAATTTACGGGAATGAAACAGACCTCATCCTGTATAGATACGCGCGACATGCCTGGCAGGTTTCACTTTCTCCCGCACGTCAGTGCATATGGCAGAGGATCCGTTACTTCCTGCTCGAGGTGGGCACCAGGCGCGGGTGCCGCTGGCGCGACCCTGTGGTGTCGAAGACACCATACAGCTAGCAGCGTAGCGAGCGACCCCATCGACTTTCACGAGGGCGAGACAATCAACGAGGAGGCGTTGAAGACGCTGGGGCGTGCCGCGGTCAGCCTGAATCAGGCTCGAACTTGACGATCATACGACGTGAACGATCTGCAAGTGCTCTGGGCGGACAGTGGCGCCAATTCGCTCAGCCAGCTCGCGCGCTGCCTCGCCCAACTCTGTTTCCGTCACCGCGGGGGTCATTCCCTCGATGATGAAGTACGCATTGCGGGTAGATTCGGTGAGGCGCGTACGGGGCCCTTGTCGCCAGTTCCAGCGGCGGCACGTCCAGCCGAGGTCGTCGGCCCAGATCACCTCGCCGGGCTTGGGCGCGTCGGCCGCGATGGCGGCGTCCACCTCGGTGTCCCGGGTCGTCGCGAACCGCAGCACGCAGGCACCGGCGAGCCGGTCGAGATCCTCGCCGCCGATCGGCAGCAGGTGAGCGAGACTCACTGAGTTGTAGGCGTCGACCAGGCAGTTGATGCCGGGGACGGCGTCCGCTCCCCCTTTGACTACACGCTGGATGAGGGATTCTGCGGAGCAGGGATAGGCGCTCGGCTTGGCACCGAAGGCGCTGTAAGCCTCGCGCCAGAGTCTGAGATGGGGGTGCTCTCCCGGGCGCATGCCACCGAGCGCGGCGAGTCCTCTTAAGGCGCCATCGCGCAGCCAGCCCCGGGACGTCGCATCGCTCGGCCGATTCCGGATGCCGAAAGCGTAGAGCAGGCGCAGGCGAAAGGTTGGGAAGCGCGCGAGGATCTCCTCGCTGACGCGGATGCGCGGGCCAGGGTCCTGTGTCATCGACTCAGCGTCGCCCTCGCTCCTCGAGGGCCACCCTGCGGAGCTTGCCGAGCAATTCGTGGGACTTCTGTGGCGGCTGTCGTTCGCGAAGTCGCGCTGCAACCCCGATGCCGGAAGCCGGCAACCGAATCCCTGCGCTTCAATGCTGCCCTTCAGGGCGAGGCGTGCCGGGGTTGGCAACGGCTTCTCCGGCCAGGTACGAGCGTGCGAGCGTCCCCTTGCTCGTCGCGAGCGGCAGCAGCGTCGGGTAGAACTGAACGAAAGTTGTATCGACCGCTCCGTGGGCTGCATGACAGGAGTAGCAGTCCGCTGTGCGCGGAACCAGTTTGCCGACCGGCTCGCCGTCAAACTCGAAAAATGCCCATTTGTCGGGAAATCGCTTTTCATCCTTGAGGTGCACCTCGAGACCGATGAGCTCGACGTCCTGATAGTTACCGGTGCGATTGATGGATCCGCGGTCGCGCGCAGCGCGGACTTCCAGAACGAGCATCGTCTTGTCGGGCCAGGTGCCGGTCTTCAGGAACAGCCGGTAGCTTTCGGGATCGACGAACACGTTGTCGAACATGTGGTGCCCCATGCGCTTCGCCGGGCGATAGCTCATGTCGAATCCGGTGCTCAGGTACACCCATTCGCGGTAGTGCTCGGGAGACTTCAGCCCGCCGTCGCTCGTGTAGATGGGAACCGCAGGCGCCTGCTCCTGGCTCGATAGAATCGAGGGCAGCAGGCAAAGCGCGGCCACCGCAACCGCAATTGTCCTGGTGCGGCCCCCCAACCGATCACGTGGCATCACTAGAGAACGCGCAGCGAGGGGTCGACGGTGCCCGCCCACGCGAGCAGACCTCCCTCGAGGTTCGCCGGCGAGCGGATGTTGGCGCGCAGCGCCAGCTGACAGGCTGCCATGCTGCGTCCGCCGCTGCGGCACATGAACACCGGATCCGCCTGCGAGGCAATCTCCGACAGACGCTGCGGCAGCTCCCCGAGCGGAATGTGCAGCGCTCCCGGCAGATGTCCCGCAGCCCATTCCGCATCCTCGCGCACATCGACGAGCAGCGGCTTCTCTCCGCGCTGCAGCAGCTCGTGCAGCGCCGCGGCGGTAAGCCGGCGGACGCCTTCGGGGGTCGCGGCATGTCTTGGCATATCTTCCGGCTCCGTGATGGTGGGTGTATCGCCGCACACCGCGCAGTCGCGCCGGCGTGTGACCCGAAACTCCGCGAAGCGCATCTCGAGCGCATCGTAGGTGAGCAGCTTGCCGAGCAGCGGCTCGCCGATCCCCGTGATGAGCTTGATGGCCTCGGTCGCCTGCAGCGTGCCGAGCACGCCCGGCAGCACACCGAGCACTCCGGCCTCGGCGCAGTTGGCCACCATGCCATCGACCGCCCGCGGGAACACGCAGCGATAGCACGGTCCGCGTTGCGGCACGTAGGTCATCAGATGACCCTCGAAGCGGTGGATGGCGGCCGACACCAGCGGCCGGCGCAGGATCACGCACGCGTCGTTGATGAGGTAGCGTGTAGCGAGGCGGTCGGTGCCATCGAGCACCAGGTCGTACTGCCCGAACACCTCGCGCACGTTCGCGGCGCGCAGCTCGATCGCGTGGGCGATGATGCGTATGTCCGGATTCAGCGCCGCGAGTCGCTCGCGCCCGGCCTCGGCCTTCGGTTGTTCGAGGCGCGTGCTGTCGAACAGCACCTGACGCTGGAGGTTGGAGAGATCGACGCGGTCGCAGTCGAGGAGCCCGAGCGTGCCGCAACCGGCGGCCGCCAGATACAACGCGGCGGGCGACCCGAGCCCGCCCGCGCCGACGATCAGCACGCGCGCGGTCTTGAGCTTCTCCTGCCCCGTCTCGCCAAACTCGCTGAGCGCCAGGTGACGCCGGTAGCGCTCGCGCTCGGCTGTCGTCAGGCTCATGGTCAGCCTCCGGAAAGTGCACAGATGACGTGCACCGTATCACCGTCCGCCACTTTCGCCGACAGCTCGTGTGCCTCGCTCGAATTGACGAACAGTCGCATGTGCGGGCGGATGCGGTCCTGCTCGTCGATCATGCGGAAGCGGATGCCCGGACAGCACTGCTCGAGCGAGCCGAGCACCTCGGCAAGCGTGCTGCCGCGGGCCGTGAGCGTCGCGGCGCCGGCGGTGTAGGAGCGGAGCGGACTTGCGATGCGCACCGTGCAGGCCATGGGCTAGGCGGCGTGAGTCACCGAGTAGATCTCCGGCAAGTGGCGGACGAGGCAGCGCCAGCTCTCGCCACCGTTGCTGCTCGCCCAGACTTCGCCGGCCGTGGTGCCGAAGTACACCCCCGTGCGCGGGTGCGCGTCGATGCACATGGCCTGCCGCAACACCGTGAACCAGGCCTGGGAGCGGGGCAGACCACGATCGAGGCGCTGCCAGCTCGCGCCGGCGTCGGCGGTCGCGTAGACCGCGGGCCGCCCGTCGATGGAGGTGCGCGGCCAGACCGTGCGCCCGTCCATGGGCAGCACCCACGCGCGGTCGGCGTTGAGGGGATGCAGCACGATCGGAAACCCGACATCCCCCACCTTCTTCGGCATCGCCTTGCCGATACGTTGCCAGCGACGCCCCGGCCGGTCGAGGCGATAGATGCCGCAGTGATTCTGCTGGTAGAGCCGATCGGGCTTCAGCGGATGCTGCACGACGCAGTGTGGATCGTGACCGAACGGCACGGCGGGATCCGGCATGAAGTCGGCGGCACAGCCCTCATTGAGCGGTGTCCAGCTGGTCCCGCCGTCGGTCGATTCGAAAACGCCGCCGATCGAGATCGCGATGTACAGGTGGCGCGGATCGCGCGGGTCGACGAGTATCGAGTGCAGGAACTCCCCGTCTGGAGTCGCGTGCGCCGCCCACCGCGGACGCATCGGGTGATCATTGAAGCCCGCCACCGGTTCCCAGCGGTCGCCGCCGTTCGCGGAGCGGAACAGCCCCGCCGGGGAACTGCCCGCGTACCAGCTGCCGCTCTCGCTGCGATGCCCGGGTGTCAGCCAGAAGACCCGCTCGACCGCGCGTGCCTTCTCGCCGTCGGTGGCCTTGCGGAACGCAGGTGGCACGGCCGCTTCACGCCAGCTGCGGCCGCCGTCGGTCGAGCGCATCACCGTCGGTCCCAGGTGTCCGGTCCTGGCCGCGACCAGCAGCACGCGCGGCTCGCGCGGATCCTGCACGACGTGGTGGATGATGTGACCCAGGAACTGCGGGCCCGCGAGCTTCCAGCCGCGGCGGCCTTGGTGCGCGCGCAACGAGAACAGGCCCTTGCGCGTGCCGATCCAGAGTGTGTCTGCCATGCCGGGAAGCATCCCCGCGGGCTCGCGCCGCTGTCAACGGCAGCCCCGCGGCGCAGCGCCCCGCCGCGCAATGTCCTCAGGCCGTCGCGGGCTGGCAGATGAACAGAAACGCAGGCAGGACGTTCAGTGGCTCGAACCGGCGTCCGACGTAGCCGAAGATGCGCCGCAGGTCGCTCAGCACGCGCGGGGAGAACTGGTACACGAGAAAGGCTCCGCCGGGCTCGAGCATGTCGTGGGTCTTCTTCAGGATGCGCTCGCGCGATGGTGCCGGGATAGTGCTGAAGGGAATGCCCGAGATGATGTAATCGGCGCGCTGGTAGCCGAAACGACGCAGGATCTCATCGACCGACTCCGCCGACCCCTCGATCACCTGCAGACGCTTGTCGGTGAATGCACCGCGCAGGTAGCTGACGAAGTCGGGATTCATCTCGATGGCGATGAGCACTGCGTCGGGGCGCATGTGCCGCAGGAGCTCCGCCGTGATGACCCCGACACCCGGCCCG
>Ga0318541_10000858_pt1 | contig 10767 bp, 7 predicted proteins | sample GRESIP166b4f26_FD_202503 | JGI IMG/M metagenome (GOLD analysis project Ga0318541, IMG submission 202503) | Tropical soil microbial communities from Luquillo Experimental Forest, Puerto Rico - GRE.SIPMG.166b4f26 | ecosystem: Environmental > Terrestrial > Soil > Tropical forest > Bulk soil...
CTCTTCGAACCACGCCGCCAGGGCCTCGTTGATGACGTTCTCGACCACGGGGCGCACTTCCGAGGACACGAGCTTGTCCTTGGTCTGCGACGAAAACTTCGGGTCCGGCACCTTCACCGAGAGCACGGCGGTCAGCCCTTCGCGGCAGTCGTCGCCGGTGAGCTGGATCTTTTCCTTCTTCGCATTGGCGTCGGCGTAGCCGTTGACCTGGCGGGTCAGCGCGCCGCGGAAGCCCGCAAGATGCGTGCCGCCGTCGCGCTGCGGGATGTTGTTGGTGAAGCACAGCACGTTCTCGTGATAGCTGTCGTTCCACCACAGCGCGGCTTCGACGCCGATGCCGTTCATTTCGGAGCGCACCATGATCGGCGCGGGCACGATCGCCTTCTTGTTGCGGTCGAGATATTTGACGAACTCCTCGACGCCGCCGCTGTAGTGCATCTCCTCGCGCTTCTCGACCGCGTGCCGCATGTCCGAGAGCACGATGTTGACGCCGGAATTGAGGAAAGCGAGTTCGCGCAGGCGGTGCTCGAGCGTTGCGAAATCGTATTCGATGTTCTTGAACGTCTCGCCGGAGGCGAGGAACGTCACCTCGGTGCCGCGCTTGCCCTTCGCATCGCCGACCGCCTTCAGGGGCGCCACCGTCTCGCCGTCGGCGAACTCGACGTAATGCTCCTTGCCGTCGCGCCAGACCCGCAGCTCAAGCTTGCTCGACAGCGCGTTGACGACGGAGACGCCGACGCCATGCAGGCCGCCTGAAACCTTGTAGGAATTCTGGTCGAATTTGCCGCCGGCATGGAGCTGGGTCATGATGACCTCGGCGGCGGAAATGCCTTCGCCCTTGTGGATGTCGACGGGAATGCCGCGGCCGTCGTCGCGCACGGTCACCGAATTGTCCGGATTGAGAACGACCTCGACGCGGCTGGCGTAGCCGGCGAGCGCCTCGTCGATCGCATTGTCGACGACCTCGTAGACCATGTGGTGCAGGCCACTTCCGTCGTCGGTGTCGCCGATATACATGCCCGGCCGCTTGCGAACGGCATCGAGGCCCTTCAGCACCCGGATGGATTCCGCGCCGTATTCGTTTGCCATGGAATGCTCAGTGTCGGCGATCGATTGCCGGGCTGGTTCGGTCATGTGAGGCCTTTGAGGATGTCCTGATCAGTTCGCGCGGAACAAGGCACTGATCGCTTGTATTTCTGCCACGAAAGGCGCCATGCGCCTAGCGCAAAGTAGCTATCGGTAAGGTCTTGAATAAATAAGATTTTCGGGCTGTTTTTCAAGCCGCGCGAAGGCCGATTCTGCAGCCCGCAAAATTCGCGATTCGTGCCCCGATTCTGGCCTTTTCGAGACGCGATTTTGGCCCGGTTTGAGCCCTAGCAAGAGAGGCGATCGGCGGCTGGCATGAGGTGAAAGACCTGCTAAACGGTGGCCGCCGGCGGGCCGGGTCGCTCGTCGCGACCGGACTGCAAGAGAGCTTACGGATCGGCCGATGTTGTCGCTGCCTTCAGATAAATATCGGCCGGATATCGACGGCCTGCGCGCCGTGGCCGTGCTGCTGGTCGTTGCCTTTCACGCCTTTCGCGAGAGCTGGCCTGGCGGGTTCATCGGCGTCGACATCTTCTTCGTGATTTCCGGCTTTTTGATTACCGGCCTCATCGCGCGCGAGCTCGCCGAACAGCGCTTCAGCCTGCTCACCTTCTATGCGAGGCGCGTCCGGCGCATCTTTCCGGCGCTGATCGTCGTGCTCTGTGCGGTGCTGGTTCTGGGCTGGTTCTGGATGCTGCCGGGTCCCTACGCGCAATTGAGCCGCGACGTTTTTGCGAGCGCCGGATTCCTCGCAAACATCGCGCTCTGGCTGCAGTCCGGCTATTTCGACATCGAGGCGGCGAAGAAGCCGCTGCTGCATCTGTGGTCGCTCGGCATCGAGGAACAGTTTTATCTGGCCTGGCCGCTGATCCTGATATTGGCGGCGCGGCTCCGCGTCAGCCTGCTTTGGGTGGCGGTCGCAATTGCGGGCGTCTCCTTCGCGCTCAATGTCGCGTTGATCGGCTCAAATCCGGTTGCGACCTTCTATCTCCCCTTTACCCGCGCCTGGGAGCTGCTCGCCGGCGGCGCGCTCGCCTGCGGCTTCGGCCGCATCGACCACGGCGAGCTTGCAAGCAACGTGCGCGCGGGCGCGGGCGCGGTCCTGATTGCCGTTGCGGTTGTGCTTCTCGATCCGGATCGTGCCTTTCCCGGCTGGTGGGCGCTGTTGCCGGTCGCCGGCAGCGTGTTGCTTCTCTCCGCGCCGCAGGCCTGGGGTTGCCGCCGCCTGCTGTCGAACCCGACCATGGTCTGGTTCGGCCTGATCAGCTATCCGCTCTATCTCTGGCACTGGCCGCTCCTGGTGTTCTTCACCATGATCAAGTTCAACAAGCTCACGTCGATCGAGCGCCCCTTGGTCGTGGGGTTGAGCATTGCGCTCGCCTGGGCAACCTATCGCTACATCGAGGTGCCGATCCGCTTCGGCCGCCCGACCCGCATCCGAACGCTCGGACTCTGTGCGGGCATGGTGCTGGTCGCGCTCGCCGGCGCGATCGTCGTCAGGGGCGACGGATTTGATTTTCGCATGCCTGCGGAAATTCGCGCGATGGCCAGCGTACCGACGCAAGCCGCCAAATGGCGGGTCCACGAATGCATGCTCGATCTCAAGCATGAAACGACCTTTGCCGACGATTGCGTCGACGCCAACCGGCGGCCGCTGGTGTTCGTCTGGGGCGATTCAACGGCCGGCGCGTTGATCCCCGGCCTGCGCGAGGCGCAGCAGCGGCGCCAGTTCGGCATCGCGCAGTTCACGGGCTCGTCCTGCCCTCCCGTGCTCGATACCGACTTCGCCTTTCAGCCGAATTGCCGGGCGATGAACGACAAGGTCTTTGCGCTGGCGAGCCAGCTCAGGCCCGAGATCGTGCTGTTGCACGGCATCCATGAGATGTTCCTCGATGCCGCCGCCGAGACCGTCACCAGGCTCAAGCGGGAAACGGGAGCGCGCGTGGTCGTGCTCGGTGCCGAGCCGCAATGGAATCGCGGGCTGCCCAACGAAGTGCTCAGGCATTACATGCTCTACCATCGCCTGATCCCAGCACGCACCTTCGATTCGGTGCTGCCCAACTGGCAGGACGCGATGTTCCGCGCAAAGCTCGTGCCGCGCGGCGCCGAGTTCATTTCCGCGCACGATACCATGTGCAACGCGGAGGGCTGTCTTGCGCTGATCGGCGATCGGGCCAGCGATATTTCGACAAGCGACGTGATCCATCTGACCGAGAAGGGTTCGACATTCCTGATCGGGGCGATCATCGACCAGGTGCTGGATGGGTCGGCGGAGAGGCGTGCGAGCGCGTTGCACTGACGCCAGCTTTCACGCGCGGCGCGCGATGCGGCCGTTCTCCACGTTGAAAATCTCGCTGGATGCACCGATCTCGGTAAAGGCCGCGGGATCGGCGCCAGTCAGCCAGATCTGCGCGCCGAGCTTTTGAAGCTCTGCAAACAGCGCGGCGCGCCTGTTGGGATCGAGATGCGCGACCACCTCGTCGAGCAGGAGCAGCGGTGTGATCCCCGTGGTCTCCGCGACCAGCGCCGCATGCGCAAGCACAAGCCCGATCAGGAGTGCCTTCTGCTCGCCGGTCGAAGCGTCGCGCGCGGGCATGCCTTTCGGCGCGTAAATCACCTCGAGATCGGTCAGATGCGGCCCGTCGAGCGTGCGCCCGGCGGCCGCGTCGCGGGCGCGGTTGTCGCGCAGGATCTTTCTGTAACGATCTTCGACGGCGGTTGCGGGCTCCGACAACAGCGCATTTTCGATCCAGCCGTCGAGTGCGATCTCGGCGGATGGAAAGGCCGAAGCCTCGCCGCGCGCGCGCAATCGGGAGGCGAGCTTGACCGCGGTCTGGCCGCGTTGGGCCGCGACCGCGACCGCAAGCTCCGCGGTCTCGCGCTCGATCGCGTCGCACCAATGGTCGTCGAAATTGCGGACTTCCAGGAGGCGGTTGCGCGAGCGCAAAGAGCGATCGAGAGCCGAGACGCGGCTCGAATGTTCGCTGTCGATGGCAAGCACGAGGCGGTCGAAGAAGCGCCGTCGTTCGGAGGCGGCGCCGAGGAACAGTCCGTCCATCGCCGGCGTCAGCCACACCATGCGCAAATGATCGCCGAAGGCCGCTGCCGAGCCCACCGTCTCGCGATCGATACGGCAGCGGCGCGTTGCGGACGCATCGCCCTGCGGTGCATCGATGCCGGTGCCGAGCGTGGCCAGCCCCAGCGCGCCCTCGATCTCGGCCGCAACCGCCCAGGAGCCGTCGCCCTGATTGTCGGCGACATCTTCCAGCGTGGCGCGGCGAAGCCCGCGCCCCGGCGACAGGAACGAGATCGCTTCCAGGCAATTGGTCTTGCCGGCGCCGTTCGGCCCGACGAGCGCCACCATGTCGCCCCGCGTCTCGAAATGAGCCGTGCGGTAATTGCGGAAATGCGTCAGCGTCAGGCGATGGATGCGGGACGGGGTCATGATCGGTGTCTATTGCGCCGTCATGTCCGGCTTGAGGCCGGGCACCCACGTCCTTCGCGCGCAAAGACGTGGATGGCCGGGACAAGCCCGGCCATGACGCAATCCAGGGCAGCATGCTCCCACAAAGGGAGAGGGTTTCATCACACCCGCATCGGCATCAGCACATAGAGCGCAGTCTTGTTGTCGCGGTCCTGGATCAAGGTCGGCGAGCCCGGATCGGCAAGCTTCAACACCGCAGCCTCGCCCTCGATCTGGGCGGCGATGTCGAGCAAATAGCGCGAGTTGAAACCGATATCGAGCGGATCGGCGGCGTATTCGGCTTCGATTTCCTCGGTAGCGCTGCCGGAATCCGGATTGGTCACGGAAAGCACGAGCTTGCCCGCAGTCAACGCCAGCTTGACCGCGCGGCCGCGTTCGCTCGAAATCGTCGAGACACGGTCGACGGCGGCGGCGAAATCGTTCTTGTCGACGACCAGTTCCTTGTCGTTGTTCTGCGGGATGACGCGGCCGTAGTCGGGGAAGGTGCCGTCGATCAATTTCGAAGTCAGCACGACATTGCCGATGGTGAAGCGGATCTTGCCGGCCGACAATTCGACGGCGACTTCCGCCTCATTGTCCTCGATCAGCCGCTGCACCTCGCCGACCGTCTTGCGCGGCACGATCACTCCGGGCATGCCGACGGCGCCCTTCGGCAAGGCGAGATCGACCTGCGCCAGCCTGTGGCCGTCGGTTGCGACCGCGCGCAGGCTCGCAGCCTTGGCGCTGCCGGCCGAATGCAGATAGATGCCGTTGAGATAGTAGCGGGTCTCTTCCGTCGAAATCGCAAACTGCGTGCGGTCGATCAGTCGCTTCACGTCGGCGGCCGTAAGCGTGAAGGAGTGCGTCATCTCGCCGGCGGCGAGATCCGGAAAATCGCTCTCGGGCAGCGTCTGCAGCGTGAAGCGCGAGCGCCCGGCGCGGATCGCCAGTACCGCGCGGTCGCCATCGCCCTCGAGCAGGATTTGCGCGCCGTCGGGCAGCTTGCGCACGATGTCGTAGAACATGTGCGCCGGGACGGTCGTCGCTCCGCCAGTTGCGGTTTCGGCCGCGAGCGTCTCCGTCACCTCGAGATCGAGATCGGTTGCCTTCAGCGATAGCTGCGCGTTGTCGGCGCGCAGCAGCACGTTGCCGAGGATCGGAATGGTGTTGCGGCGCTCGACCACGCGGTGGACGTGGCCCAGCGATTTCAGGAGTTGCGCGCGTTCGACGGTGACCTTCATAGCAATATCCGCCCGATCCAACAGGACATGTGGTGGGAATGCCGGGCGGTCAAAGCGCCGCGGCCTCGTGGCACCCGGTAAGCCATCGAGGTGGGCTTTCGGGGGAGCGTAAAGTGGCGCGGATGGGGCGCAAGTTCAAGGGACCGGTGGCCCGTTCCCCACGTTTTGGGCTGTTTGGCTCGCCTTTATCTACCCCTGGAAGGCAGGCCGGTTTGCGCATCCGGCGCAAACCGGGGAGGGAATCTCTCGCTTTGGTCCTGCAAGACCCCCCGTCCGACGCCCCCCAATGCGGGGGAGCGAGAGCAAAATGCTCCGGGGTTAAGAAAGCCTATTCCTGCAATTGCCTTTTGAGCGATTCCACCTCTTCCGACAGCGCCACATCCTTGGCGACAAGGGCCTCGATCTTGCGCACCGCGTGCAGGACGGTGGTGTGATCGCGCCCGCCGAAGCGGCGCCCGATCTCGGGCAAGGAACGGAGCGTCAGCGTCTTCGCCAGGTACATCGCCACCTGCCGTGGCCGGACCACATTGGCGGTGCGGCGCGACGACAACAGGTCGGAGCGGCTGACATTATATTGCCGCGCCACCACGCGCTGGATGTCCTCGATCTTGATCCGCTTCGGTTCCTGCGGGCGGATCAGGTCGCGCACCTCGCGCTCGGCCATGTCCAGCGTTACCGGCTGGTTGTTGAGCTTGGAGTGCGCGAGCAGGCGGTTGATCGCGCCTTCGAGGTCGCGGCCGTTATGGGTGATGGTGCGGGCGAGATAATCGAGCACCTGGTCCGGAACGTCGAAGCTTGCATGATGGGCACGCGCCGCCGCGACGCGCGACTTCAGGATGCCGAGCCTCAGTTCTTCGCCGAGCGATGCCATCTCGACCACGAGTCCGCCTGCGAGCCGCGAGCGCACGCGGTCGTCGAGGCTTTCCAGATCCGACGGCGGCCGATCGGCCGCGATCACGACCTGGCGGCCCGCATCGATCAACGCGTTCAGCGTGTGGCAGAACTCGGCCTGTGTGGATTTGCCCTGCAGGAATTGCAGGTCGTCGATCACGAGCACATCGATGCCGCGCAGCGCTTCCTTGAAGGCGAGCGCGGTTTGCGTCTTCAGCGCGGCGACAAAGCCGTACATGAATTTTTCCGCCGTGAGATACAGCACCTTGCGCTCGCTGCCGGCATTGCCCGCCCAGGTCACCGCCTGCAACAAATGCGTCTTGCCGAGTCCGACGCCGGCGTGGATGTAAAGCGGATTGAACATCACGGCATCGCCGCGGCGACCTTCCGCGACCTGCCGTGCCGCCGCATGCGCCAGGGTATTGGAGCGACCGACGACGAAGCTTGCAAAGGTCAATCGCGGATCGAGCGGCGAGCCGCCGAGCGCATCGTGGTTGGCCGATACGGGCGCGCTCGCAGTCGAGCGCAATTCCAGCGCGGGGCCGCGCTCGACGCGGCGCACATCCACGACCGGCGCCGCCTCCTTTACCGGTGTCGCGCAGCGCATCGCCGAGCGAACGGTCAGATCGATCCGGTGCACTTCCGGCATCTCGGCCTGCCAGGCGGAGAGCACGCGTTCGGCATAATGTGCCTGGATCCAGCTCTTCAGAAAACGGGTGGGGACTGAGAGGTGGACGCTCTCGTCCTGCACGCCTTCCAAATCCATCCGCGCAAACCAGCTCGTGTAAACGTCCTCGCCGACGCTCGAGCGAAGCCTGCCTTTGACGCGCGACCAGCGATCCTGTTCCGAGTTCGTCATCGTTAAAAACTTCCAAATCGAGTAAAGGGCCTTCAGCGAAATCGCCGCGGCAGGTTAACCGCCACGACGCGACCTCAAGCGGATCGCTCCTGACATGGCTCTCCCGTGCGGCGAAAACGCCGCGAACGGATCAGCGGTGATGGAGCGGAAACCTTCCGTGAGGTCAGCGCCTACTCGATGGATTATCCGGATAGCGCGTCGGTGGCCGCATGGCAGGACACGCGGCGTCAAGAACAAGCGTGTTCAAAACTGACAGTAGATCAAATACCCCGTTTGCTACGTAAAACATGCAACCTCCCCGTCCCTACCGTAATCGCTCACGGCAAGTTGTCATCCTACGTCCGCTACCAACTCAGCCCATGTCCGAATAAACTGTCCAGCGTAGGCCGTAACGTTTAACGCATTCAACTCACCCGCCCGCCCGGGCTGCTTCCTCACGTTTGTTCGGGACTGCATCTTTTTTCCCTGCTTGCATCGACGAGGTTACACCTCGCTTGAGAAATTCAGACACACCCCTACCATTGCCCATATTGACAATGGGCTTCGGTCCGACAATCGCTTGGAAAGCGTCGCCAACGCGCATACCGCCGCCGATCTGCACGTCCACCCCGTTTCCCAAACCGCGCTGGTCATAAGATCGTGGGCGCCGCGAGCGATTAAAGAAATACACGATGCGCGATTTCAGGCAATCAGTTTGAGGCGCGCGCTCTCGGAGTCTTCGCAGGTGTTGCAAACCTGCCGTGGCCTGGTCCGAAAGCAAGTTTTTGAATCAGCGCGAGGAATCGCATGTGTCACAAATATTGCCGCACTCGCAAAAAATTTTCATAAATTATTTAAGTTCGCCGAGCCGGGAGCCACTTTTCAAAGTGCTTGGTGTCACTATGGGGATAAGTAATTATCGAAACGAAGTTTTTCGCGATTATTTTTTCGGGTAACTCCCGCTCGCGGCATGGCGAAAAAATCTCCGCGCTGGTCCATTTTGCGGGCTTCGCACAGCGATTTCTCGTGGTCCGGCGAGTTTCAGGTGCGATAAATTTGCACCAAATGAAATTGCAGGCTTGCAGGAATTGAAATGACGCTTGCACGACACCGCAATCTGCACGAACGAAAAGCAAAGCCCGGCGAAGCCGGGCTTTGACGAAAACGTTTTCTGTTCGCGTACGGATCGTACCTTCGCTCCGATCACTTGCCCAGTTTTGCGATCTGATGGCTCAGTCGCGACACCTTTCGGCTCGCGTTGTTCTTGTGAATGATGTTGCGTTGCGCGGCGCGCATCAACTCCGGCTCCGCGCGCGCCATTGCCTTCACTGCAGCGTCACGGTCGCCGCGCTTGATCGCTTCCTCGACAGTGCGGACTGCGCCGCGCATCTCCGTGCGGCGCGATTTGTTGACGATGGTGCGGCGGGCAATCTTGCGTGTCGCCTTCTTGGCGGAAGTGGTGTTGGCCATGATCTCAAAAATCCTTCGGCGTTGATCGCTTGCTCTTGATCGCGAATGAGCGCGCCGGCCGCTTGTCTTAGCACGTGATCGACGCTGGTGGTTTTTCAGGGTCCCTGAGAAGGCCGGTGCCGGAGCCAAAATGCTCGCGAGACGGCTGCCCCCAAAGAAACAGCGGCGGCAGGATTGCACCCGCCGCCATCGGCGCCCTTATAGAGGGAGGGTTTTGCAGCGTCAATGTTTTACCGACAGTCGGAAGGGCGTGAAACGGTGCCGCGACCCGCCGGTAACGCACTGAAGAGGTTGAATTTCCGCCGATGGCCGGTTAAGGGCTTAGCGCCTTTGCGCGAGCAGGATGTTGGGTGACGCATGATCCGCGGTTTTTTCCGACTGGTGGGGCTTCTGTTGCTGGCCGGCGGGTTCGTCTTCATGGTCTATGACGGGGCGCGCTGGGTCGCCGATCAAACCCTGCGCTTCACCCGCTTCGGACAGTTCTGGAACGATGTCCATCAGTCCAGCCAGCAGGCCTTCCGGACCTGGCTCGAGGCCAAAGCGCCCTTGCTCTGGACCAGCGTGGTGAAGGTGATCCTCGACCAGCCGGCATTTGCCGTGCTCGGCGTGTTCGGCATTCTCCTGATGCTGTTGTTCCGCCCCCGAAAGCCGCTGATCGGCTATTCCCGGGACTGAGCAGGGGGTTCCGTAATAGGGCTGCAGGCGGCTGCGTAAAGCCCTATATAGAGGCTGCGGCCGGAATGATCTGGTTTCCTTGCCTCCTGCCGCCCGGGAGAAGATCCATGCTGTTCATGCGCAAGACCACCGCATTGCCGAGTGCCGCCGAGGCGCTGCCGGGCCGTGCGCAACCGATCCCGACCGCCACGACCCATTTCGTCAACGGCCATCGGCTGAAGCCGCCTTATCCGCAAGGGATGGAGCAGGCTGTGTTTGGGCTTGGCTGCTTCTGGGGTGCAGAGCGCAAGTTCTGGGAGCTCGGCGATGGCGTCTATGTGACAGCGGTCGGCTATGCCGGAGGCCACACTCCGAACCCGACCTATGAAGAGGTTTGCTCGGGCCGCACCGGCCACGCCGAAGTGGTGCTGGTCGTGTTCGATCCCAAAAAGATTTCCTATGAGCAGCTCCTCAAGACATTCTGGGAGAGCCACAACCCGACGCAGGGCATGCGCCAGGGCAATGACGTCGGCACGCAATATCGAAGCGCGATCTATACGCTGAACGACGCGCAGCGCGAGGCGGCGGAAGCATCGAAAGCGGTCTATCAGAAGTCGCTCTCGGCCAAGGGCCTGCCCACCATCACGACCGAGATTGTGCCTGCCGGCGAGTTCTATTTCGCCGAGGATTATCACCAGCAATATCTGGCCAAGAATCCGGCCGGCTATTGCGGGCTCGGCGGCACGGGCGTGTCCTGCCCGATCGGGGTCGGCGTTTCCGCCTGATCTCTCTTCACTTCTCCCTGCGCGCGTTCTGCACGCGGGGAGAGATGAACGAAAACCGTTTGTTAACCATAACCGGTGCAAGACTTAAGCCTGTCTCGCTGTGAGGGTGGCACCGGTGCAGGTTGCGCGCGCGTCTTTCCTGCCGATCGTGGCCGTTATGGCCGCGATTGCGTTGTCGGGCTGCATGCAAACCGCGCAACCGATGGCGGTCTCCCAGCCCGGAAGCGATCTGGATTCCATGGCCTATGGTCCGCCGCCGACGCCAGTCGCCGATGGCGGCAGCACCGGCGCCATCAGCGCGTTGCGCAACACCATGGCCAACTCAGGCCGCACCTATGT
>Ga0318541_10000869_pt1 | contig 10707 bp, 10 predicted proteins | sample GRESIP166b4f26_FD_202503 | JGI IMG/M metagenome (GOLD analysis project Ga0318541, IMG submission 202503) | Tropical soil microbial communities from Luquillo Experimental Forest, Puerto Rico - GRE.SIPMG.166b4f26 | ecosystem: Environmental > Terrestrial > Soil > Tropical forest > Bulk soil...
GGTGAGGGCTTTTCCTTGTTGGCGCGTTGCACTTCGAGGTCGAGGTCAATTTGCGAAGCGAGACCGAGTGTCACAGGGTCCATCGGCGTGAGGTTTGCCGAATTCCAGTGCGTGCGGTCGCGGATCGAGGCGATCGTCGACTTCGTCGTACCCACAAGGCGCATGATCGCGCTGTCCTTGAGTTCCGGATGGTTGCGCACCAGCCAGAGGATGGCATTCGGCCGGTCCTGGCGACGCGAAACCGGCGTATAGCGCGGGCCCTTCTTGCTGCGCTCGGCCGTCGGAATGGCCACCTTCGGCTCGGTGAGCTTCAAACGCGATTCCGGATTTTTTTCTGCTTCCGCGATCTGCTCGCGCGTCAGTTGGCCCGTCACGATGGGGTCGAGGCCTTTAATTCCCTGTGCGGCGTCTCCGTCGGCAATTGCCTTCACTTCAAGCGGGTGCAGCTTGCAGAATTCTGCGATCTGGTCGAATGAGAGCGCGGTGTTGTCCAACAGCCAGACGGCGGTCGCCTTTGGCATCAAGGGTCCTGCGGTCGCCATGGCAAAATCTCCTCTATGCTTCGCCCGCCCTCAGGCGAAGCTTTTAGATCATCTTTGATGATCGGAAAGTGGCGGGAATATAGGGGGACTGGCGGAGTCATGCAACCGTTCCGCTTGACAGAGTGGGTCCGCGCACCCCATGTCGATACCGCGATTGCGCGCCAAAACCGCGTCCTTTGAGGTTAATAATGCCGCAAAAACCGGCCAAGCCTGTTCTGAAAGTGCTGCTCTGCTCGCCGCGCGGCTTCTGCGCGGGGGTGGTGCGAGCCATCGAGTCGGTGGAGCGGGCGCTCGCCATCTATGGGGCGCCGGTCTACGTCCGTCACGAGATTGTGCACAACCGCTATGTCGTCGACAGCCTGCGCGCCAAAGGCGCGATTTTCGTCGAGGAACTCAGCGAAGTTCCCAGTGACCATGCGCCGGTGATCTTTTCGGCGCATGGCGTGGCGCGCGCGATACCCGAGGAGGCGCAGCGTCGCAATCTCTTCACGATCGACGCGACCTGCCCGCTGGTCACGAAAGTGCACCGCGAGGCCGAGATTCATAACCGTCGCGGGCGCGAGATTGTCCTCATCGGCCATGCCGGTCATCCGGAAGTTGTCGGAACCATGGGGCAGCTCCCGCAGGGGAGCATTACGCTCGTCGAGACGCTCGAGGATGTGGCGCAATTCACCCCGCGCGATGCCAACAAGCTTGCTTACGTCACACAGACGACGCTTTCGGTCGACGACACGGCGGCCATGGTTGATCTTCTGAAGCAGCGTTTTCCGGACATCTCAGGTCCGCACAAGGAAGACATCTGCTACGCGACCACAAATCGTCAGGATGCGGTCAAACGCGTTGCACCAGTCGTCGATGCCATGATCGTTGTCGGCGCTCCCAATTCATCGAATTCGCAGCGGCTGAAGGAAGTGGCCGAGAAGTCCGGCTGTCCGCGCGCGCTGCTGATGCAGCGTGCTGCCGAGATCAAGTGGAGCGATTTCGATGGCGTCGCGCGCCTCGGCATCACCGCCGGCGCTTCCGCTCCTGAGGTCCTGGTTGAGGAAATCATGGGCGCGTTTGCCGAGCGCTATATCCTCGATATTGAAACTGTCACTGCGACGGAGGAGGGAGTCTTCTTCCCGCTACCCCGTCCACTGCGTGACCACGAGGCGGCGGAGTGACGCTGCATGGCGGTCTACACCGACGTCTCGGCGGACGATCTCACCCGCTTCCTTTCGGTTTATGACATCGGCGAACTGCTCTCGTACAAAGGCATCGCTGAAGGCGTCGAGAATTCGAATTTTTTGGTGCATGCCGGCGCCGGCAATTTCATCCTCACCCTCTATGAAAAGCGCGTTGCCGAAGACGACCTGCCTTTTTTTCTGGGGCTCATGGAGCATCTTGCCGCGCGCGGGATCACCTGCCCCCAGCCGGTAAAAAACCGGCAGGGCGGCGTTCTCGGTAAGATCGCCGGCCGACCCGCTGCGATTGTGACCTTTCTCGATGGATTGTGGATCAGACGGCCCAGTCCCGCCCACTGCTCGGCCGTGGGGGAGGCCTTGGCGCGCCTGCATCTCGCCGGCGCTGCCTTCAAGCAGAAACGCGCCAATGCCTTGTCGATCGAGAGCTGGCGTCCGCTCTACGAACACGCCAAGGCACGTGGCGACAGCGTACGGCAAGGGCTTTGCCGCGAAATTGAGATGGAGCTCGACGAGCTGGAAAAATCCTGGCCGCGCCGGCTGCCGCAAGGCGTCATCCACGCCGACCTATTTCCCGACAACGTTTTTTTCCTCGGCGACAAGTTGTCCGGACTGATCGATTTTTATTTTGCCTGCACCGATACGCTCGCCTACGACGTTGCGGTCTGCCTCAACGCCTGGTGCTTCGAGTCGGATCATTCCTACAACGTCACCAAAGGGCGATCGCTGCTCAATGCCTATGGCAAGGTGCGGGCCCTTTCCGAAGCCGAGCGAAACGCTCTTCCCGTCCTTGCGCGCGGTGCGGCGATGCGCTTTCTGCTCACGCGCCTGGTCGATTGGCTGGCGGTGCCGGATGGCGCCCTGGTGCGGCCAAAAGATCCCCTGGAGTACTATCGCAAGCTGCGGTTTCACCAGTCGGTGAAATCCGTGCAGGATTACGGCCTCGGGGCATGATCGCGAAAAGCAAACGCCGTCGTTCCGCCTGCGTGCGCGAAGGAAAATCCATGTGAGCGAGCAGCGCGTCACCATACACACCGACGGTGCCTGTTCCGGCAATCCCGGACCTGGCGGCTGGGGCGCGATCCTCACCTTCGGTGACAATGAAAAGGAACTCAAGGGCGGCGAACCGCACACGACAAACAACCGCATGGAGCTGATGGCGGCCATCTCGGCGCTAGAGGCGCTCAAGCGGCCTTGTACGATCGATCTTCATACCGACAGCGAATATCTCAAGAACGGGATCACTACATGGATCCACGGCTGGAAGAAGAATGGCTGGCGGACTGCCGACAAGAAACCGGTGAAGAACGTCGATTTATGGAAGCGGTTGGACGAAGCACTTGCCCGTCACAAAGTGCATTGGCACTGGGTCAAAGGCCATGCCGGTCACGCGATGAACGAGCGTGCGGACGAACTTGCGCGTGAAGGTCTGGTCGCGGCGCGTGCCGGTGCGATCGGCGCAATGAAGACAAAATAGTCGACTCCGGGCGCGCGGTTCGACCCGCAAACCCGGGATCGCAAATTTCGATTAAAGCTGCGCGAGCAAAGCCTGACCGCCAGAAAGTTCGCACTTGCCGGGTGCATCTTCGATATTGAGTTTTTTGACGACGCCGTCTTCGACCAGCATCGAATAGCGTTTTGACCGGGTGCCGAGACCGTTGCCCGAACCATCGAAGGCCATGTCGATGGCCTTCGCGAATTCGCCATTGCCGTCCGCAAGAAAATCGATCTTGCCTTCGGCACCCGTCGATTTCTTCCAGGCTTCCATGACGAACACGTCGTTGACGCCCGTCACCGCGATTGTGTGCACGCCCTTCGCCTTGATGGCGGCAGCATTATTCAGAAAACTCGGAATATGCAGGTTGTTGCAGGTTGGAGTAAAAGCGCCGGGCACCGCGAAAAGAGCGACCTTCCGGCCTTTGAAAACGTCATCCGTGGTCTTCCAAACGGGACCTTCGGTGGTCATGACGCGGAATTTTACTTCGGGCAATCGGTCGCCGACCTTGATGGGCATAGATATCCTCTCTCGCGTTACGGACGGGTATTTTTTCTTGTGAGGGCTAATTACGCCCTTGCCGCAAATTAGTCGAGACGGGACTTGACCTCGACCGCGCGGTCGCCGGTGACCACTGTGTAGGTCAAATCGACCTGGCTCTTTGGATCGACACCGGGAGGCATCCCGTCAAGGTCAAAGCTGAACTTGGCGCGCCCATCCGACCCCGATTTTGCCGATTTTGGGATAGGCAATGCCCAGTTCGGGGTCGGTCCTTCGACAAACAATTCCACCGGCTGGCCAGGGGGTGCCGCGAGGTCGACAGTCACCTGCGGCTTCGATCCGGCGTTGACGCGTCGTGCGGTGAGTCCCGCCTGCGCGGGGGTTACTTGCTTCGGTACGCGCGCTTCGGCCGCGCTCAGATCAGTGTTGTGGGCACTGTTGCCAGGACTGAGAACGAGTTCAGCGCGTCCTTCCGCTGGCACGCATAATTTCTCGCAGACCGCGTAATCGACTTTCAGGCGCAATCGAACCGGCTTGCCTGCCTGCTGCGGCGAAACAACAACCGGAAAAATGACGCGCTCCTTGTAACCGAGCGTTTGCCCGGTCTCGTCGGTGAAAAGGTGCGGCACGGGGTAAAAGACAGTTGCCGTCTTCAGGTTTTCAGAACCAGAAAAATCGAAGTGCGGTGGAACTCCGGAATCGCCAGGATAGCGCCAATAAGTCTTCCAACCGGGCTGCATCTTGATCTCGACGCCGGCGCGCAGTTGCGCGTCGCCATGTTTGCCGCTTCCCGCGACAATTCTGGTCGCCGAGCGAACATCGTCACTCCAGGGTGATTCGTCGGCAGCATGGCCCACCGCGGCCCAAACGGCGGAAATGACGCAGGCGGCCAAAACAGTGCGCGATGATCTGTGAATATCGTTCATTTGCGAGGCTCTAGTCGGTTACCGCCCCCCGCACCACTGAATTCATCGTGAGCAAGCGTTGAACACGATCTCGGCAGGCGGCCGCCACAATTGTCGTATCGAATATGACAGTGATGGATTGAACTTTCGTCGGCAAGGTTCGTTTGCAAAGACGGGTCGTTCAGGTAACCTTTTCCCATGAAGATTGCACGCAACAAGACCGCGCAGCAGGGACCTGGACGAGGTTATCTCGACGGGCAAATGCTGATTGCAATGCCGGCAATGAATGACGAGCGTTTCTCGCGCGCGGTGATCTATGTCTGTGCGCATTCGACTGAAGGTGCCATGGGCATCATCGTCAATCATCCTGCGGCGAACATAAAATTTCCTGACCTTCTCGTGCAGCTCGAAGTGATTCCGGCGAGCGAACGCATCCAGTTGCCGACGCGCGCCGAAGAGGTGAAAGTGCTCAAAGGCGGTCCGGTAGAAACCGGCCGCGGCTTCGTACTTCATTCGGCGGATTTCTTCATCGAGAATTCCACGTTGCCGATCGACGAGGGCATCTGCCTGACGGCGACGCTCGATATTCTCAAGGCCATCGCGCGCGGCAACGGTCCCGCCAGTGCCATTCTCGCATTGGGCTATGCCGGATGGGCGCCTGGTCAGCTCGAGCAGGAAATCCAGCAGAATGGGTGGCTGCACTGTGCGGCCGATTCCGAGCTGATCTTTGGCCAGGATACCGGCACCAAATACGAGAAAGCCCTGCGCAAGATCGGCATCGATCTGGGCATGTTGTCGAGCGAAGCCGGCCACGCCTGATCGAGTTTGCGGAGATAATCCGTCTATTCAGATGCGATCTTGAGCGCGCGCAAGCGCGTCGGTTTGTCGATCAGCAGATCGCGGGCGCCCTCGGCGCTCATGGGTTCGCCAAAGGCGAAGCCCTGCGCATATTCACACCCGAGCTGGTAAAGCTCGACGGCATCGGAATCCGTTTCGGCTCCTTCCGCCACGACCTCCATGCCGAGATCGTGTGCGAGCGCGATGATCGACCGCAGGATGACAGGTCGCGTTCCCCGGGGCGTCGTGCGCACGAATGACTGATCAATCTTGATCGTGTCGAAGGGGAAACGCTGCAAATAGGCGAGCGATGAATGCCCCGTGCCGAAATCGTCGAGCGACAGGCCAGCGCCGAGCTCCTTGATGCGGGTCAGCATTTGCGCGGCGTGTTCCGGATTTTCCATGACCAGGGATTCGGTGATCTCCAGCTTGAGCGTGCCGCGCGCGAGCGCCACGCGTCCGAGCACGCCGCGAAGGTCTTGGATCAGGTCGTGCCGCAGCAATTGCCGCGAGGAAACATTCACGCTCGCAAACACTGGCTCGCGTGAGCGGGTAGCCGCTTGCCATTGCGCCAGCTGGCGCGCCGTGTGTTCGAGGACGAAGAGGCCGAGGTCGACAATCAGGCCGATTTCCTCGGCGATGGAAATGAATTCCGCGGGCGACAGGTGGCCCAGCTTCGGGTGATCCCAGCGGGCGAGTGCCTCGAATCCGGCGATGGCGCGATCCTCCAACCTTACGATTGGCTGGTACAGTACCTTGATTTCCTCGCGCTCAATGGCGCGGCGCAATTCCGATTCCATGGCAAGACGGTCGGTCTTGCGCGAGCGCATGGCCGGCTTGAAGATCTCGATGCGATCGCCGCCGATGCGTTTGGCGTAATACATCGCAAGCTCGGCATCCTTGAGCACTTCATCGGTTCGCTGTGTCTGATTTTCGGCAAGTGCCATTCCGATTGAGGCCGTCAGGAAGATTTCCCGGTCGTTGAAGGCGATCGGTGCGCGCAAGGTGCGACGGATGGTTTCGGAAAAGCCGACAATGCGCGCAGGCTCGCGCTCCGAAAGGAGAATCATCGCGAACTGATCGCCCGAAAGACGCGCCAGCGTATCTTGTGGCTTAAGCAGGCGTGCAAGCCGGCGGGCGATCGTGAGCAGAATCGAATCCCCGACAGCCATGCCGACGGAGTCGTTGACCTGCTTGAACCGGTCGACATCGATCACGATGATCGAGGGCCGGATCTGCGAGTCAGCCCGAGCAAAGCCGAAGGCCGCTTCCATGCGATCGATGAACAATTCGCGGTTGGGCAGGCCGGTGAGGTTGTCGTGAACTGCGTCAAACAGCAGCCGTTCCTCGGCGGTCTTGAAGTCGGTTACGTCGGTGAGCGTGCCGACGAGCCGGACAACCTCGCCATCGGAGCCGACCACCGGGCGCGCTTTCAGCGCGAACCAGAGATAGTTGCCATCGGCGGTTCGTAGCCGGAAATCCTGGGTTAACCGGCCGCGACGCTGCTCGACGACGCTGTCGAGGGATGCGCGGAAGCGATCGCGGTCGAGCGGATGCAGAACCTCAAGCCAGGTCGCCGCCGGTCCTTCGAGCGAACCGCGCTTCATGCCGAGCATGCTTTCGGTTTCCGGGCTCGTGAACACCTTGTCTGCGGAAACGTCCCAGTCCCAGATCAGATCACCCGCGCCGGTAAGCGCGAGCGCCCGGCGTTCGACGTCGGATACGATGCCGTGTGTGATGCCGCCGGCGAATGCGTGCTGCATCACAGTGAAGCCGATCAGCATCACGATCAGCACCAGGCCGCCGAGCAGCGCCGGACCGATAATGTCATTCGTTACGAGACCGGTGACCGCGAGGCCGGCGGCCGTGGTCCAAGCGACGAGCAGCAGCCAGGTCGGTATCAGCAGCACCGCACGGTCGAAGCCGTTCGTCGAAAGATAAATGACAAGCGCGAGCCCGAATACCGCAATGCCCGCAAGCGACATCCGCGCGATGCCGGCGGCAACGGCAGGATCGAACACGGCAACGGCGACAAGCGCTGCGAGTGCGGCGAGCCAGGCGATGGTGATGTGCGCGTAACGAACGTGCCAGCGCGACAGATTGAGATAGGCGAAGAGAAAGACCAGCAACGTCGCCGACAGGATTGCCTCGCCGCAGGCGCGCCATACGCGCTCGGCGCCCGCCGACATATCAAAGACTTTGCCCCAGAAGCCGAAGTCGATGCCGATGTAGATCAGGACGGCCCAGCCAAGCGCGGCCGCGGCCGGGAACATGATCGAGCCTTTCACGACAAAGAGGATCGTGAGAAACAGCGCGAGCAGACCGGCGATGCCGATAACGATGCCATAATACAGCGTAAAGGAATTGACCTTGTCCTTGTACGCGTCGGGCTCCCACAAATAGATCTGCGGAAGTTTGTCGGAGCGCAGCTCGGCGACGAAAGTGATGACCGTGCCCGGGTCGAGGGTGATGCGAAAGACGTCCGCGGTCGAACCTTCCTGACGGTGTAATGGCTGCGATGCGCGAAAGTCCGAGGTCGGGCCAGAACAGGCCAGAACCGACCATGCGATAGTGCGGGACGACAACGAGGCGATCGATCTGTTCGTCGCTGTTATTTGTCAGCGCGAACACCGCCCAGTTGTTGTTGCCTTCGCGCGCTCGCACCTCGATACGTCGAACGATGCCGTCAGGGCCGGGCGCGGTCGACACCTGGATGCGATCGCTCTCCGTATGCTGCACCTCTGTCGCGGCGGTCAAATCGATCGCGGCCGCGTCGAGCCGCACATTCACCGATTCAACGGCGCGCGCGACCGGAACGGTCAACAACACAGCGGTGATGACGACCGCTATTGCGGTCAGCCAACGCGTCATAGGCAATACAAAACCCCCGGCCGCGGCATCCCCTTGCAGCCCGGGCCCCTGGCCTCGCCGACGGTGAGAATCCGCAAACAATCGCACCCTCTGTTTAAGTCCGACATTACGCCGTTTTCGCGGCTTTTGCCGAAACGGACGGTCAATCAGAATGTTAGCACGATCTTCCCGATATGGGCGCTGGTTTCCATAAGGGCGTGGGCAGCCGACGCGGCATCCAGTGGGAACGTCTTGTAGATGACGGGTTTGACCTTACCGGCGGCGATAAGGGGCAAAACATTGGTTTCGACCGCCCGCGCGATTGCGCCTTTGTCGGGTATCGACCGCGAACGCAAGGTCGAGCCGGTATGGTGCAGCCGCTTGAGCATGATGCGACGAAAATCGACCGTCGCCTTTGGACTTCCCTGAAACGCGATCTGCACGATGCGCCCCTCAACCGCGGCGGCTTCGTAGTTCCGTGCGATGTAGTCCCCACCCACCATGTCCACTATAACCTCGGCGCCCTTGTCGCCGGTGGCTGTCTTCGTGGCGCTGACGAAGTCCTCGGTCTTATAGTTAACGGCGACGTCGGCGCCGAGCTTGCGGCACGCATCACACTTTTCCGGCGAGCCCGCAGTTGTGATCACGCGCGCGCCGAATGCCTTGGCAAGCTGGATGGCGGCGGTACCGATGCCTGACGAGCCGCCGTGGATCAGCAGAGTTTCGCCGCGCTTGAGTCCGCCTCGCTCGAACGTGTTGTGCCAGACCGTGAAAAAAGTCTCCGGTATGGCCGCCGCCTCGATCATCGAAAGATTGCCGACCGGCAAGGCATGACTTTCGTGCGCGAGACAATATTCGGCGTAGCCGCCCCCGACGACCAGCGCCATCACCCGATCACCGAGCTTCCAACGTTTGACGTTAGCGCCCAACGCGACGACCTCGCCGGCAATCTCAAGTCCGGGAATATCCGGCGCACCCGGAGGCGGTGGGTAGAGGCCCATGCGCTGCATGACATCGGGACGGTTCACGCCCGCGGCCGCGACCTTGACGAGGATTTCGCCATCACCCGGCGCCGGCACGGGACGCTTTTCCGGCACAAGCATATCGGGGCCACCGGAAGCCTTGATGCCGATCGCTGTCATCTGAGCTGGAACTGCGGCCATTGATTCCTCTGTTTTTGTGTAATCGGAAGCCCTTTTAGGCGGGCCTTATGGATGTGACAACCACAACTGGCGCAGCTAGATTTCGGACAGGGAGCCTGCGATGCCGGCGATTGACGAAGACGACAAACCCAAGAAAAAGGTCGCGCACGAGATCGGTCAGGACCTGACGCTTCTGTCGGTCGAGGAGTTGGGCGCGCGCGTGCAATTGCTGCGCGACGAGATCAGCCGGCTGGAAGCTGACATGACGCAAAAGCGCGCGTCGCGCGCGGCGGCGGATCAGTTTTTCAAGCGCTGAATCGACCGGAACGGCAAAGGTAATTGCGTGCCGAGAGGTCTTAAAAATTTTTTTGGAATTGCGCCAACTTCTTAAACTGTCGTTAAGCTTTCTCGACCATTACTGGCATTGTCCATCTTCATGTGGACATTGAGTGGCTCCTGTCCACTCTGTTTGACGCCTCCCTGTTATCACCTCGAGCCGCCGGCAACGGCGGCTCTTTTTTGTGTCAATTTGGGTCACGGTTGAAATTTGGGCGGCAACTATATCGCGATATTAACCATAGCGCCGTCTTTACAGAGGCGGCCCAAGCGCGCAATGCTTACTCAAACGTATACGGGGTGTGTATCTGCTCCGTGTGAGTGAGGGCGTCGCGTATGTCCGAAAAATCATTCATCGAAACGCAACCGGTGTCATTCGGTGAGCGGCTCGCAAGCTCGCAGGCATTTGCCGAGCTGTTTCGTGACGGCATGGCGCTGGTCGAGGAAACCGCAACCTATCTTGACGGTCCCGGGCGGCAGCAATCGAAAAAACTCGAGCGCGCGGCGGCGCTCGCTTACGCGACCGAAAGCATGCGGCTGACCACCAGGCTGATGCAGCTGGCGTCATGGCTCCTGCTTCACCGCGCGGTCAAAGAAGGCGAGATGTCGCTCGCGCAGGCCAGCAAGGAAAAGACCAAGGTCAAGCTTGCAACGACCGATACGTATGATGCCAGCAACGTTGAGCTGCTGCCGGCGACGCTGCGCGGCCTCATCGAGCGATCGCAGAAGCTGTACGCAAAGGTTCGGCGGCTCGATGCGACGATATACAATCAAAGTGCGGCGGAGCGTCAGCCCACGACCGCCAATCCTGTCGAGCGCCAGCTTGGTTTGTTGAAAGCGGCTTTCGGAACAGAGAACGTCTAGCGTCAGTTCGGCGAGAAAAACAAACCCCCGCGTCATGCGGGGGTTTTCGCGTCT
>Ga0318541_10000878_pt1 | contig 10677 bp, 9 predicted proteins | sample GRESIP166b4f26_FD_202503 | JGI IMG/M metagenome (GOLD analysis project Ga0318541, IMG submission 202503) | Tropical soil microbial communities from Luquillo Experimental Forest, Puerto Rico - GRE.SIPMG.166b4f26 | ecosystem: Environmental > Terrestrial > Soil > Tropical forest > Bulk soil...
TCTTCGTCTGATGCATCTCGGGATCGCGCGCCTTGTCGGCATTCTTGGTCGAGGACGGCGCATTGATGATCGTGGCATCGACAATCGTGCCGGTGGCCACCTTCAGCCCCTTCGCGGCCAAATGCCGCTGCACCTCGTCGAACAGCCGGCGGCCGAGATCGTGCTCCTCCAGCAGGTGACGAAAGCGGCACACCGTCGTCTCATCGGGCACCGGCTCACGGCCGAGGTCGATGCCGGCAAAACACCGCATCGCCTGCGAATCGTAAAGCGCCTCTTCGACCGCCGGATCCGACAGATTGAACCAGTGCTGCAAGAAAGAGATGCGCAGCATCCGCTCGACCCCGACCGGCGGGTGGCCATTGCCTGGCTTCGGATAGACCGCTCGATCAGCCCCCGCACAGCGCCGACCACGGCACAACCCGCTCCATCCCGGCCAGAAACGCTGCCCGCCGCGTCGTCATGGCACCGCTCAAACCCCACTGGCGCCAGCGTCAGCTGCTTCATCCCCCCAACCCACGCGCACCAATCCACCCCGCCAAACACATGCGCGATAGCTAATTCCCGATCCAACGACAGTGCCCGCTCAAAGGCACGAGCTGCGTCGTCCAACTGACCAGCCGCCGAGTACAGCATGCCCTGAATGCAGTGCGCATCAGCCGCCCCCGGCGCAAGGTTCAACGCGATCGCGACCACCTCGCGTCCGAGATCGGCCGCTACCGCGGGTGCCGCGGAATCACCCCACCATGGATTGCTGACCAGCTCCTGGCAGGTTCGTGCCAAGCCGGCAAGCGCTTCGACGCTGCGAGGGTCATCGGCTAGCGCAGCGAGAAACCATCGCTGCGCCTCGGCCGTGTGGTCCTGCCGCAACTCTCCCTCCAGCGCACTTGCCGCGCTGGAAAGACACTCGTAGAGCTCGGGTTCTGAACCCGATCCGAGACAGGCGCGATCAATTTCCTGTTGCAGAAGCAGGACGTGCAGCTGTTGGGAGATTCGCCGGACGATCCTCGTCTGAACCGGGGCCGGTTCGCTCAGGCTCAGTTCGTAGCGACGCGCCCACAGATACTGCGAGGTTGCGGTCTCGATGATCCGGACGTTGACGCGCAACATCCCGGGCTCACCTCGCTGAGCGCTGCCGGTGACAAGGTATTTGAATTCGGGCTCCGCCGTTTCGTCGTTGCCGCAAAAAGTAGTTGGATTGCCTGTGAGCCGCTGGAGCGAAAATCCTCGACCATGTTCGACAAGCTCAGTGAGAAGATCGTCTGTGAAGGCGTCGGTGAGCCGCTGCTGGTCGGCATCGCCAGTCAGATTGCGCAACGGTGCGACAGCCACCGCCATACTCGACTGGAGACAGCGCCAACGGCCTGCTGCGCCCTCAGCGATCGGCACCGAGAGTGCCACTCGCTTGTGTCTCATCCCACCGGTATTTTCGGCCGCGGGCCGGGCGGGGCGATGGCTCATGGCCCGAACCCTCAATTCGCGACGCCGAGACCGCGAATTTTCTCGAACAGGGGATGAATTTGCGCACGATAAGCAGAAGAGCCCGAACGCGACAGCCAGAGCTGCTCGAATGTGGTCGTGCGATAGTCCGGATATTGCTTGCGGAATGACGCGGCCGTCTCGGCCGCTTCAGTGTGACGGCCGACCAGAGACAGCGCAGCCATCAGAAAAAGTTGCGCGGCTCCGTAGCTGGGATTCCGTTCCAAACACTTCTGCAGCAGCGCGATCGCCTGCTCAGTGCGGCCAAGCAGCAGCTCGGCAAATCCGCCATAAAAGAACCATAAACATTGTCGACGGTCCGTTTGATCGAACCGCATGGCTTTTTCAATCGCCGGCCACGTCTCCTCGGCGCGGCCGAGAAAGGCTGCATTATATCCGGCGAACCCATGTGCTGGCGCGAGCGCTTGATCCATTCCGAGCGCCTGGTCGAATGCGCGCGCCGCCAACTCCAGCTGTCCTGCTGCAGAATACAACATGCCTTGAATGCATTTAGCAAATGCATGCCCGGGTGCAAGGTCGAGCGCTACCGCCGCTGCCTCACGCCCGAGATCTGACGCCGCCGACACGGCCCGCGGATCTCCCCACCACGGGTTGCTGACCAGTTGCTGGCAGGTTAGAGCGACCCCGACTAGAGCCTCGACACTGCGCGGTTCATGGCCGAGTGCGGCAAGGTACCACCTCTGCGCCTCGGCCGACAGTTCAGGCGCGTATTTCCCCTTGAGGGCATTTGAGGCCTCGGTGAGACATTCGGCTATTCCGAGACCCGCTCCTGATTCAATCAAAGCACGGCGGCTGGCAGCCTGCAGCAACAAGACGTGAAGCTCTCGAGAAATTCGCCGGGTGATCCTCGTCTGGACTGGAGCGAGGTCTTCCGGTTTGAATTCATGCCGCCCGGCCCAGAGAAACTCGGACGTCGCCGCGTCGGTGATCCGCATGTTGACGCGCAGCAACCCGGAAGTACTGGTCTGAGCGCTGCCGGTGACAACGTAATCGAAAACACGTTCGGCCGACCGATTACCGTTGCTCAGTGTGCCGCGCTCGTCTTCCAAAGGTTTGAGAGAAATCCCGCGGCCGTGCCGTAGCAGGTCGGTGACGAGGTCGTCGGTAAACGCCTCAACCAGATAGTTCTGAGCGGGATCTCCAGTTAAGTTGCGCACCGGAGCTACTGCCACAGCAATGTTCGGCAACAGACACGGCCAGCCTGGCTTCCCGGCGCCTTCGCTCGGCGACGCGTCGGGTCGCGCCGAGACGCGGCGTTCCGGCGCACTCGTCGGCGCTAGAGGCGCGCCAAGGTTGCGATCATCCGCTGCATCATTCAGCAAGTCGTTTCCGCGCACGCCGCCCGACCGCGCTATCTCGCTAGCGAGCGCTTGCGTCTCGGCGTCGGGCGCGACCCCGAGCTCACGCTTCAGCGTCTCGGCGCAGCTCTTATATTGCCGCAGCGCTTCGCCGCGCCGCCCGGCGCGCGCATAGGCGCGCATTAGCGCCCGCTGACCAAACTCGGAAAGCGGATCGAGCACCACGAGCCGGCGTCCGGACTGAATGGCTGCCTCGCGCTCACCGGCGGCATCCTGCTGCGTGCTCAACCGCTGCAGGACCTCGCAAATCAGGCCGAGCGTGCGATCGCGCTCACCGGTCAACCATTCCTGGAATGGTTCCGAGTTTATATCGAAATCGGCGAGGAATTCGCCTCGGTACAAATCGGCAGCGACCTCGAGGTCAGGCCGATGCTGCGAACGCGACAAGCGTTCGAAATTCTCCAGGTCGGCAACAATGCTCTGCAGTCGACAATTGGCGAAATCGGCGACCAGATGCTCCGTGGCACTGCGGCCCAGCGCCTTGCGCAGCTCCAAAAGGCAGTTGCGCAAGCTGTGGCGCGCTTGTTCCGACCCTTGGTAGGGCCACAGCAGGTCCGCCAGCCGCTCGCGGCTGACGGTTTGGCCGCGCTGTGCCGCCAGAAACGCGAGCAGCGCGCGCGCCTTCTTGGGAACCTTCCCAAGTCGGCAGTTATCGCTCTCGATCACTAGAGGCCCTAAAATGCGGATCGACAATGTCATCGTTGCTGCCCCAAATTACGCCACCGTGCGGTGATCGCGACGCCGCAGCGTCGATCGAACGTGCAGTCTATCGGCACTCTAACCTTAGGTAGGGTGGACTGAGTCTTTGCAGTCGGCAAGATCGTTTTATCGCATAAGCCGCGTCATTGTCCGCCGGCTCCCCGAGCCTGTTCCCCCGAAGCCGCGATCTTTCTTTCCAGGACCCGGCACAGCTCGTCGTAGCCGCGGGCCCTTAGAGGCTCGATCAGCTCCTTGTAAAACGCGAGACGACCGCCGAGCGGCCCAGACACGGCCTCATGCCATAACTCGGCCGGTACAAGGCTTGGTCCCAAAGCCTCAGTTTCGTCGATCCCGGCCGCCAGTAACTCGAGTCGCGTTCGCAAGCATTTCTCGCACTCTCGACAATTAGGCCGCAACCCTATGCTTGCTGGGCAGACCCGTAGGACGGCCATTGCTGTTGGCCAGCTTGCCAGATCACGCACCTTCTGAAATCGAGAAAAACGCGCTCCGTCATGAATGATTGTCAAACGCTGGGTTGAAAAAAGGCTGTCAACTGCGGGATGCGATCCCCAAGGTACAGCGTCGCTTATCGGATATGAGGCTCCGACGAATAGAAAAGCCGATCCAACCACTGCCGCATGGCCGACCGCACCTAACGCTGCACCACAGTGCCGCTCCTCCCAGAAATCAGGCTTCGATGGCAGGTGACGCAGGTTCGACCGGCACTTAATTAGCCGGAGGCCACATTCCGCGACCACCGGTTCTAATCGCCGCGAAACCATCTCATAGCGTGCGTTCTCGGGGTCGCGAGCACGCTTGCCAATGTCAAACCCTTGGATGAACAATACCTCTCTGATGTAAGCGGGATCGCCTGAGCGATAACGGGAACGGTTGTGCATTAGCATGTGAAGGCCGTCGACGCCTCCCGACAGGAAGGCGACACCCCGCCGTGGACCAGCTGGTACAACGCAGCCTGCCCGCGGGAACGTCTCGATCAGTGGCATCGGGGACGGCATTCCGCCCCAGCTCGTCCACCAAGCGTGGGCGTTGTATAGGCCCTCTATCAACAGCGGGCAGGGCTGACCGTGGATTCGAATCCTGGCTTCCCCGTGGACTGCAGCAAGAGGGAAGCACGCCGCCAAAAAAGCGTCCGCGCACGGCTCGGCCTGCGCCGAATGCGCGGGCGCCTCATCGCGGATCTCGAAGATGAGCTCCCGATCTGGAAGTTCCCGGTCCTCCCAGGATACAGTTGCGGAGTAGATTTTTGCTTCGCGGCTGTTAACTATACCGAAGTTGCGGATGATCATTAAATGCTCTTCTCGGCTTGGGAGGCGGCGAGCCGTGCGGGAACCCCTCAGATCTGCTGGGCGCGGTGTACTTCCGTCCCGGAAAATAAGGTTAATAGGAGGCCCGTCAAAAAAGCGTCAATTGAGCGCCGCGAAACCCCCAGGGCAGGAGCCCGCGCGCGATTATTCTGGTACTTCTCATCGGCACGATTGCCTGCGAAGATCCTGACCCCCTGTCTAGGGTTGCTCTAAAAACATCATGACGGACCAAAGTTATAGCCTCTGTCCGATCGGAGGATTGCTCGCGGGGAGACACTCGTCCAAAAAGAGGAGCGGTCGTGTTTAAGTCATTTCGCACAGCGACACGCCGAGCCGAGGGGGTTTCGAGTGCGAGTCGCCCCGCCCTGCTGCTGACGCTGACCTTAGCCTCATCGCTCGGTCAGATCGCCTCAACGATCTATGTCCCATCGCTACCGGCAATCGCAGCCGGGCTCGATACGACCGTTACCCGCGTCCAGTTCACCTTCGTTGGCTATCTACTGGCTTTCGCGATCAGCATGTTGGTTGTCGGGCCGGTATCGGATCGATACGGGCGCAGACGAGTGATGATCTTCGGCGTCGCGCTGAGCGCGCTCGGGAGTATTGCTGCCATTTTAAGCCCGACGATCGAGTTGCTCATCGCCGCGCGGATTTTGCAGGGGGTCGGTTTATCCGCGGGGATGGTTGTCGGCCGCGCCGTAATACGCGACCTTTACGGCGAGGGCGGTGCCGCTCAGATCATTGCCGGGCTTTCGGTCGTAGTGACTCTGTTACAAGCCTTCGCGCCGATCCCAGGGGGCTATCTGCAGGCGTGGTTCGGTTGGCGAGCTAATTTTGCGGCGGTCGCGATCATAACCGCCGTGACTTTGGTACTCGTTTTCCGCCATTTGCCGGAGACACGCCTCCCGGACCCTTCTCGCTCGCCTCGCCGGGCGCAGCTCGCCAGAACCATCATCGCCAGTTATCGAACTCTGATTGGAACCCGTCGCTTTCTGGCGTATGCACTGACCGCCACCGGCGCCCACGCCGGGTTTCATATTTTCGTTGCCGGTGCTCCGGCGGTACTGATCAACGGCTTCGGGATTCCTCCCGAGGATTACGGGTACTATGCCTCGCTGCCGCCGATCGGTTTCCTCGTCGGCAGTCTCCTCTCCACCCGACTGACATCGCGGCTTGGCATCGACGGTCTCATCGCGGCCGGGAGTGCGGTGCTCGTCCCCTCCGGCCTTGTCATGGTCACCCTCGCCTCGCTGCACGTCGTGAACGCTTACACAATCGTCGGACCGATGATCCTGATCTGCTGCGGCAGCGGTCTGATCACGCCCAACGCCATTGCCGGCAGTCTCGGGGTCAGGGTTGGCATCGTCGGCGCCGCCTCCGGCCTGATGAGCTTTATTCAGATGACTGGCGCCGCGGCCGCGACCGCCGCCCTTTCGCTCGGTGCCAGCGGCAACCCGATCGTGCTCGCAGCCGTGATTGCCTCCGCGGGTCTGTGCGCAGTGACCGCGTTTGGTTCCCTAACTCCAATGGCGCGCCTGCCCGGAAAGGCCGATGCGCGCGCCTCGCTGTAGCCGTCCACCCCCAGCGTGGTGCCGAGTCATTCTTCGCTGCTATCGAGCGATATCTCATCCCGGATCGGAGGCGGATTTAGGAGATGCAAATGGGCGATCCCGAGATTGCGGCGTTACGCGCGAAATTGGCCAGCAGGCCGCGTTCGGACGACTACAGACAGCGCCGCAAGGACATCGACGCGCGCGGCCTCCAATATGATCTCGCGCCGGACGTTGCCGTCGAGCCGGTGAACGCGAACGGGGTTCGCGCGGAGTGGACCTCGACCCCGCAAGCGGATCGGGATTCGCGTCTCGGCCTATCGCTTCCTGTTGTCCCGCGGGTATAAGCCCGGACGCATTGCGTTTGCCGGCGAAAGCGCCGGCGGAGGTCTCGTGGTCTCGGCGATGATCGCGATCCGCGACCTGGGGCTGCCGCAGCCGGGCTGCGGTTGGTGCATCTCGCCTTGGGTCGACCTGGAAGCTATCGGCGAGACGATGTCGACCAAAGCCGCCGCCGACCCGACAGTGCAAAAGGCGAGTATTCTCGACATGGCGCGCATGTATTTGAACGGCGCCGACCCGCGCTCCCCCTTGGCGGCACCGATCTATGCCGATCTCACCGGTCTTGCGCCGTTGCTGATCCAAGTCGGTGCCGCGGAAACGCTACTCGATGACGCCATCCGCCTGGCCAAGGCGGCCGGTACGGCCGATGTGCGCGTGGATTTACAGATCTGGCCGGAGATGATCCATGTGTGGCACCTCTTTCATCCCGAGCTGAGTGCCGGTCGGCGAGCAATCGAAGAGGCGGGTTCCTTCATTCGCGCGATGACCGCCGGATAACGGCTCACTCTCTCTCGCCGCTACTCGCGCGCCGCCGCGTCGGGCAACCAGCTCACGCGGCAGCGCCCCGGCCTCGGCCGCCGCAACACATTCGGCAAGCTCCCGCCGGTTCTTGACGCCGAGGACGAGCGTATCGATGTCGAGCGACAGCGCGTAGCGATGCGCCAGCGCGGCGGGAGTGCTGCCCAACTCTTCGGCGAGCCGCCGGAAGCCGGCGGCACGCGCGTAATCGCGCATATCGGGGTGGTCGGCGGGGAGCGGCCGGTCGATCGAGCTCGTCAGCGCGCCGGCCTGCACTGCGCGGATGCCCATCACCCCGACTCCGTTCGCGTGCGCGGCCGCCATGATGGCGCGCGGTTTTGCGGGTCCGTCGAAAAACTTAAGTCCACCCGGTGAATCGAGCAGATTGGCGATGCATTGCACTGCCGCCGGGGCCGGCCGCTCGCCCAACAGTCTGATGATCGTGTCCGGGTGGCCGATGCCGGTCAGGCCCCAAGCACCGATCAGACCCTCGGCAACGAACCGCTCGAACAGCGGACGGACATGCTCTACAAAGATCGCGTAGGGGGTCATGCGGCTGGCAGCGTCGGGCCAGCGCGCGATGTGGTCCGCATCAGGGACCACGTTCGAATGTAGAAAAAAGAGATCGAGCCGCGACAACCGCAAACGCTTGAGGCTGCCTTCGATTGATTCCCTTAAAATAGCCTCTATTTGCGCGGGTAATGGGTTCCCGAGACCGCATTTGCTCGTGACCCTCACGCCCGCCGGCAGTCGGCCGTCAAAGGCTTCACCAACAACCCGCTCCGCGGTGCCCTCGCCGTAGCGGGGCGCCAGATCGATCAGATTGATCCCGGCGGCTATGGCCGCATGCACGGTCGCGACGCATTCCTCGAACGTCGTTTCACCCCACACCATGCCGATGCCGCCGCCACCCAATGTCAACGCCGATACCGGCCAAAGCCGGCCGAACGGGTTTTGCTCCATAAATGCCGGCTCCTTGTCGAGGGTCAGCGCAAAGCGGCAGCGATGTTGCCGCCGTCGACGGTGGTGACATCGGCGGTCGTTTTGAGCGCCACCGCATGATGCAGGAAGGCCTGCGCAACGTCTTCGGCCGTGACCTCGCGGCCGAGCAGATTGCGTGACATGTATTGGTCGGCGGTCATACCGTAAGCGGCCGCGCGCTGTTCGATGAATTGCGGTGTTAGAAGCCCGCTGCGGATGCCGTCGGCATTGACCGCGTTGGCGCGGATACCGTCGGCGCCGTATTCGAGGGCATATTGCCTGACGAGGAACAAAGTCGCAGCCTTGGGCAGACCGTAAGGCCCGGCGCGGGGGCCGGGGTTGATCGCCTGCTTCGACACATTGAACAAGAGGCACCCGCCGGTCCCTTGCGCTAGCATGAGGCGCACCGCGTTTTGCGCGACCGTCTGGTGGGCGAAAAAATTGAGCTCGAAACTTTGCCGCAGCACCTCGTCTTCAAGCTCGCCGATACGACCTTGCGCGGCCGCACCGGCATTCGAGACAACGATGTCGACGCCGCCGAAATGCTCGGCCACGCGGTCGAAAGCACGACGCACCGCGGCGCGGTCGGTGACATCGCATTTGACCGCGAGCGCCGCTCCGCCGAGTTTCTTCGCGGCACCGAGGACGCCCTCCGCATCAAGGTCGAGGAGCGCCACTTCTGCACCGGCGCCGCTCATTGCCCGCGCGGTGGCAAAGCCGATCGTGCCGCCGCCTCCGGTGATGACGACAACCTGGCCGGCGAGCGCCTTTTCGCCCATTTGCCCGAGCTTTGCTTGCTCCAGCGACCAATACTCGATATCGAAGAGGTCAGCCTCGCTGATCGACTCGAAACGACCGACTGCTTCGGCGTCGGTTACCGTCTCGATCGTCGACTCGGCGATATCGGCGGCGATGCGAGCATCGTTCGCGCTGCGCCCGAGCCCGAACAGTCCCAGCCCTGGCACCAGGATCACGCGCGGCATCGGGTCGAGTTCGCGTTTGGGCACCTCCTGGCGCGCATTGTGACGGGCAAAGTAAGCGTGGTACTCGGCGATAAAACGGCCGACCTCCGCACGCGCTTCCCGCTTGAACGCATCGAGCCGGTCCGGTTCGGGTGCAGACACGATCAGCGGGTAGTTCTTGGTGCGGATCGTGTGATCAGGCGTGGCGACCCCGGCCTGGCTATAACGCTTGAGTTCGGCGCCGTTTACATAATCGAGCACTGCCGGGCTAGAGCGGAACTCTAGGATAAGGCGGCGATAGTGATCGGAGCCCTCGGGATTGGCAATGGCACAGGCGCCGCGCAGGATCGGGGCCACCTCGGCCGCGGGCGCGACGCTACTCGGGAGGCCAGCCGGGAGGAAGACCGATTTGCGCCCGCGCGCCAGCTGGTCTTCGGCAAGCGAGACGGCGGCAATCATGCGCTCATAGGCCTCTTGCGCCGTACCCCCGAAAGTAAAGACGCCGTGCTTCAGCAGCACGAGCCCCTCGACGGCCGGATCCGCCTCGAACACGTCGTGAGCTTTCTTGGCGAGCAAGAACCCGGGCATGATGTAAGGCACGAGACCCAGTCGGCGGCCGTAGAGATCGGCGCAGCGGGCCGCCCCGTCGGGCTGGTCGGTGAGGCTCAGCAGCGCCGTCGAATGCGTATGATCGATGTATTTGTGCGGCAGAAAGGCGTGCAACAGCGTCTCGACTGACGGGTTCGGAGAGCTGGGATCGAGCAGGTTGGCGCGCTGCACACGCACCATTTCCTCATCGGCAAGCGCTGGCCGGCCGCGCAGTTTGCGCAGCGGTGCAAGGCGGACCGCGGGAAGCCCGGCCGGCTCGATTGCCGCCATATCCCATCCGCTGCCCTTGACGCAGAGCACTTCGACCTCCTCGTCGAGGAGATCTTTCATAATCATCTTGACCGAGGTATTGCCGCCGCCGTGCAACACCAGCTTGGGTTCGCGCCCGAGCAAGCGGGAAGTGTAAACACGCAGCGCTAAATCGCGCTCGACGCCCTTCCCGGCATAGCGCTCGACCATGCCTTCGGCATCCGCATCCGACCATAAGCTACGCATTCTCGCTACCCCTCGCTGCCGACGAGCGCGCAGCTGTGACCTAAATCCGCCGGCGCGAAAAGCGCCGGGAATTACCGCCTATACTTGTAGCTCCAGCACCGCGACACGGTCCTTTTGCACGTCTTGTCCGACAAAAAGACCGGATTCGGTTTCGTGACATGAGGTCGCCGGTCCGGCCGAAACCATGACAGGGCTACTGCCGCAGCCTCGCCGTGAGAAGCGCATGTGCAACGCCCGCATCCATCTCTGATACCGCGGCAACCGGTCGTAGTCGCCAATCATCCCGGTGATCAGGTTTTCCCGCGCGCGGTGCAGAACCTGCAACACGTCGCCGTGCGTG
>Ga0318541_10000879_pt1 | contig 10676 bp, 10 predicted proteins | sample GRESIP166b4f26_FD_202503 | JGI IMG/M metagenome (GOLD analysis project Ga0318541, IMG submission 202503) | Tropical soil microbial communities from Luquillo Experimental Forest, Puerto Rico - GRE.SIPMG.166b4f26 | ecosystem: Environmental > Terrestrial > Soil > Tropical forest > Bulk soil...
TCCTCATGCCGCTCATGGTGCCGATCTTCGGCGAGGTTATCGTCGGCGGTCTGCCAGTTCCATGCTCACAAGCCGGGCAACCGTCATGGCAAGGAACAATGGCCCAATAACCGACTCCAGATTGGCAAGGCTCCGTGCGAACGGTTCGATTGGGACGATGTCCCCATAACCGGTGGTCGTCAGGGTGGTGAGGCTGAAATACAGCATGGTAGCGACTTCGTGCGGATCTACCGTCGGCGCAGCAATGTTGGCGAAGGCGTCCGGGATCAACTCCCAAATCAGGCTATAAGCCGCGGCGAAAATCACCGCGAGGTTCAGATAAACGACTACCGCACCCTGAAGGCGCTGCAATGTGATGCGGCCAGGGGCATAGACCGCGTGCGCTACCACCCAAGCCAGCGCGGAGAACGCAAGCATCTCACCCGTGGCGGGCGATTGTGCCCAAAACTGGCGACCACTCTCCTGGCGGTAGGAAGCTTGCCACGGTGGCAGCCAACCCCAGCAGGATCACAACAATCGCGCCCCATTTGCGCGACAGCATCACGACGATGACCAGGACGGCAAGAACGAGCGTATCAGCGACCATCCGGGCCATAGGCAGTCCCTTCGCGGCCAGCGGCGCCGCGACAAAGATTGCGCAGAGCTGAAGGGCCAGCAGGACGGTAAGGCTCGGATCGCTGTTTCGATCCTGCCAAGCAGGAATCGATCTCCGCCTGTTATCCACGACGATCGAAGGGCGTTTACCTCTATTCATGGGTAATGGGCTGCCTCGTACTCCCGGATTGAGCCGCACTAGCGCCTCGAATAGCAGCGTGAAGCCGGAGAGCTTGCCGAACCAGTCGGGCTCGATCTGGACGACCCGTCCGTCGGGCAGCTTGACCCGCGGGGTTCTGACCTCGAGGTAGCATTCGTGCTGAAAGAAGTTGAGGTGGCGCAGCCGCTTGGTCTGGGTGTCATGGACCGGATGCACCCCTTCGACACCCGGCGCCGCAACCCGGCTGCCGGCGACAAAGTCGATGCCGATTGTCAGCACCTTGCGCGCGGCGTCAAAATCAATGCCCCGCACATACCACGGTCTGGCAATGCCGAGGGCGGCTTCAAACAGTTGGTTTTGCATCGAGAGCTCTTGCTTCCATTGCTGAATGCCGCACCATGCCGGCATTCAGCAAGGCTCGATTGTCGGGTCCTGAGGGCGCCGTCAAGGGTTCGCTGCGCCGGGCTTCGCCCGCCCTTGACCGCGCCCACAGGACGCTCCTCAGCACACCCGACCCACTCGAATTTCAAAAGAGGCAGATACCAAGCCGGATCACTGAAGATTGCCCACCCGATACCGACGGCATTCAAAGTGCTGAGCCTGCACACGACGCGCTTCGCACTAACCATGCGGGAGGGAGACCATGCGGGATGATCGGATCGAAACCTGGGGCGATTTGATTGATGCGTTTTACGAAATCCCCCATACGCGGTTCGGCCGATATCGGTCGGACTTTGTCTATCGCGGTTTGGCCGATCAGTCATGGGACCTCAAGACAAGCCTGATTCGGCTGGGCGGGTCGTATCAACAGGTAGAGCGCCCGCTGCTGCGCAGCTTTCGTAAATACGCCCAGCCGGGGTGGTTGCCGACCGGTAATCGAGAAGGACACAGCTTCCCTCAGCGCGCTCGCCCGACTACTACCCAGCAGGCCGGTTCAGGCCGGAGGCTTACACCCAGCGTGAGCCGGACGCGCATCGATAATCTCAGCGAGCGTGCACCCAAATCGCCAATGATTGCGCACCCAGCCGCCGATAATCTCAAGCCGCTACAGTAGGGAGGCTAGTCATGACTGACGTCGCGGACGGCCCGGGCGATAAGGCGGTCCCGGCCAAAGGAATCATCGCCGTGGCGGTTTTGTTCGCGGTAACCGCGGCGGCGCTGCTTTGGGGCATCATCAGCTTCTGGCCGGTAGCGCCCGCGACGCCGTCGAACGCGACGCCACCGGCCGCGTCCGACAGCGAGATCCGCCTCTTCGTCGTCGTGATCCTGCTCGGGGCATTGGGGGGCGTGCTGCATACGCTCCGCTCGCTTTATTGGTACGTCGGCAATCGCAATCTGAAGATGAGCTGGCTGCTGATGTATTTCTTGCTCCCCTTGATCGGCGCATCGCTCGCGGTCGTGTTCTACGTCGTTCTGCGGGGCGGCCTGATTTCGCCGACCGCGGGAAATAGCGCCGTCAGCCCTTACGGATTCGGCGCTGTCGCGGCTCTCGTCGGCCTATTCTCGTCGCAGGCCGCGGACAAATTGAAGCAGGTGTTCGAAACACTCTTCACTACGGCTGAAAGAGGGAAAGACCACACACCTCCGTCTGCGATCGTCATCGATCGCTTCGTTCCCGAGCAAGGTGCCATCGGCGCTGCGGTTACGATCGCAGGGCGTGGCTTTGCCGCCGCGAGATCGCTGCGATTCGGCACCGTCGCGGCGCAGTTCCAGGCGACCTCCGATACCCGCATCACGACGACCGTGCCGCAGAACGCGGCGACCGGGCGCATCACGATCTCCGACGACGGCACGGCGGTTTCAAGCCTTAAGGACTTCACCGTTACGCCGTGAGACAGCGCCCTCAGACACATGCGGTCGAGGACGGCCTTATTCCTTTACTGTGCGAACTACACGAAGGCCAATGCCTGTAAAGAAGTTACCGCGCCTGTGCTGCCAAACGTGATCTAGCTCGCCATTGATTATGGGCAAGTCGGGAAGCGTAACGTCTTCGGAAAGCGCACCGCCGCCAAATCCCTGTAGGAGGGAAAGGACATCCGTCACGGTCGCATGGCGAGAAGGCAATGGCTCCCTTCGGCGCATCCTCGTCACTGCAGGATGCTCCAGCGAGGTCGGCTCACCACCCCCAAACCGGACGGTGTTGGCTGCGGCGTCAGCGATCACGTCTTCGCCCTGGCGTATTTGCTCGGCTTCTATGCGCCACGCATTCCCAACCTCGCGGAGCGGCGCCTTTATACCTTCGGAGCACCGAGCGCTCGGCCGGTGTTCGAGCCGTTCATCGCCGGGCGCATCGACGAAAAGCTGATCACGGCTCACTGGAACGACGTCTTGCGCTTCGCGACCTCGATCCGCACCGGAACGGTCAGCGCTTCGCTCCTCCTCAAGCGCCTGGGAGCTTATCCCGCCCAGAATGGCCTGGCGCTGGCCCTTCGCGAAATCGGACGGATCGAGCGCACGCTGTTCATGCTCGACTGGCTCGAGCTGCCAGGACTGCGGCGGCAGGCGACCGTGGAACTCAACAAGGGCGAAGCGCCAACGCCCTCGCCCGCGCTGTCTGTTTCCACCGCCTCGGCCGGTTGCGCGATCGTGCGGTCGAGGCGCAGCAATACCGTGCGAGCGGGCTTGCCCTCGTCACCGCCGCTATCGCGCTCTGGAACACCGTATATCTCGACCGTGCGCTCGATGACCTGCGTTGCAGCAGGGAAATGATCCCGGAAGCGCTGCTTGCCCACCTTGCACCCATCGGCTGGTAGCACATCAATCTCACCGGCGATTATCTGTGGGATGTCGATGTCAGCCTGGCTCCGGACGGGTTCCGAGCGCTCCGCACGACAGCAACAAGCCTTCGCCCGGCCGTTGCCCCCTGACCGTGTTCCCGATCCGGTCCTGCTTACCGTGCTATCCTGCCCGTTCTATGGCGTGACCCCAAGAGAGGTGTTCGACGCGTTCGCGCAATTCGTCGGCGGTCATAACAGCATCACCCATTGTATCGATTTCGGTCAATTTCGACCCGGCTTTTTGTGCCTTTTCGATACATTGTATCGTGCTCTGGGAGCGCCCGTAAAGCCGCCGTCAAAACCCCCGCCAGGGCACCCTTTCACCCTGGACCATCACCACCGGGAATATCCGAGAAGGCTGTCAGTCCACGGCGAAGGTTCATCAGGATTACCGGCTTTTTCGTCCCTGCCGTGGCCGCCGCGCGGGGTCGCGTTCTTCTAGTGTCGGCAACCGGGCTGGGGGCGGGGAATAGCGTCGCACCCGTGCGGCGAGTTCCGGCGAGAGCCCGCCGACTTCGCCGCACTTGCCGAGGATCTCTTGCAGCAGCCGGATGCGCGGCGAGCGCGGATAGCGGTCGGCCTCGATCAGCAAGTTGAGCCGCGCCCGTGCTTGTTCGTCGCTGAGGTCGAGGATCATCGCAGCGCCTCGGGCTCCCCCTTGCGCGTCCTAGGTTTGCTTTGGGACGGTCGGCCCTCGGAGCTCCAGAACTTTGGCCTCGGCGGGGCAGATCACCCGGTCCCCCAGATCGACGAGCAATTGCTCCAGCTCGCTATATCGGTGAGCCGGCAGGAATGAGCGAAAATTTCGAAAATAGTCGAACATGCCCGGCTCCTCTTGCGTTGCGATGATGACCGGCTGCACGGGCACACTGGGCACCTCCGGGACAATTGCCTGCAATTCCTGCAAAACGCTTTTTGCGTCTGAGATGTCGGCGATGACAAAACGCGCCATGCGGGCGAGCAGCGTTATTGTCTCGACCGTGCTTCGGCTACACGGCTTGTCGAAGTCGAACACTATCGGCAGGTAGTTGCGTTCCCGCAGTTCACTCCGGAGGGCATCGAGCACTTGCTTCCGCTCTGGAGTGAAGCGGCCAAGAATCAGCACTACCTTGGAAGTGATGGTGTCGATGACGTCGCGGATTTTCTGGTTGTGTAGCAGCAGGTAAATGAATTGCGCGACCTCGATATTGTCGACCGTGATCTCCGGTTCGTCGCGATTTGTGATAATCAAATTATGCTGCTCGGTTTTTTCGCTTAGCTTCAGTCCCCATGCGGACACGCCATAGATGCGGCAGCCGGTGAGCTTGGCATCCGCGAGATTCGCTTCGACCAGGTTGGCATAGGCGAGGTCCGCCCCGCGGAGATCCGCCCTGCGGAGGTCCGCCCCGTATAGGTTCGCCCCGCGGAGGTCCGCCCCGTATAGGTTCGCCCCGCGGAGGTCCGCCTCGATGAGGAGCGCCTCGATGAGGTCCGTGCAGCTGAGGTTCGTCCCGTATAGGTTCGCCCCGTATAGGTTCGCCCTAGTGAGGTTTGCTCCGCCGAGCTGCGTCTCGGAGAGGTCCGCCCCGGCAAGGCTCGCCCTGCGGAGGTTCGCCCCGGAGAGGTCCGCCCCGGCAAGGCTCGCCCCGCGGAGGTTCGCCCCGTATAGGTTCGCCCTAGTGAGGTTTGCTCCGCCGAGCTGCGCCTCGAAGAGGTCCGCCTCAATGAGGTCCAGATTGATGTCGTAGGGCTGTTTGGCCCGCCAAGCATTCCACGCGTCGACCCCTTGCAGGAGCACCTCAAGGTGGGCTGGGTCAGCCATATTTTTCACTGTCCCTTAGTTGGCCATCGCGTAGAGGACGTCTTTCGAGATCTCGGTCATGCCGCCGCCGCGTGCCGCATGCAGACATTGGCGACCAACTGGTGACTGATCCGGTGCCCGCGGACGCGCATCGCGTCGCGGATGGACATCAGCGAGCGCCCCTCAGCGCGCAGCGCCATGATGTCGGCGATGGCCGCCTGCTCCTCCGGGTCCGGGATCAGCTCGCGCGCCCGGCCCGATCCGTTGGCCTTGCCGAACTGCCAGCCGAAGGGCCGGCTGCCGCCCTGGTGCTTGCCGGCGCGCCGCAGGTTGCGCTTGGCGTCCTTGATCCGCTCGGAGATTAGACCCCTTTCAAACTGCGCGACGGCGGCGAGCACCGTCATGATCAGCTCGCTGATGCCGTTATCGGTGCAGCTTCCGCCCAGGTCGAGGAGCCAGAGCGAGATCTTGCGCCGCCGGAAGATGTCGATGGTCTGGAGCGCGTCGAGCGCGCTGCGGAACATGCGATCATGCGGGATGAAATTACGATTTCACCCGGCTGCACCACACTCAGCAGCCGCGTCCCTTCCGGGCGCTTGCCAAGCGGCATTCCTCCGCTGACGCCGGCATCGACATAGACGTGTTCGAGGTGCCAGCCCATCTCGGCCGCACGGGCGCGGATCTTGCGCTCTTGTTCATCAAGACCGATGCCGCTGTCCGCCTGCATGTCGGTGCTACAACGGCAGTAGCCGTAGGCCCGGCGGGCGGCCGGTTGCAGCGATTCGGGTGATGGTCGTAGTTGTCTTGCAGCCATTGATCGAGCCCCACTCGATTAGTGGTCAGAGGCGGCGTGGCCGTGTCGAGCGGCGCGCCGTCTCGCCTTCGCCGAGGCGGCGAGGCACCTTCAAGTCTATCTAAACCCTGAAAAAAATTCAACGCTCAGCGGGAGGGTGAAGCGGCGATCCGTCCATCGCATGGTCGCCGTCATGGCCGTCCTCACCCCGCGGCCCGAAGGCCGAGCAGGCGGCAGGCGGCAAGGCCGGATAGAAGATTTCGTTTAGGGCAGGTTGTTTTTGAGCGACTGCGCAGCCGGCTCGCGGCTGGCGTGCCTGGCACAGGTGAGGAAATCCGGACGGGCGAGCAGGCCGCAGTTGGCGATATCGGGCCAATTCGGGCCTGCTCTGAGGCGCACCGTCGCCCAGCAGTAGCCGGCGCGTGCGGGAACCCTGACCGGCGGGGTGGGCAGTTTTTGGGCTCGGTTCACTCTTTCGGGGCAACGCGCGATTTTCCCGTTGCCAAAAGACCCCAAAGAGCCTGATGTTAACCAAAAATCCCCCAGCAAATACAGTGAAATCGGCCCAACTCTGCCTCGGGGAGGCCCTGCCGACGCACCAACACCGCCTTGGCGGCGCACCGTCTTCCCGACTCGACCCGCCGCCATCAGAAAAAAGGGAGGAATATATGACTTTCGTGAAACGGATTGCCGGTGCAGCCGCCATCGGCGCGGTCCTGACCGCCGGTATGCTCACGGGCGCACGCGCGGCTGCCATCTACACCGCTATCGATCTTAATCCGAGCGGGTTCACATCCTCGGTGGCCGAGGGCATCGGGGACGGTCAACAGGTGGGGTTCGCCGCTAACGGGGGCCCTGGTCAGGCCATTCTCTGGACGGGCACCGCGGCCAGCGCCCTGAACCTGAACCCGAGCGGGCTCGGGCTCCCATTCTCGAGCGCCAATGGAGTCGCTAACGGTCAGCAGGTGGGGTCCGCATTTCACAGTAATGATAATCTTAATCACGCCATTCTCTGGACGGGCACCGCGGCCAGCGCCGTGGACCTGACCCCGAGCGGGTTCATACAGGCAGCGTTCGCAGGAATCGCCGACGGCCAGCAGGTGGGGTTTGGAGTTGACACCTCAAACAATCCCCACGCCCTTCTCTGGACGGGCACCGCGGCCAGCGCCGTGGATCTGAACCCGAGCGGGTTCACATCCTCGTTTGGCGAGGCCGTCGGGGACGGTCAACAGGTAGGGTTCGCCGTTACCACCGGTGGCAATCGTCAGGCCCTTCTCTGGACGGGCACCGCGGCCAGCGCCCTGAACCTGACCCCGAGCGGGTTCCCAAACTCGGAGGCCCTGGGCGTCGGGGACGGTCAGCAGGTGGGGTACGCTACCCCCGCTACCGGGGTCAATAATCACGCCATTCTCTGGACCGGTACCGCGGCCAGCGCCGTGGATCTGAACCCGAACGGGTTCACAGACTCGATAGCCCGTGGAGTCGCTAACGGTCAGCAGGTGGGGCAAGCAGCCGGCCCCGCTACCGGGAGCCATAATCAGGCCTTTCTCTGGACGGGCACCGCGGCCAGCGCCGTGGACCTGAATACATTTCTGCCGGCCGGCTTTACCGATTCGGAGGCCGGGCGCATCGATGAGAACGGCGACATCGTTGGGTTGGCTTCAGGCCCAGCCACGGCAGGCAACAACCACGCTTTTTTGTGGGAACCGGTGGCCGCCGCTGTTCCCGGGTCCGCTAGGTATCCGGCTGGCGCGACGGCGGCAATCACCAAAATCGGCGTGCCCGGCGCGCCTCCCCCCCCTTTAATACGTCCGCCAACGGCATCAATAATACCGGACAGATCACGTCAATGGTCGGCAGAAGGTGAAACCGAAAAGGCTGCAGGCGGCTGCCCAGAATTCCAGGTCTCCCACATCTGTCGGTACGCCGCTTCGAGATCGCGGGTAAACCGCGCGATGTCAAAGAGGGGCATGGTTGATCGGTTCCGTGTCAGTTTTTGCCGCAGGCCGTCAAGCAACCCCGGTTCGGTCGCCAGCCGCAGCGCGAGGGTCTCGTAAGACTTCAAAGAGGTCGTGATCAGCTCGGGCAGCCCAGCCGCGGTCAGCACCGCGCCGGCCATCCGCCCGACATAGGTGTCGCCGCCACAGGTCAGCACCGGCAGCCCGGCCCACAGGGCGTCGCTGGCGGTGGCCCCGGCGTTATAGGGGTCAGTACACGAAAGTGCTCTGAGTGTACGACATCTTGGACGAAGCATGAACGGGCTGCGCGCTGGTATGTCCGCTCCACCCTGGGCCTCTCCCGAACGGCCGCAGTTGTGCAGGTTTTCGGACGCCGGCGATGACGAGGCCGGCCACAGGCTCGAAGACCGGCGTCGGAAAAGCGCCGAGGCACGAAATCGCGGGAAGTGGGGGCACCGTCGGTGCCGCGGGCTCTATGGGGATTTAGCCGCGGCGTCAGGTTGGGCGAGGTTGGTCAGAGCGCCCGCCCCAATTGCTTTGCCTGGCAGGATGGGTGTGGGTGACGGGCCGAACGAGCGCAGCGGGCGGTGCCGGACAGGGTTGGCGGTGTCAAGGAACGTAAGCTCTACTTGCTGCCGGATCAGAAGGCGCCGGCGAGTCTCGCTCCGCTGGTTGGCGGCGTCATAACACAGCACATCACGACCCATTGGGACCAGCTGCTGCGGCTCGCAACCTCGATCCGCACCGGCACCACCACATCATCGGCCATGCTCAAAAAGCTGTCGGCCTATCCGCGCCAGAATGGGCTTGCCAAGGCGCTGCGCGAGGTCGGCCGCATCGAGCGCACGCTGTTCACGCTTGATTGGATTAAAACCCCGACCTCCGCCGCCGCGCCCATCTCGGGCTCAACAAGGGCGAAGCGCGCAATGCGCTGGCCCGTGCCGTCTATTTCTGCCGGCTCGGCGAGGTCCGCGACCGCAGCTTTGAGAACCAATTCTTCCGCGCCTCCGGGCTCAACCTGTTGGTCTCGGCCATCATCCTCTGGAACACGAAGTATCTGGAGGTGGCCTACACGGAGCTGCGGCGCCAGGGCGGGACGATCAACGACCACCTGTTGCGGCATGTCGCACCGCTCGGCTGGGAGCACATCGGGCTGACCGGAGACTACGTTTGGAGCACTGCCGATCAACCGCCGGCCGGTATGCTCAGGCCGCTGCGGCAGCTGCAATCTCTACTGGCGGCCGGCGTTCGCTCAACGTTCCAGATGTCGTACACTCAGAGCACTTTCGTGTAGTGACCCCTAACATTTGAGACAATCCGGCCCGCCTCCATGCTAATAATGGCTTTTGAAGGAGTCGCTGATGGTCATGTATACTTGTTACGTGCCACATATTACTTGGCCTCCGCCGCCACAGATGTACGTGAAGAGTTATGCCTGCGGTGCGCACGGTGGAGGAGGCGGTCGAATAGTCCATAAACGTCCGTAAACTTCCACACAGGTCGGCATCTATACAGGCAATGGCTGGTGGGTAAAGTGGTGGGTTGGCCGGTTTCAGGGTTCAATACCATCACGTAAGCCATTGATATTACGTATCAACCGCTGATTACACCTACTTCGACTGGAATAGCCTTTGGTGGTAAAACCCCAAGGATTGTGCTAAAACCGCCGGTGACGCCGCAAGATGGCGGCAACCAGCGGAGTCCAACATTCCCTTATGATGTCCATAGCCATCCAGCCCGCAGTGGTGGGTAAAATGGTGGGTCAGCCATGCCTAAGCTGACCGCGCTCACCGTCGAGAATTTGTGGAAAGGCGGCGAGCCCCTGCGCCGGGCCGACGCCGATTGCCCAGGGTTATACTTCCAGGTCTCCGGCGTCAAATCGGCATCCTGGCTGCTGCGCTATGCCCTCGACGGCAAGCGGGTCGAGATGGGCCTCGGACCCTACCCCTTGCTCGGCCTCGCCCAAGCCCGCGAGAAAGCGCGGACCGAACGCCGCGTCGCCCGCGTCGAGAAGATCGATCCGCTCTTAACCCGCCGCGCCGAGCAGTCGCGCAAGAGGGCCGAACTCGCCAAGCTCAAAACCGTGCGGCAGCTCGTCGAGGAATACGCCGAGGTTAAAAGCCACGGCTGGTCGGCCGGCACAACCAAACGGTTTCGCCTCGACTTCGCCAACCACGTCCTGCCGGTCATCGGCGACATGCTGGCCCGCGACGTTAATGTCGCCAACGTCAAAACCGTGCTCGACCCGATCTGGCTGGAAAAGCCGGCACTGTCCCGCGCCCTGCAGAACCACATCGCCGGGATCTGGGACTATGCCATGTTCTACGGCATCGCCCCCCTCAACCCCGCGCGCAATCTGCAGCGCTTCCTGGCCAAACAACCCAAGACAACGCACCGTCAAGCATTGCCGTTCGAACAGATGCCGGAATTTTTCAGGCAGCTGCACGAATACCAATTATCCCAAGCATTGACCGACCCCCGCTACGACAAGCCCAATAGAGAAGCTGCCGTCGCCATGTTCGAGTCCGGCAAAACCATTCGCGAAATCGCCGCCGAGTTCGGGGTCTCGCACCTCCAAACCATACGTATCTGGATCGGCGAGCTTAGACCCGGG
>Ga0318541_10000882_pt1 | contig 10660 bp, 8 predicted proteins | sample GRESIP166b4f26_FD_202503 | JGI IMG/M metagenome (GOLD analysis project Ga0318541, IMG submission 202503) | Tropical soil microbial communities from Luquillo Experimental Forest, Puerto Rico - GRE.SIPMG.166b4f26 | ecosystem: Environmental > Terrestrial > Soil > Tropical forest > Bulk soil...
TTTACGGCGTTGGTCAGATGTGTATCAAAAGCTCGATTCGGATCGTCGGGCTTCAACGCTGCTCGAAATTGAGCACACCGACAGTAATTCCAAACTGATGCTCTTACATCCTGCTTTACTATTCGGTCCGCTGACTGTAAACTGGCGTTGCTCCATGACCGTCACTTAAGAGAGAAAGAAAGGCAATGTCCGGGCGTTACCGCCATTGTCTGGGTTGCCGTTTAACCTGTGCCTCGATCATATTCTTAAGTGTTTGCGCTGCGGCACAGGCTGAGGACTCTACTGCGTCGATCAAAGATGCCGAACAATACCTCGCAACCGGAAACCTCAAGGCCGCCGAGGTCCAGTTCAAAAAAGCCGTTCGCCAGTCACCGCAGGACCCAGTAATTCGCGCGCGGCTCGCCGAGGTGTATCTTCGCCTCGACGACGCCGCTTCGGCGGAGCGCGAGGCCCGTGCCGCACGCGAGCGCGGCGGTGACGAAACAGATTATTTACCGATTCTCGCGGATGCCCTACTTCGCCAATATAAATTTGCCGACCTCCTCGATTTGATCCAACCCGGGGATCGAGATGCAGCTATGGAAAGCAAGGCGAGGGCTGCGCTCGGTATCGCGGCGGCTGGCCTACGCGACCAGGGCAGGGCCGAAGCGATGTTGCGCGATGCGATACGCTTGGATCCAAGTGCGGCACAGCCAAAGATCCGACTCGCCCAGCTCCTGAATGCGAAGAACCCCGCGGAGGCCGACAAGCTGATCGACGAGGCGGTAGCCGCCACCCCGCACTCGGCCGAGGCCTTGCAGGTGAAGGGGGAAATGCTGCGGAGCCGAGGTGATCTGGACGCGGCGACGCATCTGTTCGACCAAGCACTGCAAATCGATCCCACGGAGCTGCTCGCTCTTTTGGGGAGCGCCGACATTGCCATAACTCGCGGTGAGTTTAAGGCCGCGGACGAGATCCTTGACCCAATTCTGCGGGCCACCCCCGATAGTTTTATGGCCAATTACCTCCGTGGCTCGGAACTCATCAAGCAGCAGCAATATGCCTCGGCAGACGCCACTCTTGGCCGCGTCACCAACAAATTTCCGTTGTTTCCGGCTGGCTATTATCTCCAGGGAACGGCCAAGCTCGCGCTCGGTCAATTCGCGCAGGCCGAAGAAGCGCTGCACCGATATCTGAACAATGTTTCCGACGATCGGAACGCGGTCTGGCTTATTGCGATCGCTGCATTGAAGCAACATGCCGCGCCTCGGGCGATCGAATACCTCAAACTCCTACTCGATAAAGAGCCGGCCGATGCCGCCACACTGACCTTACTTGGCAATGCTTATATGGCTGATAGCAAACCAGAGCTCGCGCTGCAGCAGTTCCAACAAGCTGCAGCCCTCGATCCCGAAAACCCGAAAATCAAGACGAGCATCGCGATCTCGAAGATCGATGCGGGCCAAACCGAGCAGGGGCTCGCGCAGCTCGAGCAGCTGTTTGCCGGCGAGGACACTGCATCTGCCGCCGGACCCACTCTTGTCTTGAGCGAACTGCGCGCCGGACGGGTGGGTAAGGCAGCCGAAGTCGCCGCGTCCCTGGTGGGCCGGGACGCTGGCAACCCGCTGTATTTGACGTTGCTTGGCGAGGTTTGCGCTGCGCTGCAAGATTATGTCGGGGCGGAAGCGGCGTTTCACGCCGCGAAGGTGCAGGATCGGACCTTTACGCCGGCCACCCGCGACTTGGGTCAGCTGTATCTGGCAACCGGGCGCGCCGACGAAGCCAGGAAAGCCTACATCGGGCTTCTGTCGAAAACGCCGGATGATCCCTCGAACTCCCCCGCAAAAAAGGGGAATGACACCAGCGCTCTTCTCGGGCTCGCAGACATCGCGATCACGGAAAAGAAATGGACCGAAGCCATCAACCATCTCAACCGTGCGCGAACCATCGCCAGAAATGATCCGGCACCCGGGCTCAAGCTGGTCGAGCTTTATGAATTGCGTGCAGACTGGGATAGCGCCAAGGCGGTCACGGTCGAACTCGGCCAGCAATTCCCGCAAGATGCAAATGTCGCAGAGGCGCAAGGCCGGGCCTCCCTGGAGGCCGGCGACAGAAGCGGTGCGATAGCTAGCTACAAGCTTGCTCAGCAACTAGCGCCGGATTCGGTCCCGATCCTCTCTCGCTACGTCGGCTTGCTGCGCCAAGCGGGGTACTTTCGCGACGCGCGGGACGTGCTGCAAGACACTGTCGTGCGAAATCCGCGAAACGCATCCTTCAAGGCTGATCTGATCCGGGTCGAAGCCGAAGTCGATGGTTTGGACACGGCCCTTTACGAGGCTCGCGGTTTCGCGAAGGACGATCCGGACAACGACCTCTACGATCGCGTATCGGCCGAGCTTTACGAAAAGGTGGGCCGAGCCGGGGACGCGGCTGCCCTGTTGGAGAAGGCGGTCGCAGCGCGGCCTGCGGACGACGATCTCAGGGTCGGGCTTTCCCGGCTGTACACGCGAATGGGCAGTCTCGCCAAAGCCGAGTCCGTGCTGACCGCTCGGTTGCAGAGCGATCAGAAGAATACTGCCGCAGGCGCCGCGTTGGCAGCCCTATACTTGACAACGGGTCGGCCGGACGGCGCCAAGAAGCTCTATTTGGAGGTTCTCTCCCAGACCCCGAACGACGTCGTCGCCCTTCTCGGCCTCGCCGATCTCGCTGTCGTGGAGAAAAAGTGGCCGGAGGCGATGGATTACATCAAGCGGGCGAGCGCCGCCCGACCGAATGACCCTGCGCCCGGACTTCTGCTCGTCAACATGTACGGGCTGCAGCAAGATTGGCATAACGCAATCGGCACAGCGACCGAGCTGGTCAAGAAATTTCCGACAAATATAGATGTAATTGACAAGCTCGGCCGGGTGCAGATTGAAGCCGGAGACCCGAACGGCGCGCTTTCCACCTACGAGCGCGCCCACATGATAGCTCCAAACTCCCCGTCGATTTTATCCAGTTACGTCAGCTTGCTCAGATCTGCAAAGAAATTTCCCAAGGCACGGCTGGTGCTGCGAGCCGCTCTACGTCGCGATCCCCAAAACGCATCCCTCAAAGGCGAACTGGTCCGCGTTGAAGCCGAGATCGGTGGTTTGGAAGCAGGCCTCGCAGCGGCGCGCAATTTTGCCAAGAACGATCCCGACGACAGCCTCTATGACAGGGTGTCGGCCGAACTTTACGAGAAAGCCGGTCGCGGCAAGGAGGCGATCGGTCAGCTCGAAAAGGCGGTCGAGGCACGGCCTTCCGACACTGATCTGGCGGTTGCCCTTTCTCGTCTGTACAGGCGAACCGGTGTCCCCGATAAGGCAGAGGCAGTGTTGAAAGCCCGGCTAAAGGCCGCCCCTAAGGACTTCGCCGCCGGCGCGGCATTGGCGTTTTTCTATGTCGAGCAAAAACAGTACACCGCCGCTCTCGCCGAGTATTCGCGCCTCGTCGAAGAACAGCCGTCTGACCCGTCGGTGCTGAACAATCTTGCTTGGCTTTATCAGCGACAGGGCGAGATGGCGAAAGCTCGCGAACTGGCGGAGCGGGCATTTGCCATTTCGCCGCGTGACGCCAACGTAGATGATACCCTCGGGTGGATCTTGTTGGGCCAGGGCGAAGCCACCAACGCGTTAGAATATATCAGCGCCGCCAATCTTTCGACCCCTCGCGATCCCAACATCCAATACCACCTCGCGGTGGCGCTCCATCGCGTCGGCCGAGCCGCGGACGCTCAAACGATGCTCGAAACTCTGCTCGGCTCCAGCGTCTCATTTGCAGACAGAGCCGACGCGGAGAAGCTGCTGCACGAGTTGAAGGCAGGCTAAGCGCGGGGATCGGGCTGGGTTTGTGGAGCGGCTAGGATCACCTTGGTACGAACGTGATGCTGCCGACGCGTGTCGGAATTCTTCACAACTCCACGGTCGCTTGGCAGAGCGGAAAACCTATGATAGCGTTTCCATGCTCTGATCCCCTCGATGATCCGGTTTCCTCTTATTAACCGATGTGTTTTGGGTTGCTTAAACGCACACTAGCTTCGGTTTCATTTGCTGCGGCAGTGGTCGTCCTCATCATTGTTACGAGCTCAGACGCTCGGGCGACGATGACTGAACAGATCGATGCTCCCCGTGCAGCGCTGACCGGGTTCACCGGGTCATATGCCACTGTCTCCATTAGCCTGGTCGATAAAAATACCGCGGACGACATCGGGATTTTGACCGACGTCAACGGACAGACGTTCTTGAAGAGCCAAAGCGGCGTTAACTCCCTCGCGAATGTATCCGGATTTGGCGACGTCATCTTCAGTCTCGATAGCGGCAGCGGGTTTCCTGACGCCGCGAACTTTCCTAGCTTCCTGATCACCGGCACGACGGGGCTATGGACCTCCGACGCTGCTGTGCTCATCAATAATGCCGGTGGTTACAGCGCGGCGGTCCGTGCTTTTGCGTGCACGGCACCTTGCACACGCCCTCCGGGGGCTCTGGGCACCGGGTTGGTGGGGAGGTAAGGTCTCCGAAGGGCTAGCTTGGGTCCCGTTCACACAAGTTTGGCGCTTCGCGCTTCTTTCAGTATCGCTATGGCGGCGCTCGATTGCGAGTGCCGCCATATTAGAGCCGAAATCGAGGCGTATCAGTCGCCCGATTTGGCAGTGCGCCGACGCTTCGGCGGGGCGCACGGGTCCTTGCGTGCAACCCGCCCGCGGTTTCGAAAATGCCGTATTTGCCTCTTCCTGCTCCCTCCCTCAGAACCGATTTTTTCTCCCTGCTAAACACCCAAGTTCTACCCTCAGCTTTTTTCATGCTCGGATCGTAAGGTGTTAAAAAGGCTTCATTATTTGCGTTGAGGCAGATCGTGATGCGCTGCGGATGCTATTTTTCTCCCTGTTCTCAGGGAGAGGCGCGGTGCCGCACCATCCGAGTGGACTGATCCCCGACCCAGCCTTCAGCCGGCTCGTCGCCGAGGTTCGTGCCTGCAGGATCTGCGCGCCGCACTTGCCGCTCGGTCCGCGCCCGATTGTGCGCGGGCGGCCTTCTGCGCGGCTCTTGATCATCAGTCAAGCGCCGGGCAAGCGAGTGCACGAGACCGGGCTCCCGTTCAACGACCGAAGCGGTGACCGGCTGCGCGGTTGGCTCGCGCTCGATCGCGAAACCTTCTATGACGAGGCTCGGGTGGCGATCCTCGGGATGGCCTTCTGCTATCCCGGCAGCGACACCAAGGGCGGCGATCTGCCTCCCCGCCCCGAATGTGCACCGCGCTGGCACGACCGGTTGCGCACCTATTTCTCCGCTATCGAGTTGACCCTGCTCGTCGGCAGCTACGCGATCGACTATTACCTGTCGGGGCCCCGCGCACGCTCGATGACCGAGGTGATCGTACGCTGGCGCGATTTCCTCCCGCAGCTCTTCGTCCTGCCGCATCCAAGCTGGCGTACCACGCGCTGGTTGCGCGACAACCCATGGTTCGAAAACGAGGCTTTGCCGGAGCTGCGATCTCGGATAGCGCAAGTGCTTTCGGCGACGCCCCAGGCGGAACCCGTTCCGCCGCAAAACACACCTGCGGCGCTGGGATCCCGGATCGGGCTTTGAACCTCGCTTATGAGTTTGCGTCGACCAATGATCGTTGGCTATCGAAGCTTTCGACATCCCGATCTTCGCGGCGCCCTTGCGGAAGCCAGGCCGGCACTGGTTGTGGATTCTCGGGCTCATCCGATGCCGACCGCGTTTGACGCTGAATTAGCGCCGCTTTCAGGCTCGGCAAAGCCATCGGGGACGAGGGCAGTCGCGCATTGTCGTGGACGATACCCGCTTTGCTCCGGCGGCTCGCGGCCGGTCGCGGGGCTGCGTGCTGTGCAACCTGCAGCCTCGCCGCGAGTTCAGTCCTCCTCCTCGATACGTGCCATGTCCTCGTCGCTGAAGCCGAAATGGTGGCCGATCTCGTGGATCAGCACGTGGCGGACGACATGTCTGAGGTCCTCGCCGGTCTCGCACCAATAGTCGAGAATCGGCCGGCGATAGAGAAAGACCATATCGAGAGTGGGCCGGGGATCGCTGATGCTCTTGTGCGGGAGGGCAACCCCGCGGTAAAGGCCAAGGATATCGAACGGGCTGTCGAGGCCCATCGCTTCCTCGGTCTCTTCATCGGGAAAGTCTTCGACGCGGATCACGATGGGCCCGAGATGCTGCTTGAGGCGGCGCGGGATGGTCTCGAGGGCGCGTCGCGCCTGCTCCTCGAGATCGGCGAGCGATGGCGGCAGATGCTCCGTCATGGTATCAATCCCGGTAAATATGGAGGTTGCGATGGTCGAGAAACTGGTCGGGGCGGCGCGGCAAGCGGCATTACGCGAGATCCACGGCTGGGTCGAGGTCGAGGACCGCGACGCGATCCGCAAGAGCTATCATTTCGGCGACTTCTCGGAGGCGTGGGGCTTCATATCGCGAATGGCGCTGCTGGCCGAAAAAATGGACCATCATCCCGAGCTCTTCAACGTCTACAACCGGGTGGAGGTCATCCTCTCTACGCACGACGCCGGCGGCCTCAGCGACCGCGACATCCGCCTCGCGCACGCGATCGACGAAATCGCGCCCGAACGGGACCGGCGCCCGCCGCGACCCTGATCGCGAGCGCCTCGGCGAACCTCATCGCCGAGCCGTTCGTGTTTTGGTCAGCGAAAGGGCATCGTCAGAACGAGTGTCACCAATTCCACCCCCGGATCGTGCTTGCCGATGCCGGCATTCGACATGTGGTACATGCCGACCCCGAGGCGACTGAGGTTTTCGAAGCGATAGGCGAATTCCGCGCCCTCACGGAACTCGGTATGCGCTCCGAGATCGATGCCCGTGCCGTGTGTGAAATACCCGACCGCGGCAGTCGGCGTCGCCACGAACCTCTCAAAGAAATTGATGTCGAAGCCGAAGCCGCCATACCCGTAGAAGGCACCTTTTCCGGTACCAAAGGCGCCGACGAACGGCGCCAAGATCCACGCCACGTCGCCAAACCGGTACTCACCGAGCGCCAAGCCGGTCGCTCCGCTCCCCGGCCTCACGCTGTTCGGCAGCACGTCGAAAGCCCCGCCGCCGATTGCGATACGCGGCGGATCGGCTGGCGATCCGAAGGTGATTTGCGCGGTTGCGGGATGCGCTATCGCGACACCCAGCGCGATCAGGATGCTGGTGCCTGCCCGGCGCACGGATCGCCTTCGGCTCACGTTTGTCCCCCCGTTGAGCATCTATGGCCGCGGGGCATCCTAAAAGGCGAGCCGTCTCGCGCAACCAAAACCCTCCGGACGGGCCTCAAGCCTACTTCATGCGCTCCGTCGCCAGTACCAGCTGCTCGCGAATGCCGGGCTCCATCGCCGAGTGCCCGGCATTGGGCACGATTACGTATTCCGCTTCAGGCCACGCACATGCGAGTTCGTCGGCGCTGCGAATTGGGCAAACCATGTCGTAGCGTCCTTGCACGATGATGCCGGGAATGTGCCGGATTTGCCCGACGCGAGCTATCAGGTCACGGTCGCCGGTAAACAAATGATGGCTGAAGAAATGAGCTTCGATTCGCGCCAGACCCAGCGCAAGCCTGTCCTCACCAAAGGCCGCCGCGGTTTCCGGGTTCGGCAGCAATGTTGAGCAGGCCCCCTCATAGACACTCCAGGCGCGCGCGGCAGGCATGTGGGCGCGAGGGTCGGGGTCGAGCAAGCGGCGGCGGTAGGCGGCGAGTATGTCGCCTCGTTCGGCTTCCGGTAGGAACTCGGAGAAGGCGCGCCAAGCCTCGGGAAAAACTCTACCCATGCCATAGAGAAACCAATCGATTTCTCCTTCCCGGCAGAGAAAAATCCCGCGCAGGATCAGGCCGGCGCACCGCTGGGGGTAGGTTGCCGCATAAACAAGCGCCAATGTCGAGCCCCAGGAGCCGCCAAAGACGAGCCACCTCTCGATGCCGAGCAAGGAGCGCAGCCGCTCGATGTCCGCTACGAGATGCGCCGGGGTGTTATCCTTGACCTCGCCGAGCGGGGTAGACCGGCCGGCGCCGCGCTGATCGAAGATCACGATCCGCCAATAGTCGGGATCGAAAAACCGACGGTGAACCGCGGTGGCGCCAGCGCCGGGGCCGCCGTGCAGAAACAGCACCGGCGCGCCGCGCGGGTTTCCCGACTGTTCCCAATACATTGCGTGGCGGGCATCCAGCCGCAGGGTGCCCACCCGGTAAGGGTCGATTGGTGGATAGAGGTCGCGGCGGCTCGTCATCGTGCGGCAGTTCGCGGGATCCTTCATCGATTATGTCCCGCGGCCCGCTTCGGGTCGACCGTCGACGCGCCGCTATAGCGACCCACCGCTCGGGTCGAAGGACTTGCCGCGGCCAAAACTAGCACCCGTTTCCCTGGTGCACGGGAAAATACTGGCAAAAACCCGTTCTGGCACCCTCAGGGTGCCGGCTCGAGGCCGCCAAGTCTTTGGAATCGTGTGGATCGTCCAGCAAATTCCCTAAGCAACCGAACAGGGAATTAAATCGGCCGAACAGGGACGCGATGCCGGCCGAACAGGAAAGCAGCAGAGAACCGCCAGAGAACTCCGCCATCCTAGCATTTCAGCTCCCAGAGAGAGCGGCCCGCGAGTCGCAGGGTCACTCCTCGCCGCCGAAGCGTGCCGACCAGTCGGCGATTTCGATTTCGTCGACCCGGCGGAACAGCAGCGGCAGTGGTGCCACCTGTTGGCCTCGCGGCACTTCGTTGAGCAGCGCGGCCGCCGCCGTCGCCGGCCAGCGGAGCGGACGATCCGCCACTCCGAACGCGTCAAGGATCGTTTGCGCCGTGTGCGGCAGAAACGGCGAGGATATCCGGGCGGCGAGACAGGCGAGATTGAGCGCCGTGCGCAGGCTGCAGGCGGCGGCTGGCGGATCGGCACTAAACGCCGACCAGGGTGCGGCGCGCTGCAGGTACTGATTCCCGGCTGCCCAGATCGCCCGCGTTTCGGCCGCGGCTCGACGAAACTCCATGGCCTCGTGGTGCTCGGTTAGCTCCCTCAGCCGGATGTCGAGTTCTTCGAATAGGGCGTGTTCGAGCGGCCCTGGCGTCCCACCATCAGGCACGAGTGCGGCGAACCGCGCCTCCCCGAAGCGCACCACTCGGTTGACGAAATTGCCGAGCACATTGACCAGATCGGCGTTGACCCCGTTCTGGAAGTCGCTCCAGGTGAAGGCGCTATCCGCGTTCTCCGGCGCATTGGCCATCAATCGCCAGCGCCAGTAATCCGCTGGCAGAAGCTCGAGCGCCTGGTCCATAAAGACGCCGCGCCGCTCGGAGGTCGAAAACTTGCCGCCGTACCAAGTGACCCAATTCAGGGCCTTCAGACGGTCGACGAGCCTCCAGGGCTCGCCGCTGCCTAGCAAGGTCACCGGAAAGCTCACGGTGTGGAAGGCAACGTTGTCCTTGCCCATGAACTGCACATAGGTGACATCCTCGGCACCCTCGGGCAGCCGCCACCAGCGGCGCCATTCCCCGCCGGTAGCATCCGCCCACTCTGCGGTCGCCGCGATATACTCGATTGGCGCGTCGAACCAGACGTAGAACACTTTGTTGTCGAAGCCGGGACGCGGACGACCATTTTTCGTGACGGGCACGCCCCAGTCGAGGTCGCGCGTGATCGCCCTCGGCTGCAACCCTTCGTCGAGCCATTTATAGGCGATCGAGCGCGCCAGAGGCGGCCACTGGTGCGCTGCATCCACCCAGGCGCGGATGCGTTCGGCCATCCGGTCCTGCAGCAGGAACAGATGGGTCGTGTCGCGGACCTCAAGGCGTTCGGACCCGGAGACCTTCGACCGCGGATTGATCAATTCGACCGGGTCGAGCAACGAGCCGCAACTGTCGCACTGGTCGCCGCGCGCACTCTCGTACCCACAGATCGGACAGGTTCCTTCGACATAGCGATCGGGCAGAAAGCGCCGGTCGTCGATCGAATAGACCTGTGAAGTGGTCCGTTCCTCGATCAGACCGGCTTCCTCAAGGCGCTCGGCAAAATGCTGGGTCAGCTCCCGGTTCTGGAAGCTGGAGGAGCGGCCGAACCAGTCGAACGACAAACCGAAGCGGGCGCAGACATCGCGCTGCAGCGCGTGCTGCTGGTCGCAATAGCTGCGCACATCGAGCCCCGCCTCGAGCGCGCCGAGCTCGGCCGGGGTGCCGTGCTCGTCGGTGGCGCAGATGAACAGCACCTCGTGCCCCTGCATCCGGCGAAACCGGGCATGCACATCGGCCGGCAGCATCGAGCCAGCAAGGTTGCCGAGATGCTTGATGCCGTTGATGTAGGGCAGGGCGGAGGTGATCAGGTAACGGCCCATCTCTGTCTCTGTACAGTATGCGACGAGAGCGCGGGGACCACTCGTCCCCCGCGCCCGCGGCGAGAAAAGTCATATAGGCCCGGAGTTATCGCACGCCAGCCGGTCCTGGCTGCATGACGGGCGAGAACTAGCGCGGCGGTCACTGCGATCGTCGTCTGACGTCGGGATTGTTGCCGTAATGCTTAGGTTTCGAACTTCGGCTTCCGATATTTTACCCGAGCATAAGCCTATGGCCATTCGATCTCTGTTCCATGCCAGCTAGTTAACCTGACGCCGCCCTGCCGTGCCTTTCGCTTGGCGGCAGAAGGTCGACAAGGCGGCACCGAATGCCGCT
>Ga0318541_10000883_pt1 | contig 10658 bp, 10 predicted proteins | sample GRESIP166b4f26_FD_202503 | JGI IMG/M metagenome (GOLD analysis project Ga0318541, IMG submission 202503) | Tropical soil microbial communities from Luquillo Experimental Forest, Puerto Rico - GRE.SIPMG.166b4f26 | ecosystem: Environmental > Terrestrial > Soil > Tropical forest > Bulk soil...
CATATCGGGCAGACGGCGCCGGAGGTGGGCTCCGGTGGTGTGGGGGGCGGCGTGGGTGACGGGTCCTCCGGGATGCCTTGTGCGGCAGCGTCAATACGGGAAGGGTGATGCCCCTTCAGTGCCCGTCGGGTGGCCGAGTTGTAGCAGCGGTGCCCAGCTGGGGAACGGCAAGGCGGATACGGGCACGGCACGGACAACGGTGTGAGTTCTGGCGGTGGGTTGCGGTGCGGCCAGCTTGTGTCGCCGCCGATGCGGCGGCCGATCTTGGCGACGGCCAGGAGCGCGGCCAGGTATCCCTCCCCGGGCTCGTCGGGGGCTGGGTCGAGTTCCAGCGGGCCGTGCTCGAGGGGTTGGCGCATGGCGCGGTCCTGGCGCAGGGCGCGCGCGGCGGTGATGATGTCGGCCGGCAGTGGCCGATACCCGGCGCCGTGGTGGTCATAGACCGCATCGACGGCGGCGAGCAGGTCGTCCTGGCTGAGTCGGTGCTTTTCGAACAGCGCACCCCAGGCGCGGGCCAGGGCGGCGTCCAGCTTGGGCAGGTACGGGTCGAAGTGGTTGCAGCGTTGGTAAACGGCGGCGGCGATCTGTGCGTAGTTCATGGTTCGAGCTCCGGTGTGGGCGGGTCGTCGGCGAGGGATTCGAAGACGGCGCGGTTGTGCGCGGTCTTGCGTTCGTAAGCCGTCTGGCCATCGAGTGCCTGACCGTTGCGGGACGCCCATTTGGCGGTGTTGCGGATCCAGTTGCGGTAGGCGGCGTTCCAGTCGCGTTTCTGGGCGTTGCGGGTGGTGCTGTGCCAGTGGTCGCGGAAGCGTTTGAGTTCGAGTTCTTGTTCGATGTGGGTTTGCTCGGCGCGCATTTGCGCGACGACTTCGGCGGCCGGGGACCAGTCGGCGGGGAGGTAGGTGGCTTTGGTGCACGCCCCTAAACCCTTTGGTGTCTTTGGGTTGGTGTTTATTGGATTGGTGTCTGTGCGCGCTCGTGCACCTTGAATCGCGTTTCGTGCACCTTGAATCGCCGGTTCGTGCACCTTGAATCCCGCTTCAATGTGCACGCTCGTGCACCTTGAAATGGGTACGGGGAGTAGCCGATAGACCGCGACCCACCCGCGCACCGGGTTTGCTCGCGCGGTCGGCTCAATGAGTTTCAGTCGCCGTCCAGCATCGAGCGCGGACAGCACGACACGTCTCCCGAATCCGCACATTTGGGCCAAGGCATCGACGCCGGGACGGGCGTTGGTGCCAGCCGGATAGTCGGCGAAGGTCTCCAACGCCAGCAGCACTACCCGCTGCGCGGGTGTCAGGTCGGGGCAGCCGAGCACGTATTGGCGCCATTGGCGGCGCTGCTCGCGGTTCACGGCGGCCTGCCGTGTTGGTCGATGCGGTGTCGCCGTGAGCGACTAATATCAGCCACTGTCACAAGTTCCCTTGTGGGGCGGGTGATATCGGCTTCTGCTTCTGCGGTGGGGGCGGGTTGGTGGTGTTGGCGGTAGGCCCCGAGGTGGCGCCCGGGGCTTCCGCGTCAGGAGGCCCCAACATCGTCGAGTTCGTCCGCTTGGTCGTCGAATTGCTGGTTTTCCCAAGCGATTAGGTCACTGAGCCGGTAACGGGCATGGCGGCCGAACTTCGCATATTTCGGTCCTTTGCCTAGGTGCCCCCATTGGGCGAGGGTGGCTTCGGGAATCTTCTCGCGCTGGGACACCTCTTTGCGCGTCAACCATTCGTCGGTTGCCATCAGTCCTCCGTGTGGGTTTCTACGCGATACACCGCGTTTTTGTGTGCCATACCATTCCAACACTGTCCCGTAGGTTTCTGCAAGATGTGGTACCTTTTGCGTATGACTCCACAGACCTCCGAGCCGAAAGACTGGTGGGCACCCCGCGGATGGGCGGAGGAACAGGCGCTACGGGTCGCGCAAGAAGTGCGTCGGCTGCGCGGCTCGCGGTCAGCTCAATGGCTCGCGGGCGAGACCAAACAGTGCGGCCATGAGGTCACCCGGTCGGTGATCGCGGATCTGGAGAACGGGCGCCGCCGATATGTCACCACGGCGGAGCTGACCGTGTTGGCCGCCGCATTACAGACCGCCCCGATTGCGCTGCTGTTCCCGGCGCCACTTGACGAACAGGTTTGGGCGCTACCCCGGCTCAAGATGACGAGATTTATGGCCGCCGAGGAATTCTGCGGCAACGCATCGGGTTTGGCGTCGGCCGACAACATGGCCGCGCTGCAGCTGGCCCGCGACATCGCCGCCGCGAAGGGCACCCAACGGGCGCTGCTGATGGCGCTCGACGAACTGGGCGGCCATCCAGCGAACGTTGTCAAGACCATCCGCGCCGAACTGGAGCAGACGGCTCGGCGGATCGAAAAGCTGGAGGCTGAACGCGATGGCGGGTAGGCCACCGCTGCGCATCGGTGCGCACGGCAAGATCACCCGCACCTATCTCGGCGGCGGGGTGTGGATGGCCCAGTGCCGCTACCGCGATACCGATGGCATCGTCCGCAAGGTGCAGCGCCTCGGCCCTGCCGATGAATTCGACAAACACGGCAAGCTGGCCACCGACGCGCTCATCGAAGCGCTAACCGAACGTCGCGCACCCTCGGCCGATCAGATCGGTCTTGATACCTTGCTCGTGCATCTTGTCGATCAACACCTGATTCGGCTAGCCGAAGACGGTCGCTCCCCTGTCACCTTGTCCTACCGATTCGCCGCACGCAAGCTGACCAAGTTCATTGGCGGCCTACGAGTCGGCGAAGCGTCCACGGCAAGACTCGATGCGGCGCTGCGGTCCATGCGTGCCGCCCACGGGTCCACGATGGCCAAGCAATCCAAGACGATCCTGCGCGGAGGGCTACAGCTCGCCGTCATGGCTAACGTGCTCGGGGCCAACCCGGTACGTGACGTTCAGCCATTGCAGTCGAAGGCCAAGCCTCGCGGCGCCGTGGCGCTGCAGGCCGACCAGTTACCCGCCCTGCTGGCCCAGCTGTCGGCGTCGGCGTACTGCCGTGAGCATGACTTAGCCGATGCGATCACCATGTTGATCGCGACCGGCATACGGCGTTCGGAATTGCTCGGGCTCCGTTGGGCCGACATCGACACGAAGGTAGCCACCGTCACCGTCAGCGGCAAGCTGGTCCGGGTGGCCGGCGAAGGGCTTAAATGGATTCCGGCCGCCAAGTCGGACGCCGGGCTGCGCACCATGGCGCTTCCCCGCTTCGCCGTGGACATGCTGGAGAAGCGGCGCAATCTGCCGTACTTCGGCGAACAGGCGATGATCTTCCCATCCACGGCGGGCACCTGGCGCGACCCCAACAACTTCGCCAAGCAATGGCGCACGGCCCGCGAAGACCTCGGCGTGCCCGAGGTGACCACCCACAGTTTCCGCAAGACGGTGGCCGACCTGATCGACGCCGAGGGGCTATCGGCCCGCGTCGGTGCCGACCAGCTTGGGCACTCCCATGTGTCGATGACCCAGGACAAATACCTGACCAGGGGCCGGATCCACGCCGAGGTTGCTACCCTGCTGGACCGGGCGGTAATAAACGCCGAATAAACGCCGACTTGGCTGTCCGCTGGTGGGAAAAATGGCCTTTTACGTGGGGCGGGCGGGACTCGAACCCGCGACCAACGGATTATGAGTCCACGTCCGTCGTTTGCCCCCAATTTCGGCAAACGTCACAAACATGCTGGTAGCGACGCCATCGAACGATGTCGTACCCGGTTGTCGCACCGGTCGACCCCGGTCGATGGTGGCAAATTCGTCGACGGCACCCGAACAAGCGGAGCTAACAATATGGACGATCGTTCATCCAATATGTAGAGTGGGCGCTGTGCTACCCGCATCGCCTGATACCACAGCCGCACGGGCAGCGGTAGATCTGATGAATGCAGTGTCCGCCGCCGATGTCATCGGCCTTCGCGTCGACCAGCTTCCGGGGGAACTTATCGCAGAGGTCTTAAACGTGCACCCGCGCAACGGATTCGTCGACGCGGTACTTCGCGCTCTGCAACACCAGGCGGTGCGAAAGCCGCAGTCCACCATCGCTGGACTGTTCCGCACCGTCAGCTTCGAGAAGCTGATGCGCGGCTGCCCGTTGGACAGCCGATGAGCAACTCCACGCCGCTGCATGCGGCCACACTCCAGGATCGGCCGTCGGACGGACGCCGCGCGAAGGGGCTCCGCTCGCGAAATGCCCTCCTGACTGAGGCGGTCCAGCTGGCGTCGGTCGACGGTCTCGAAGGCCTGACAATCTCTAGTCTTGCCGAGCGGCTGGGTACCGCCAAAAGCAGCGTGCACGCCGCCTTCGGGTCCAAGGAAGCCTTACAGATCGCCGCGATACGACGCGCCCGAGAGATGCTCATCGAACTTGTGGTCGCTCCTGCACTCACAGTCCCGGCGGGTCTTGCTCGACTCGAAGCGCTGGGCGAGTCCTGGTTCTCCTACCTGCAAAGCGACGTCTTTGAGGGTGGCTGCCTGCTCTGCTCGGCATCGGCGGAGATGGATGGACGGCCCGGACCCACCCGCGATGCCGTTGCCGCTGTGATGGCCGAGTGGCTGCAGCTCCTCGCGGAGAGCATCGCCGCCGGCGTCGACCAAGGCGACTTTGCATCTAGCACCATGCCTGATCAGATCGCCTTCGAACTCAACGCGATTGGTATGGCAGCGAATTGGCATCACCAGCTGTTTGGTGGCCAGACTGCCTTCACCCTAGCCCGCCGCGCCTGGGCCGACGCGCTGGCGCAACTTCATCCTCAACCCTCGCCCCGCAGAAGGAGATCCAAGCCGTGACTGTCCTCGCCACCTTGACGCAGCGCAACCGAGCCTTCGCCGCCACCCACCCAGGAGAACGGCCCGCCGTGGAGCCGAACCTCAAGGCGTTGATCTTATGCTGCGCCGATCATCGAGCCGATCCCGCCCACGTGTTCGGCCTTAAGCCCAACGAAGCCGTCGTCATCCGAAACCCCGGCGGCAGAGTCACTCCCGACTTCCTTCGCACCCTCGGCGTTCTCGCAACCATCGCGCAGGTGGACCGCTTATCCAGCGGATTTGAGCTGATCCTCATGCAGCACACCGATTGCGGACTCTCCCATCTCTCACCAGAGACACACGCCGAGGTCCTTGCACCATTCCTTGGCGTTAGACCGGCCGAACTTGGCGCCAAAAACCTCAGCGACCCACGCGAAGCGGTACGCAGCGACATCGCACTCCTACGCCAAAACCCATTCGTACCCCCCACGCTGATCGTCAGCGGGCTGGTCTATGACGTGGACACAGGATGCGTCGAGACAATCGTGCCCCCCACCGCGCTGCGTGACTAGGAGACTGCTGAATTAATCCCGCGTGGCGGGGCGGGTTCGTCCTGCTGCTTTGGGGATGATTGGTGGGTGCAGGGTCGAGCGGATGATCAGCGTGAATTGTTGGATGCGGAGTCGGTGGCCGGGCATCTTTTGAAGTCCGACAGCATGTTTGCGTTCCTGGCGGCCCATCGCAGCGAGTTGTTTCCTGAGGAGATGTTCGCCGATCTGTTCCCTTCCCGGCGGGGTCGGCCCAGTGTGCCTGCCGAGGTGATGGCGAGCGTGATCACCTTGCAGGCCCTGCATGGGTTGTCGGATAACGAGACTGTCGATGCGGTGACGTTTGATCTGCGTTGGAAAGCTGCGTGTGGATTGCCGATTACCGCTGCGGCGTTTCATTCGACGACGTTGACGTATTGGCGACGCCGGCTGGCGGCCTCGGATCACCCGGACCGGATTTTTGAGGCGGTCAAGGCCGTCGTCGCGGCGACCGGCGCGCTGGCGGGCAAGACTCGGCGGGCGTTGGATTCCACCGTTCTCGACGATGCGGTGGCCACCCAGGACACCGTGACCCAGCTCATCGCGGCGATCCGGCGGGTCCGCCGGGAGGTCCCCGCCGCCGCTGAGGTGATCAAGACGCATTGCACCGCCCACGACTATGACGATCCCGGCAAACCAGCGATCGCTTGGAACGATAAGGCGGCCCGCGATGCGCTGGTGGACGAGCTGGTCGGCGACGCGCACCGGGTGCTGGGGTATCTGCCCGAGCAGGAGCTGGGCCCGCGCGCGGCCGAGGCGGTGGCGTTATTGGCGTTGGTCGCCGGCCAGGATGTCGAGCCCGTGGAGGGTTCGGATGGCACCGACGGGCACTGGCAGATCGCCCAGAACGTGGCCGCCGACCGGGTGATCTCCACGGTGGATCCCGAGGCCCGCCACGCCCATAAAACGGTGCACCGCCGCCAGGACGGCTTCAAAGCTCACATCGCTATCGAGCCCGATACCGGGATCATCACCGACTGCGCGTTGACCAAGGCCAGCGGTGCCGACAATCACGACGCCGTCGTTGGGCTGGCCCTGCTCGACGACGAGAGCACCGCGGTGCGGGTGCTGGGCGATTCGGCCTACGGCACCGGCGCGACGCGGGCCGCACTCGCTGCTGGCGGGCATACCGCGGTCATAAAACCGATCCCTCTACGCGTCCCGGTGCCCGGCGGTTTCACCAGCGATGACTTCATCATCAACTTCGATGCCCGCACCGTGACATGCCCGGCAGACCACACCGTAGGGATCGCACCCAGTGGGGGTGTGAAGTTCGAAAAGTACTGTTGTAGTTGTCCTTTGACTGCGCAGTGCACGACCGCCAAACGGGGACGTTGCCTCACTCTGACCGAACATGAACCGCTGCTACGTGCCGCTCGCAGCACCGCCCGCGATCCCGATTGGCAAGCCGAATACCGCCAGCACCGGCCTATGGTGGAACGCTCGATCGCCTGGTTGACCCGAGGCAACCGCAAGGTCCGCTACCGCGGCATCATCAAAAATGATCACTGGCTGCACCACCGCGCTGCTGCACTCAACCTGCGCCGCCTGATCACCCTGGGCCTCAACCACACCGGCACCACCTGGGCCTTGGCGTAGCAGCCGTCCGCGGTCATTGCCAAGGCGCCACCGCGATGCCACGCTGAACACCGGCGGGGTGACCTCTTCTGTCGACCTCAGGGTCTGACTTCAAATCAGCGCCAACGAGCGCCACGAGGCACCCCGCCCCCAACACCCGTAATTCAGCAGCCTCCTAGCCGCGACACGCCGCGCGGCTTCGGCGGCCCAAGGTGAGACAAAGCCTCCGCCCACACGAATGAAGACAATCGAAAAACCCGAATATTTTAGTTAGCACGTCGCTTTAAGAACCCGGATCTGATGCGCCGCGGTCGCGGTAGACAGCCGCGTCCTCGATATCCGCACGGGAACGGTCCGGCAGGGCCACGACGCAGCCAATCGTGATGACCGCGGCGAGCACGATGTAGATCGAGATCGAGTAGGGCGTGCCGGTTTCGTGCAGCAGCCACGTCGCGATCAAGGGCGCCGGGCCGCCAGCGAACACCGACGCCAATTGGTAGCCGAGCCCGGCGCCACCGTACCGCAGATGCGTCGGGAAGCTTTCGCCGATCAACGCGGCCTGCGGACCGTATTGCATCGCGTGCACCTGCAGCGACACCACGACCGCGACGAAGATCAGCACGGCGCCACTGTGGGTCAACACCGCGAAGTACGGGAAAGCGATCAGCGCGGTCAGCACGGCTCCGGTCAGGTAAACGCGTTTGCGGCCGAGCCGGTCGGACAGGTGCGAGAAGAGCGGAATGGCGACGAGTTCGCACAGCGCGCCGGCCAGGACCGCATTGAGTACGAACGTCCTGGAAAAGCCGTGCCGCGACACGACGTAGATCAGGACAAAAGTGGTGAACAGGTAAAACGGCATCTGTTCGCTGAACCGCAGGCCCGCTGACAGCAGGATCTCCCGCCAGTGGTGCCGGATCACCTCGATGACGGGTACGCGGGCGGTCTTCCGCTCCTGCTGCACCTTGGCAAACATCGGCGTCTCGAGGATTTTTAGCCGGATCACCAGGCCCACCGCGACGAGCACCAGGCTGAATAGGAACGGCACCCGCCAACCCCACGAGGTGAAGGCCTCGGGTGAGAGCGTGGCCGAAAGCAGTGTCATGCCGCCGGTGCCGAGCACCAGGCCGAATGGCACGCCGAGCTGGGCGAAACTAGCGAGCAGGCCGCGTTTGCGCTGGTCGCCCCACTCCATAGCGATCAGCACGGAGCCGCTCCACTCCCCGCCGATCGCGAGTCCCTGGATCAGTCGCAGCGCGACCAGCAACAGCGGCGCGGCCAAGCCGATCGTGGCCGTCTTGGGCAAAATGCCGACCAGCGCCGACGAGATGCCCATGACCAGCAGCGTGATGATCAGCGTGGCCTTGCGGCCGATCCGGTCGCCCCAATGCCCGAAGATCGCGGCGCCCACCGGGCGGGCGGCAAACCCGACAGCGTAGGTCGCGAACGACTGCATCGCGCCGGCGTACGCGCTGGACGCGGGGAAGAACAGGTGCGGGAAAACCAACGCCGCGGCCGTGTTGTAGAGGAAGAAGTCGTACCACTCGATCGTCGTGCCGATCGCGCTGGCCATCGCCGCGCGTCGCACCTGTACCTGTTGACCCGCCCGGTCCGCGATTACCACAACTCATAGTGTGAGGCTCGGCGGCGAATTATGCGTCCTCACACGCGAAGTAGCCCCGAGCGAATTGTTGGCAGGTGAACTTGGCCAGCCCGTGAGGAGTAGAGATGCCCTATCGCGCCGTGGGACGCTACCGTCAGCCGCCGGTCCTGCATCGGCTGCTCAGCACCGTTGTCGCCGCCCTGGCCGCTCACGGCTTCAGCCCTGCGAACACTGTGGCGTTAGAGGTACTCGGACGACGATCGGGCCGGTTGCGCCGCACCGCCGTGGTGGTGGTGGAGCACCAAGGCCAACGGTTCATAGTCTCGCTAGGCGGCGAATCCGAGTGGGTCCGAAACGTGCGTGCCGCGGCGGGCAAGGCAATCTTGCGCCGAGGCAGACGAACACCGGTTCATCTGGTCGAATTGCCGCCCGCTAAGCGGCCACCTGTGCTTCAGGCCTACGCCAGCCATCGCGCATTTTCCAGGTCTCCGGCCTACATCGCCCGCAACTACTTCGGAGTCAAGCCTCATCCGGGCCCGAGCGACTTCACCAACATTGCTGAACGCTACCCAGTGTTCGTCGTCGCGCCGAAGAAGGAGTCCGAGACTTGAACCCGGCGGCGGCTTTAACCCGAGATGTCATGAATGAGCCGGCCGTTTGGGCTGCCGCCCGGGCGAGGCCTTGTTCATCAGGGCGCTCGACCGGGTGACAGAAGCGCCGTCGACCAGGCAAAACCCGTTAGCCGAGACGGCTCAAATCGCATGTAACACAGTCAAATTGACCATTGCAGGTGCGTATTCGGTATGCGCTCGGTACGGCTCAGATTCGCCCCTGGACGCCGCATTGGAGCCGGGACGGGACGAGCTGACGGGTGTTTGCTAGTTACTAGGACCTGAAAAACGGTTTGCTGAGCTGATGGTCGTCGGTGCGGCTGGTGGTTGAGGGTGCGGGCTTGGGTGTTTTTTCGGTTTCATGCGGCCAGGGTGCTGATCTTGACGAGGTTGTGGGCGAAGACGCCGTGTCCGCACCATGTTCGGGCGCCATCGATACCGGTGAGGTGGGTACGGTTCCAGCCGTAGCTTCGCTTGAGGTGATTGATGCGTCCCTCGGATCCGGTTCGCCATTTGATTTTGTCACGGAAGGCGCGCCGGTGCTCAAATGCGCGACGAGCTGCGCCGGGTTTGGCCGCACGTGGGATCGCCACGCTGCGCACGCCAAGCTGCTGCAGATCTGCTTCAACTGAGGCCAGGCCATAGCCGCGGTCTGCGGTCACCGCCCGTGGTGGACGCCCAGTTCGATGGGTGATCCGTTCGATCGCCGGTGTCAATTGTGCTGCGTCGTGCGGATTTCCGATCTCGATGTTGTGGTCGAGGATGACTCCATCGGCGTTGTCGACGACCTGGGCCTTGTAGCCGAACTCCACCGGCTTGCCCAGCCGTCCCTTGCGGATCGGGCGGGCATCGACATCGTGGAGGCTGACCACCCGATGCGCCGATTCGGGCATCACCCCAGCCAGTCGGCGTCGGGTCTGCGCCACCACGCGCTCGGTGCGGTGGACCACCGTGTCGAGGTGGTTGATGGCCTGCAGTAGCCGACCTTTGCGCGGACCGCTGACACTGCGCAGCGCGCGCCGGGCGTTGCGGATTACCGCAGTCACCTCGCGCATCGTCTGCTCGGCGATATCGGCCAGCTCACCAGTGATCCGCTGTACGACGGCCTGGGCTTGATCGCGCTGCTGGGCACCACGGAGCCGCAGCTTAGAGGCGATCGCACGGGCGCGCCGCCCCGCCGATCGACGTCGGTCACGGGCCTTGGTACGGCTCGCGGCGCCGACGGCTTTGATCCGCGCCACAGTGCGACACATCGTGCCCACCGCCTGGGCCAGCAGGCCCGAATCGGTCGGATACCCCACATCGCCCTCGACCACGGTCGTGTCAGCGCGGAGCTTGTCGGTGCGCAGCAGTTTGGCGTCGGCGGCCTTCACCAACAGCGCCTCATTCAACCCAGCGACCGCGTCGTCTCCACACCGGGTGGTCAGCTTCATCAGCGTGGTCGGGTGCGGCACTCGCGTGCCGAACGGGATACGGCAAAACCGTTGCCAGGAAATCGAATCAGCCACCTCCCGGCACAACGCCTCAAAGCCCAGCCGGTA
>Ga0318541_10000886_pt1 | contig 10650 bp, 16 predicted proteins | sample GRESIP166b4f26_FD_202503 | JGI IMG/M metagenome (GOLD analysis project Ga0318541, IMG submission 202503) | Tropical soil microbial communities from Luquillo Experimental Forest, Puerto Rico - GRE.SIPMG.166b4f26 | ecosystem: Environmental > Terrestrial > Soil > Tropical forest > Bulk soil...
CTTCGCTCTCAATCGCGGAGACCGGGAAGCTGTGGGGCCGAGTCCTCATCAATCATGCCGGATTTGTAATCTGGCTAGTGGATAAAATCTGACGCTTGATGCCCGCGCTGGGCGTCCACAGATGGTAAGCAGACAATGCTTATTGTTTTCTCGTCGTCGCGGAGGCAATGCACCCCGCCCAAGAACAGGAAATCCGACTTGAAGGCCTAAACATTTCCTCGCCGGTGTTCGAGAAAATCATCGTCTATAACCCCCTGTTCGGGCATGTCGTCGAAGTAGACGCCCGCCTATGAATGGGCGTCAGGCGGCCCCCTGCGGTGATCGCCTGATGCGTTGACCGTCTCACGGTTCCTGATGCTCAGAGTCGCCGACGTATATGCCATGTGGGGCGGGGGCGGCTTGGCGTAGTAGCTCCGGATGGTCGGTCAAATATTTTTCGACGACGTGCCGGATTTCGTCGTCGGTTACGCCGGCGCCATGTGTGGTACCGGCGCTCGCGGTCAGCGGTGTCATGGCTAGAGCGGTGAGCGCAACCAGGCCCGCCAGCAGGGCGACAACCGATTTCGAGCGGATCTTCCCTGGCAACGTAATAGCAGTTTTGTACATTGTATCCTCTTTGCGAAAATTGCAGTGGTTGCTGCGACGAACCAAAAATTGGAGTGGGAAACATTTCTTTCAAATCGAATGATTCTCATGGAACATCGGAACAGCCTCGATATTACTTATGGAACAAGTTCCCGTAGTGTTCGCGAACAGATGACTAGGCGGCAGTTGCATTAGACAAGCAGACCGTGTCGAAACGCTGTTTCCGACGGTGCTGGCAATAGCAATCGGTAACGAGTTGCTGAGGGAGGTTGAGGCGGCAATTCGGTTTGTGAAGACCTGTTCAATGCGGTGTGTTGGACTGGACGAGTTGAGGCGCGCAGGCGGCGGCTTTTCAGGCCTTAAGCGCGGCAATCAAGTCTGGGAACTCCACGATGTTGAGGACGCGCCGCAGATTGTAGGCGAGCGCGGTCAAGCTGAACTCGGCGCGCACCTTCTCCAACCCTCGCATCAGAAACGCACCCTGGTTCATCCATTGCTTGATCGAGCCAAACGGGTGTTCGACCGTCTCGCGGCGTTGGTCGAGGATGTCGGGGCGCTGCGCTATGCGGGCCTGCATTCGGTCCAACACGGCCTCGTTCTCGAGACGAGAAACGGAGCGGAATTGATTGCCCGTGCATTGCGAACGGATTGCGCAGTCGCGGCAGGCTTGACTGTTGCGGTAATTGATCTTCTTCAAGCCACGCAGAAGAGAAGACGAATAGGGATGAAGATGCTGACCTGCTGGACAGAGAAAGCTGTCACTGGTTGGATCGTAGCGGAACTCATCTTTGCGGTATAGGCCCGCTCTAACCGCGGGACCACGCTGTGGACGCGGCACGTAAGGGTCGATGCCGGCCTTCTCGCAGGCCTCGATGTCCTCGATCTTGAAATAGCCTCGGTCGGCCACGACCGCGATCTGCTCCACGCCGAGAAGCTCTTTTGCCGGTTCGGCGGTCTGGGCCAGCAGACCCATATCGACAACTTGGTTGGTGACCTGCTGCTCGACGATCAGTTTGTGCTTGCCATCGACAGCGATCTGCACGTTGTAGCCCACCGCGACATGCGTATGGGCCGCCATCGCTCGGCTGTCGGGGTCGGTGAGCGAGATCTGACTCTCCCCAGTCTGATCGAGTTCCGCCAGCATTTCTTTGTACCGCTCACGCCGTTCGCGAATCGCCGTGATCTTCTCGGCCAGATTCTTGACCCGCGAGCCGCCCGTTGCGCTCTCGGTGGCATCGCTCTTGTCGAGGCGCTGAAGATAGTCATCGAGCTTGGCGTCAGCGGCTTTGATGAACCGGGTCAGAGACGCCCGCGTGAAATTGCGATCCTTGTTGTTGACCGCCTTGATCCGCGTCCCGTCCACCGCCAGCAACTCGCGGCCGAACAGGTCCAGTTGGCGACAGAGCAGCACAAACTGACGGAACACGTGGCGGAAGGCGTTGCGGTTGTCGCGCCGAAAGTCGGCAATGGTCTTGAAGTCCGGCTTCAGGTGTCGCAGCAGCCAGATCACCTCGATGTTGCGGTGGGTTTCGGCCTCCAGCCGGCGGCTCGATCGCACTCGGTTCAGGTAGCCGTAGATGTAAAGCTTCAGCAGATCCCCAGGCGCATATGCCGGGCGGCCGGTCACCTTCGGCGCAACTCGGCCGAACCCCGCTGCCGCGAGATCCAGCCCGTCAACAAAGGCGTCAATGAACCGTACCGGGTTGTCCGAACCGACATAGTCATCCACTGCCTCCGGCAAAAGCAGCTGCTGCGAGCGGTCGTGACCAGTGATGTACGTCATGCCGAATTCTACCGTGTCCGACACCACGCGGGAATCCGCTCAGTCCCACTTCTCACACAGTCTGCTAGTTTTTGGGTATTGTTTGCCACTACACCATGTTTGTCCGCTTTGAGGTTGGCGCGGCGCTTCATGGCCGGTTGATCTCGCCCCGAAGCCGCGCCAGGAAATCGGTCGCGTAGGCAACTGCCTCAGCTTTTGTTAGGAAACGCCGCCAGCCTTTGTAGTCCGCGCTGCCGTCGGTGAAAGCCACGCGCCAATTCCGCTCGGGGAATACATGCGACACTCTCACCTTGACAGCGCTGCCCTTTGGAAGCCGTTCGAGCGCGGCGAGATAGTGTGGCCGGTTCTTCTCGCTGATGGGCGCAGGGAAGCGATAATCCAGCGCGATGACCAGTATTGTCGCCGCGAGGATCGCATCTTCGCCGTTGCCGAAGATCGGTAGGAAATCGCGCGCGAGATTACAACGCCTTACCTCTCTCCGCTTGGCCATCTCATTCATATAGCGTAGCGCCCCTGATTGGAGTGCAGGCCTCGTGCCAGGTCTCTCAGATTAACCGTTGATCTAGTTCGTCGGGACTAACGATGTCCTGGGAGGCTCAGTGCGGCTGTAAGGGCCGTGGCGTCGGCGATCCCGACTGTAAGTCCGAGGCGATCCGTGGTATAGGCAGCGATCGTGCTGGCGAGCGAGGCAACGTGCGCCTGATTGCCAGTCGCGCGACCGCCGGCTGCAGCGGCGGCGCCGACGCTATCGGCACTCGATTGGCTGAAAATATTGGTCGCTGCAGTTTGACCGGAGGCTACCAGGGCCGTGCTGTTCTGCGCAAAGCCCTTGCCGGGAGTGGCGGCAGTGACGTTGTAGACCGAGGCTTGCAGTCGCGCATTGGCTCCGGTTGCCGAACTCGCGAGTGACGAGCTAGCGTTGGCGCCGCCGGCGGTCACGCTATCCATTTGCGTGTCGGTCAGTTTTACCGCCTCGCCAGCACGGGCCGCGCATGACAAGATGACCAATGCAAGATACAGCGGTTTCTTCATCCTGCCTTCCCGAAGAAAGCGACACCCCGCCCCGCGGGGTGTCAGTTTTCCCAACGCTTATTATTTATTTCAGTGGGCGCATTGCCCCATTGGCGGCCGAGATGAACAAGCCGCTCTGGGAGGAACCGACGCCGGCCACGGTCTCCTGGCTGAACGTGCCTTGTACGGCAGAATTCTTGCCGATCGCTTGGTTATCGAAACCTAAGCTGCCGGAATTGCCCCGAACCTGCGAGTCCACCTGGATCAGTGCTTGCTTGAGCAGCTGATCCTGGACCTGGGATTGCGCTTGGAAATTGACGTTGTTAATCGATGTCGACGCGAAAACCGGACCTACGCCACCGGCAGTGACCCGATCGAGTTGACCGTCAGTCAGGCTCTTCGGCTGGGCTTGAGCAGCACCAACCATAGCCAGCAGGGAAGCGCCGGCAAGGACGGGTAGCAATCTACTCATTGGGGAACTCCTTGCTGTTAACCTTCGCTGTTAACAGAATTATGCTTAGCTGCAATGCAGAAATGTGCAACTGCGCATGCGAGCTAAGCCGAATGCGCCCGCACGCGCCCGGGCGGCGTACTCCGGAATAGGTAGCGAGTTTCGCAAACAAGCCGCTCATGCAGACCCACGCATTCTCGTCGACGGCGTGCGAGGTTTGCAATTCTCGCATCGACGCTCCATCCCTGATCTGTTGCCCGTGCGAATGTTCCTTTTCTACCGTAGGGCGAGCTTGGCTCGTGCAGGTTCCGCCGCACATGCCGCCGCATCTGGGCAAGGCCGGGTTTGCACCCGCACCGGACGAGATGCAATCGGCGCAACCGCCGCAGGGTCCGATCCGCGGCATCAATGCGGTGCCGGTAGAGTTCTGAGGGAGCGGCGCGTTTCGATCATTGCCGCGCCGTTGCCGGGGGTTACGCCGTGTTGCGCAACGCGGCGAGATGGGCAGCAGGGGCGGCAGCGTTCGCAGCGTACGGCACAATTGTGCAGGCGATTATCGCAGCGTTGCAGCGCTGGCTGCCGCTGCCGCATGGCTCATCCCCCAATTTGAATCACTGGATGGTCGTTAGCGTAGATCGCGCTCCTCGAATTTTTACGCTCCCCGGCCGGAGCCCAAGGTCGACGAGGCCGCCGAGCCGGGGTAAGCGGCGGTGAAGGCCTATACCGGGCCGCCGGCAACCTTGGGCAGCACCGCTGCCGCTGCGGCGCGGCTGATCGTGTGGTGCAACGCGTGTCGACATCGGATCGAGCCCGACGTCGCCGCGATGGCCGGGAAATACGGTGCGGCAACGCCCGTCCGCGACTGGGTCAACCGCCTGGTGTGCTCGCAATGCGGCGCCCGGGACATCAGCTTTGTCCTCACCGGGGCACGGCAGTAGGCCGCAATCGATTCGCCTAATGGCTGTGGCGAGGGCTCCTCGCGTGAGCAGCTATTTAGCGGTCTCTATAGGCGCGGCAGCGAAATATTGACGTAGGCGCGGCAAGGCGCACGCTCGCAGGCTGTCATCAACCCTCTGGAGCGCACTAAGCCCAGAAACAACAAAGCCCGCCGAGGGGGCGGGCCTTGCATCCGGTCTTAGTAGGAGCCGGGGAAATCTCGTTGATCTAGCAGTCGCGAGGTTCCCCGAAATTCCGACCGGCAGTCAAGCGGAGAATTTCCGCTGACGTCGTACCGCTAGTAGGGCTTTTGCCCAGGGTAAAGCCCGCTCGGTATATAGTTGCAGACGATATAGATGGAGCCATCTGCAGCTGTTGCGCTGCCACAGCCTACAGACTGGGTGTTTTTCCAGATCACCTGAAGGAAATGACCACAACTTGCACCAGCTGGCGCGGTGCAACCTGGCGGCGTACTAGAATAGCCTGCCATTCCGTCGTCTTGGTCATAGTGATAAAACACCTTCTCATTGATCCAAAGCTGAACGGCGTTGCTGATGGTAAGCGGCGGAAAATCAGTGAATGCGATAGTCTCGCCGGCAGTTACGCCCGGCGCGAGGGGATTATCTGACCGAATTTGGCGGTGCTCAGCCCTGTCTATCTCCGCGAGGTGGTTAGCCCAACTCTGAGCGTATGTCGCCAATTCGGGTGACCATTGCAGAGGACCGACACCCGGATACATCGAACGCTCTGCGTTGAAAGCCCCCAGCGCCTCTGTTGATGATACCTGGGCCGAGGCCGGAGCGGCGAACAGCACCGCTGCCATGAGCGGGATGAGACGATAGATATTCATGGTTGTTTCTCTCCGTATGTGGTTGCTTTCTGATTGTCGCGTACCGGCTGATGATCTTTCAGTCAAGCACGATAAATGAATTTTGGTCGCCCCGCGCTGTGACCATTGTGCAGCAATGAGATCCGAGCCCGGCCCGCCGATGACGCTTGGGGGCGCTGCGGCCGGTGTGCGGTTGATCGTGTGTTGCAAGTCGTGTCAGCATCAAATCGAGCCCGACGTCGCCGCGATGGCCGGGAAATACGGTGCGGCAACGCCCGTCCGCGACTGGGTCAGCCGCCTGGTGTGCTCGAAGTGCGGCGCCCGGGACATCAGCTTTGTCCTCACCGGGGCACGGCAGTAGGCCGCAATCGATTCGCCTAATGGCTGTGGCGCGTGCGGATCGCGCGTCCAGTTATTTGGTGGTCTCTATAGGCGCGGCAGCGAAATATTGACGTAGCCTCGGCCAGGCGCACGCTCACAGGCTGTCATCAACCCTCTGGAGCGTAACGCCACCCAGAAAAGCAGAAGCCCGCCGAGGGGGCGGGCCTTGCATCCGGTCTAGTAGGAGCCGGGGAAACTCGTTCGTGTGGCAACGGCGAGGTTCCCCGAAATTCCAACCGGCAGTCAAGCGGAGAATTTCCGCTGACAGGGAAGGTCTGTGCCTGGCGCGGGCGATGGAGCCCGCATGCAGCTTGTTTTGCCGCGCCATCTGCGGCCACGGCGCGAGAAGATTTTCGGTCCGGCACCCTCGCATCGCCTCGACGGCAACGCCAAGGCCCGTGTCTGGGCCGCTGCGGCGGCCTACAACAGCGCGAATCGCCAACCCCGCCAGCACCAGGGTCCGTTGACCTGGGCGACGCTGCGCGTGCTCCGTGCGTTGCTGTGGCGCTTCCACGGCGCCGATGGTGGCGGACGGTGCTTTCCGAGCTACGAGCGAATCGCCTCAGCCGCCAAGTGTCACCGCGACAGCGTGTGCGTCGCGATCGCCGCGCTGGAAGACGCCGGGATCCTGAGCTGGGTGCATCGGCTCACCAAGCTCCGCCGACGCGAGCAGGATCTGTTCGGTGCCTGGGGCTCGATCTGGCAGGTGATCCGCACTAGCAACGGGTATCGCTTTCTCGACCCGCTCGACCGCGAGCCCGGCCGGTGCGGCTATGTGGCATGTAAAACGGAAAATCCGGCTCGACCCCCGAACCGAAGGCGCCCTTCTATCGACCACCGAGCGGGCTGCACTCGTCACAAGGCTCGACAGCAAGCCCACCAAGGCCGACTGGGGGGCTTGGGAGCGCGATCTCGAGGCACGGCTCGGCTGAACTCGGAGCGACGTCCATGATTCGCGTGCCAACACTAGAACAGGCGCGAGAGGAAGCCCGCCTGCTCACTGCGCGAGGATTGACCATTTACGTCTATCGGATGGGCGATGGCGGCTACTGGCTCGACACGACGCCGCCGCGGCTGGTCAAGCTCGAATTCGTCGAGGTGTCCGAGCCCCCCAAATCTGGCGCTTAGCAGCAGGATTCTGGCATCTTGCTGTTGGACTGTGCTATCGCGGGATCGCGTTCGGCGGTGTTCCCCCCACTGTTCGGCGCCGTGCGACGCACTGTGCGGGGGAAATCATGACCGGATCGGCGAACGAGCGCTGGCTCACCTATGTCGAGGTTGGCGAGCTGCTCGGCTGTACACCGACCGCCGCACGGATGCACGCCAAACGGCGCGGCTGGCCCCGGCGCTCGCCGAACATGATCGGCGAGCGTTCGCGGGTATTGGTTCCGGATGATGTTGCTGTGCAGCCGCGTGCGACGCACGTTCGACGCGTGTTCGACGCACAAGTGATCGGCGAGGCGAACGGCCAGGACCAAGTGAATTCGGCGAACGCCGAGGCGTTTTGTTCGGCGATCACGGCGCTTAGCGACGCGCTGGCGGCCGAGCGGGCTCGCGTCGAGCAGTTGCTAATGGATCTTGCCGATGCGCGGGCGGCGGAGCGGATCAGCGCCGATTCGGTGTCGCATGCGACCGACACTGTGACAGCCGAACCCGCCGGTACAGACCCTCTGATAGCGATCGGGATCCAGACGCTGTCGCAGGCGGTTGAGATGCTGCGCGAGGACCTGGCGATCGCCAACAGCTCTCTGCTTTCCGAGCGAGAGCGGGTCGAGCACGCGGAGCACAAGCTCGAGACGGAGCGCCAAGATGCCCGCAGCCGGATCGACGAGCTGCAGCGGCGGATTGACGGTCTCCACACGGATCTCGCCGATGCTCGAACGGCTGCGATGATCTCAGGCAGCGAGGCGGCGGCATTGCGTGCCGAGAACGCGCTCTTAAAGGCCCGCCCGTGGTGGCGCCGCTGGTGGCGGTAATGGTTGCTACCTGCTGACGTGGACGATGAGGAACACGCCGCTTCGCCGGGTCGTGATCGCTCTCACCTTGGTATTGGTCGTTTTCGCCGTCTTTGCCGCCGGTATAGGCGTGTATGTCGCTGCGCTGGCCTGGTGGCCTTTGTTGCTCGTGTGGTGGCCCCAGTTGCTCGCCGGCGCCGGCGCTGTCGTCGCTCTTGGCGCCTGGTGGTTGTGGTGGCGATTACCGAGGCGGCAGGTCAACCGATTAAGGCTCGGAATCCGTGATCCGAAGGCGCGGGCTGACCTCGAGGACAATTTCCGCAAGACGATCGGCCAGTTACTTGCCGGCGCCGCCGTATTGATCGGCGCAGCCCTGGCCTATTTGCAATTCACCGAGCAGCAGCGAGCGGCGCAGGAGCAATTCTCTAAGCAGCAGCAAACGTCTCATGAACAATTGTTGCAGCAGGAGCAGGCATCCCGTGACTTGCTCATCAGCAATCAAGTCTCAAAAGGTTTCGAACAGCTCGGTAACGACAAGAGCGTGGTGGTGCGGCTCGGCGGCATCTACGCGCTAGAGGGCGTGATGAACACCTCTGAGCAATATCATCAGCCAGTTCTTGAAGCACTGAGCGCATTTGTGCGTGACGGCACCAGCAATGAGACGGGCGAGGGCCCGCCAGCTACCGACATCCAGGCAGCGCTGAGGGTGATCGGGCGGCGTAAAGCAATTCCAAGTGAGAAGCGGCTCGATTTGGCCAATACGCATATTCCAAAAGCCAACCTGAGCAGCGCCTACCTGGCCGGCGCCTACCTGAGCGGCGCCCTCCTGGCCGGCGCCGACCTGAGCCACGCCGACCTGAGCCACGCCGACTGTTCAACGCCGACCTGAGCGGCGCTCACCTTAATGGCGCTCTCCTGGGCGGCGCCGACCTGCGCAGCGCCAAGCTGTCCGCGGCCATCCTGGGCGGCGCCGACCTGAGCCACGCCGACCTGAGCAGCGCCTACCTGGGCGGCGCCGACCTGGCCGATGCGCGATTCACCCAAGAGCAGCTGGATAAAGCTTGTGGCACAGGCGTGAAAGGTCTCGACACGTACAGTCCACCGCTGACGATCAAGCCATGCGCGCGTCCTTAGTGAGGGTGCCGGTTCTCCCGCGCGCGGCCCGTGGCGGAATGTCCTATATCACGATTGCGCGGCTGCCGCTCGGCCTTGCGGGGGCCCCAGGCCGACGAGCGCCGTGGCTGGCGATTGTTGGGCCGCCTGAGGTGGGCGCTGCGGCGCCGATAGCGGCATCACCCCCACGGGCAACAGAAAGCTTCAACGCCCGTTAATAATACGCCAGCCGTACCTCCCTCTCTCTCTTCTGAGAGGCCTCTTTGATGCGAAGTATGGTAAAAATAGTGCCACATATACCCATAAATAGCAGTATTAAGTCTAGAACCAGGATTGGATTCATCGGTCACCTCTCCAGTGATACTAACTCGGTGGGCGTCTTTGCAGTTCCAATACCGCCGCGATCACCCATGCAAACGCCCCAAGCGTGGCAGCGACGGGTTAGCGTCCGGGCTTGTGGTGGAAATTCGGCGGCGAGCGCGCGTCGGGCGGAATGCCTATCACATGGAGCCTGCGCGCGCGTGAGCGAGAGGTGGTCACCGGGAAAGGCGGCTAAGGTGGAGTTGCAACGCTTCACCCGAGAGCCACCGAGGATCCGATGACCGACGACAAAATGGCGCTAGTTGAACTGCTGCAGAAGAGCGGCGATGGCGATTTTCTGCGAGCCGTGGCGGAGGCGGTGCTGCAAATTCTGATGGAGGCTGATGTCGAAGGCTTGATCGGCGCCGGCCGTCACGAGCGCAGCGCCGAGCGGCTCAATTACCGCAACGGATATCGCGACCGTAGTCTCGATACGCGCCTCGGCTCGCTCCAGCTGCGGATTCCCAAGCTGCGCCAGGGATCTTACTTCCCGCCGTTCCTCGAGCCGCGCAAGACTGCCGAGAAGGCGCTGGTCACGGTGATCCAGGAGGCTTGGATCGGCGGCGTCTCGACCCGGCGGGTCGATGAGCTGGTGCAGGCGATGGGCCTCAGCGGTATCTCGAAGAGCCAAGTCTCCAAGCTGTGCAAAGACATCGACGAGCGGGTCAATGCCTTCCTCGACCGCCCGCTCGATGGGGAATGGCCGTATCTGTGGCTCGACGCCACCTACCTCAAGGTGCGCGATGGCGGCCGCATTGTCTCGGTCGCGGCGATAATCGCCGTGGCGGTCACCACCGAAGGCCGGCGCGAGATCGTCGGCCTCGGCATCGGCCCTTCGGAGGCCGAGCCCTTCTGGTCGGGCTTTCTGAAAGGCCTGGTCAAGCGCGGCCTCGACAACATCAAGCTGGTCATTTCCGACGCCCATGACGGTCTGCGCCATGCGATCAGCCGCGTCCTCGGCGCCAGCTGGCAGCGCTGCCGCGTGCATTGGATGCGCAACGCCCTGGCGCATGTGCCGAAAGGTCAGCACACCATGGTTGCCGCCGCGATCCGTCAAGCCTTCCTGCAAACCAACGCCGAGGCAGCGCACCAGACCTGGCGCCATGTCGCCGATCAGCTCCGGCCACGCTGGCCCAAACTGGCCGCGCTGATGGACGACAGCGAGCATGACGTGCTCGCCTACATGACCTTCCCAGCCCAGCACCGGACCAAGCTACACTCGACCAACCCATTGGAACGATTGAAC
>Ga0318541_10000889_pt1 | contig 10633 bp, 8 predicted proteins | sample GRESIP166b4f26_FD_202503 | JGI IMG/M metagenome (GOLD analysis project Ga0318541, IMG submission 202503) | Tropical soil microbial communities from Luquillo Experimental Forest, Puerto Rico - GRE.SIPMG.166b4f26 | ecosystem: Environmental > Terrestrial > Soil > Tropical forest > Bulk soil...
CGCCAGCTGACGAAAATCGGCTGACGATGAGATATGGGGCCGCGGGTCGGAGCCTGCCCCTGGTAGGGAACAGGGGGCCCGCATGGCGGGCGGGACGCCCACGGTCCTGCTTCATCGGGCTCGTTCTCGCGCTGTGCGCCGTCGCCCCGGCGCTTGCGCAAGATGCGGAGCGGCCGATGACCATCCTGCACCTCAGCCAGACCGCCGAGCGCACTGTCACGCGCGATGTGTTGCGGATCGAACTCAGGGTCGAAGCAACCGGGGCGGACGCGGAGACGGTCCAGACGGAAATCAACCGGCGCATGGCTGCGGCGCTCGACCGCGCCAAGCGCGTGCAAGGAGTGCGGGTCGAAACCGGCTTCTACAATGTTGGCGAGGAGCGGCCGCAGGGTGGACCAGTGCGCTGGCGCGGTGGGCAATCGGTGATCTTGATCGGCAAGGACTCCGATTCGATGCTGAAGCTGGCTGGCGCGCTGCAGTCGGACGGGCTGTCGACTTCTTCACTAGGCTATGAAATCGCTCCCGAGACGGTGCGAGGCGCCGAGGAGGACCTCACCTCAGAGGCACTCGCAGCGCTCGGCCACCGCGCCGCGTCGATCGCCGAACAAATGCACCTCAGCGTGCTGCGCTACCGCGATTTGCACGTCGGCAACGCCGAAACTGGCGGCTCACCAGTGCCGCGCTTCGCCGCGATGGCGGCGCTAGCTCCGGTAGCCGAGCCGGGCGAGAGCAAAATCCGCGTCACCGTCGAGGCCGAACTGCTCCTCGTTTCGCCGCGGCCGTGAGTGAGGTCATCGTTAGGCTTCCGGTCCCGCCGCTGTTGATCATTTCCGACAGCAGCCAGGCGCGCCGGCCGCTTGAAGAAATCGCGGCAGCGGCCTTCGCCGGAGGGTGCCGCTGGTTCAGCCTGCGCGAGAAGGATGTGCTGCCGGCCGAGCGCCGCGCGCTGCTCGGCAGGCTCGTCGTACTCGGCCGCCGCTGCGGAGCTACTGTTGGCATACATGAGGATATCGATGCGGCGATTCATGCCGGCGCCGACTCAGTGCATTTGCCAAGCGGCTCGAGACCGGAGACGGCGCGTACCCGGCTTCCCGGCGCGCTGATCGGCGCCTCGGCGCATTCCGCCGAGGAGGCTTCGACCCTGCTACAGGCCGGCGCCGATTACGTCACCGTCAGCCCGGTCTTCGTCAGCGCCAGCAAGCCCGGTTACGGCCCCGCACTCGGGCTCGACGGGCTGACAAGCGTCGTCGCACGGGCACCGGGTCCGGTAATCGCGCTCGGCGGGATCACGGCCGACAACGCCGGGCTGTGCCGGTCCGCCGGAGCGCACGGCATTGCGGTGATGGGCGAAGTGATGCGGGCCGCCGACCCACAAGCCGCGGTGGAAGCCATACTCAGGGCGATCAGTAAAAAATAATTGGTTAAAGGGATTGAATCGATCTCGCTCACCGTTTCCTCCGCAGAAGACAAGCATCACGGAGGTGAAGCGATGAGGAAATTCGTCCTGACGACGCTCGCCGCCTTGACGATCGGCACCGCTGCTTTTGCCCGCCCGGCTGATGCGGCGTGCTGGTGGAATGGTTTTGCTTGGCAGTGCTGGCCTCACCATTCCACATGGTGGTGGCATCACCATCATCCCTATTGGCGGCATTACGGATGGGGCTATGGCCCCTATTGGCAGGGCTATTCGTATCCTAGGTAAAGATACGGCGGGCGGATAACTTCGACTCGACCCGTGGCACCGGTTTGTTCCGACCGGCGCCACGGTATCGCCCGTAGCCTCCCTTAACTCCAAAAAGCAGGTCACCTGCACGGGGCGAACGTTCGCCCCGCGGTGATGAAGCGCGCGGCCACCTAGAGATGGTCTCGCGGTCATTAAGAGAAAGGAAATCCGATGAGGAAGACGATTTCGATTGCTGCTGGCGCGGGGCTCCTCGTACTTGCCGGATGCACGCCGAATCCAGGCGCCAATCTCACCGAAGGCGGTCTGGGCGGCGCCGCTGTCGGCTGTGGCATAGGCGCCGCGGCGACCGCGCCGCTGCTCGGCATCGGTTGCGTGCCCGGCGCCATCATCGGCGGCGCTGTGGGCGGGACAGCCGGTTTGGCGTCGACCACACCGCCGCCGGTGGCGTCGATCACGCCACCGCCGCCGCAGTATGCTTCGCCCTATCCGCCGGCGCCACCGCCGCCGCAATATGCCTCGCCCTATCCGCCGGCGCCACCGTCGATCGAATGATGACGACGACGGGCTGGCGTGAGGCCCGCCACGGCGGGCCTCAGCTAGCGGCGGCTCGCTGCCCGAGGGCTTCGGTGCCGCCGCTGGTCCCGGCGATCTTGCCTAATACGGAGCCTGAATTTAGGCCGGTGCCTTGCTGTCGAGCCGGACAATGTCGAGGCTCTGAACCAACTGCGGTTTGCTTTCCTCCAGGGAGCTTGAGCGCACCGACGAGGCGGCGCAAATCCTCCGGTCTGCTCCTGATCGGTGAAGCGAGCAGCGGCGGACACTGATCACATTCGAAAAGCGGACCAAACACCCACCGGCCACGGCCGCGGAAGACCGCGCTTCCACCTGAGCAGATCGGAGAGTATCGTTCGGGTTGCGTTCCATTCCGTTGCTTCGGTGAACGCATCACAGAGAGGTGGAAGCATAACTAAAGAAAACCTGGCTCGTCCGGGGGCATTAGCGACTAAATTCCCTGCGCTATCGGATCGTATTGCGCGCCTCGGACTGCCGAAGGCGCTGTGGCAGGGACTGGCTCTCGTCCTGGTACCTGCGGTCGTGCTCGTTGGCCTCCAGATCTACCAGATTCTCAGGACTGTTCCGGAGCTGAGGCGGAGCCAAGACCTCGTTGCCCATACCATCGAGGTGATTACGACGGCGCAATCGCTTCAACTCGCTCTCCAGGACGCCGAGCGGGGCCAGCGGGGCTTCCTGATCACCGGGGATGCCGCATATCTCGATCCGTACAGATCGGGTTTAGAGCGGGTACCCGCCATCCTATCAAAATTGAAGCAGCTGACTGCTGACAATCCCGAGCAGCAGCGCCGGTGGCCAAACCTCGAATCTCAGATCGATATCAAGCTTGCCGAGGCGAAACGCACGGTCGATGCCCGTCAAAACGACGGCTTCGACGCCGCCCGGAAGATCGTCGAGACAAATGTCGGCGCCGACAGCATGCGCGCCATCGCTCAGCTCATCGATGCTGCCATCACGGCCGAAAAGAATTTGCTGAAGGACCGGCAAGCTCTGGGCGATACCGCCGAACACGCCACCGCGATCGTCAGTCTGATCGGCGGCGCAGTTGCGTCCACACTTATGGTCCTCGGAGGCATCCTCGTCACCGGCAGTTTCCGCCGCATCTCAAGCTCGGAGGCGGCGCTGAGCGAAAGCGAGCAACGCTTTCGTCTGATGGTCTCCGGAATCGAAGACTATGCGATCTTCATGATCGACCCCGAGGGCCGGGTGATCAACTGGAACCGAGGCGCCGAGCGTATGAAGGGCTACCGTTCCGAGGAGATCGTCGGGCGTCACTTTTCCTGCTTTTACCGCAGCGAAGATATTGAGTCTGGCGTACCGGTACGTCTCCTCGAGACCGCAATTGGTAATGGAAGTGCGTCGGCAGAGGGCTGGCGAGTTCGGAAAGACGGTTCACGGTTTTGGGCTAGCGTGCTGATCACGGCGATCCGCGATGAGGGTGGCGACCTGCAGGGATTTGCCAAACTCACCCACGACCTTACCGATCGAGTGGAGGCAGAGGCTGCGCTCGTTCGAGAAAGAGAAGAACGTGAGAGCGCAGAGGAAATTCTTCGCCAGTCGCAAAAGATGGAGGCACTGGGCCAGCTCACGGGCGGCATTGCCCATGACTTCAACAATATGCTGGGTGTAATCATTGGCAACCTCGAAATCCTGCAACGGCGGTTGGAGTCCGACGATCCGAGGGTTGGCGAACGCATTGAGGCGGCGCTTCAAGGGGCCGACCGCGCTGCGGCGCTGACTCAGCAGTTGTTGGCGTTTTCTCGTCGTCAACCCCTCGAGCCGAGGTCAATAGACGTCAATCGATTGGTCTCTGGCATGTCCAATCTTCTGCACCGGACCCTGGGCGAGAGCATCGCGATCGAAACCGTTTCCGCCGCGGGTTTGTGGGCGGTCTATGCCGACGTGAACCAGCTAGAGAATGCTCTGCTGAACTTGGCGGTCAATGCGCGCGACGCGATGCCGAATGGCGGCAAGATCACGATAGAGACCGGCAATGTTCATCTCGACGAGGCCTATGCCGCGGCCCATGCCGAGGTAACGGCTGGCCAATACGTGATGGTGGCCGTCACCGATACGGGCGCCGGCATGTCCAAGGAAACGATCGATAAGGCTTTCGAGCCGTTCTTCACGACGAAGGAGGCGGGACACGGGACGGGGCTCGGCCTGTCCCAGGTTTATGGCTTCGTCAAGCAGTCGGCGGGCCACATGAAGATTTATAGTGAGCTGAATCAAGGTACGACGGTGAAGCTCTACCTGCCGCGGCTTGCCGGAGACGGCGTCGATATTCGCGATGTGACCGGCCGCCAGCCGGTCCCCGCGGAACCGCGAGCGGAGACGATCCTTGTCGTCGAAGACAACGAGCTTTTGTTGATGCCCGTCGCGGAGGTGCTGCAAGAGCAAGGTTATCGCGTGCTGACCGCGACAGACGGCGCGACCGCGTTGCACGTGCTCGAAAAGGAGCCGGATGTCCGCCTTGTGTTCACGGATGTCGGACTTCCCGGAACCCTCAACGGAAGGCAGCTCGCCGATGAGGCTCAACGGCAACATCCGGGTCTGTTAGTGCTGTTCACGACGGGATATGCGCGAAACGCCATCATCCATCAGGGCAGGCTCGACCCCGGCGTCGAGTTTATCGCCAAGCCGTTCACCTTCGCCGGCTTGATCGCCAAGATACGGGGAGTACTCGGCGAGGCAGGCTAGGCTGTCCGGCCTCGGGCTTCATCGAGCAGGCGGCAAAGCCGACTCACCAGCGATTTCTGGCGGTAAGGCTTCGCGACGAATGAACTCCCTCCCACCAGCGCGGCCGCACGGATTGCCTCGCCGTGCCCGGAGGTCAGCAACACGGGGACGCCCCGGTGATGTCGGTGGACCCATCGGGCAAGCTTGAACCCATCCATGGTGCCTGCGGCCAGCCGGACATCGCTGAAGACGAGGTCTACCGACTCCCCGGCGGCAAACGCAGCCAGGGCTTCCCCGGCGTTCGCCGCCTCGACGACGGTAAAGCCTGAAAGCCGAAGATATTCGGCAGTGGTCTCGCGCAATAAAGTTTCGTCCTCGACCAGCAAGACAACCGGCCGGTACGTTTTGTTGTTCCTCCTGGCCTCGTTCGCGCGTTACCATGATAATGATACGCCGGCCCGGTTCGATGGTTCCGAGACGCGCGCTTCGCGCTCTGCAGCCGGGGTAAGGCTCTCATCATTGCCGGCAAGAGAGGCATGTTACTAAGGGAAGGGCGCGTCTGCTGATTTCGCAGGTTTACTGGGGCTATCGCCGGCAGTATCGCTTCAGCGATTTCTAGAGCACTCTCTGTCGATCAAGCGACTCTGTAGAAGGTGCTGCCTGGGTTGGCGCGGCGACTGTTTGGGCGCTCCATCGTCGTCCCTCTCACATCCATCAGCCTGCGCAGCGTCTCGCGCCCACGCGACAAGCGCGAACGCACAGTGCCGATCGGGATGTTGAGAATCGTCGCTACCTCCTCGTAACTCATCCCTTCGAGACCGACAAGCAGAATCACCTGTCGCTGCTCCGCGGCGAGCGTGGCGAGCGCCCGCTCCAGGTCACGGATCTGCAGTGCGCTGGTGGGATCGCAAGCAACGGTCAGAGGCGGGGTAACTTCTTCCGCTGGGATCTTGGTCTCTTCGCGTATGGAGTGGCGGATGTCATTAATGTTTTGGTTGTGCAGGATCGTGAACAGCCAAGCGCGCAGATTGGTTTCCGGTTGCCAAAGATGCTGCTTGGCGATGGCGCGGACCAGGCAATCCTGCACAAGGTCATCGGCCCGCACTGGGTCGCGCGTCAGTGCTCGGGCATAGCGCCGCAGCCGTGGGATTTCGCTCTCGAGCAGCTTAGTAAATTCGCTCATCGATACCACATTCGCGGTTCCAGCCTCAGCTAGCCGAGGCCGCTCGATCAGCTCAAAATAAGCTCGCGCTGTAACCCCTTGATGAAACTACATGGCTTCCCAGTGACATGTTGTCATTTTTTGTAAAATTTATGACTGCCAGGCTACTCGAAAGGCGTCTGCATAAACGGAACGTTACGAAAGCACCGAGACCGCGCGGCAATTGACCGGCTCTACCGCACAGTCAGCTGGATTGGCAAGGCTTGGCGGTACCGCAACCACCATCATAGACATGCCTGGGGCTACGGCCCCTATTGGCACCACGCCCGGTATCTCTGATTGGCGCCGGTGCCTACGCGGCGCCGTACGCAGCTTTTTCAGCCCTTGAGCGCAGCGGTGCCGGCACTGCTGCCGGCGATCTTGCCAAACACCGAACCCGAGACGAGGCCAGTGCCCCCGGGGTAGTTGAAGTAGAACAACCCGCCGACCAGCTCGCCGGCGGCATAGAGGCCTGGGATCGGCTTTTGCGCGGTGTCGAGGACCCTTCCGTCAGTGTCGATACGCAACCCGCCGAACGTGAAAGTGACGCCGCAGGTCGTGCAATAGGCCTCAAACGGCGGCTTCTCGATTGCCATCGCCCAGTTGGTCTTGGGCGGATCGATACCCGCGGTGCCGCGGCCGTCCCTAACCGTCGGATTGTACGGCACGTCCTTCCGCACCGCCGCGTTGAATGCCTTCACGGTCTCGATGAAGCGCGGCTTATCGACCGGCGCGTATTCGGCCATCTTGTCAGCCAGCCCTTCGATCATGTCGGCCGTCACCTTGGTGACCTGGCGGATGCGGTATTCGTCGCGCTGCAAATGCACCGTCTGCTGGTCGAAAATCTGCCACGCGAATTGGTGCGGCTGCTCGAGAATGAGGCGGCCGTATTTCGCGTAAGTGTAGTTGCGGAAATCGGCGCCCTCGTCGCAGAAGCGCACGCCGTCAGCATTGACCATGATCGCAAACGGGTAGCTGTGCTTCTGGAAATTGTCGCCGACCGCGAGGTCGCCGAACTCGGGCGCGTTGTAGTCCCAGCCGACCGCGTGGCAGCCCGACCAGTTGCCGTAGGGCATCGCGCCGATGTCGAGAGCCATCTTGATGCCGGCGCCGGTGTTGAACCGGGTGCCGCGCACTTTCGCAAGATCCCAGCCGGGGCCGAGATAACGCGTGCGCATCTCGGCATTGGCCTCGAACCCGCCGCAGGCGAGCACGACGGCCTTGGCCGGAATGCGGGTGGTCTTGCCGTCGACCTTGGCAACAACGCCGTGCACGCCGTCGTCGTCGGCGATCAGCGCCTCGCCGTGCGCCTCATAGACGACCTGGATCTGGCGCTCCTCGGCGGCCTTGAAGAGGCCCTCGACGAGCCCCGGACCGCCGCCCCAGGCTTCGAGCGCGAGCCCGCCCCAGAACACGAACTTGCCCTCATGCTTGAAGGCCTGGCGCGAGTACATCGGCGCGAAGCGGATGCTCTGGCGGCGCATCCATAAGAGCGTTTCCTGACTCTTCGTGATGAGCAGCTCGGCCATGTCGGGGTTGCTGCGATAATCGGTCAGGCGGCCGAGATCGTCGTAATACTGGTCGGTCGTATAGGTCCCGAAATCGCTGGTTGCGAGCTCGGTTTCGCTGAGGTCGCAGAGCTTCAACAGGTCCTCGACCCCGTTATAGACAAAACGAAGCGCCCCCGCGGTATAGCGGCTGTTGCCGCCGCGCTCGTCAAAGGGAGCGGCTTCGAGAACGAGCACGCGGGCGCCCTGCTCGCGGGCGGCCAGCGCGGCGCACATGCCGGCATTGCCGGCGCCGACAACGACGACATCGTATTCGCCCGCGATCATCCCGTTTCCTCCGCTTCGATCTGCTGCCAAACGAGTAACGCGACGCCAACGCCAAAGGCAAGCTTTCGGACAATGCCGAGGCGCTCGTCGCTGATATCGCTGTTATTCCCGCGAAAAAACAGCGGCCCGCTGGTGCCGATCCGCGGAATTCCTCGCCTTTTGGAGATGATGGCGGCGGAATAACAGCGAAAGCAGCCGCTGTTCTTCGCTGTTACTGGCTGTAAACAGCAGCAAATGGCCGCCACAGATTGATCCATCGCCTGGCCGCCCACCGCCAGATGCAGTCGTCGGATGCTAACCGCAACTGCAACCAAAGCTTGTGCTGATAAACAGCAACTGTGCTATCTGCAGCGAATCTGCCTGCAGCGAATCTGCAGCAAATTCCCTTTCCAGTTGTACTTTCTCCGGCATCGTTGAGTTTCATAATCGACAATATACAATGACAATACGGCTATTTTATGATCATGAATTCTCGCAACGAGGTCGGGGGCGATCGGCCATCAACCTTGCCTTCACCGGCTGCAGCCCCGGGCTGCGGACACAAGAGTGAGGCCGGCGGCGAACTACGCGCTTTGCGTGACGCCGCGGCCCGGCAGCTCGAACGAAACTTGGCGCGGTGGGCGGAAGGTGAGCGCGATTGCGACGGCTCCGAGACCGATGCCGAACGAGCCGATGTAGAGCCAGAAGTAGCTGCCGGAGGTGTCATAGAGCCAGCCGCCCGCCCAGGGACCCAATGCCATGCCAAGGGTCGAGGCCATGTTGACCGCGCCGAACATCGTTCCCATGATCCGGGCGCCGAAATAGTCACGCACGAGAATGGCGTAGAGCGGCATCACCGCGCCGTAGGAAAAGCCGAACATCAGCGCGAGGCCATAGAAGCCCGCGAGATCGCGGGTGAACACGTAAAGACTTACGGAGAGGGCTTGGAGCGCGAGGCCGAAGACGATCATGCGCTTTGCGCCGATGCGATCGGCTGCGAGCCCGCCGATAACGCGGCCACTTAAAGATGCCACACCCGCCGCGCCGAAGACGGTCGCGGCGGCCATGGCTGGTACGCCGCAGTCGATCGCATAGCTCACCATATGGAAGATCGGTCCTGAATGCGCTGCGCAGCACGCGAAATACGTAAACGAGATGGCGGCGAATTGCGGTGTGCACAGCGCGCGCGCCACAGTGAACTCACGCTCGGCGGGGCTTGCGCTGGTCGCGGCGTCTCGGGCTCGCGGCCATGCCGGGGGTTTGCGCACCAACAATGCGGCAGGAATGATCAGCAGCCAGGAGAGCGCGCCCAAGGTCAACATCGCGGTACGCCAGCCATAGTCGGTGATCAGCAAGCGGGCGAAGGGCGATATCGTCGTCGAGCCAATCGCGAAGCCGGCCGAGATCAGGGCGACCGCAAGGCTGCGATGCCGGGTGAACCAGCGCACCGCCGTTGCCGTCAGCGGTGCATAAAAGCTGCCGGCCGCAACACCGATGGTCATGCCGAACAGGATCTGGAACTGGCCGACGGTGCCGGCTTGGCTCGCCGCGACGAGACCTAGGCCCAAAAGCGCGCCGCCCGCGAGAACAACCATGCGCGTGCCGAACCGGTCGGAGAGTGCTCCCCAGAAAAACGACGCCGGGCCCATGCACAGGAAGTTGAGCAGCGCCGCCGTTGAGATGCTCGTTCGCGACCAGCCGGTCGCCAGCGACATCGGCTGCAGGAAGATGCCGAGCGACATCATCGTGCCCATGCCGAGGCAGGTTATGACGATGCCGGCGCCGACAATGACCCATCCGTAAAAGATCTTCATCGCTCATCCACAAATGATGACCGGCCGATCCATTTGCCGATCAGATACGAAGTCGGGTGGTCTGATAGAATCCCGCGACATGCTCTGTGAAACTGCTCGCGAACAATATCCGATGAGTGGCCGCTCGTCGTCTGCGTTGATCGGCACCCTTGTGTGGCAACGCCCACCCCCTCAGCTACAGAGCATGGATTTCTCTGCTTTGGATCACGACGCCCTCGCGGCGGCGGCGCGCCGGCTCGAAGAAGCGAGCCTCGCCGGGCGGCTCGCGGCACTCGCCGGCAAGCCGGTGGGGCTCGTGCAACGGGCGCTGCCCACGGCCGCCTCGACCGCAATCGGCAACGCAACCAGGCGTGCCCTCGAGCGGGCGCTCGAGGTCGCCTTGTTCAGCTTGAAGAACCGGCGGCTCGGCGGCGGGCGCGCGCTTCATTCGGGGCTCGCCTGCGCCTCCGGAGCAATCGGCGGAGCCTTTGGTCTGCCGGCGTTGGCAGTCGAGCTGCCGGTCTCAACGACGATCATGCTGCGGGCAATTGCCGCGATCGCACAGCAGGAGGGCGAAGACCTTGCGGATCCCCGCACGGGGCTGGCCTGCCTCGAAGTTTTTGCGCTGAGCGGTCCGGCGGCCGGTAAGCAGGGCGTGGAGACCGATTATTTCACGGTCCGCGCGATGCTTGCTCGCGGGTTGGTCGAGGTCGCCGATTTCGCTGTCGACAAGGGTGCGATCCGCGAGGGCGCGCCGGTCTTTGTCCGCTTTCTGACGCAGATCGCGTCGCGCTTCGGGATCGTTGTGTCGCAAAAGGTCGCTGCGCAAACGATCGCGGTGCTCGGCGCTGTCGGCGGAGCGGCGGTCAACCTTGCTTTACCGAGCATT
>Ga0318541_10000892_pt1 | contig 10628 bp, 9 predicted proteins | sample GRESIP166b4f26_FD_202503 | JGI IMG/M metagenome (GOLD analysis project Ga0318541, IMG submission 202503) | Tropical soil microbial communities from Luquillo Experimental Forest, Puerto Rico - GRE.SIPMG.166b4f26 | ecosystem: Environmental > Terrestrial > Soil > Tropical forest > Bulk soil...
ATCTCGTCCTGCGCCTGGACGACCGTTTCCGGTTGTTGGGAAGCGATGCCGGCAGAGGGCTGGAGCGAGCCCACACCCTGCGGGCCACGGTGGGCTGGAGTTATGACCTGCTCGGGGAGGAGGAGCGGGCCCTGTGGCGGCGGGCCAGCATCTTCGCGGGCGGCTTCGGCCTGGATGCGGCGGAACATGTGTGCGCGGGCGGGGTGCTGGCGTCCGACCGGGTGATCGAGGTAGTGGGCCGCCTGGTCGACAGCTCGATCCTGACCGTGGCCCACGGCGGCCGGCGCACCCGCTACCAGCTCTTGGAGACCCTTCGGCTCTACGGGGCGGAACGCCTGGCCGAGACCGGAGAGGTGGGCGAGGTGCAACGAAGGCATCTGCATTGGTGTGCCGGGTTGGTGTGTGGGGGTGATCTTGTGTGGTGGGAGAGCGCCCACCAGGCTGATGTCCTGGCTTTGCTCGACATCGAATGGCTCAACGTGCGAGCGGCGCTGGAGCACTGCGAAGATCCCGGTGGCGATGCCGAGCTCGGGCTAGGCATGGCCGCTGATCTGTGGATGTACTGGGTGATCCGGGGCCGCTATCGGATTGGGCGCCAGCGCTTGGAGACCCTCCTGGAGCGATCACCAGAACCAAGCGAGAGCCGGGCGATGGCGCTCTGGGCGCTGGGTTTCTTGACCCAGGCCACCGGTGAGCATGCCGGCAGCTTGGCTCACTTCGAAGAGGCCGAGAGAGTGAGCGCAACGGTGAGTTCCGATCGCGCCATGGGTTACGCGCTGATGGGCCAGGGGCTGGTTCATCTGCGCTTGGGTGACATCGCGGTGGCCGCAGACCGGCACAGAGCATCCGTTCAGAGGTTGACCGCCATCGGCGACTTCATGGGTCAGGGCATGAGCTGGTACTTCGCGGCCACGTCCGCACTGCTGGACGGACGTCTCGACGATGCCCAGCACCTGGCGAGCGAAGGGCTGGCGGCACTTGAACGGTGCGGCGACACGATGTTCAACGCCAATAGTCACGCGCTGGCCGGGATCGTCGAATGGCGACTGGGCCGACTCGAGGCGGCGGAGCCGCAGCTCAAAGAGGCGGTGCTCGCTCAGGACCAAATCGGTCATCGCTGGGGACTCTCGACCAGCCTGGAAGGCTTGGCATGGGTGGCCGCCGATCAGGAGCGACTGGAGCGAGCCGCCTTGCTGCTGGGCGCGAGCGCCAGCGTCCTAGACGAGGTCGGAATACCGTTGATCCCCTACTGGCAGGCCTATCACGACCGCTGCCAGGCCGCCGCCCGGAGCGGTCTGGGCGATAGGCGCTACCAGGACTGCTGGCAGAACGGCCACGACCTCGCCCGCGCTGACCAGGTGGCGGCCGCCCTCGATGTGCCGGCGCCGTCCAGGCCCGTCCCGGCTCCCGGATCTGGCAAAGACGAAGACCTCCCGCTCAGCGTTCGCGAACTCGAGGTGGCCGACCTGGTCGCCAAGGGGCTGTCCAACCCGGCCATTGCATCCGCCCTGTTCTTGTCGGTGGCGACCGTGAAGACTCACGTGTCCCACATCCTAGACAAGCTGGCCCTCGACTCCCGAGTCCAGATCGCCGGGTGGATAGCGGACCACCAACCGACCCTCCCCCGGTAGCAGCCAAGCGCCACGCGATCCAATCATCCTGTGGATCGGCCACCTGGCCGATGACCAAGCCGCTGGCGACGTTGACAATCAGGGCACGAGATGTCCTCGTCCAACGGATACTAGGGAGTACACAGATGAAGTCACGAGCAATCTTCCTTACCAAGAACGACGGCGAACACTTGCGGGTGCTCGGCACCGAGGTGACGGTCAAGGCCACGGTCGACGACACCGCCGGCGCCGTGGAGTGGGTCGAGATCACCGCCGACCGAGGCTCGGTCGTGCCGCCCCACCGCCACCCTTGGGGTGAGTCCTACTACGTCATCGACGGCAGCCTCGAAGTACAGGTCGGCGGCCGTCATTATGAGGCATCCGCCGGCGCCTTCCTGACCATCCCGCCCCGCGCCATCCACGGCTTCGCCGTCACCAGCGACCACGCCAGGTTCCTGCACGTGTCAATCGGTCCCGGCGCGACGGCGATGTTCAAGGACTACTCGCAAACTGTCCCGGAAGCACCCGACCCCAGCGACCCCGACGCCCTTGCCGCGGTCATCGGAGTGAGCTCCCGTCACGACGTCGAGTTCATGGCGCCCCAGCCCGCATAAGTCGGCCGCCCCTCGTCGGGTCGGCGTTCTGGGCGGTCAGCCACGGCTACGCCACGCAGAAACCGGGCTCCGACCCGACGGCGACTCCGGTCACCCACGGCCACCATGACCAAAATGCTCGACGCGCTCGAGGGCAACAGCTACATCAAGCGACGCCCCCACCGACCGGCACCGTGTCAACCTGAACACTGCCGAGCGTCGACACGTCGATGACAATCTGGTCACGCGCCTGCTACCGCACTAGAAGCCCTGGACCGCAGCGATCAACAAGACGGAACGGGAGAAGCTCACCGATGGTCTGGCCTAGCTCCGACACCTCGATCACCAACGTCCAATACCAACGAGAACGCGAGTCCTCCTGGTGACCAACACCCGAAAGAGAAAGCGAACACCATGACCACACACCTCATCGAAACACAGAGCTCCCCATTGACCGGGACCTTCGAGACCTTCTTCGCAACGAAAACCGCTTGCGATCTCGAAGGCACCATGTCGTACTTCTCGCCGAACCTCGCGTGCTATATCGACGCAACCCTCGGATGGGACCTCAACGGATACGACGCATTGAAAGGTGTGTTCGAGCAGTACATGCCGAACTGGTCGCCCCCCGCCCGCTCGTACGCCATCCGCGTACTTTCGAATGAGGCCAGCGCCCTGGTCCACATGGTGGACACTCCCGAACTCTTCGGCGGAGAGTTGCGAATCCTCGCAGCGATCGACTTCATCGACGACAAGATCATCCGTTGGGTCGACTACTGGGACGCCTCCTGGTTCGACGGCGAGCTCTACGCACAGCTCCGCACGCCCGCCGAAGTCTTCCCGAAGGACCTGAAAGACGCTCAGGTCCCGACGCAGGCCGCGCCCGAGCTGATCGCAGCGGCAACGGCGCTCCATCAGTCATTCCGAGCCGGCGATGGGTTGGCCGCCGCCACTCTGATGCACACCGACGTCGTCTTCGAGGACATGTCACTGCGTACACAGGTGATCGGCCGAATCGCAACAACCCACTACCTCAGCCGCATCCTCGGCGACGCCCCCTACGGGCGCTCGAGCCGGCTCCGCCACGTCGTCGGCGGACAGAGGGGCGGGGGCTTCGAGTGGAGCGCTGGACCCGAGGCCGACGAACTCGCCGGCATTACTGCTCTGGAGATCGACGCCGACGGACTTATCACGAAGATCATTTCGGTCTACGACTCGCGCCAACTCGAGGGCGACCGCAAGGCCGCTCTCCACGCGGTTTCGATCGACCCCGCATAATCCCACCGCTGCCACGCAAACAGCTCCACGCAAAGGAGACTCAGCATGAACAAGTGTTATAGCCACATCGAGTGCGTGCCTACCAGCGACGACTGGATTCCGAGCTATCTCGAGGTGATCACAAAACTGGTCGCCAAACACGGCGGCCGTTACCTCTACAGAACAACGGACTTCGACAGCGTCGAGATGCCAGCCAATATTCCCACCACATTCATGGTGTGCATCGAATGGTCCAATACCACGGCGCCTACCGCGTTGTACGCCGATCCGGAATACCAAGCGCAGAAGCAAGCTCGCTGGGCCGGGGCAGAGACCCGATGGTTCAACGCCCTCGCAGACGTCGAATAGCACCCAAGACCCGCCTTGGCCGAGACTCTCTCGCCGAGCGAGAAGGACCCCGAGCCGGGGGGCGAACTGCGCCTGCTTAGGCCCAATCCATATCAAGCCCGAAGGAGCGCACCATGCACCCGGCGGTCGCCGCTCAAGACCCCTACCTCATCGCCGCCGACACCTGAATCCTCCCGCTGATCGAGCCGTTCTGGTTGACCCAGCGAGTCACTCCGGCGGGTCGAGGGCCGGTCACCACCTCGTCGTCCTCGACGGGCTCGAGTTCTTCGGGTGGCGACGCGGCCAGCGCGAAGCGCTCGGCCGGTGGGCGGTCGCCCAGGGACTGGTGCGGACGATCAGCGTTGTACTCGGCCACGAAGACGTCGAGGGCAGCCTGGAGCTCCTCGATGGTCGCCCATCGCCGGTCGTGGTCGGGGAGGAACTCCCTGCGCAAGGTGCGATGGAAGCGTTCCACTTTTCCCGTGGTGGTCGGCGAGAACGGGGCGGTGAGCAGGTGGCGGATCCCGTTGTTGGCACAAATCCGATCGAAGAGCACCGGGCCTGGCCCCGAGCCGAAACGCGCGGTGAACACCTTGCCATTGTCAGTGAGGATCTGCTCGGGCGCCCCGTGGGTGCGAATCGCCCACTCGAGCGCATCGCAGACCGGGCGCGCGGTGGCCCGAGGGACCACCCTCGCACAGACGCAGTATCGGGAATGGTCGTCGATCCCGGTGATCACCTTCACCTCGGTGTTGTCGGCCAAGTGGAAACGGCCGACCACGTCCATCTGCCACAGCTCCATCGAGCGGGTCCGTTCCCAGCGCCGATAGTCGTCGCGACTGCGCTTGCGCTTCACCGGGTCGATCAGGTGGTGCCGCACGAGGGCCCGATAGATCGACGAGCGTCCGGGCAGCGGTGTCACCCCCTCTCGTTCGAGACGGGTGCGGATGGTGCGCGGTCCCCATGACGGGTGCAGCCGGCGCAGCTCGAGGACCCTGGCCTCGATGGCGGGGGGCATCTGATGGGGACAGGTCTCCGGGCGCGAACTGCGATCGGCCAGCCCGGCCAGGCCGTGGTTGCCATAGCGGCGCAGCCAGTCGTGGACGGTCTGGCGGGTCACGCCATAGCGGATTGCGACGTCGGTCACCGTCGCCCCGTCGAAGACTTCGATGACCGCCTTCAAGCGCTGCTCCACCAAACCCAGCTCCACCAGCACCGAGGGCCTCCTTCGTTCCTGCGGACGTGGACGGCCGGGTCTTCGGATCTCAGCGGGGAGTCCCTGGTCGCCGGGGGTCCCCTAGAACGCGACGAAGGTGCTTCACGCTGGAGTTGTGAGACACCAAACAAGAAGCACCTACGTCGTCACCGACCCTAATGAGATCCTGCGGGCTCTGGTGGGCTTGAAGGCTGTCCGAGTCCTCCAGCTCGCCCGCTTCGGGCGCCAGGTCGAACTCATGATCGAGCAGGTGGTGGACGAGGTCCGCTGTCCCGTCTGCGCCGGCTTCGCCCAAGTCAAAGAGCGCCCGGTCGCCACCTACACCGACCTCCCCGTCTACGGGGTCCCGATGCGCCTGGCCTGGCGCAAGCACCCGATGCGCTGCACCGACCCGGCGTGTCCGAAGAAGACCTGGGTCCTCCAGGACCACCGCATCGCAGCCAAGAAGTGCCTGCTCACGACTCGGGCCGCCAAGTGGGCCACAAGACAGGTGGGCTATGGGCGCACCGTCTCAGAGGTGGCGGGCGAACTCGACTGCGACTGGCACACCGTCAACGACGCGGTGACCACGTATGGCTCCGCGCTCTTGGACGCCGATCGCAAGCGCATGAACCGCACCACGGCCATCGGTCTCGACGAGACCTCGTTCGTGAAGCTCGGCCACAAGAACCACCGCGACTACGCCACCACCGTGGCCGACGTCGAGCACCACCAGATCATCGAGATCCTCCCCTCACGGCACTTCGTCGATGTGGCCGCCTGGCTGGACAAACAGCCCCAGGCCTGGAAGGAGCGCATCCGTTATGGCGCCCTCGACATGTCAGCCACCTATGCGGCGGTCTACACCGTCGTGTTGCCCAAGGTGGCCCAGGTGGTCGACCCGTTCCATGCCGTCTCGCTGGCCAACCACTGCCTCGACGACGTGCGCCGGCGGGTCCAGACCGAACAGCTCGGCCATCGGGGACGACGAGACGACCCGCTCTATCGGGCACGGCGAGCCCTGCTGCGAGGTGAAGAGAAGCTCGACGAGGCGGCCGCACTGCGGCTGCAGTCCCTCCTCGAACTGGGCGACCCCGACTACGAGGTGGCGATCGCTCACCGGATCAAGGAGCGCCTGCGGGACTTCTATGCCGAACGCGATCCCGACGAGGCCCGGCGCATCCTCGAAGAACTTCAGCACCACTGCCTGAAACGCGCCATGCCCCCCGAGGTCAGAAAGCTGGGACGCACCATCAAGCGGTGGTTCGACAAGCTGTGCAACTTCCACCTGGCCCGGGTGTCCAACGGCCCCACCGAGGCGCTCAACAACCTGATCAAGCGGATCAAGCGCATCGCCTTCGGGTTCCGCAACTTCGAGAACTACCGGATCAGGGCACTCCTCTACGCCGGCAAGCCGAACTGGCGAGTGTTGGGCTCGATCGTCGTTCGATGAGCGCTCAGACCCCGTCAGGATCCGAAGCGCCGGACGTCCCCAGCGAAGAAGGTGGCGCCGGCGAGGTGGTGGACCTCCAGGCATAAGTGTCAAGCAGGTACCGGAGCCAGTGTCGCCCAGGTACCGGACCCGCGACGAGAAGTGTCAGGCAGCTACCGGAGCCACGGTGTCAAGGATGAACCGGACTCGCACACAGCCTCCGAATTGGTGTGAACTCGACCGAGCCGCCGACCAGCGGTTTCACATGGCTCGTAACCGGGAGGTCGCAAGTTCACACATCGTGGCGGGGGTTCACAGCCATCGTGCGACCATCGGGTTGGATGCCTGATGAAGCCGCTGGTCACGACGTCGTGCACATGCAGTGCACAGGGCACAGTGCTTACTCAATTTCGGCCGCTCACTGCTTGCCCCGAGAAACGGTTGGAGCGCTCCACCGTCCACCTCGAACTCTGCGCTTGCGCCGGCAAGCACTCCGCAGACCTAGCCAGCGCTCGGAGCGATACCGCTCGGTCCCAGACGCAGCGGACCCCTTCGGTAGTGGGGCACGGGAACCGGCATGTTCGATCGGTTCGGTAGCGCCAGCATCCTGGCTTCGGGCGTCATTATCGAGCGGGCGGTTACGACGCCTCCCAAACGGCAGCAACAACTGGATTCGACAGAGAGCGTTCTCGAATACACAGGGCGATTCTGAAGGATCGAAGCGCTGGTTTGACGGGGAGCTCTACGATCCGGTCCCGAAGAGCACTCTTCTCGAGGACGAGTCGTGGCACGACGCCTACACCGCAACCCAAGGCGACGAGCGACAGGATCGCTTCATGTCCTTCAATCTCCGCGTAGACATTGGGCGTGATCGAACGTCGATCGAGCCACTGATCCAGATACTCCCGAGCGAGCCCATGCGCCGGGAGGACAACGGGCAGTGTCGACCAGTCGATGACTCTCCGTTCGGTGGCGCCCCTCACTGGACCTTTGGTCTTCGGGCCGACGAACACGACCGGCGTGGTGACGAGGAGCCGGCTGGCGATGCCAGCCAGTAAGCGCTCAGGCAACGCCGCCACGCTCACGTCAATCGCTCCGCCTCGCAGCTGCTCGATGGCATCCGAGGCATATCCTGTTGTCAACTCCAGACGAATCCCCGGGTGCTGGCGCCGCACCTTGCCCAGCAGATCCGGGACGATGCTCTGTGCGGCGGTCACCGTGCAGTAGATCCGTACGGTCCCCGAGAGGACTCCGTGGGCCGATGACCGCTCGGTCTCGAAGCGGTCCCACTCGGAGAGCACGGCGAGGGCATGGTGGCGAAAGGCCTCGCCGGCTGGGGTCAGGGCGACGCTGTGGTGTTGCCGGTCGAAGAGCGGCTCACTCAGCTGCTCCTCCAGTCGCTGAATTGAGCGGCTCAAGGCCGACGGGCTCAGGTGACACGCTCGTGCTGCCCGGCCGAAGTGGAGGGTGCGACTGAGCGCAATGAACTGGCGTAGAGACTCGTATTCGTCCATGTTGCGCCCTCCGCAACGCCAGATTGCAAATCTTGCGCTTTACGCAGCGTACCTCTGGGCGTACAACGGGACCATGAAATCGAATGTGTTCAACCTGATCGATGTCGAGCTCGCCGGCAAGCAGGAGCGGGTGCTTGCCGGAGGCCGCCACCTGTTTTCCCTCTTACCCGAGGCTTTTGCGGGGGTCAGCCGGATCGGGGTGATCGGCTGGGGCCCCCAGGGCCGGGCCCAGGCCCTCAATCTCCGTGACTCGCTTCAGGGCACCGACGTGCGGGTGAGCGTCGGGCTGCGCGCCGGCTCGGCCTCTATTGACGACGCCCGCAGCGAGGGCTTCTCGGAAGCTGCGGGCACGCTCGGGGAGATGTCCGACGTCATCGAGGGATCCGACCTCGTGATCCTGCTCATAGCCGACGCCGCCCTGGCCGAGAACCACGCCCGGATCTTCGGCGCCCTGAAAGACGATGCCATCATCGGGCTCTCCCATGGTTACCTGCTGGCCCACCTGCGGGCGCAGGGCGAGGACTTCCCTCCCGAGCACTCGGTCGTGGCGGTGTGTCCTAAGGGGATGGGGGTGTCCGTGCGCCGGCTCTACGAACAGGGCCGCGAGACCGACGGAGCCGGCATCAACTGCAGTGTCGCCATCCACCAGGACGTCGACGACCGGGCTACCGACATCGCCCTCGGATGGGCCGTAGGCCTCGGTGCGCCGTTCATCTTCGAAACGACTCTCGAATCCGAGTACCTCTCGGACATTCCCGGCGAACGGGCCATCCTGTTGGCCATTCCCCATGCCATCGCCGAGGCCGTCTACCGACGGCGCATCGAGCTCGGCGATCCGCCCACCCGGGCTTTCATCGTCTCCACCGAATCCATGACGGGCGTGCTCGCCCGCACGATCTCTCGAGGTGGACTCCGAGCGGTCCTCGACGGGCTGAGCGGCGACGCCAGGCGGAGCTTCGACGATGCCTTCTGCGCCACGTATAAGGCGTTCTCTCCGGTTCTCCGGGAGCTTTATGACGAGGTCCGTTCGGGCACCGAGATTGCGAGCGTCGCGCTTGTTGCTGCGCGCCTCGACCGGTATCCGATGCCAACGATTGATGGAAGCCGCATGTGGAAGACCGGCGCGGCGGTGCGTGAACAGCGAGGGGAGCTCGAGGTGCAGATCGATCCCATGACCTCCGGGATCTTCTGCGGGGCGATGATGGCCCAAATCGACCTGCTGGCAGACGAGTCCCATCCCTGGTCTGAGATCGCCAATGAGTCAGTGATCGAACTGGTGGACTCGCTCATTCCTTACATGCACGCCAGAGGTGTGGCCTACATGGTGGACAACTGTTCGACGACCGCACGGCTCGGTGCGCGCAAGTGGGGGCCTCGCTTCGAGGCCGCCATCACTCAGCAGGTCTTCCCGCTGCTCGACGAGCAGGGCGCACGTGACGAAATGCTCATCAAGCGCCTTGAGGAACATCCCCTGCATGAGGTCCTCAAGACGATTGGGCAGTATCGGCCGTCCGTCGACGTTGCTGTTTCCTAGGCCTTGCTGGCTTCCGGCGTGCATTCACCAGCTCCTGTGACCCAACGATGAGAGTTCGATGATGTTCGAGTCATTCAATCCCGGGCGTGATGTCCAGCGCGTGGGCACCGCCGTGTTTCTCGGTGAGCAGGTCGACAAGATCCACGATCCAGTGTGGGCGGTGATGGGCAATCTCGGTGAAAGCCAGTGCTACCTCGGCGTCCAGGCGAAGGTCGCCGCGGTGCAGGCTGCCATGTCGCGTCGCATTGCCCATTACGAACTGCCAGTCCGCCTAATCGCTCCCGCCTTTACCCTGGGAGTGTCAGACGGGCAACTCAACGGGACTCCTGAGATGCGGTTCTCCCTGATCGGCAGGGAGCTTGCCAACGACGCCGTCGCCACCCACCTGGCTGCGAACCAGATCGCCGGACTGATCGCCGTCGTGGCATGCGACAAGCCGCCAGTCGGGACCGTCGCCGCGATACTCGAGCACAACGCTCCGGCTGTCGTCCTTTCCGACGGGTCAATCCGGCCGGGCGTCGACCCGGTCACCGGCGAACGCATCGACCTCGTATCAGGCTTCCAGACCGCCGGTGATCGCGACGCAGAGGTCTCGGGTGGCACTCCATGCCTGTCCCGGTCAGGGAAGCTGCGGCGGCATGTTCACCTACAACACCATGCAGACATTCATCGGGGTCCTCGGACTCGAGCCGCTTCACATGGTGGCTCCGGCATCCGATGACTCGCGTCGGATAACGCTGTTCCCCGAACAGCTCGTCGACTGCCTCACCGCAATGCATGACCAAGGCATTCGACCTCGGGATATCGTGACGCCGACCGCCCTTCGTAATGCCGTCACCGTTGTTATGGCGATGGGCGGTTCCACCAATGTCGTCCTTCACGGCGTGGAGATCGCCCGAGCCGCAGGAGTCGACTTTTGGAACGACGTGTTCTCCCAGTCCGAGTTCAACGCGCTGGCCCGGCACGTGCCGGTGCTAGTCAACATGAGGCCATTCGGCCAGTACTCAATGATTGACGTAGAAGCCAAGGGTGGGCTCCAAGTTGTCGTTGGAGAGCTACTAAGCGCTGGGCTCCTCGACGGGGAGGCCGTGACCTGTACGGGCGAAACCCTTGCTGAACAAGTCCGGCGGCTCGACGGGCCTGCT
>Ga0318541_10000893_pt1 | contig 10625 bp, 10 predicted proteins | sample GRESIP166b4f26_FD_202503 | JGI IMG/M metagenome (GOLD analysis project Ga0318541, IMG submission 202503) | Tropical soil microbial communities from Luquillo Experimental Forest, Puerto Rico - GRE.SIPMG.166b4f26 | ecosystem: Environmental > Terrestrial > Soil > Tropical forest > Bulk soil...
CGCCGATGCCGACGGATAGCGCGACATGGTCCTTGCCGCGATAGCGCCAGCCGGACAGCAGCAGGATCAGGAGCGCAAACACGAAAAAGGAGATGATCCAGCGCGTGGTCACGGGATCGAGCCGGCTCAGGAGGTAGGTCCCGACGGGGACTCCGAGCAGCGCGCCGACCGCGATGATCCCGGTGGCCTTACGGTCCGCCTTCGTCCACGCATTCGGGAGAAGCGGAGCGGCGGCAACGAAGTCGATGATCAGGAGCAGCGCGGCGACGAGGCGCGGGGAGGCCACGCTGCTTGCGAGCGGCATGAAAATGAGCGCCGAACCGAAGCCGGAGAATCCGCGCGCGGTGGCGGAGACGAAGGCGATCGCGCAGATCGCGATCGCGGCGCTGGTGCTGACGTCGGCCGGGATGATGCCCGACAGACTCATCCGCGCAACGTGCCGCCGGTCTTTTTCGTCACCTCGGCCACGATCTTTGTCGCCACCGCATCGATCTCTTCGTCGGTCATGGTTTTTTCGCGCGGCTGCATGGTCACGGCGATTGCGATCGACTTCTTGCCCTCGTCGATGCCTTTACCCTCATAAACGTCGAACACCGTGACCTCGGAGATCAGCTTCTTGTCCACGTTTTGTGCCGTGCGCACGATGTCGCCGGCTTTCACGGCGCGGTCGACGATGAAGGCGAAGTCGCGCGACACCGGCTGGAACAGCGAGAGCTCGAGCGGCGGCTTGGCGCGGGTCGGCTTCTGCCTGGCCGGAGGGATGCGATCGAGAATGACCTCGAACGCAACCACCGGACCGTCGGCGCGCAGAGCCTGGAGCGTGCGGGGATGCAACTCGCCAAAGTAGCCCAGAATATTTTGTGGACCGATCTGGATCGTGCCGGAACGTCCTGGATGCAGAAAACTGGCTCCGCCCGGTACGATTTGCAGCGCCTGCATCGGCGCGCCGGCGGCGGCAAGCACCGCGAGTGCATCGGCCTTGACGTCGAACGCATCGGCTTGTGCCGAACCCGACCAGTGCCGTCCGATTCCCTTCGACGAGGCAAAGCCGCGGCGGACGCCCGCGGCGGCGACCAATTGATCCTCCGGCCGATCGCCCTCGAAGATCTGGCCGACCTCGAACAGGGCCACATCGGCAAAACCACGGTCGACATTCGACTGTGCGGCCGCGATCAGTCCGGGCAGGAGGCTCGGCCGCATGTCGGAAAGATCGGAGGCAATCGGATTGGCGAGCGTGAGCTCGCTCTTGCCGCCGCCGAACAATTCGGCCGCCTGTTTCGAGATGAACGACCAGGTTACCGCCTCGACCATGCCGCGCGCAGCGGCCGCGCGCTTGGCGCGACGAGTACGGAGCTGTATCGGGGTCAGCACCGCTTTGCGCGGCTCTTCGCCACGCTCGAACGGCGTCTCCGGCACCTTGTCGACGCCGACAATGCGGACGATTTCTTCGACAATATCGGCCTTGCCTTCCACGTCGCTGCGCCAGGATGGGATTGCGACCTTCATCACCGGCCCGTTGCCAGCCGTAATGAAGCCGAGACGGGTCAGGATGCCGCGCATCTCCGGCAGCGGCACCTCGATGCCGGCCAGCCGCTTCACCTCGGTCAGCGGAAAATCGATCACCCGATCGTCACCATGGGCCTTGCCGACCACGACACTTTCCGATGGCGTGCCACCGCAGATTTCCATGACCATGCGCGTGGCAAGCTCCAGCCCCGGCACCATGAAAGCCGGGTCGACGCCGCGCTCGAAGCGATAGCGCGCGTCCGAGCTGATGCCGAGCTTGCGCCCGGTCTGCGCGATGTTGATCTCGTTCCACAGCGCGGATTCAATCAGCACGTCGGTGGTGTTCTCGTCGCAGCCGGACGCCTCGCCGCCCATGATGCCGGCAAGCGATTCGACGCCATGCTCGTCGGCGATCACGCAGACGTTGTTGTCGAGCGTATAGGTGCGGCCGTCGAGCGCGAGCAGCGTCTCGCCGTCGCGGGCACGGCGCACGACCAGATTGCCCTTCACCTTTTTGGCATCGAACACGTGCAGCGGTCTCGCCCGGTCGTAGGTCATGAAGTTCGTGATATCGACCAGCGCGTTGATGGGCCGCAGCCCGATCGAGGTCAGGCGCTGCTGCAGCCATTTCGGCGACGGACCGTTCTTCACGCCGCGCACCAGCCGCAGCGCGAAACCGGGGCACAGCGTCGCGTCGTCAACCGTTACCTTGACCGGGCAGGGGAACTCGCCCTTGACGGGCTTGATGGCGGGATCCTTGAACTTGCCCATGTCGGCTGCGAAGAGGTCGCGCGCGATACCATGCACGCCGGCGCAGTCCTGCCGGTTCGGCGTGAGGTTGATTTCAAAGGTGGGATCGCCCATTCCCGCCCACTCTGCATAGCGTTTGCCGATCGGCGCGTCGGCAGGCAGCTCCATGATGCCATCGTGGTTTTCGGAAAGCTGCAACTCGGCCTCCGAGCACAGCATGCCGCGGCTCTCGACACCTCGGATGGTGCCGACGCCAAGCGTGATGTTCTTGCCGGGAATGTACGTACCGGGCGCGGAGAACACGCTGACAAGACCTGCGCGCGCATTCGGCGCGCCGCAGACGACCTGCACGGGCGCGGTGCCATCGCCGGTATCGACCATGCAGACCCGCAGCCGGTCAGCATTGGGATGCTGTTCGGCGGAAATCACGCGTGCGATGGTGAAGGGCGCCAAAAGCTTCGCCTTGTCCTCGATGTTCTCGACCTCAAGCCCGATCATGGTCAGCTTGTCGGCGAGCTGCTCGACCGAGGCGTCGGTGTCGAGATGTTCCTTCAGCCAGGAGAGGGTGAACTTCACGAGCTCAGCCCTCCCGCAAGCGTCGGGAAATCGAGCGGCCGGAAGCCGTAGTGCGAGAGCCAGCGCACGTCGGCCTCGAAGAACGCGCGCAAATCGTGCATGCCGTATTTCAACATTGCGATCCGGTCGATGCCCATGCCCCAGGCAAACCCCTGGTACGCGTCGGGGTCGATGCCGCAGGCGCGCAGCACATTGGGATGCACCATGCCGCAGCCCAAAATCTCCAACCAATCCTCGCCTTCGCCGAAGCGGATTTCGCCCTTGTCGCGTCGGCACTGGATATCGGCCTCGAGCGACGGCTCGGTGAACGGGAAGAACGACGGCCGGAAGCGCATGTTGATGTGGTCGACCTCGAAGAACGCCTTGCAGAACTCGTGCAGGATCCATTTGAGGTGACCAAGATGGGAACCCTTGTCGATGACAAGGCCTTCGACCTGGTGGAACTGCGGCGTGTGGGTCGCATCCGAATCGATGCGGTAAGTCCGGCCCGGGCAGACGACGCGGATCGGCGGCTTTTGACTCAACATGGTGCGCACTTGCACCGGCGAGGTGTGAGTGCGCAGCAGCATGCGCGTGCCGCCTGTCTCTGCCGGCGAGCCGCCATCCTCCTTCGAATTGAAGAAGAAGGTGTCGTGCATCTCGCGCGCCGGATGGCCGACCGGGAAATTCAGCTTGGTGAAATTGTAGTCGTCGGTCTCGATATCGGGGCCCTCGGCAATGGCAAATCCCATATCGGCGAAGATTGAGGTCAGTTCGTCCATCACCTGGCTGAGCGGGTGGATTCTCCCGGATTCCACCGGTGCCTCGCGTACGGGCAGCGTGACGTCGATGGTCTCGCTTGCAAGACGGGCGTCGAGCGCGGCTGACCTCAATACGTCCCGTCGCGCGGCGAGCGCTTCCGTCACCTTGTCCTTGGCGAGGTTGATCGCCGCGCCTTGCGTCTTGCGCTCGTCCGGCGACATCTTGCCGAGCGTGGAAAGCAGTGCGGAAATCGAGCCCTTTTTGCCAAGGGCTGCGACGCGGACGGCTTCGAGCGCCCCCTCGTCGCCGGCGGCGGCAATCTCGCCCAGGATTTTTTGTTCAAGCGTTACGAGGTCGGACACGGGTCAAATCTCTCCTTGTGGCGTTCGGCGACTGCCTTCTGCCGGAAAGAAGTCGCCCACTGCCACGCGCGGCCTTCGGAAATGAGCGGGCGAACCCGCCCGCGCCGCCCTGTTTCAGGCTGCGAGCGCGGCCTTCGCCTTCTCCGCGATCGCCTGGAACGCCGCCGGTTCGGAGATCGCGAGGTCCGACAGCACCTTGCGGTCGACGACGATGCCGGACTTGGAAAGGCCGTCGATGAACCGGCTGTAGGTCATGCCGAACGGGCGGACGGCGGCGTTGATGCGCTGGATCCAAAGTGCGCGGAAGGTGCGCTTCTTGCGCTTGCGGTCGCGAAACGCGTATTGGCCGGCCTTTTCGACGGCCTGCTTGGCGACGCGGATCGTGTTCTTGCGGCGGCCGAAATAGCCCTTGGCAGCCTTGTAGACTTTCTTGTGCTTGGCGTGGGACGTCACACCGCGTTTGACGCGAGACATGACTGATATCCTTGACGTGTGAGGTGACGGGTTCGCCGCGCAAACAACGCGGCTCGGCTTTGTTTGAGCGGGGGTGCGTCCGATCAGGCGTTCGGCAAGAAGTATTTCTTGATGTTATCGCCGTCGGTTTTGAACAGCACGCGGGTGCCGCGGAGTTGACGGATCTGCTTCTTCGTCCGCTTGATCATGCCGTGGCGCTTGCCGCGCTGGGCATGCATCACCTTGCCGGTGGCAGTCACCTTGAAGCGCTTTTTGGCGCCCGACTTGGTCTTCAGTTTGGGCATTTGGCTCTCCTTGAATAGCCGCAGCACGAAACCGCCCGAATGGGCGCCGGCCGGCTGAAATGCTCGTTAGAGCGTTGAAAGTACTGAGGTTTTCCGAAAGATGGAACCCAGCACAGTAAATCGCCACGGCAGCCCTAAATCAGCCGGGCGATTGAAGGTTGCGCTTATGGCAGAGCGGGAGGGAAATGGCAACGATGAACCGCTGATGTCCGAGGGTCGACGAATGATCCAGCGGGCACCCGGCAGGCACACGGAGTGGACCAGCCGAACAGGACAAAGGCCCGCCAGATCACCTGGACCGGCCTTTTTCCTGTCGTGCTTCTCGTTTGTGGAATCAGCGGGGCGCCAGCACCATCACAACCTGACGGCCTTCGAACTTGGCGTCCTGCTCCACCTTGGCGAAATCGGCAACGTCGGCTTTCACCTTGTCCAACAGCTTGGTGCCGATCTCCTGGTGCGCCATCTCGCGGCCGCGATAGCGCAAGGTGATCTTCACCTTGTCGCCTTCTTCGAAGAAGCGCTGCATCGCCCGCATTTTCACGTCGTAGTCGTGGTCGTCGATCATCGGGCGGAGCTTGATCTCCTTGATCTCGACGATTTTCTGCTTCTTGCGGGCTTCCGCTGCTTTTTTCTGCGCCGAATATTTGTACTTCCCGTAGTCCATAATCTTGCAGACGGGAGGGATGTTGTTCGGCGAAATTTCAACCAGATCCATGCCCGCTTCGAGGGCCATCTTGATCGCAAGCACGGTTTCGACCGTGCCGCGGTTCTGTCCGTTCTGATCGATTAGCTGGATCTGCGCATTGCGGATATCATCATTGACGCGCGGCCCGTCTTTGGTGGCAGCGGGCGGGGCTCTATTGGGACGGCGAATGGGTCCTTCTCCAAGGTTGTGAACGGTAGCGATAGTTTGAAGCAAGACACGGCAACGGGCAAGCGAACTCGTCAGTTGCAGCGACAAAACCGATAAATGCGAGGCATTTCGGTCACGGCTCGTATGGCTTTGGTTGTGAAGTCCGCATCATTCTCGCTGCGAGCTCGTCATGCGGATTTCTGAACCAAAGCCACACGAGATCAATAAGTTGCTAGTTTCCTTCGATTTCGAAGTTCGCAAAACGGGGGGGCCACAGAGCGATGCGAACTTCGGAATCGGGACGTAAGCGACATAGCCATCAACTTTCTATTCCGCAAGCGCGCCGAATGCCTTAGGTGACAGTCTCTTTGCAGGCGCAGCCAAGAGACCGCATTGGAGCGACTAATCCATGACCGATTTCCCCGGTCCCGCGCTTGAACCGGCCTATATCGAGGTGGGCGAGGGACATTCCGCGCGCCGGATCGCAGTCCGGGCCCGCGCGGGTCGCGCCCCCGGTCTGGTCTGGCTTGGCGGGTTCAATTCCGACATGAAGGGCACCAAGGCGCTCGCCCTCGATGCGTGGGCCGCCGAACATGGCCGCGCCTGCATTCGCTTCGATTATTCCGGCCACGGCGAATCCGGCGGAAAATTCGTCGATGGAACCATCGGCCGTTGGCTCGAGGAGAGCGTCGCGGTGTTCGAGCGGTTTTGTCGCGGTCCCCAGGTGATGATCGGTTCGTCCATGGGCGGCTGGATCGCGCTGTTGCTGGCGCGCGAGGTCGCAAGGCGTCCGAACGACGCCTCCATTGCCGGCCTGGTCCTGATCGCGCCGGCTCCCGACTTCACCGAAGAGCTGATGTGGAAGAGCTTTTCGCCCGAGATCCGTGAGGAGATCGACAGCAAAGGCGTTTGGTTCAGGCCCTCGCAATATGGCGACGGCACGCCCTATCCGATCACGCGGGCGTTGATCGAGGAAGGCCGCAACCATCTTTTGCTTGGCAGCTCCATCGATGTCGGCTGTCCGGTGCACATCCTGCAGGGCGCGCGGGACCCGGACGTACCCTGGCGGCACGCTTTCGCGCTGGTCCAGCGGTTGCCGGCCGAAGACGTGGTGCTTACGATGATCCAGGACGGCGATCATCGCCTGTCGCGTCCGCAGGACATCGCGCGTATCATCGCGGCGGTTTCCGAGATGGGTTGAGCGACAGGGGAACGCCATGAACATTCCCGCCATGCTCCGGAGTTTTTGTGACGCCGTGGAGCGGCGTGACGGCAAGGCGTTTGCGGCGCTGTTCGCCGAAGACGGTGTCTATCATGACGCGTTCTACGGCGCATTCGAGGGCCGTGCGAGAATTGCCGAGATGATCGACGACTGGTTCTATCGCACCGCGACCGATTTTCGCTGGGACATGCATGAGCCGGTCTTCGACGGTACGACGCTTTATGCGCGCTACACGTTCAGCTACCGCTCGACGCTCAAGGAGGCCAACGGCGCGCGCGCCATGTTCGAAGGCGTGGCGATCATGAAGCTTCGTGACGGGCAGATTGCCGAATATCACGAAGTCGCCAATACCGCGCCGGGCTTCGTCGACATGAATTTCGCGCCCGAGCGCATCGCCAAGATCGCACGGCGGCAGGGCGCGGCGCTGAGGGCACGGCCCGAGATGGCGCGGCATCTGGCGAAGTAACCACTGGAGCATGATCTCCGCGCAAATGCGTTCCGCATCTGTCGCGAGGCAAAACCGGTCCCACTTTTCTTGCCATGCTCTAAAGCTTCGGCATGGGTTTGCGCTGCGCCAGCGCCGCGACGGTCGAGGTCCCGATCGCGCCCTCCTCGTCATAGAGCCAGCATTCGCCGATCGCGATGCCGTCGGTCGCGTGATGGTTGGTCACCTCGAAACCGATCCATTGCGTTTCTGGCAGCCGGTGCAGATAGAGCGTAACGTCGCTGTTGATGAATCCGAGACCGCTATCGCCGGCGTTTGCGAAGGGACTGGCGAAGTCTGCGGCAAGCGCGACGCGGACAAAAGGTGTGAGCGGCGCGCCTTCGACGAGCTCGCGCACTTCGCTCATCCATAACCGCCTCGGGCCGAGGGTGCCCATGCTGCCCACGATCGGACGCGTGGTCCATTTGCCGTGCATGCCGAGCCTGGGATCGGTCGGCGCCATGATATCGGCCGGCCGCGGCGCGTCCCAGTCGGGCGGCGACCAGATCCTGCCTTGCGGGTTCTCCGTTCGGCGCAACAGTTGGCAGGAGGCGCGCGCCATCGCAATGCCGCCCGAGAGAAAATCGGCTTCGATCACGCGAATGCGCAGGCCCTCGCGGATCGGGTTCGTCTTGACCTCGATCGGCTTGAAAATGTCCGGCAGTCGGAACATGTCGACCGTCAGCCGCGCCGGCACGAAATCGGCGCCGCCGTGGCGCTCCTCGATCACGAATGCGAGCAGGCCGATGATCACCCGTCCGTGCAGCGATTTCGGGTCCCACGGCCCGTTCGCCACCGGGTTAGGCGAAAAAACGTCGCCCTGGCGCGAGTAGAAAGGCTGATTGGTCGTGCTTGTCGGTGCATCTGTCATGGGGACGCGACCATGACGGAATTCGCCGCTTGAAATCAAGCGCGTGCGGCGCAACCCGCCAATGCGGCTTCCCACTCGCTGCGCACGCCCTCATCCGTCTCTTTGTCGAGCAAGTTTGCAGCCAATGGAGCAAACTCTCTTCGGCCGATCAATTGCGACAGCGCCCATACTGCGGCACCGCGCACCAGCGGGCTTGTGTCGGCAAGCAGCCGCTCGGCTTCGACAGCCAGCCTGTCATCCTGCGAATTGCCGATCGCGATCAGCACATTGCGAACAAAACGGTCGCGGCCGGTGCGCTTGACCGGCGACTTGGCGAATCGAGTACGGAATGCGGCCTCATCGAGCCGCGCAAGCTCGGCAAGATCAGGCGCGCGCAACGCGTCGCGCGCGGCGAGTTTTGCCTCTCGGCCTTGTTGTGCAAATTTGTTCCAAGGGCAGACCGCAAGGCAATCGTCGCAACCATAGATGCGGTTACCGATCGCCTTGCGGAATTCGTGCGGGATCGGCCCCTTGTTCTCGATCGTGAGATAGGAGATGCAGCGCCGCGCATCGAGCTTGTAGGGCGCCGGAAACGCTGCGGTCGGACAAATGTCGAGGCAAGCCTGGCAGGAGCCGCAATGGTCGCCATCCGCAACGTCGGGCGGCAGTTCGAGCGTCGTAAAGATCGCGCCGAGGAACAACCACGAGCCGAACTCGCGTGAGACGAGGTTGGTGTGCTTGCCCTGCCAGCCAAGCCCTGCAGCCTGAGCCAGCGGCTTCTCCATCACGGCGGCGGTATCGACGAAGACCTTGACCTCGCATTGTGTGGCTGCGACCAGCCAGCGCGCCAAAGCTTTCAGGCGCTTCTTGATGACATCGTGATAATCGTCGCCTTGCGCATAGACCGAGATCGCGCCGTGTGTGCGCTGCTTGAGAATCGCAAGCGGATTTTCATCCGGCCCGTAGTTGACGCCCAGCATGATCACCGACCTGACCTCCGGCCACAGGCCGCGCGGATCGGTGCGGCGTTCGGGACTTCTTGCCAGCCAATCCATGTCGCCATGGGCTCCGGCGTCGAGGAACGCACGCAAATGTTTCGCGGCCTGTGGGATAGCTTCGGGAGCGGTGACGCCGATACAGTCGAATCCGTGCGCGCGCGCCTGGTCGGCAAGCGCCTTTTTCAGCTTGAGCGCGCGGTTCAGAAGTCCAGGTCCACGTAGGTCCGCGACGCCGGTATGCCCGCGAGCCATTCGCTCAAGAGCGGACGGAACGACGGGCGGGATTTGACCCGCGCGTACCACGCTTTTGCCGCGTCGTCCTCGATCCATGGCACGTCGCCCAGATAGTCGATCGCCGAAAGATGCGCCGCGGCGGCGAAGTCCGCGTAAGTGAGCTGGTCGCCGGCAAGGTAGTTCCGCCGCTGTACCAGCCAGCCGATATAAGCCAGATGATAGCGCACATTGCTCTTCGCCGCGCGGATGACGTCTGTGGCCGGTGAGCCGCCGCCATTTTGCTCGCTCATGAAGCGTTTGTAGATGCGCTCGGTGACCAGCGGGTTCGAGGCTTCCTCGAAAAATTTCTCGTTGAACCACGCCATCAGCCGGCGCACCTCGATGCGCTCGCCCATGGTGGTCGGCAACAGTCGCCGCTCGCCCATTTCCGCCCCGCGGGTTTCATCAATGAATTCAGCGATGATCGCCGCGCCCGGAACAGCCGGCTGCCCGTCGGTGAACAGGACCGGCGTGGTGCAGGCCGGGTTGAGTGCGAGGAAGCCCTCGCGCCGCTCCCAGACCCGTTCCTCCACGAGGCGCAGATCGAACCCGTATTCGCCGAGCACCAGGCGGATGAAGCGCGAATGCGGGCAAAACGGGTGATGAAACAGCGTGTACATGCGGCCTTGAATATGTCGCCTAAACTCAAAAGAGTCTTAATCGTTCAAAGATTGCCAAACTACCCAAGCCAACGCGCGACGCAACTCGTGTGGCGGTTTGGAAATTCGCTTCGGTCTCGCGGCGAATGAGGCAAGCGAACTTCTGAACCAAACCACACGAGAATCAGGCTTTCTGGTGTCCTTCGAACCCGAAGGACGCCCAACGAGGTTGCTGCAAGATAGAGCGAACCGTGGGTTCGGGACACCAGTGTTTTTGCATTTTACCGATTGCGGCGCGCAGACGAATAGGCGAGAAGGGCGCGGCCTTCGCGACGAATTTCATCATAACGGACCAGCTCATGATGTCAGATACTTTGCGGGCGGTGATTCTCGGCATAATCGAGGGCGTCACTGAATTTCTGCCGGTGTCCTCCACCGGGCATCTCCTGCTTGCGGAACGGTTTTTCGATCTCGGCGAAGGCAATTTCTGGAAGAGCTTTGCGATCCTGATTCAGCTCGGTGCGATCCTCGCGATCGTCGCGCTCTATTTCTCCAAATTGTGGCGGATCGCACTCGGCATGTTCACAAATGCCGACGATCGGCGGTTCGTCGTCGGCCTTCTGGTGGCGTTTTTGCCCGCGGTCGTGATCGGC
>Ga0318541_10000897_pt1 | contig 10613 bp, 5 predicted proteins | sample GRESIP166b4f26_FD_202503 | JGI IMG/M metagenome (GOLD analysis project Ga0318541, IMG submission 202503) | Tropical soil microbial communities from Luquillo Experimental Forest, Puerto Rico - GRE.SIPMG.166b4f26 | ecosystem: Environmental > Terrestrial > Soil > Tropical forest > Bulk soil...
GCGTTCCTCTACCGGGTTGCGACCGTAAATCTGCGTCACCGGCAACGTGATGCGCAGCTTCGACAAGCTGCAGTGGCCGGACCCGCTGATGGCGTTACATCCTTGCCAGAAATGTTGTCGGAGTAATGGCGCAGAACCGAAGCGGCGAGTTCAACGCTTACGCCGTAGCGATCACCCTGGCCCGCCAAACTGCCGCGCGTCGCCGCTGCGCCATGCCAGGATGTCGGCCATGACGGTGGTACTGGTGCACGGGAATCCGGAGACTGACGCTATCTGGCAGCCGCTGGTTGATGCGCTCGGGCGCGACGACGTGGTGCGCCTGTCGCCACCGGGATTCGGCGCCCCGTTGCCCGACGGCTTCTCGGCGACCTACCTCGCCTACCGTGACTGGCTCGAAGACGAGCTGGAGGGCTTCGACGAACCGATCGACGTGGTCGGGCACGACTGGGGAGGCGGCCACGTGGTGAATGCGATGATGCATCGACCCGAACTGGTGCGCAGCTGGGCCAGCGACGCCGTGGGGTTGTTCGATCCAGATTACGTTTGGCACGAGCTGGCCCAGGTCTGGCAGACGCCGGGCGACGGCGAACAGCTGGTCGAAACCATGCTTGGCGGCACGGTCCAGGACCGCGCGCAACAGATGGCTGGGTTGGGCATTCCCATAGACATTGCGACCTCGATCGCCTCAGCGCAGGGGCCGCAGATGGGCCGGGCGATCCTGTCGTTATACCGCTCGGCGCGGCAACCCGCGATGGCGGAGGCCGGGCGAGCGCTGGAGAACGCCGCGGCTCGGCCGGGCCTTTCCCTGCTGGCCACTGAGGACCCCTACATCGGCTCCGACGCACTCCGGCGCCGGGCCGCGGACCGATCCGGAGCCCGCACGGAGGTCCTTGACGGGCTGGGACACTGGTGGATGGTGCAGGACCCGGCTCGCGGTGCGGCGGCCCTCACCCGCTTCTGGGAGACACTCGGCTAGGTCTCGGGATGCTTCGTCATGGCATCGCATCGGCCCACGCGATATGCCCCTCGAAGCCAAGCGTTCTCGCCATGTCGCGGCAGTGGTCCCGGAAGTGCGCGTAAGTCGCGGCATCGCCGTGAGCCTGTGCCAGAAGAGCACGGAGTCGCAACAGCCAGATGTCGCGCATGGCTGAACCGTCGTCGGTCGGCGCGCCCGCTAACCGCTCGAATGCGGCATCGGCTTCGGCTACGTCACCGCCGGTACCGCGGTCGAGCAGTGTCTCCACCAGAACACCCGTCGCCGGAACGCCCCACGCCAGCAGTCCCTGGCCGAACATATCGTCGACGGCGGTGCGCATGAGCGGTATCGCCTCATTGCGATCTCCACGCCGAGCCTTTTCACGCGCCAAGTAGATGTTGACGATCGGTAGTTCGGACACGTTGTATCCCCGCCGATGCAGCAACAGTTCGCTAATCTCAGCCAGGAGCTTTTGTCCGCGGTCACGCTCTGCAGCCGCTTGGCGGTGCACCAGCGCAAGGCTCACCGTTATCCGAGCGTAGGCCAACGCGATATCGTCACTGGATCGTTCTGCAATCCGTAGGGCATTGTCGATCTCGCCCATTGCGTGATCGTCGGGCCTCAGCGCGCCCATCGGTATCCCCGGCCAGTAGACATAGCCGACGGCCGTGACGTAGGAGATGTGGTCGGCGCTACGCGCCATGGCGATGCCGTGCTTCATGTCGTCTCCCCATCCGGGACGACCCAAGCAACACCGGGCAACAGCCCGCTGTGCTAGGGCCAGCGCTAAGGGAGACCCGAGCATCATGTTGCCTTTAGAAGGGTCACCATCGGCGAGGTCGATGGCCGTCTGTGACCACCGCAGCATGTCACCCCACTCGCCTCTTTCCGCCCTGGCGTAGACGGCCGCAAAGGACAGCCCCACCGTCAGGTTCGGATCGCCGATCGACTCGATAAGGGCCAGGTGCTCGGATGCCAGCCGTGATTGTTCATTTATCCGACCCTGATACCCGTGCTCCATCACCAGCCCTGTCATCCCGATGGCCAACGAAGCGTTGTCCCCGGCGGCTGGTGCACAACTCGCGCAATTCGTCGAAGCGTTCGCCTGCCACATGCTCATGGACTCGAAAGGCCGTCGCGCACAACATGGTGCGAGGGGCGATACGCATGGCTGCCCGGTTTGGGTCATCGGCGGGCACTGCGTCCTCGGCAGGGAGGGCGTCGGCGATCTTTTGGGCGCGTTCCCAGGACAGGCGGGCGGCGTTGATGTCGCGGTTGGTCGCCCAGGTTGCGGCCCGCATGTGCCAGCCGTAGCCGGCGTGCAGATCACCGGCGGCCTCCAAGTGCTCGGCAATCAGCGCCGCGTTCTCCTCCGCCCCCGTCGGGTCACGTGATTCGATGGCCGCCGCCAGTCGCCGGTGCAGTTGGGCGCGATCCGATTTCAGTTGTGACTCGTAGGCAACGGTGCGGATCAGCGGGTGGTGGAACACGTACTCGGGTTGTCGGGTAAACCTGATCTGGTCGATCAGCTCGCCCCCCACCAAGTCGCCAAGGACCGGTTCAATGCCCAAGGTTTCCAACAGGTCCCAGCTGAACCTCGAGCCGATGACCGCCGCAGCACTCAAGGTGCGCTTGGCCGCCGGGTCGAGGCGATCAATGCGCGCAGCGATGGTCGCCTGCAAGGTGGCGGGCACGCTCACCTCACCAACATCCGCAGTCGAGACGTAGCCTCCGCGCTCCCCGCGTAGCACACCGCGCTCGGCTAGTTCGCGCACGATCTCTTCGGCGAAGAACGGGTTGCCGGCGGCCCTCTCGGCGACCAGGGTGGCGATTTGCGTTGTCGAGGGGTCGTCACCGAGCAGCTCGGAGACCAACGCCGTGGTTTCTGAATCACTCAGCGGCGCAAGGGCAACGGTGTGGGCATCGGCCACTCGGGTCAACGCGCCCCGATATTCGGGTCGGTAGGTGACCAGCACCAGCGAGCGCGTCTGCGGGATCACGGTGAGGAACTCGGCCAGCATCGACTCGCTGGCCTCATCGATCCAATGGGCGTCCTCGATGACGTAGAGCGTCGGGGTTTTTCGGGCCAACGAGGCGGCATTGACCAGCCCAGTCAAGCGCCTCCGCCGCGCATCCGGATCGATCTTAGGCAGCTCCACCTCGGGATCGCCGATGCCCCCCAGGTCATAGAAGAGCACCAAGTCCTCGGAGTCTGCGTCGGGAACTCGATCCCGGACTCGATTGCGGGCTTCCTGCCCGTCAAGGCCCTCGACACCAAAGGCCGTGCGCAACAGCCGGGCCACGACACGAAACGGAACGTCAGTGGCATGCGATTCGCAGAAGGTGGTGAACACCTCCACGTTGCGGCGACCAGCCATCGCGGCAACCTCGCGCGCCAAACGGCTCTTGCCAATGCCGGGTGACCCCACCACGCCGACCACACCGCCGTGTCCGTCGATGGCGCGGTCCAACAAGCCCTCGACGGTGGACATCTCCCATTGCCGACCAACAAGATTCGACTCCGCACGCCCGACGGCGTGATGCCCTTCCGGCACGCCCAGCAGCCGATGGGCGGGCACTGGCGCTTCGCCACCCTTGATCTGAACCAGCTCAGATTCGCCGAGCGTTGCAGCGCCCTCAACGAGTCGCGCTGTCGAGGCGCTGAGCATCACCGCACCCGACGGGGCCGCCGACTCCATCCGCTGGGCCATCCCGACCTGCGCACCGACGGCGGTGTAGCCCATTGGACCCGAACCGATCTCACCGGCGATCACCTGGCCCGAATTCAGGCCGACCCGCAACTGCAACGCAATGCCGTCACAGCGTTGGACCTCGCCGGACAGGCGCTGTGTCTCATGCTGGATATCCAGTGCGGCCAGACACGCGCGAAAAGCGTGATCCTCCAACGCCACCGGCGCCCCGAACAGCGCCATGATCCCGTCGCCGGTGAACTTGTCCACCGTGCCGCCATACCGCTGCACCACCGCTGTCGCGTGCGTGACGAGCTGGGTCATGATCTCGCGCAACCGCTCCGCACCCACCGCCGTCGCAATGTCCATCGAACCCACCACGTCGGCGAACAACACCGTCACCTGCTTGAACTCGGCAGGCTTGTGCGACACGGTGACTGATGCGCCACACTCATGACAGAACTTGTCACCGTCGCGTAGTTCGACGCCACAAGCAGCGCACACCAGACCCGTGACCGTCATGGCATTGCCTCGGCCCACGCGATATGCCCCTCGAAGCCAAGCGTTTTCGCCATGTCGCGGTAGCGGTCGCGATTATCGCGATAAGCCAGTTCGTCGCCGCGCGCTCGCGCCTCCGATGCCCGCATCGATAGTAGCCACAGGTCGTTCAGGACGAATCCGGGTTCCGTTGGCACCGCGGCCAGTCGGTCGATGGCCGCCTGTGCTTCCTGAAGGTCCCCCGCGCCGCCCCTGCGCAGCAACGCATTTACCAGAGTGGCGGTGGCCGCCGCGAGAAGAATCATGTCGGCGAAAGCGTATTCGTGCTCGATGGCGGTGCGCGACAGTTCGATCGCACCGTCGAGATCACCGGTGCGGGCCTTCTCGTTAGCAAAAAACACGTCAACGAACGTGGCCGTGTGAAGCGCGGAGCGCTCTTGCAAAGCGGCTTCACGGGCCGCGGCCACCAGGGCGATGGCATCTTCGCGCCGCGGACCGCCGTGGGCCGCGAGCGCGATGCCGTGCGCGTACCGGGCGGCGGCCAGCGTGAAATCATCGCCGGACCGCTCGGCGATTTCGAGGACCTCGGCGGTCTCCTGCAGGGCCGCCGCGGCCGGCAACCACACCCCGTTAGTGACCAGCGTGTATTTGTACCACAGCATTATCGCGCGCAACGTCGGATCGAACGCACGGACCATTGTTGTGGCCCGCTCGACATCAGCTCTCCAGCCCTGGTCCCCAAGGAGACATCGGGCACAACCCCCCAGCATGGTCGCGACCACCAATGGAGAGCCGATCACGAAATTGCCCTTGGTGGCGTCGCCGTCGGCCAGGTCGATCACCCATTGCGCCACGCGCACGACTTCGGTCATCTCTGCACGCTCGAACTTGGCAGCGAACGCACCGTGCAGCAGCCCAAGAGTTAACGTCGGGTCGCCGATTGACTCGAGCAGGTTGGTGAGTTCGGAGGCCAACGGCGATGCTTCGCGGAACCGGGAGTGAACGACCAATGCCGACAGCCACCCGGCCATCCCCATCGCCAGCGACACCTTGTCGCCGGCGGCGCTGGCAAGGTCACGCAGTTCGTCAAATCCGGTGTCGGCCATGCTGCCGCCGGCCAGAAAGGAGCTGTTGCACAGCAGCGTCCGCGGCGCGATTCGCATCGCAACGCGATCCGGGTGAGCGTCGGGAAGCTGGTCAGCAAGGCGTCGCGCCTGTTGCCAGCTTGCCCTTGCTGCGGTGATGTCGCGGTGGGTCAGCCACCCGCCCGCGCGCATATACCAGGTGAACGCAGCATCTAGATCCCCCGCCGCTTTGAGGTGCTCGGCGATCAGGGCGGCGTCTTCATCGGCCGACTCCGGCTCGCGCTGTTCGATCGCGGCGGCCAGCCGCGCGTGCAGCTCGGCGCGATCCGATTTCAGCTGCGATTCGTAGGCCACGGTGCGAATCAACGGATGCCTGAACGCATATTCGACCTTCGGGGTAAACCCGATCTGGTCGATCAGCTCACCCTTGACCAGCTCGTCGAGGACCGGATCGATCCCCAGCGCGGTCACCAGCTGCGGGCTGAACCGTGATCCGATGACCGCCGCGGCGTTCAGCGTGCGTTTGGCCGCGGAACTGAGGCGGTCGACGCGGGCCGCGATCACCGCATGCAACGTTGCCGGCACCATGGTGTCGGTGACCTCGCCGTGTAGCCGATAGGAGCCGCGGTCGCCGCGGACCGCTCCGCGCTCGGCCAGATCGCGCACGATCTCCTGCGCGAAAAATGGATTGCCTCCCGCGCATTCGGAAATGACTTCAGCCAGCCCGTGCACCGAGGCATCGGTACCGAGCAACTCGCCGATCAGCGCCGCGGTTTGCGCGGTGTTCAGCGGGCGCAAGGCGATCGTCTGCGCACCGGGGATGGTGGCCAGCGCGCCGCGGTACTCGGGGCGATACGTGATCAGCACCATCGAGGGGGTTTGCGGGATCACCGCCATAAAGTCGGCCAGCATCGACTCGCTGACTTCGTCGATCCAATGGGCATCCTCGATTACGAATAGCGCCGGTTCAGTCCGGGCCATCGATGCGGCATTGACCAGCGCGGTCAGCCGCCGCCGCCGAGCGTCGCCCTCGACGTTGGGCATCTCGGCGTCGGGATCGGTTACGCCGAGCAAGTCGTCCAGCAACAGCAGGTCTTCAGGGTCGGCATTGGCATATCGGGTGCGGAGCTGTGTCCGCGCGGCTTCGCCGTCGAGGCCGTCGACCCCCAACCCGGCGCGCATTAGTCCGGTCACCGCGTGGAAGGGGATGTCGCTGGTATGGGATTCGCAGTAGGTGGTGAACACTTGTACGCCGCGGCCGTTCGTCAGTGCCGCCGCTTCGCACACGATACGACTCTTGCCGATTCCTGGCGGACCAAGCACACCGATCACGCACCCGGACCCGCTAATAGCCTCATCGAGAAGGCTGGCGATGGTGTTGAGTTCCCAGCTGCGCCCGACCAGCCGCGGATCGCTGCGCCGGCGATGATCGCTGGTGGTCGCGATCAAGCGGCGTGCCGGCACCGGGTCGCTTGCCCCCTTGATGTCCACCATTTCCGGTTCACCCAGCACCACGGCGTCCTCGACCAGCCGGGCGGTTGATTCGCTGAGCATCACCCCACCCGGCGGAGCGACCGACTCCATCCGCTGAGCCATCCCGACCTCCTCGCCCACAGCGGTGTAACCGAAAGGCCCAGACCCGATCTCACCGGCGATCACCTGACCGGAATTGAGTCCCACGCGCAACTGCAGATCGACACCGTCGCGGTCGTGGACGTCGATGGCAAGCCCCGTCGTCTCCTCCTGAACGCCCAAGGCCGCCAGGCAAGCACGAACAGCGTGGTCCTCCAACGCCACTGGCGCACCGAACACCGCCATGATCCCGTCACCGGTGAACTTGTCCACGGTGCCGCCGTAGCGCTGCACCACTGCCGAAGCACGGTCGATCAGGTCGGTCATGATCTCGCGCAGCCGCTCCGCGCCGACGGTCGCTGCGAGGTCCATCGAATGCACCACGTCGGCGAACAGCACCGTGACTTGTTTGAACTCCGCATGGGCGTCGCGCTCAGTGATGGCTGCACCGCAGCCGTCACAGAATCGCGCACCCTCACGCGGCTCGGTGCCACACATGCGGCACGCCGTCGCTGCGGTCATCCGACCCTCCGCCGATCCCGGCCCCCGAGGTCCCGGTTCACCAGCATAGGGCGCTAGACCCTGCGCAGAACCGGGTTTAGTCGGTCACCGTCGGCGCGTCTCGCACGTCAAGTGGATGTATGGCTGCTGGCACCGATTACGTGAAGGACACACTGACTCGCTCGTTGCATGACCGAAACTCGACCCGCTCCTCGGCTTACACTTCCGCAATGTTCTCGGAGACGCGGTACGCGCTGAACGGGGACTTGCGGGTCGCCTATCGTGCGTCGCGTGAAGGTCCGCGTGACATTGTGTTCGTCTCCAACTGGTTCTTTTGCTGCGAGGCTCTTCCGGAGCTTCCTTCCCTTCAAGGGTGGGTCGAGGCGATGACATCGATCGGGCGACTGATCTTCTTCGACCAGCCGGGCACGGGAGTGTCCGATCCGGTCACGGCGGGCGCGCTGCCGACGCTGGAGCAGTGGGCCGACAGCATCACCGCAGTCTTGGACGATCTGGGGAGTCGCGAAGCAGTCCTCCTTGCGGGTCAGGGCGCGTTCGCACCAGCGGCGCTGTTCGCGGCAACACATCCATCCCGCACCACCGCGCTGGTCGTGCTTGAGGGCTACGCAGATTCGTCGGGCATCGCCGATCGCGAGGAAGTCCTCGCTGCCTTGGTCGGCATGTGGGGCACCGGGGGAATGCAACATGTGGCCAATCCGGACATGCCGTGGAACGAGGAGATCCGGGCAGCGTGGGCCCGAATGGAACGTCTGGCGTCCAGCCCAAGGACGCTAGCTCTCATGACACCTCTCGCGTTCGAAATGGACGTGCGGGCGGTCCTTCCCACAATCCGCGTGCCCACCCTCGTCGTCCACCACGCCGACGACGCGATACTCGTGCCCGCGATGGGCAGGTACGTCGCCGATCACACACCGGGTGCAAAGTACGTCGAACTGCCAGGGCGCAACATGTATCACTTCGTTGAACCCGGATGGCGTGCCTCCTTTCAGGAGATCCACGCATTTCTCACCGGCCACCAGGCCGACGTGGCTGATGAACGGGTTTTGGCCACTGTGTTGTTCACCGACATCGTGGACTCGACGCGGCGGGCCGCAGAGATGGGTGATCTTGACTGGCATGCTTTGCTCGATGCCCACGACGCTGTCGTGCGGGCGCAGCTGTCTCGGTTTCGGGGCCGCGAGGTGAACACCTCGGGAGACGGATTCCTTGCGATGTTCGACGGCCCTCAACGGGCGATCCGCTGCGCGATGGCGATCCGCGATGCGGTGCAGGCGCTTGGCATCCAGGTGCGCGCCGGGTTGCACACCGGCGAGTGCGAGGTTCGCGGTGATGACATCGGTGGGATCGGCGTGCACATCGGGGCGCGGGTGAGCGCGTTGGCTGGCCCGAACGATGTGCTGGTGTCCAGCACGCTGCGCGACCTCGTGATCGGGTCGGGGCTCGAATTCGAGGATCGCGGTGCGCACGCGCTCAAGGGTGTGCCCGGCGAGTGGCGTCTCTTCGCCGTCGCCTCTCGCTAAAACCGTTGACAGGCCGTCAGAATGGGTACGGCGCTCGGACAGACTTTTGCGCCCCTACCCCCTCGCTGAGCGCTTCGGCTTCTGAGGGGGCATTCAGCTGGGGTGTTCGAGTTCTGTTCGGGCCTGGTCGATTTGGTCGTATGCGTAGGTCGCCATGGCGGCGGTGGTCATCATTTCCCCCTTGCGGGCGAGCGATTCGTAGGTCTGGTCGCCGAGGACATCCCGTAGATGGGCGATCGCGGTGCTGATTTCGGGGAACGCCGCCGTGGAGAGGGGACTCCGCGCGAAACCGGCGATAGTGGCTGCTGGTTCGTAGCGTCCGAGCCGGTCGAAAGAAGCGGCGAGGATGGCGAGGGGGTTGCGCATCACGGTGGTGTTGCCCGAGTCGTGCAATCTGCGGATTGCCAGAGTGAGGTGATCGAATGCCGACACGGTGTCGCCGTGCTCAGCCTCGAGGCGGGCCAGAACGAGCGCGAGATTTGTCTCGTTGGCGCGGTTGCCGCTGTCTTGAGCGATCACCAAGCCCCGGCGCAGGGCGTCCAGTGCGTGGATGGGATCGGCTTCGCGCCAGGCGAAGCCGTAAGCGAGCAGCGCGTACGAGAGCGCGTAGGGGTTGCGGGTGGTTTCGGCGGCGTCGACGAGGCCGTCCGCGATGGCCCTTGCCTCGTCACCACGACCGGTGACCGCCAGTGCGATTACCAGGTTTGCCCTGGTGAGTGTGTGGGTGTCGCGACCGCGTGCGAGTTGGGCGCAACACGACTTGACCCATCGTTCGGGCTGGCCGATGGTCATGTACGCACTGCCAAGCCAGCCCTCGAAGCCGAACGGCACCGCGCCGCAACCACTGTCGAGAACAATCTGCCCGGCGTCGGCGTAGCGGACCGCCTCCTCGATGCGTCCGGCCATCCAGCAATACGACGCCAGCACATACAGGAAAGCGAGCCTGGGATGCCCCACCTCCCGGGCGGGCTCGATGAGTTCTTCGGCCCAGGCTATGGGTTCGTAATTCTCGACCCAGAAGCCGATGAATGTCGCGTATGTCGCGATGGCGGCGGCGACGTCGAGATCGCCCTGGTCGGCTGCCCACCGGAACGCCGTGCGCAGATTGGCCAACTCGACGCTGAACCATGTGTAGGCCTCACGCTGGCGGGGGCTGTCCCATAGAGCGAGGACGTCGGCTTCGCGCCCGGCGAAGTGGCGCGCATGCGCCGCCCGGGCCTGGGTTGCCGCACCGCTTGCGACGAGTTGCTCCTCGGCGAACTCGCGGATGGTCTCCAACATCGAGAACCGGGTCCGCCCCGCTGATCGGTCGGCGACCAGCAGCGACTTGCGCACCAGCGTATCCAGCAGATCTAGGGTGGCGAAGTCGTCTGGGGCGTCTGGGAATCCTGCTACCGCGCAGGCGCTGCGCAGATCGAATCCACCGGCGAACACCGAACATCGGTCCAGCAGCGCCTTTTCCGGCTCGTCGAGCAGCTCGTAGGACCAGGCGACGGCGTGGCGCAGCGTGTGGTGGCGGTGCAGGCCGCGCCGGGAGCCGACCAGCAGCCGGAAGCGGTGATCGAGACGATCACGCACCTCGACCGCAGTCATCGACACCATCCGCGAGGCAGCCAGCTCGATGGCCAACGGAATCCCGTCGAGGCGGCGGCAGATCTCCACTACCGCGGCCGCCTCGTCGGCATTGGCCACCGCGAAGCGCGAGACAATGCTTCGGGCGCGGTCGACGAACAGTGTCACCGCGGCCGAG
>Ga0318541_10000902_pt1 | contig 10597 bp, 4 predicted proteins | sample GRESIP166b4f26_FD_202503 | JGI IMG/M metagenome (GOLD analysis project Ga0318541, IMG submission 202503) | Tropical soil microbial communities from Luquillo Experimental Forest, Puerto Rico - GRE.SIPMG.166b4f26 | ecosystem: Environmental > Terrestrial > Soil > Tropical forest > Bulk soil...
TTTTGACCTGCGTGAGCCCGGCTTGCCGGACGCGCCGGTAGAGGCTGGCATCGGCGCATCCTTGTGGCGATACGGTGCCGATGAAACCGGGCGCTTCGACCTTGGATTTGAGACTGGCGCAAAGCGGCAGGTTCATCGGGGACGCCAGATCCATCGCCCGGGAGATTACCGCGACCCGGCCGCCTGGTTTTGTTACCCGAACCATTTCGGCCAGCATTCGGTCGGCATCGGTCTCTTCGATGACCGTCACCGACATCGCGACCTCAAAGCTGTTGTCCGAAAACGGCAGAGCCCCAGCATTGCCATCGCGAAACTCGATCGCGCCTTCGAGGCCCTCTTGCTGGGCGAGGGCCTTGGCCTCGCGCAACAGATAGGGGTTTATGTCGACGCCGGTGATGCGATTGCGCCCGGCCGTGCGTCGCGCCAGCCAGCGCGCGAGGACACCGCTGCCGCACCCGACCTCGAGGACCGCCTCTCCCGGGCGCAGCTCCGCCTCCTCGATCAGCGTCCGCACCATTTGCAGATAACCGATGGCGTGACCCCGGGCTTCCAGGATCGCCACGGCGCCGAGAGCCGCGCCGCCAAGAGTGATAGTGCAATAGCGCTCGCTGAGCGCCGGTATCAGCGGCTCCCATTGCGAGGGCGTCAAGAACAGCGGCAACAGCACGAGCGGAGGGCCGACGCCGCGAATGCGGTAGGAAACACCGGCTACTTCGCCCTCGCCTTCCGGCGGCGAGACGAATTTGGCAGCGCCCGGCGCCGTAAAGCGCGATAGGAACTCCAGCATCGCGTCGACAAACTCGCGGGTCCGCTCGCCCGCAACATCCGACCACCCGAGTATGTCGTAGTCCGACAGCTCGACGTGCTGGACGCCTGGCACGCCGCGCATCGCATTGCGTATCGTCTCCGCCACAGGCCCACGGTCACCAGTGACAACGAGCAGCTTCGCGGAAACGGGCTCGGCAAGGCGTCGGTCAAAACTGTTGACCAAGGTAAGCGACGAGATGACATGAGGATACTTGGCAACCAGTCCGTTCCAATCCTGGGCCGTCCAGCCCGCGAAGTGGGTTTGATCGACACCGAGGTGGCACAATAACCGATAGAGACGCTCCTCGACGCTTAGTGTCGCTTCTATGGCCATGAAGCCTCCCGGGGATCAAGGGTTGCAATCCGCTACCGTGGCGTCGTTCATAGCACAACACCGAGCCGGGCTTGAGGCAGCTAACCGGCGTTTCACCTCGGGGATCCGCATATTAAGGAACGTCGTGGTCAGGGGAACGACCGAAATCGGCGCACCCTTCCCGTTCCCGCTCGCTCGGGCGGAGGTCGGCTAAGTGAACCGACACCGGCCGTTCAGCCTAGGCGGCCGGAACGGGTCAAAGTGCCCCCTTAAGAGACTTTCGCGATCAGATTAGGAATTGGCTCAGTTGGGTGGCTTTGAGACCTTCGCGTTGTCTAGATCAGGCCCCTGGCCCCCTCGCGACGACGGTCAAATTGGGACGAGCATCTGCCGCGCTGGTGCTCTGCACGACGTTAAATGCCGCGACCGGACGGCGAAGACCCTTCAGCTCCAGGTTTCCGAGGTCTTCGAGCCCTGCGATCGCTTCGACCGCTTCAGCGATGCGGCTGCTGACCAGGATCTGCCCGTCCTTGGCCTCAGCACAAAGCCGGGCGGCGAGGTTGCATACCGTACCAATCGCAGTGTAGCCGGAGCGATCGGAAAAGCCGATCTGGCCTAGGGTCGCGTAGCCTTGCGCGATGCCAGCACCGAAACCAAGCTCGGAGCCATGCCGCCGCCGAGCAGCAATCAACTTGGCCGCCGCTTCGCGCATCGCCATTGCCATCTTGACGGCGCGCTCGGCAGGGTCGGGACACGGCACGGGATCGTTAAAGAACACCATGATCCCGTCGCCTGAGAACTGATCGAGGGTGCCCTCGAACTGGGAGACAAGCGGCCCCAGCGCGCCGTGGTACTGGCGCAGGAAATCGAGAACCTCTTCGGGTTCGGCGGTCTCGGTAAAGGCGGTGTAGCCGCGCAGATCGCAAAATACGACGACGATCTCACGACGATGGCTTTCCAGGATCTTTTCGTCTCCCTGTGAGACGATCAGCTCGGCAAGCTGCGGCGCGAGGAACCGCCTCAGCCTCCCGACCCGCCCCAGTTCTTCGACCTGTTCGGCAACCCGCGCTTCGAGACCGCGATTCAGTTCCGCTACTTCCTCAGTGCGTTGACGCAATTCACCAAGCAGCCGGGCGTTCTCCATTGCAATGACCGCCTGCGCCGCGAAGTTTTGCAGCAATGCGATCTGCTTTTCGTTAAAGGGTTTTATCTCGAAACGGCCCGCGACAATCATTCCCAGCAGTGTGTCACTCTTCCGCAGCGGTATGGACAGTAGCGTGCGGTGGCTGCTGACCACATCCAGCGCCCGTTTTATCCAATTCGGGTGTTCGTCCAACGCTGAGTCATGGACGTGGACGAACGGCTCGCCAGCCATCAATGGCTGGGCCAGCGACGAGTCGTTTGCCCGGATGCCCTCCCGGAGTGGGCCGGTCATCGCTTCCGGCATCCCACGGCTCGCGATTGCTTGGAAGATCTCGCCGTCCTGAAGAAACAGGCTTCCGTGGTCGGCGCCGCAGAGGCTGTGTGCCTTTTCCAGGATCGCGTCGAAGACCGGGGCGAGATCGCCGGGCGAGGAGTTGATGACCTGCAACACCTCGGCCGTAGCGGTCTGCTGCTCCAAGGCCTCGCGCGTCTCGGCCAAGAGCCGCGCATTCTCCATTGCGATCACCGCCTGCGCTGCGAAATTCTGTAGCAGAGCGATTTGCTTGTCGGTGAACGGCCGCACCTCCCGGCGATAAATCACGATAACGCCAACGAGCACGCCCTCCCTGCGCAGCGGCACCGTCAAAAAGGAACGGCCATCGGCGGCCTCAACCATCGCCCGGCGGACAGGAGTCAGGCCCCGGACGGTGCCCTCATCTTCGCGAAGATCAGCAATCTGGACGAACGACTCGCCATCAAGGAGCCGCTGAGCCGGAGCACCTGGCGGTGGCCGATAAGGCGTTGCTAAAATTTCGGCAAATGCGGGTGGCAGGCCGCGCTCGGCCGCCGTGTGAAAGTGTTCGCCATGGTAGGTAGCTATGAAGCCGAAGGCCGACTCGGACACTCGCAAAGCCCGTTCGAGCATCGCATTGAAGACCGGGGTGAGATCGCCGGGTGAGGAATTAATGACCTGCAACACCTCGGCGGTCGCAGTCTGTTGCTCCAAGGCCTCTTGCAGGGCCTGCTCGGCTGCCTTGCGGTCGGTAATATTGCCGGTCGAGCCGACGACCCGGTAGGCGCGGCCGGCCTCGTTCTTCAGCGCGATGCCGTGTTGTCGGGCCCAGTGCCAGCTGCCATCAGCGTGGCGGTAGCGGTACTCGGCCTCAAGCCGGTCGGTTTCTCCCTTGAAATGCGCGAGAATGGCCTTTTTGAACGGCTGTCGATCATCGGGGTGGATCCGGTCGGTCCAGTCCGTCATCGTTCGCAGCTCGGAGGCCTGGAGCCCCACCAACTCGCAGACCCGCGGCGAATAATACATCTCGCTCGTGGCGACATCCCATTCATAGACGCCCTCATTGATCGCCCGCATCGCCAGCGCATAGCGCTCTTCACTGTTGCGCAACGCGGCCTGGCGGCGCGTCAGCTCTTCCGTGCCCTGACGCAATTCGTCGAGCAGCCGCGCGTTCTCCATCGCGATCACTGCCTGCGCCGCGAAATTCTCCAGCAGCGCGATCTCTTTTTCAGAATAGAGCCGTACCTCCCGTCGAACGGCGACGATATAGCCGAGCAAATCGGCATCCTTGCGTAACGGCACAAAGAGCCCGGTGCGAAACCCGTGCTCGGCGGCGGCTTGCGCTCTCGCGGCGTCTCTCCCCTGCTGCGCCAATTCGGCCATATCGGCAATATGAACGATCCGTTCTCCGCGCAGCAGCCGTGCAGGCGGAGATCCTGGCACCGGTTCGAACGGCCGTCGCAACAGCTCCGCCAACGAGTCGGCCAAGCCGCGCTCTGCGACGGAGCGGAATTTCCCTCCGTCTTGGAGTTGGAGACCGCCGAAATCGGTCTCGCACAGCCTGTGGGCCTTCTCGAGTATGGCGTCGAACACAGGAGTGAGGTCGCCGGGCGAGGAGTTGATGACCTGCAATACCTCAGCGGCCGCGGTCTGCTGCTCTAAAGCCTCGTCACGCTCGGCTTTGCACTCGGCAAGCTGACGTCGCAGCTCGGCTATGAGCCGCTCGGGATCGGCTAACGTCTTCTCCGGCGTCGCGCTCATTTGCGGACCTCGTGGGGACCGACCTTCCGCGCGGATCATACCGTATCGACACGGCCCACCCCACAGGTTGTCGATCAGGACGATCAGGCCAGCATCGGAGAATGCCCGCTATCGGCCCGTCCCGATGGTTCCCGCTCGTCCAACGAATGACCGGGATCGGGCGCATCCTTCCCGTTCCCGCTCGCTCCGGCGGAGGTCGGCTGAACGAACGGACAGCGGCCGTTCAACCTAGGCGACGGGAACGGGTCAAAGTGCCCCGAAGCGGACCCTCGAAGCGGCGCTGCCCGATCTGGCGACGAAGGACGATCTAAGCTGCTGGCAGCCGAGCTGGGGGCCGATCTCGCCCAGTTTGAAAGCCGCATCGACAACCGCCTGACCGGCATCGACGGTCGCATTTCCAGCATCGAAGGCCGGCTGGCAAACCTGGCATCGGCGCCGTAGCTCCTCTTAAGGGGAGGGCGACCCGCGGTCCCGGTCGCGGCTACTTCAGCGTCGAGGCGATCTCCTTGACCTGGGCCGGCGTTTGAACGCCGGTGAGCGGCCCCCCCCACACCAGGTACTTGCCCATCGCCAGGCCACCGACCATCACCGGCTCAAATCCGATCTCTTTGATCAGCGTTGTCGCCAGCGCCAGCGCATCCTTGTCGTCGCCGGCGATCGGCACCGCCGCCGGCTCACCCTGGCGATGCGCCAGTTCGGCCAGCTGGTCAAAGTTGATCGCGTTGAAGGCGCGCACGATATGCGCGCCGGGCAGCGCCTTCTGCGTCGCCAGACCGGCGCCGCCCTCGGCACTGACCTGCTTGACGAAGTCCTCGCCGTCGCGCCGCGCGATCGGGTTGCTGACATCGATCACCAGCTTCTTTTGGGCGAGACCGGTGCCGTGTTCCTTGCCGATCTCGGCGACTGCGGTATAGGGCACGACCAGCAGCACGACATCGCCAAACGCGACCGCCTCGGCGACGGTGCTGGCCTTTGCCAGCGGCCCCAGCCCCGTGACCATGTCCTTCAGCTGCTCGGGATGGCGGGAGGAAAACATCACCGGATGGCCGGCCTTGACAAGCAGCGCCCCTAGCGCGCCGCCCTCGCGGCCGGCGCCGATCGTCGCAATCTTGAGCTTGTCGACGCCCGCGGTCTGCGCCCGCGCGTGGTGCGGACCGCCGGCGACTGACACCAGCGCCGCGCCGCCAGCGAGGAAAAGCAGATCGCGGCGGCTCGGCTTGATCGATGGGCTGATCAACAGCGGGCACATGCCGAAGGTATGCACGGGCGTCCGCTGCAGCCAAATTCGGACGCTTGACGGCTTGCGCGTATCCGACATCGGGCTCACTCCGCGCTCATGGGTTTGCGTAGGATAGCCTAACTTGGTCTAGACTAAAGGTCCAAGATTGATGAATCGCAATGTACCATGAACCGAACGCACGCTGCCCGTTCATCGCGGCGCTCTATCCCCGTCTATCGCGAGGTTTACCAGCGGCTTCGCTCCGAAATCCTGTCTGGGCGGCTCGGCGCCGGGGCCCGCCTGCCATCGTCGCGCACTTTGGCAGCCGAATTGGGCATCGCGCGCGGCACGATTGTTACGGCGTTTCAGATGCTCGCCGGTGAGGGCTACACTTCGAGCGCCGGTGCGCGCGGAACCATTGTTAATGTTGCGCTGCCCCGTGTCCGGAAGTTGAGGCCCACAGCAGAGCTGGTGGAAATTGGTGAGCATCACAGAACTGGTCACACGCCGCCAACACCGCTCCTCTTTCAAGTTGGTTTGCCGGCCCTGGACGTGTTCCCGCGCAAGCTATGGACGCAAATCGTCGTGCGGGTAGCGCGTCAGCTCGATCACGAGCAGATGGTCAATCCCAACCTGCACTGTGGCATGGGTTACGAGCCCCTGCGGCTCGCAATTGCGAGCTATTTGCGGATTGCGCGGGATATCACATGTTCCGCTGATCAGATTTTGATCACGGCCGGCTTCCAGGGGGCCCTTGGCCTGATCATTCAGGCCCTGCTCAAGCCCGGCGTCAAAGTTTGGGTCGAGGATCCCGGATATGTCTTCGCGCGCAACCTGCTGCAGCAGGCCCGACTTGGACTCGTGGGCGTCAGAATCGATGATGGCGGGCTCGACGTTACTGCGGCGGTTCGCAGCGCGCCCGACGCCCGGCTCGCGCTCGTTACACCCTCGCATCAGTTTCCGCTGGGCATGACGCTCCCCGTCGAGCGCCGGCTTGCCTTGCTCGACTGGGCTGATCGCGAGCGGGCCTGGATTGTCGAGGATGACTACGACGGTGAGTTCCATCACCGTGGTCTTCCTCCACCGGCGCTCAAGAGCTTGGATCGCAGGGGCCGCGTTCTTTACGTCGGGTCCTTTAGCAAGGTCCTTTTTCCCGGATTGCGGCTTGGATATCTTGTCCTGCCCAGTGCGGTCGCCGAACGTTTTGCGCGCGTCGCGAGCGCAGCCCTTCCCACTCCTCCAATCATGGTTCAGAAATCGGTGGAGTTATTTATGTCGCAGGGTTATTTCGCGCGCCACCTGAGCCGGATGCGGACGCTCTACACCGAGCGTCGTAAGGCGCTCGCTACGGCGATCGAGTCATCAATGAAGCGGTATGCAGAAATCCGCCTCCAGGACGGGGGAATGCATTTCGTCGCATGGCTTCGCGGAGGCCTTGCAGATTCCGAGATAGTCGAGCATTTGCGGCGAACAGGGATTGGTCCTGAATCCCTTTCCCGATGCTTTCTAAAAGCCTCTGGGCACAATGGGCTCATGATCGGATACACCAATGTAGCAAAGGAAAACGCAGCGTCGGCCACACGCCGGATGCTGGGTGCAATGCAAGCGGTTCGGTGAACCGATATTTCGAAGTCGTATCAGCGGTGCAAAGGTCGGCTGCAGGGCGGCAGTAGAGTCGAACGGAGGTCCGCTAACGGCGCATCTTCCCGTTCCCGCTCGCTCCAGCGGAGGTTGGCTTACTAAACGGACACCGGCCGTTCAGCCTAGGCGGCGGGGAAGAAACGTGCGCGCTGGATCGGGCAAATGTGCAGGCGCGGCAAACGCGGCAATTGATGTGGGTTGATCGGCGCCGCAACGCGCCTTGGGGCGAACAGTCTCTAAGCCATCCAATTCATGAGCGGCACCTGGTGCCGGCAGCGCACGAATTTGGGGTGCTGCTGCAGGTCACCCCGCAACCGACGGATTGGCGGGTTATCGGGAATATTCCCAGCAGCGCCGAGGTCTGGGGTTTCGCACGGGCAGGCCGGCGGGAGGAGGCGCTTGCCGCGAACATGCTCAGCTCGCGAACGATGCTTGGGTCGGTTTATGCGCTTTCGGAAACAGTCGCGGCCGCGAGGGTTGCCAGTCGAAGCCACTCCGGTTGCGGGCTTAGGCACCGCAAATGCCACCTGCAGCTAACTTGATCGGCCGACAACGGGAGCTTGGATGAGAAGCCGCAGATCGGCCGCCGCAATCGTCCGCTCAGTGCGCCTCACTGGCGGCATGGTGCTGATGGCATACGTGACTGGCCATCTGACAAATTTGGCGTTCGGCCTAGTCTCGCTCGATATGCTCGACCGCCTGCGCATTCCGCTGATGGCGCCCTGGCAGAGCATTCCCGGCCAGATCCTGCTCTACGGCGCTTTGACCTCGCATCTCGGCCTGGGTCTGTTCGCCGTAGCGGGCCGGCGTTCGTTCGCCTCCTTGAATCGATCGGACGCGGCGCAGCTGGCGCTGGGGCTGTTGATACCCGTCTTTCTTGCTTGGCACGTGCTGCGCACGCGCGGCGCGATCGTTCTCGGTGGTGAGCACGCGACCTACGCGGTGCTGATGATCAACTATTGGAAGGTGACGCCGTTCTTTGGTCTGTTGCAGGTGTTGGGCCTGGTCGCCGCCTGGGTGCATGGATGTCTGGGTTTATACGGTTGGCTGCGGTTGCGGCAGTGGTGGCCGGTCGTTGCGCCCTTCCTCTATCCGGTCGCCTTCGCGCTGCCGATCCTGGCTTTGCTCGGATTTGTCGAAGCCGGAAAGCAGGCGCTTGCGAGGTTCGCTGGCAGCGATAACTGGCCGCTTCAGGTGCGCATCGCCCTCGAGAAATTCGCGGTCTTGGCGCCGAAGTTGCAGGTCTGGCGCGATTACTTTCTGCTGGGCTATGCAACTGCCGCCTTTGCCGCCTGTCTGCTTTTTGCCACGCAGGCAATCCGGCACCGCCGCCGCACCGCGCGCGTAATCCACGCCGGTGGTCACCAGATTGCTGCCAGCCGCGGGTTGTCGCTCCTCGAAATTGACCGTCAACAGGGCATGCCTCATGCCAGCCTCTGCTCCGGGCGTGGCCGTTGCGGAACCTGCAGGGTGCGTGTCCTCGACGGCATGAAAAATCTGTCGCCGCCCGGTGCGGCGGAGACGGAAACGCTCAGCCGGTTGCACCTTTGCGAATCCGATGTCCGGCTGGCCTGCCAAGCGATCTTGCTCGGGCCGCTGGTCAGCATCAAACGTCTGGTGCCCGCGAGTGCCGAGGATGAGGAGGTGCGTGCGCCGAGCCGAGATGGGATAGCAGACGCGCCGGTGATCTCGTGAACGAACGGCGGTGGACGCCTCACTGCGCGTGCGGTGCCGTTTTAGCTGTGGCGGTGATCTTCACAGTGTTGCCAGCCCGCGGCGCGGCGATGGCCGTGGTGGGCGGGGAGACCACGTCGAACGCGATGCGATCGCGGGCGCAGCTGCTCGTCGCCGAGCGAACGAGCGCGTAGCCATGAGTTGGCAAAAGTTGCAGGTTGCACCCGATGATCTGGCCCGCATCGCCGGCTACGGGTCGACCGCCTGGCAGAGCGGAGACGGGTTGCGCGCGGTTACCTACGCGCTGATCCTGCTGCTGATCGGCGGTGGCGTTGAGTGGCTCTATTGGTGTTATGCCGAGCGCGCGCGGCGGGCGATCGCCGAGGCGGCGATGGCGGGAAGCGATCACGCAGTACCGGCGCCGCGCTGCGCAGTTGCTTTGTCCGCCCGCCGCGCCGTGCTCGAGGCGTGTGGTTGCGTGCTTTTCGCCGTCAGCATCGTCGCGGCCTCCTTGGCCTTTACCTGGCCTACTGGCCTGCAGGAGACTGTCGTTGGTATCGCCCTGCTTGTGGCGGCAACAAGACTGACCGCTATCGCGGTTCGCGTATTGCTGGCGCCAGATTGCCCGCGACTACGGCTGCTGCCTCTGGATGATGCGACGGCGTGGCAGGTTCGGCGTATCGCCGTCGGCTTGGCCGCATTCGTGGCCGGCGGATCGTCATTGCGCAGTCTATGCGATGGGCCCTTAGCGGCGCCCGGACTCGGCTTCATTGTGAGCCTCGTTGCCGGGCTGGGGATCTTCGGGTTCGCGCTGGGCGGAATCCGGTTGTGGTCTGCCGGGCTCAACATCATCGAGCGCCGCCGGGTCGTGCCAGGTGCGTCGACCGTGCTGCCATTTCTAGCGACTGCCGCGGTGGTCGCCGGCGTTGGGTTCACACTGCTCGGCGCGTCCCAGTTCGCGGCGAGCATCGCGATAGGATTTGCCGCCGCCGTCGCGGCGCACACAACACGGACGCTTATCGACATCTTTACGGCCGAGCGGGCACCGGGAACGCAAGCCGAGGATGTGGGTCGACCCGGCGTCTATCGGCCTGTGCTGCGGCGAATGGCACTGCTGATCGTGATCGGCTCCGCCCTCGCTGCGCTCGCCGTCGAGTGGGGCGCCTCGGTGCAGGATTTGTGGCGGTCGAAAGGCGTCGGCCGGCTGCTCGGAGGTGGGCTCGAGGTCACCATCGTGGTGCTGCTGGCCGATCTGGCTTGGTTATCGGCGAAGACGGCTATCGACCGCCGCGTCCTTGTCCTCGCTGCCAGTCCGCCGGAAGCCTGCTCCGACGAACCCTCGGATCCCGGAACCCGGCTGGCGACCTTGGTTCCGCTGTTACGCAAGGCTGTACTCATCGTGATCGTCGCTGCTGCGGCCTTAGTCTCTCTATCCTCGCTCGGCATCGACATTGCGCCGCTACTGGCCGGCGCCGGGGTCGTTGGCGTCGCGATTGGATTCGGCACGCAGACCCTAGTGCGCGATATCGTCTCCGGCATTTTTTATTTGCTGGAGGACGCCTTCCGGGTCGGTGAGTACGTTGAGTTCGGGCAGATCCGGGGCACTGTAGAAAGTATCTCACTGCGCTTTCTGCGGCTTCGCCACCATCGCGGCGCCGTCCACACGATCCCGTTCGGTGAGATCCGCTGGCTGACCAATCAGAGTCGCGACTGGCAAATCATGAAGCTCGAGTTCCGGGTGCCGTTC
>Ga0318541_10000903_pt1 | contig 10594 bp, 9 predicted proteins | sample GRESIP166b4f26_FD_202503 | JGI IMG/M metagenome (GOLD analysis project Ga0318541, IMG submission 202503) | Tropical soil microbial communities from Luquillo Experimental Forest, Puerto Rico - GRE.SIPMG.166b4f26 | ecosystem: Environmental > Terrestrial > Soil > Tropical forest > Bulk soil...
ATCAATATCCTGTTCGGGGTGGGTTCACTGCCGATAACCGGCAGCAGTCAATCGGTCGCCTGGCAGGCCCATATCGGCGGGTTTCTTGCGGGGTTGTTTCTTTTTTCCTGGTTCGACCCCAAACCGGATTTGCCGCAAAGCGACGACGCTGCTGCAACGCCGCAAACTCACTGAGGTACGCGGGTCTTCTTTCACACAGTTTCGTCTTGACGGAACTGCCTTCACGGCGGGATCGTTGAATATGTCCGGCCATGCGTGGCGCGTGGACCGGGACGTGTGTTCGCGCGCATGAGCCATCTAAAAATAATCATGCGCGATAGGGAGGCTGCCATGAATGTCAAATCGATTCTGGCCGCCAAGAAACGTAACTTGGGCGGCGACATTGTTTCCATCGAACCGACGGCCAATCTGGCGGCGGCGGCGAAATCGCTCTCCGCGCACCGAATCGGTGCCGTTCTGATCCGCGGTCCGGGCGGGCGCCTTGCCGGCATATTGTCGGAGCGCGATATCGTGCGTGCGCTGTCGGAGCACGGCGCGGACGCACTTGCCTTGCCGGTTGGTCAGGTGATGACCCGCGAGGTTGCGACGTGCGGCGAGGATGACTCGTGCGCCAGCATCATGGAACGCATGACCGCAGGAAAATTCCGTCACTTGCCGGTCATCGCCAACGGTGAACTGGTGGGCCTCGTCTCGATCGGCGACGTGGTCAAGCAACGCGTCGAGGAGGTCGAGAGCGAATCCGAGGCGATGCGAGACTACATCCGGACCGCGTGAGCGTCGGACCTAGTTTCCGTCGTTGCTCGGTTGCGACAGCGCGGCAATAGCCTCGTTGACCGCATCGATCGATTTTTCGGCAGCGTCCATGCCGACCTGGATCGCCTCGGCGGCGCGATGGAATTCAAACCAGCCGATGCTGCCAAGCCGCGGGCTGATCAGGACATCCGGCGGGTCGCCCGCCAGTCGCGCGCGGGTGATGCGGTCCTGCATGACGTTGAACGCTTCGACCATCACCGTCGGCAGTCCCGGACGTCCGCGCCGCCCCATGAATTGCCGGCGCAATGTTCGATCGCCCTTGAACATCCCGCGCAATCCGTTCGATTTGGTTGGCTCGGTCGGGACGTCTGTCTCGTCGGAGCCGTGGCTGGCGATGATCGTGCCGCGGCCGAATATATCGGCGTTGAGATTGACGGCGATCACCAACCGCGCGCCCAGCGCGCGGGCGGCCGAGACCGGTACCGGATTGACGAGGGCGCCGTCGACCAGCCAGCGTCCTCCGATCAACACTGGCGGAAAAATTCCCGGCAATGCGTAGGAGGCACGCAGCGCCTCGCTCAGCCGTCCGCGTGTCAGCCAGATCTCATGACCGGTGTTGAATTCGGTGGCGATGGCGGCAAAGCGGATCGGCAAGTCGTCGATGCGCGTATCCTTGAGCCCCGTTTCGAGTCGGTTGGCGAGATGTCCGCCGCCGATCAATCCGGAGCCGGCGAGGCTGATGTCGAGATAACCGAGCACACCACGAACGGTGAGGGTGCGCGCCCAGATTTCGAGGTTTTCCATTTCCTTCGCGGCATAGCAACCGCCGACCACGGCGCCGATCGATGTGCCGACAATCACGTCGGGCACGATGCCATGCTCGAGCAATTTGCGCATGACGCCGATATGCGCGAAGCCGCGCGCCGCACCGCCGCCCAGCGCGAGACCGATGGTCGGACGGGTCACGGTCGGCTGTGGTTGCGGGGTAGCTTCCGCTGCACGGTCACCATTACGCGTTCGCGCGAATAGTCCCTCGAATACCAAACGTCGTCTCCTTGTCCGCGCTCAGCTCGCGAAAGGTCCTCGCATGAGCGCGTCAGACCTCAGTTGGCCAGAGTGCTGGCGGAGTCTTGTGACCGAAACGTGACAAGGGAGCGTGCGCCCGCAGCCTTACATAAAGGTTAACTGTCGCGCCGCCGACTTGGTTCCTACTGTCCAAATCGCGTGACGATGGAGTTAAGATTGGGGCGTTCGCGGTCTTCCGGGGGCTTTGCCGGGCGTCCGATATGGACGAAGCCCGCGATTCGTTCATTTGACGAAAGGCCAAGGGCATCGAGCACACGGCGATCATAGGCATACCACTCGGTGATCCAGCTGGCGGCATAGCCCATGGCATGAGCGGCAAAAACCAGGCTCATCGCCGAGGCACCGGCGGAGAGCTCCTGCTCCCATTCGGGAATTTTCACATGCGGCCCGGCCCGGCTCACTACCGCGATGACCAATGGCGCGCGGGCGAGACGATTGCTTTCGAAATTGATCTGGTCGGCGGTCGCGTCGGGACGATCGGCGCGAAATGCGGAGGCGATTGCTTCGCCGGCGGTGGCTCGGGCATCGCCTTCAAACAGGATGAATCGCCAGGGTGCGAGCTTGCCGTGGTCGGGCACGCGCGAGGCAATTTTCAGGAGCGTGTCGACTTCCGATGCGGTCGGGCCGGGCCCCGCCAGTTCGATTGGCTTGACCGAACGGCGCGTCTTGAGCAGTTCTAGGGCATCGGGCATCGGCGACCTCTGAAAATCGGGACCGGTTGCGCTACCACAGCGTTAATCAGGCCACAAACTGGCTTGTCCTCTCGGCTTGAAATCGCCTCGATTTCGGCCGAAAACATCCGCGTCATGAGCAGGGCATCCGCAACCGCCGCTCCGCGCGGCCGGCTATGGCCGGCCCTTGTGTTTGCCGCATTTGTGATCGCACCGCAGGCAGCTCCAGCCCAGAATTCACTGTTTTCGTCCACGCCATCGACCGGCCTGATTTCGCCAGTGCCGGCGACGCGCAGTGACATTTTCGGGCCGAGCAATCTTTCGATTCCCTCGACGCCGCCGGGGCAGACCCAACAGGCGCCGAACATGGCCAACGCAACCGCATCAATTCCGGTCGTGCCCGCGGGGCAGGTGGCGCTCGCGCTCAGTGCGCGCTTCGGCAAGGACGCCGTGCCGATCAGTGGCGGCCTGACTTGGCGTGTCTACGGCGCCAAGGCGGACACGAATGGAAATTTCAAGCTGGTGAAGGAAGACAAATCTCCGACACCGACGCTTGTGCTTCCTGCCGGCAGTTACATCGTCCACGTCGGATTTGGATTGGCTACGGCCATCAAGCCGGTCGATCTGCGCGGCACGACCGTGCACGAAGATTTCGAGCTGCCGGCCGGCGGATTGCGCATCGAAGGCAAGGTCGGAGACGTGCGCATTCCGCCCAGCCAGATCTCATTCGATGTTTACAAAGGCAGCCAGTTCGAAGCCGGTGATCGTCGTCCCATCGCCGAGCATGTCACGACCAGCGACGTCGTCGTTGTGCCGGAGGGCACTTACTACATTGTGTCGAATTATGGCGATGCCAATTCGGTCGTGCGCTCCGATATTCGCGTGCAGCCCGGCAAGCTCACCGACATTACAGTGACCCACCGTGCTGCTGCGATCACGCTCAAGCTGGTCGGTGACAAAGGCGGAGAGGCGCTCGCCAATACTGCCTGGTCGGTGCTCACGCCGGGTGGTGACGTCATCAAGGAATCGATCGGCGCCTTTCCGCGTGTGATTCTTGCCGAGGGCGAATATCGCGCCATTGCCCGCAACGAAGGCAAAGTCTACGAGCGCGAATTCAAGGTCGTTACCGGCGTCGACGGCGACGTCGAGGTGCTGGCGCGCTAGCAAACACGGCCGTTCTGCCGAACCTTCTCGTAGCGTACGGATTATAGTAGTGCCGCCTATTGCCAACGACCCCGTCATGAATGTTTTTGCCAGGCTTGATTTGAAAACCATTGCGCTTTTGCTCGACGTGGATGGCACGATCATCGATATCGGTCCGTCGCCGACGGAGGTGCATGTCTCCGACACGTTGCTCCGATCGCTCAAACGCCTTTTCGATCTGACGGACGGAGCCGTTGCGCTGGTCAGCGGCCGACCTATCGCCGACCTTGACCGCATGTTTTCTCCATTGCGCTTGCCGGCGGTCGGCGGACACGGCGCCGAAATGCGACTTGACGACAACAAGGTGTTTTACTGGGCAAAGCCGCTGTCGGAAGAGTTGCGTAAATCTCTTGCTGATCCGGCGGTTTTGAGTCCCGGCGTTCTTGTGGAGGACAAAAAATATTCGCTCGTGTTGCACTTTCGGGGCGCCCCGAAAGAGGAGGAGCGTCTAAGCCGCCACGTCATGGCTTGCCGTGCGGCATTTTCCGGTGAATCGACCGAGTTGTTAGTGGGCAAGGCGATGGTTGAAGTCTTGCGGCCTGGGGTCAACAAAGGCGAAAGCATCCGAAAGTTGATGGCGCATGCGCCGTTCAACGGTCGAATGCCGGTCTTCATCGGCGACGACGTTACCGACGAATCTGTTTTCAGGATTTTGCCTGAGATCGGGGGCAAAGGTTTCAGCGTCAATCGTCACTTCCCGGGCCTCACGGGAATATTCAGAAATCCGGCCCACGTGCGTGATGCCCTGAACACGCTCGCCGCCAACGGACAAACTGCGGCATGACAGACTACGGACTCGATCTTGCGGTCATCGGTAACGGCCGCACCGCGGCGCTGCTCGATCCGTCGGCGCGGATCGTGTGGTGGTGTCTGCCGCGCTACGACGGCGATCCTGTGTTCTGTCGATTGCTTTCCGGCAACGACGAGAAGGGTTTCACCGATGTTGTTCTCGATGGTCAGGTTGAGACGCGATCGGACTATGTGCGCAATACCGCAACCGTTGTCACGGACCTGATCGACAACAAGGGCGGCGCTGTCCGCGTCACCGACTTCGCGCCGCGCTTCCAGATTTACGGCCGCACCTTTCGTCCGCCGCAGCTCATCCGCATCATCGAGCCTACCAGCGGCATGCCGCGGATTACCATCCGCTTTCGCACGACACATCGCTATGGCGAGCCGGTGATGTCGCGGTCGTCCGGCAGCAATCACATTCGTTTCTGGCGCGACGAGGTGCCAGTACGGCTCACCACAGACGCGCCGCTGTCTTACATCGAGAACGAGGCGTCGTTCGTGTTAACGCGGCCGGTGCACATGGTGTTCGGCACCGATGAGCCGTTCGAAGGTTCGCTCGAAAGCACTTGCCGCGATTTCTGCGACCGCACGTGCGATTATTGGCTGGAGTGGGTGAGGCGGCTCGCCTTCTCCATCGACTGGCAGGACGAAATCATCCGCGCCGCCGTCACGCTCAAACTGTGTAACTACGAAGAGACCGGCGGTATCGTTGCAGCACTCACCACGTCAATTCCCGAAGGGCCGGGCTCGGGACGCAATTGGGATTATCGATTTTGCTGGATGCGCGACGCGTTTTTCGTCGTGCGTGCACTCAATCGTATCGGTGCGACACGCACCATGGAGGACTTCATCTCCTACATCCTGAGCGTTGCGGCCGGTCGCGACCCGCAGGTGCGACCGCTCTACGGCGTCGTCCATACCGATACGCTCGAGGAGCGGACGGCACCCGCGCTTGCCGGCTATGGCGGCGACGGACCCGTTCGGGTCGGCAATGCGGCGGTCAATCAGAACCAGCACGATGTCTATGGCAGCATCATCATGGCAGCGACGCCGATGTTCTTCGATCGTCGTCTGCCGCGCCCCGGCGATGCGGCGCTCTTTCGTACGATTGAGCCGCTCGGCGAGCAGGCGGCCAAGCTCGCGCTCGAGCCCGACTCCGGCATCTGGGAATACCGCGGCCGCCGGCGAGTGCACACGCATTCGGCAGCGATGTGCTGGGCCGGTTGCCAGAGGCTGGAGGCCATTGCCAACCACCTCAACCTGCCGGAACGCGCGCAATATTGGGGTGGAATCGCGGGTCGCATCGGCGAGCAGGTACTCAGGCACGCATGGAATCCGAAACGGAAGGCATTTTCTGCGGCTTTCGAGAGCGATGATTTGGATGCCAGTGCCCTTTTGTTGGCCGAACTTGGCCTGGTCGCGCCCGATGATCCCCGTTTTGTGTCCACCGTCGAGGCGATCGGACATGAACTTCGTCGTGGTTTCAACGTTATGAGGTATGTCGCTGCCGACGATTTCGGCCTGCCTGAATCGGCCTTTTTGATTTGCCGGTTCTGGCTGGTCGATGCATTGTGGGAAATTGGACGGCAGGATGAGGCTCGCGACATGTTTGTCGACGCGCTTCGGATGCGGAATCGCTACGGCCTCCTGTCGGAGGACGTGCATCCAGTGACTGGAAAATTGTGGGGGAATTTTCCGCAGACTTACTCGATGTCAGGACTGATTTTGACGGCAATCAAGCTGTCGCGAAGCTGGGGAGACCGGTATTGGCGCGGCTCGTCGTAGTGTCAAACAGGGTCGGCATTCCCGACCGCGGCGCAAGGCCGGGCGGACTTGAAGTCGCAATCCGCCCCGCGCTCAAGCGTCACGGCGGGCTGTGGTTCGGCTGGAGCGGTCGCGTTGCTGAAGATGTGCCGCAATCGGTCAAGATCGTGGCGCAGGACAACATCACTTACGCCACCGTCGATCTCGCCAAAGACGACTATCAGGAATTCTACAACGGCTTTGCGAACCGCGTGCTGTGGCCGATTTTGCACTATCGGCTCGATCTCGCCGAGTTTACGCGCCGCGATCTCGGTGGCTACGTTCGCGTCAACCAGTATTTTGCCAGCCACCTTGAGAAATTACTGCGCCCTGACGACGTGGTCTGGGTTCACGACTATCACCTCATGCCGCTCGCCAAGGCGCTGCGCGATCGCGGACATCACAACAAGATCGGCTTCTTCATCCATATTCCGTTCCCGCCGCCGGAAATCATCACGGCTTTGCCAAACCACGATCAGTTGATCCCGGCGCTTTGCCACTACGATCTGGTCGGCTTCCAGACCGAAGTCGATGCGGCGAATTTTTCCCGCTACATCGCCAATGAATGCGGCTTGCCGTGGGCGAGCGGCAACAGTTTCCACTTCGGTAATCGGGTCGTTCGTATCGGCACGTTCCCGGTGGGAGTGGAGACGGAAGCTTTCGCACGCTTGGCGCGCCGCGCAGTCGAGACCCGTTTCGTGCGCGAGGTGCTGGACAGCCTGTCGGGCCGCGCCATGATCATCGGCGTCGATCGGCTCGACTACAGCAAGGGTATTCCCGAACGCATGAGCGCGTTTGAGCGCTTCCTCGCCAATTTCCCCGATTGGCGCGGCAAGGTCACCTATCTGCAAATCACGCCGCGCAGTCGGACCGGCATTCCGGAATATGCCGATATGGGCCGCGAAGTCGGCGAGGCGGTTGGGCGCATCAACGGCGCCTATGGCGAGGCGTCATGGACGCCGGTGCGCTATATCAACAAGGCGCACAGCCGCACGGCGCTCGCCGGGCTTTATCGCGCGGCGCGTGCCGGACTGGTCACGCCCTTGCGCGACGGCATGAATCTGGTGGCGAAGGAATTCGTCGCCGCCCAGAACGCAGACGACCCGGGGGTTCTGATCCTCTCGCGCTTTGCGGGGGCGGCGCACGAGTGCGCGGCCGCGCTTCTGGTCAATCCGTACGATCCGGAAGGCGTTGGCAACGCCATCAACCGTGCGTTGTCGATGCCACTGGAGGAGAGGCGCCAGCGGCATGCGGCAAATTTCAAGGTGCTGGTGCGCAACGATCTCGGCCATTGGGCCGGACGCTTCCTGCGGATGCTCGAACCACCCGCCGATGAAATTGAATCGCCGCCTTTGGTGCGCATGGCCGGCGGCCTTCAAGCACTGCCGTAACGGGGCGGACAGCATTCGCGCCACCGTGTACGATATCCCGACAATGCGAAGGGGCTAGGTTATGCGTTGTACCGTTGTTGCGTTGCTGTCGGTGATGTTTCTGGGTGCCGTGCCGCAAATTGCATCGGGCGCCGATGCGCGCAAGGGTGAAACCCTGGCAAAGCGCTGGTGTGCCGCCTGTCATGTCGTCGCCGCTGACCAACAGCGGGGCAATACGCAGACGCCGCCATTTTCAGCGATTGCAAACAAGCCCGACTTCGAAGAGATAAAGCTCGCTTATTTCCTGTTGGCACCACATCCGCTGATGCCCGACATGAATTTGTCGCGTAGCGAGGCGGCCGATCTGGCCGCCTACATCAAGACGCAGAAATAGGCCTTACGGCGCTTTGGCCCGGCGAACGTCTGGCGGCACTGCCTCTTCACTCAACGCTTTAAGTGCCGCCTCGAGAGGCATGATCTGCTGGCCTTCCTTGCCCAGGCGGCGGATGGAAACAGTGCGCTCGGCCGCTTCCTTCTTGCCGACCACCAGCAGAACCGGGACCTTGGCGAGCGAGTGCTCGCGCACTTTGTAATTGATTTTCTCGTTGCGCAGGTCGCCTTCACAGCGCAGGCCGAGCTTTCGCGCGGCTTCGATCGCCTCGTGGGCGAACTGATCTGCGTCGGACGTTATGGTTGCGACCACCGCCTGCACCGGCGACAGCCAGAGCGGCAAGTGGCCCGCGTAGTGCTCGATGAGAATGCCCGCGAAACGTTCGAGCGAGCCGAACATGGCGCGGTGAAGCATCACGGGCGTCACTTTGTTCGAGTGCTCGTCGATATAGAACGCGCCTAGCCGGCCGGGCAGGTTGAGGTCGACCTGGACGGTGCCGCATTGCCAGTCCCGGCCGATCGCGTCACGCAAGACATATTCAAGCTTCGGTCCGTAGAAAGCACCTTCACCTTTGTTCAGAGTCCACGGGCGACCCGAGGCTTTCAGGGCTGCCATGAGCGCCGCTTCAGCCTTGTCCCACACCGCATCTTCGCCGATGCGCTTTTCCGGCCGGTCGGAAAACTTGATCCGCACGTTTGAAAACCCGAAATCCTCATAAATTGAGAGGATTAGGTCGTTCATCTTAAGGGCTTCATCAGCGATCTGACTTTCGCTGATGAAAACGTGCGCATCATCTTGAGTGAACGCGCGCACCCGCATGAGCCCGTGCAGCGCGCCCGACGGTTCAAAGCGGTGCACCTTGCCGAACTCGGCGATCTTCACCGGAAGCTCGCGATAGCTGCGAAGTCCGTTCTTGAAAATCTGCACGTGGCCGGGGCAGTTCATCGGCTTGACGGCGTAGACACGCTCGTCTTCTTCGCGCTTCTGCGTCAGGAAGATCATGTCCGAATAGGTCGGGATGTGACCCGTCGTCTCCCACAGCGTCTTGTCCATCAGCTGCGGTGAGTTGACCTCGACATAGCCGGCCTTAGTTTGCGTGCGACGAATATAATTTTCGAGCGCTTGAAACAGCGTCCAGCCTTTCGGGTGCCAAAAGACCGACCCGGGCGCTTCTTCCTGGAAATGAAACAGATCCATTTCACGCCCGACGCGGCGGTGGTCGCGCTTCTCGGCTTCTTCGATCTGTTTCAGATATGCGTCGAGCTCTTCCTGTTTGGCGAAGGCCGTTCCGTAGATGCGAGTGAGCATCGGATTTTTGGAATCCCCGCGCCAGTAGGCGCCCGCCACCTTCATCAGCTTGAAAGCGTTCCCGACTTTGCCGACCGACGTCATGTGCGGCCCACGGCAGAGGTCGAACCAATCGCCTTGCTTGTAGATCTTGATCTGCTGATCGGCGGGAATGGCGTCGATCAGCTCGACCTTGAAGGCTTCCCCCATGTCGCGGAAAATTTTCCTCGCATGCTCGCGCGTCCAGACTTCCTTTGTGAAAGGTTTGTCGCGCGCGACGATCTCGCGCATCTTTTTTTCGATGACCGGAAGGTCTTCTAGCGTGAACGGCTGATTGCGTGCGAAGTCGTAATAGAATCCGTTTTCGATCACCGGTCCAATGGTGACCTGCGTTCCTGGCCACAGGCTCTGGACCGCTTCGGCAAGCACGTGCGCGGCGTCATGCCGGATCAGTTCGAGTGCACGCGGATCCTCGCGCGAGATGAATTCAATCTTGGTGTCGTGATCGATTGGATCGGCGAGGTCGGCAAGCGTGCCGTCCAGCGCCATCGCGACCGCGCGCTTCGCCAATGAAGGCGAAATGCCTTTGGCGACATCGAGACCGGTTGTACCTGAGGGATATTCGCGGCGTGCGCCGTCGGGAAAAGTCAGCGCGACCATCAGTGTCTCCGTTGCTCACTCGCTGCCTACGAATGCAGGTAAGCGCGGAACTCGATATAGCAGCAAATCCGACAGTGCAACTAGCTCGGCGGCGTCTCATTGCGGCCGCGCCAATGTCCATAGCGCCAGGGCAAGAACCAGCGCGATCGCTTAGGCAGGCTAGCGGGCACGAAATCAAGTCCAGCCGTTCCCCAGGGGTGGCACCGCAGGATGCGGGCGAGAGCCATCCATCCACCGGCCCAAAGCCCAAAACGGCCGATTGCCTCGTCGGCGTATTCCGAGCAGCTCGGCAGGTGCCGGCAACGCGGCCCAATAACCGGCGAAAGGGTGTAGCGATAGAGGGTGATCAGGCCCCGCCCGGCGCGGCGAGGCAGGCCAGCGAGGTCAAGAAACGGGGCTCTGTTTGCCGGCATCCCTGAATTCAAGTTCCACAGAAACTTTAAGCCGAATGTTCCGCCAAATCGCGGAATGGAACAATTTGGCCATTTAATCGCGGTGATAGCGACTTTTTTACACTAGACCCGAATCTCGCAACTGCCCTACAAAATACCAACGCCGGGGGCATAGCACCGCCGGAG
>Ga0318541_10000904_pt1 | contig 10593 bp, 7 predicted proteins | sample GRESIP166b4f26_FD_202503 | JGI IMG/M metagenome (GOLD analysis project Ga0318541, IMG submission 202503) | Tropical soil microbial communities from Luquillo Experimental Forest, Puerto Rico - GRE.SIPMG.166b4f26 | ecosystem: Environmental > Terrestrial > Soil > Tropical forest > Bulk soil...
GGCCTCACGCCATGTGCAGGTCGCTGAGATGGTGATCGAGAAAGCCAAGCGCTTGGTCGAACACCAGCGCGACGTGGTAATCCTGCTCGACTCGATCACTCGCCTCGGCCGCGCCTACAACACTGTAGTGCCCTCATCCGGCAAGGTGTTGACCGGCGGGGTGGATGCTAACGCCTTGCAGCGCCCAAAACGTTTCTTCGGCGCCGCGCGCAACATCGAGGAGGGTGGCTCGCTTACTATCATCGCCACCGCACTGATCGACACCGGCAGCCGCATGGACGAAGTGATTTTCGAAGAGTTTAAGGGCACCGGTAACTCGGAAATCATTCTCGATCGCAAGGTAGCCGACAAGCGCACCTTCCCGGCGATGGACATCACGCGCTCCGGCACCCGCAAGGAAGAACTGCTCACCGATCCGGCGGTGCTCAAGAAGATGTACGTGCTGCGCCGCATCCTCAATCCGATGGGCACTATGGATGCCATCGACTTCCTACTCGACAAGCTGCGCAACACGAAGAACAACGCCGATTTCTTCGAGAGCATGAATACCTAGGCGGACTGCGCGGCCGTCCGGTCGAAGCGGTGATCACCGAACACGTACATTTGTACTGAGCAGGCGCACGCGCTGCTCGCCGAGCGCAGGGTGACGGAGACCTCCGGCTTCTGGACGTTCAGCGGATTCCCTCGCCGTCAAGCGGGCGCCTGCGCATCGCCTCGACACGGGACGAGATCTGGCTTGCCTCGCTGACGGGAAGCGAGCAGGTCGCGCCGACGCAGATGAAAACCGCACTGCTTGGCGCATCTCTTAGCTTTTCCTGCACCGGGTGCATGGCCGGCAAGCTGGCCGCGGTCGACGCGCGCAGCACAATGCGGTCGAGGTAGGGCAGCTTCAGCGCGGCGTGCGCAAAGCTTTCGGCGTTCGGCCCGGTGCAGACGATCTCGGCCGCGCGCAAGCGCAGGTCGAGCGCGTTGAGCAGCGCGACATGGCCGAACAGATTGCGTTCGGCCGCCGAAAGGATGTTTTCGATCAGCCGATCTGCTTTTGCGCGCCAGGCGTTGTCGCCGGCCAGCACGGCCAGCCGCACCAGATTTTGCGCCGCCACCGCGTTCGGGTTCGGTGTGGCGTCGTCGACGGTCGAATGCGGCCGCAACAGCAGGTCGTCGGTATCGTCCGCGGAGAGGTAATAGCCATCGGTGTCCAAGTCGGCATAGTGTGCGTCAAGCGCGCGCTGCCATGTGAGCGCGCGTTCTAGATAGGAATGTTCGCCCGTTGCCTCGAAGAGCGCCAGCGCGGCTCGGATCATGGCGGCGTAGTCGCTGGCCAGTCCCGGAAATAACAGCTTGCCGCGACGCCAGGAGTGGCCGAGCCGATCGCCTTTCGTCATGTTGCGCGCGATGAAATCGAAGGCGCGTCTGGCAAGTCCGATCCAGCCACGTCTGTCAAGGATGATGCCGGCATTGACCAATGCAGCAATCATTAGCCCGTTCCAGTCGGCTAGGACCTTGTCGTCGAGGCCAGGCCGTACGCGGCCCGCGCGCGCGTTCAGTAGGATTTTGCGTAGCGTAGCCAGCCGCATCTCGTCCGCTGTTCCATGCGCCGGAGGTTTCAGCCGATTGAGGATGTTGTGCCCATCGAAGTTGCCGTGGTCGGTCACGTCGTAATAGCGCGCGAAATATTCTCCGGCCTCCGGGCCGACTAGCTCTATGATCTCGTTCTTCGACCAGACGTAGAACTTACCCTCCTCGCCCTCAGAGTCAGCGTCGAGCGATGCGGCAAAGGCGCCCTCGGGCGTAGTCATCTCGCGCTTGAGCCAATCCACCGTTTCGTGTGCACGCTCGGCGAACAGCGGTTTGCCGCTGCGCTGATGCGCAAGCGCTAGCAGCTCGAGCAGCTGCGCGTTGTCGTAAAGCATCTTCTCGAAATGCGGCACTAACCAGCGCTCGTCAACCGAGTAGCGCGAGAAGCCGCCGCCGAGATGGTCGTAAATGCCGCCCTGGCACATGCGTTCAAGCGAGTGCTCGACTGTCTCAAAGAAGCGCTTGTCATCGGTGCGGATGCCCGCTCGCCAGAGAAATTCGAGCATCGACGGCTGCGGAAATTTTGGCGCGCCGCGCAGGCCGCCGTTCACGTGGTCGAACATATTGCCGACCTGCGCTGCGGCGGCGTTGAGCTCGCGTAGGCCGATGGTGACTTTGTCGGTCGGCCGCGCCTTGTCGGCGAGCCGCGCCGAGAGCGCTGCGCGGTTCTGCTCGATCTTGCCCGGCTCTTCTCTAAACAACCGCGCCACTTCGCGCAGGACGTCCTTGAAAGCCGGCCGTCCGAATTTTGAGTCTTTGGGGAAATAAGTGCCGCCCCAGACCGGCTCGCCCGCCGGCGTGAGAAACATGGTTAGCGGCCAGCCGCCCTGCTCGCCGAGCAGATGCAGCGCGTGCATATAGATCTGGTCGATGTCGGGTCGCTCCTCGCGATCGACCTTGATGTTAACGAATAACTCGTTCATCAGTCGCGCAGTCGCCTCGTCCTCGAACGACTCGTGCGCCATCACGTGGCACCAATGGCAAGCGGCATAGCCGATTGACAGTAGGATTGGTCGTTTTAAGCGTTTGGCTTCCGCCAGCGCCTCCGGCCCCCACTGCCACCAGTCCACCGGGTTGTGCTTGTGCTGCAGCAGATAGGGCGACGTCGCCTCGGCAAGGCCGTTTAGGCGCATTGTATTTGATGTAAACGACATTCGCTGAACCAACGCGGAGTCGATCTAAACGTTTCGGGTTCTATGGTAAAATTGCAAATGCCCGCGCCGGGAAGCCGAGGCCATTCTTCACCTTTGGCCAAGTCACCACGATCAGCGCGCCGGTGGGCGGCACCTTGTCGAGATTGGCCATTACCTCGATCTGATAGTGGCCGTGCTGCAGGATCCAGGTTTCCGAGTCCATCTTGTCGGTGGTATCGGTGTCCATCGCCTCGTGACCGGTGGCGGTCACGCCGCGCTGCTCGTAGAGGAACTTGATGGTTTCGAATGCCCAGGCCGGAAACGGCTGCCGCTTGAACCGTTCTGGGTCCTTGTCCCAATCCTTGTACATGTCGGTGCGCAGCGCCACGAACGAGCCCTTCGGAACGTGGCCGTGATGCTTTTCCCAGGCCATCAGGTCAGCGATCGAGAAGGCGTGGTTGGCGTCCTTCGCTAGATACGGCGTGTCGTCGAGCACGATTAGCGGCAAAATCATTTGTTTGAGTGGGATCTGATCCATGGTGATTCCGTCTTCAGCGAAATGCGCCGGCGGATCGACGTGCGTGCCGTACTGCCCGACCATATCGTAATAGATCGTGCGGAAGCCGTCTTCCTTGATGGTGTAAGTTCGGTGCGTCTTAGGATCGTAGGCCGGCGTGAACTTGGCCTGGCCGAAGCCTGACCACACGGGCGTCTCGGTGCTGAAGCTGTGTGTTAGATCGACGAATTGCTTGCCAGCGATGACGCGATAGGCGCGCGCGAGATCGCGCTCGGCATGCGCCGGCGCGCCGATGATGGCAAAGCACAAGGCTGCGGTCAGCAACGCAATCGTTTTCATGAAGGTTCTCCCGATTACGGCACGCGCCGATCATAGCGCCGGGTTCGCTGCTGTTTCCATGAGGAAGCAACATTCGCTATTTGTTTTGTTTAGGACGGATGAGGTTACGCGGCGCGCAAAAAGATGCAGGATGATCGAGCAGTCACTCGGCGCGAGCTAACGTCTGGCGGAAGGCGTCGTCGGTCTGTCTTCTCGTCCCATTCGACGATGTTGTTGGAGATGCGGCGCGAGCAGTCTGCAGGGAGTTGGGAGTTGCGCGAAATGACTTTACGTGTCGACCAGATATCGGCGGTCGCTTAGGGCCGCGTGTCATGCTCGTGGCCCTTGCTGGCGAACGCCGCAATCATAAAAGTTGACATGCGGCGGGTCGACGAACGCATCCAGACGCCATGGAGCGGCAGCCGACGCTGGCGGAGTTTTTGCGCGGGTTGTTTGGTTCTCCGCCGGCGAACTTGTTGGCCGAGGGCATAATATTTAACTGCTGCTTGCGCGCGCCCTAAAGGTTGGCCTTGACCCACCCTGCGAGCGGCGGTCACCTGTGCCGCGATGCCAGAACCAGCGCGCGATACGATTTTTGCTCTCTCTTCGGGGCGCCCGCCCGCTGCCATTGGCGTAGTGCGCATCTCGGGACCTCGCGCCGGCGATGCGCTTAAGGCGCTAACTGGCAAGCTGCCCTGCCCGCGCGCGGCGGAACTCGTGCGCGTGCGCGATGCTGCGTCCAGGGACGTCATCGACCAGGCGCTGGCGGTGTGGTTTCCGGCGCCGCATAGCGAGACCGGCGAGGACGTGGCCGAGTTGCAACTACATGGCGGCCGCGCCGTGATCGCCGCCACGCTTGCATCACTTGGCCGCATTCAGGGCCTGCGACCGGCGGAGGCGGGCGAGTTTACACGTCGCGCTTTCGAGAACGGCAAGCTTGATCTGACCGCAGTGGAAGGCCTTGCCGACCTAGTGATGGCCGAAACCGAGGGCCAGCGGCGGCAGGCGTTGCGCCAGCTGCAAGGGGCACTCGGCAAGCGTGGGGAAGGCTGGCGGCAGGGGCTGATTGAGGCATTGGCACTGGTCGAAGCGCGCATCGATTTTTCTGAGGAGACCGAAGTGCTGGGGAGTTCGTTGGTGCCGGCACTCGCTATCGCGCGCGAGGTCGAAGCTGAAATCGCAGCGGCGTTAGCCGACGGCGGGCGCGGTGAGCGGCTGCGTGAGGGGTTGATCGTAGCGATTGCCGGACCGCCGAATGCTGGCAAATCCACGTTGCTCAACCGTATCGCCCGGCGCGAAGTGGCGATCGTTTCGCCTTATGCGGGTACAACGCGCGACGTGATCGAGGTGCACCTTGACCTCGATGGCTGGCCGGTGACCCTCCTCGACACGGCTGGCATCCGCGAGACCGACGACCCAGTCGAGATGGAGGGAGTGCGCCGTGCGCAGGCGCGTGCAGAGACGGCGGATTTGGTCCTCTGGGTCGTTGACGCGCGCGAAAGGTGGCAAAACAGAGCTAAATCGGCGGGCAAGGCCGGAAATGGGCCGCCAAAATGGTTGATTCACAATAAAACGGACCTGGTGGAGGGTAAAACAGAAATAAATGAATCTGAAATCACGAGCAAAGCAAAGAATGAAAATGGGTCCATCTCAGTTAAAAACCAGTTAAGGGAAACAAATGAATCTCAGGTCAATAAAGATGATCACGGATTCAAAATATCGGCGGTAACAGGAGAGGGCTTTGACGTTCTGTTGGGTTGCCTAGCTGCCCACGCTGAGGCCTTCCTTGGCGGCGGCGAGCCGACCGTAATCACCCGGCAGCGGCACCGGTACGCACTCGAGGAATGCTTGGCCGCCCTGAGGCGCGCCCAGTCTGGTGAAGTTATGAAACACGAGGATCTATTGGCCATAGAACTGCGGATCGCCGCCAATGCGCTGGGCCGCCTGATCGGTCGCGTCGACGTCGAGGACATCCTGGATGTGATATTTCGCGACTTCTGCATCGGGAAATAGCGCAGGAATCCAGCCCGACGTGGAAAAAGAGCGCGGCGCTCCGGTGAAATTGCCTTAGAATGAATCGGAATTATAGGTATTAGGTATTATGGTATGGAAGCGGCATTGTTTCACGTGAAACATAAGTCGGAAAAATCCAATATTTTTGACCCCTCCCCAAGCCTTCGCTACAAGGCCGAAATATGCGATTCGACGTTGTCATAATTGGCGGCGGCCACGCCGGCTGTGAGGCGGCGGCTGCGGCCGCGCGCATGGGTGCGCGGACGGTCCTGGTGACACACCGTTTCGCGACTGTCGGCGCCATGTCCTGTAATCCGGCCATTGGCGGTCTCGGCAAGGGCCATCTTGTGCGCGAGATCGACGCCTTGGACGGCCTTATGAGCCGGGTCGCCGACCAGGGCGGTATCCAGTTTCGCGTGCTCAACCGTCGCAAAGGTCCGGCCGTGCGCGGCCCGCGTGCGCAGGCCGATCGTAAACTCTATGCGGCGGCGATGAAGGCCGCCATCCGCGCCACGCCCAATCTCGAGGTGATCGAGGCGGAGGCCGACGACTTGGTCGAGGCAAAAGGACGAGTTTCCGGGATCAAACTCGCCGATGGCCGTGAAATTGCCTGCGGTGCAGTAGTCCTGACCACTGGCACGTTCCTACGCGGTCTTATCCATATCGGCGAAAAACAGATCTCTGCGGGCCGCGTTGACGAAGCGCCCGCGATGGGCCTTTCCCGAACACTAAAAGGGATCGGTTTTGCGCTCGGGCGCATGAAAACCGGTACTCCGCCGCGGCTCGATGGCCGCACTATCGAGTGGTCAGCGCTGGAAAGGCAGCCGGGCGACGATCCACCTGAGCCGTTTTCGGTCCTGACCACCCGCATTGGGAATCGTCAAATCGAATGCGCGATTACGCGGACGGTTGAGGCCACGCACAAGATCATCCGCGCCAATGTGCATCGCTCGCCGATGTATTCCGGACAGATCACCAGCCGCGGGCCGCGCTATTGCCCATCGATCGAGGACAAGATCGTGAAATTCGGCGAACGTGACGGTCACCAGATCTTCCTGGAGCCGGAGGGCCTCGACGACCACACGGTCTATCCGAACGGCATTTCGACCTCGCTGCCGGAAGAGGTCCAGCACGCCCTTGTCGCAACGATACCCGGACTGCAGAACGCGCGCATCATCCGGCCCGGCTACGCGATCGAATATGACTATGTCGACCCGCGCGAACTACATCCGACACTGCAAACGAAGCGACTGTGCGGACTTTTCCTGGCTGGCCAGATCAACGGAACCACCGGGTACGAAGAGGCTGCGGCGCAGGGACTTCTGGCCGGTCTCAACGCGGCGGCGCTGTCCGGTGAGGATGACGAAATCACCTTTGACCGCGCCGAAGCCTACCTCGGGGTAATGATCGACGACTTGGTGACACGCGGCGTGACAGAACCATATCGTATGTTCACATCGCGCGCCGAATATCGTCTGCAACTACGCGCCGACAATGCTGACCAGCGCCTTACCGATCGCGGTATTTCCGTCGGTTGCGTTCACGGCGAACGCGTAAGATTGCACGGTAAAAAAATGGCGGTCCTGAAGGAAGCGCGCGACTTTGCCAAATCGGTTTCGCTGACACCGAAGGAGGCCGAGTCCCATGGCCTTTCGCTCAACAAAGACGGCCAGCGACGTACGGCATTCGAGCTGTTGTCGTATCCGCAAATCGGCGTTGGGGACCTCGCGAAAGTTTGGCCGTACTTCGCGGCTCTCGACGCGAAAATCGCGGAGCAGATCGAGATCGATGCCAAATACGATGTCTATCTGTCGCGGCAGGCCGCAGATATCGCCGCCTATCGCCGCGACGAGAGCTTCACGTTGCCTGACGATCTCGATTATACGGCGCTGGCGGGTCTTTCCAACGAGGCGCGGCAGAAACTCGCGACGCAAAGGCCGCGGACCATCGGGCATGCGAGCAAGATCGACGGGATCACGCCGGCGGCGCTAACGCTCTTGGTGGCGCACGTGAAACGCGCCAAGAAACGCGCGTGAACAGACGGGGGCAGGGCCGTTTCGATCTCGAGAGCGACAAGAAACGCGCGCTGGAGCTGGTTTCTGTTTCACGTGAAACACAGCAGCGGCTCGACGTATTTGTGGAAGCGATCTTGTTTTGGCAAAAGAAAACCAATCTCATCGCAACCTCGACGCTTTGGAACTTGTGGACGCGCCACATCGCCGACTCGTTGCAGCTTTTGCCGCTTGCACCTGATGCGCGGATCTGGGTGGATTTCGGATCGGGCGGGGGCTTTCCAGGAGTCCCGGTTGCGTGTGCGCTGGCAGAAACGCCGGGCGCCAAGGTTCACTTGGTTGAAAGTAATGGGAAAAAGGCCGCCTTTTTGCGCGAAATAGTGCGCACTCTGGGGATCCCGGGCCAGATTCACCACCTGCGAGCAGAGAAATTTGGGGAAAGCTTTGCGGAAGCCGCTCACGTTGTGACAGCGCGGGCGCTCGGCCCGCTGAAAATGCTTTGCGATCAAGCCTTTCCTTTGATCGCTAAGGGGGCGGTCGGCTTATTCCTCAAGGGTCAAGATGTAGATGCAGAATTGACCGAAGCCACTAAATATTGGAGTATCCAAGCTTCACTTGTACCCAGCTTAACGCGTCCGAGCGGTGCCATCGTAGTAGTGCGCGGGCTCGAACCACTCTACGCATGTAAAACTGGTTCTAATGTCCGACCAACCGATCGATAGCTCGGAAGTCGTGCCCTTCCTTAAGCCCGCACCGCGGCCTGAGGCCGCCCGGCCGCGCGTATTGGCGGTCGCCAACCAGAAGGGCGGAGTCGGCAAGACCACAACCGCGATCAACCTTGGCACCGCACTCGCCGCCATTGGCGAGCACGTGCTAGTCGTCGATCTCGATCCGCAGGGCAACGCATCCACTGGCCTGGGCATCGATCGGAAATTGCGCCGGACCTCGACGTATGACGTGCTCGCTGGCAAGGCGCCAATGCGCCATGCGGTGCTGGCGACCGCGGTGCCGCAGCTCTACGTCGCTCCGTCAACGCTCGACCTCGCCGGGCTTGAGCTCGAGATCGGCCGGATGCGCGACCGCGCGTTCCGTTTGCGCAATGCGCTCGGCGAACTCAACAAGGGCGCGCGCACCTATGACTTCACTTACGTGCTGGTGGACTGTCCGCCGTCGCTCAATCTGCTCACGGTCAACGCCATGGCAGCCGCGGATTCGATCCTGGTGCCGCTGCAATGCGAGTTCTTCGCGCTCGAAGGTTTGTCGCAATTATTGAAGACGGTTGATCAGGTGAAGAGCAGCCTCAACCCGAATCTGTCGATCCATGGCATCGTACTGACGATGTACGACTCGCGCAACAATCTCTCCAACCAAGTGGTCGCCGACGTGCGCCAGTTCATGGGCCGCAAGGTCTACGACACGATTATTCCGCGCAACGTGCGCATCTCGGAAGCGCCGTCCTACGGCAAGCCAGTGCTAGTCTACGATTTGAAATGCGTCGGCAGCGAAGCGTATTTGCGCCTCGCCACCGAGATTATACAGCGCGAGAAGGAATTGAAGGCGAGTTAAATGTCAGCGACGGCCAAAAGCGGGCTTGACCCGCACCTTCAGGAGACGTCACTAGAAAAACGGAATTGTAAAAACAGCAGAGGCATCAGGTGGCACGAAGTTCAGGAGCGGCGATGGCGGATCATTCGCGATTGGGGCGCGGGCTGGCGTCGCTGATCGGCGACGTCGGCGAAGAAACCTCGATACCCGAGCAGGGGCGTAGGCCGCGCCGCGCGCCGGTCGAAAATCTCAAACCGAATCCGCGCAACCCGCGCCGCACCTACACCGAGACTGAGCTTACCGGACTCGCCGATTCGATCCGCGAACGCGGCATCATCCAGCCGATTGTGGTGCGTTCAGCACGCGACTCGGACGACATGTACGAGATTATCGCCGGCGAACGGCGCTGGCGTGCGGCGCAGCGGGCAGGTCTGCACGAAGTGCCGATCACGGTTGTCGAGGCGACCGACGCGCAGGCGCTTGAATTTGCCATCATTGAGAACGTGCAGCGCGCTGACCTGAATCCGATCGAGGAGGCGGCCGGCTACCAGGCGCTAATGGAAGAATTCAACCACAGCCAGGACGAAGTCGCGCAGATCGTCGGCAAGAGCCGGCCGCACGTGGCGAACACGCTGCGGCTGCTAAAGCTCAGCGAGCCGGTGAAGGCGATGGTGCAATCCGCCGAATTGTCGGCTGGTCACGCGCGCATCCTTGTCGGTCTGCCGAATGCGCTCGAGCTCGCACGGGACATCGTCAAACGCGGTCTGAACGTGCGCCAGGTCGAGGCGGCTGTCCGCAGGCAAAGCGAGCCGTCGCATAAAGTTGCGGCGCCGTTGGGCAAGGACGCCAATACCATCGCGTTGGAGCGGCGGCTGTCGGATGCACTAGGTCTCGAGGTGACGGTCGATCACCGCGGCGAAGGCGGTACCCTGCACATCAAGTATCGGAATCTCGAGCAACTCGACGCAGTGTTAAAGAAACTGGGCGGCTGAGGCGGATCGGCTACGGCTTCCGCCCCCAGAAGATCTCGATGCCTTTCCAATCGAAGGCGCCGGTGTTCTTGACTAGGCCGGCGAACGCTTTCTCCAAATCCCTCGGACTGTAATAAGGAAATTCGTCGAGCTTCCAGCCGACGCGTGAGAGCAGCTTGTCGAAGACGTACTCAATGTGCATGTCGAGCTCGATCTTCATTCTGGTCTCGGGGCTGTAAGCGATCTCGGCCAGCACGATGTTGCGTCCGCCTTTCATCACCCGCAGCATTTCCACGCCAGTCTCGCGCCAGTCGTCAGTATGCTGCACACCCTGCAGGCAAGCGGCGCAGTCGAAAGTGGTATCGGGAATCTCGCGCGTGTAGGTCCACTGCCAGGTCGCGAGCTGACCGCCCCGACCGCGCTTTTTGGCGAGATAATTGTCGCGCGCCTCATCGGTGATGTCGATGAGGCGGACTTCGCCCTTTGGCCCGATGCGTGCGCGCATG
>Ga0318541_10000906_pt1 | contig 10571 bp, 8 predicted proteins | sample GRESIP166b4f26_FD_202503 | JGI IMG/M metagenome (GOLD analysis project Ga0318541, IMG submission 202503) | Tropical soil microbial communities from Luquillo Experimental Forest, Puerto Rico - GRE.SIPMG.166b4f26 | ecosystem: Environmental > Terrestrial > Soil > Tropical forest > Bulk soil...
CAAACATCATGAGGCCCAGCACCAGCGAAAGCGGCGCAAGGTACCTGATCGCACGCAATGTCAATTCTCCGCGCTCGACGCTCTGCCGAAATGAAACGAGTTGCAGCGAAAGACGCATCCGGGGACCCCGCCCGATGCGTTCGTTTGTTGAATGATCTTTGCCATGAAAGCGAGAGAAATCAAAGGGTTTCGCACGCGTATCGGTTGCGAGCGTTAAGCCAGCAACACAATTTTGTTGGTCGCGAGCATTAAGCCAGCAACACAATTTTGCCAATATGTTCGGAGGCCTCCATGCGCCGGTGCGCATCGGCCGCCTTTTCCAGGGGGAAGCTGCTGTCCATCAAGGGCTTTATCCGCCCCTCGCGCAGCAACGGCATCACCTTCGCCTCGATCGCGGCGACCATGGCGGCTTTGTCCGCATTACTACGGGGACGCAGTGTCGAGCCGGTGTGGGTCAGGCGCTTGACCATCAACCCCGTGAAATTGACGGTCGCCTTGGGACCGCCCAGGAAGGCGATCTGCACCACGCGGCCGTCGACTGCGGCCGCCGCGTAATTGCGCTCGATATAGTCGCCGCCGACCATGTCGAGGATGACATTGGCGCCGGCGCCGGAGGTTGCGGCCTTGACCTCGGCGACGAAATCCTCGGTCTTGTAGTTGATAGCGCGGTCCGCCCCGAGCTTGAGGCAGGCGTCGGCCTTCTCCTTTGAGCCGACGGTGACGATCACCTTCGCCCCGAACGCCTTGGCAAGCTGGATCGCCATGGTGCCGATTCCGGATGAGCCGCCATGGATCAAAAGCGTCTCGCCCGCCTTCAGCGCGCCGCGTTCGCACACATTGTGCCAGACGGTCATCAGCGTTTCCGGGATCGCGCCCGCTTCCGCAATCGAGAGCGACGGCGGCACCGCCATCGCCTGGGCGTCCTGGGCGATGCAATATTGTGCGTAGCCGCCGCCCGCGACCAGCGACATCACTTTATCGCCGGGCTTGTGTTTTTTTGCATTGCTTCCAACCGCCACGACTTCGCCCGCGACCTCGAGCCCGGGCAGGTCGCTGGCGCCGGGCGGCGGCGGGTAGTGGCCCTGACGCTGCGAGACGTCGGGGCGATTGACGCCTGCGGCCAAAACCTTGATCAGGATTTCGTCCGGGCCCGGCCTGGGGACCGCCCGCGTCTCGGGAACAAGAACCTCGGGGCCGCCGGGCTTGCTGATGCCGATGACGGTCATTTGCGCAGGCAGCTTTTCCATGGTGATTTGTCCTGGTTCGATTGCAGCGTCGAAGCCGGACCTGATTAACCAGCCGGCTCGCCGCTGGCAATCGGCAGAACGAGGGAGGCAAGCGATGCCCGTGGAAGACGACGACCGGCCGCGCAAGAAGGTGAGCCACGAGATCGGTCAGGACCTGTCGCTGCTGTCGGTCGAGGAGCTCAACGAGCGGATCGCGCTGTTGTCGTCCGAGGTCGAACGGATCAAGGAAGTCGTCGCCAAAAAGCGCGCCTCGCGCGATGCCGCCAACAGCGTCTTCAAGTCGTAGACGGCGCGCGGGAAGAAAGCGGGCTGCTTGACCCCGAAACTCGGCCAATGGCCGACATGGCTAATGATCTCTCAAAAAATTCGCGCGTTTACGATCGATTAAGCTTTCGCCTTTATGACTGTCATTGTCCTCGTTTGGACACCGAGTGGCTCCTGTCCACTCTGTTTGACGCCTCCCTGTTATCAACTTCAAAAGCCGCCGGAAACGGCGGCTCTTTTTTTGCGCGCGCGGCTCTTCGATGTTCGCGTGGACGCTGCAACCGCGCCGTCTTGCAACGGCCCCACCGCTTGGAAACCATAAACGGTCTTGTCGCTGGACTCTTCGATCCTCACGCGCAATGATTTGTTCATCATAAGCCGGCGCGCGAGGCCGGCAGCGTAATTGTGGCGTGAAAAGGCGTTAACCATGACCGATCGTTCGCTTGGCGATGGCGCTCTGGTTCAGTTCAACGAGTGGCTCACCAATTCGGCGGCGTTCGGCAATCTGTTTCGTGAAGGCATGGACTTGGTGGAGGAGACCGCTGCCTATCTCGACGGCGCCGGCCGCGCAGAGGCCAAGGCGCTCGACCGCGCAGCGAGCCTCACCTATGCAACCGAAAGCATGCGGTTGACCACCCGCCTGATGCAGCTCGCCTCCTGGCTTCTCTTGCACCGCGCGGTGAAGGAAGGTGAGATGACGCTGACCCAGGCCAACCGCGAGAAAACCAAGGTCAAACTGTCCGCAGCCGATCCCGGCCCTTCCGATGTGCTCGAGCGGCTGCCGCAGCAATTGCAGGACCTGATCGCGCGCTCGATGAACCTGCAGTCGCGGGTGCGCCGGCTCGACGTCACGATGCATGCACCGAGCGCCGAACGCGCGCCGATCGGCAATCCGCTGGTGCCGCAGCTCAACCGGCTGAAGGCCGCGTTCGAGCGGTAAAGGTCAGAGACATCTCAGCCGCGCTGCTGCGAGGAGCATGACGGCACAAACAAAAACGCCCCCGTTCGGGGGCGTTTTGCCGTCCGCCTGGCGGAACTCTATTCCTTCTTGAGGAAGCCCGAAAATTTCTTCTGAAAGCGCGACACGCGGCCGCCACGATCGAGGATCTGCTGGGCGCCGCCGATCCAGGCCGGGTGCGATTTCGCGTCGATGTCGAGGTGCAGCTTGTCGCCTTCCTTGCCCCAGGTGGAGCGGGTCTGGAACTCGGTGCCGTCGGTCATCACGACCGTAATTGTATGATAGTTCGGGTGAATCTCGGCTTTCATGGCTTCCTCGGGCGCGGTCCGCGCCTGTCTTTCAAACATAGCAATGACGGATTTGGGCGGCTCTATAACGCATGGCCCCCGGCAAAACAAGCCGCGATTCCATAAGGATTTTTCCGGGTTTGCCTCGGCCTGGAGCCCGTCCTATCTGGTGCATATCGAAAGAGCGGGTCGGATCTCATGAGCGCAGTGGAACGGCTGGATCAGGCTGGTGGCAGCGCGCCGCCTCCGCCGGGCGTCCTCGTCACCGAGGCGGCTGCGGCCGAGAGCGAGCGCGGAAAGGGCCGGGCGCGGCTGCGGCCATTGCTTGCGCTTTCGCCTTACGTCGCACGCTACCGCGGCCGCGCTTTCCTTGCCTTGATCGCGTTGACGATCGCTGCGCTGACCACGCTCCTGGTGCCGATCGCGGTGCGTCGGATGATCGACTTCGGCTTCACGCCGGAGGGCATCGCGCTGATCAACAGCTACTTCTCCGTCATGATCGCGGTGGTGGGGGTGCTCGCGCTCGCCAGCGCCTCGCGTTACTACCTCGTGATGACCATCGGTGAGCGCATCGTCGCCGATCTCCGCCGCGACGTGTTCGCCCATCTGATGTGTCTGTCGCCCGCGTTCTTCGATTCCGCAAGAAGCGGCGAATTGATCTCGCGGCTCACCGCCGATACCACACAGATCAAGTCGGCGGTCGGCGCGTCGGTGTCGATCGCGCTGCGCAACCTCATGCTGTTTTTTGGCGCCGCCGCCATGATGGTGGTGACGAGCCCGCGCCTCTCGGGCTTCGTGCTGCTGGCAATCCCGCTGATCGTGCTTCCGCTGGTGGCGTTCGGGCGCTGGGTGCGGCGGCTGTCGCGCAACGCTCAGGATACCCTGGCGGATGCCTCGGCCTACGCCTCCGAGCTGGTCGGCGGAATCAGGACCGTGCAGGCCTATACCGGCGAACGCCTCGCCAATGCGCGCTTCGGCGGCGAAGTGGAAGAGGCCTATGAGGCTGCGCGGGTCTCGACCCAGGCGCGCGCGGTGTTGACCGCGATCATCATCTTCATCGTCTTCACCAGCGTGGTCGCAATTCTCTGGGTCGGATCGCATGACGTCCTGACGCATGCGATCACGCCGGGACGGCTTGGCCAGTTCGTGCTCTATACGGCCTTTGCCGCGGCCGGCCTCGGCCAGCTCAGCGAAGTCTGGGGCGAGGTTTCGGCAGCTTCCGGCGCCGCCGAGCGGTTGTTCGAGATCCTGCGCGTCAAGCCGGAGATCACCGCACCCGCCAGTCCGCGCGCGTTACCGAGCCCGCCGCGCGGTGACGTGACGTTCGACAGTGTCAGCTTTTCCTATCCGATGCGCACCGAGGTGCCGGCGATCCATCAGGTGTCGTTCTCGGTCAAGGCCGGGGAGAAGGTCGCAATCGTCGGCCCTTCGGGTGCAGGAAAGAGCACGCTGTTCCACCTTTTGCTGCGGTTCTACGATCCGTCCTCGGGGGTGATCTCCTTCGACGGCGTGCCGATCAAATCGGCCGATCCGCGCGAGTTGCGCAGCCGCATCGCGCTGGTGCCGCAGGAATCGGTGGTGTTCGCTGCAAGCGCACGTGACAACATCCGATTTGGCCGGCCCGAGGCCGACGACGCCGACGTCGAACGGGCAGCCGAACTCGCGCACGCCACCGAGTTCATCCGCGCGCTGCCCAATGGATTCGAGGCCTCGCTCGGCGAACGCGGCGTGACGCTGTCGGGCGGCCAGCGCCAGCGCATCGCGATCGCACGCGCCATCCTGCGCGACGCCCCGCTATTGCTGCTGGACGAGGCGACCTCCTCGCTCGACGCCGAAAGCGAGACGCTGGTGCAGACCGCGTTGGAAGAATTGATGCGCCATCGCACCACGCTGGTGATCGCGCACCGGCTTGCCACGGTCCTGTCCTGCGACCGTATCCTGGTGCTGGACGGGGGCCGCATCGTCGAGCAGGGCACCCATGCCTCGCTGGTCGCCGCCAACGGGCTCTATGCCCGCCTCGCGCGCCTGCAATTCGAAGGCGCTTGATTCGTCGTCGCGCGAAAAGGCACTACCGTTCGGTCAGCTTCAGCTCGATGCGGCGGTTGCGCCGGTAGGCGTCTTCGGTATTGCCGGTGTCGAGCGGCTGAAACTCGGCAAAGCCGGCGGCGACCAGCCGCTGCGCGGGCACGCCGAGCGAGATCAGATATTGCACCACCGAAATGGCGCGCGCCGACGACAATTCCCAGTTCGACTTGAAGATCGGGCTGTTGATCGGCCGGACGTCGGTATGGCCGTCGACCCGCAGCACCCAGGCGATTTCGCTCGGAATCTGCTTGTCCAGGTCAAGCAGTGCGCCTGCGACCTTGTCGAGTTCGGCGCGCCCCTCGGGCAACAGCGTGGCCTGACCGGTGTCGAAAAACACTTCCGACTGGAACACGAAACGGTCGCCGACGATGCGGATATCGGGCCGGTTGCCGAGAATGGCGCGCAGACGGCCGAAGAATTCCGACCGGTAACGCGACAATTCCTGCACGCGCTGGGCCAATGCCACGTTGAGGCGCTGGCCGAGATCGGCGATCCGGCTTTGCGATTCCTTGTCGCGCTTCTCGGAGGCGTCGAGCGCTTCCTCGAGTGCCGCGAGCTGGCGGCGGAGCGCGCTGATCTGCTGGTTCAGGACCTCGATCTGCGCCAGCGCACGGGCCGTGACCGACTTCTCCGATTCCAGCGCCTTGTTGAGCTCGGCGGTACGGCCGGCCGCGTCATTGCCGGCGCTGGCGAGCCCTTCGTAAAGGCCCTTGACCCGGTCGCGCTCGGATTCGGACGAGGCAAGGCCCGCCTTGAGTTGCGCCACCTGGTCGTCGAGGCTGATCTTGCCAAGCTTTTCCAGCGACAGCATGTCGTTCAATTGCGCGATTTTGGCGTTGAGTTCCTCGAGCGCCTTGTCCTTGCCGGTGACCTCCTGCGACAGGAAAAACTGCACGACCAGAAACACCGTCAGCAGGAAGATGATGGAAAGCACCAGCGTCGACAGGGCGTCGACGAAGCCGGGCCAGTAGTTGAATGGGGATTCGCTGCGGCGGGTGCGGGCGAGGGCCATCGGCTTCTCCCAGGGTTTCAGCTCTTCTCATGCTGGCGCGCGAGGCGCTCGAGCAGCCGCTTGATCTCGCCGTTCTGCTCGGCCTGGCCGTCGGCCCATTCCCGGATCATCTGCTGCTCGGTGCGCATATGCGCGACCAGCCCCTGGATCGCTTCGGCGAGATTGGACATTGCCGTGGTCGTGGTGCGGCCGCCGCCGTCCTCGACCGCCGCGCGCAGCCGTTCGAGCGAGGCCTGCACGTCGCCGGCGGGCGCAGCGTCGCTGCCATATTCGCGAACCGTGGTGGCGAGCCAGTCTTCGAGATCGGTATAAAAGCGGTTCTGCGCCTGGCTCGACTGCAGGTCGAGGAAGCCGAGGATCAGCGATCCGGCAAGACCGAACAGCGAGGACGAAAAGGAGATGCCCATGCCGCCGAGCGGGCGCGCCAGCCCCTGCTTGAGCGTATCGAACAACGCGCCGGCATCGCCGCCGACCTTCAGATCGTGAATCACTTCGCCGACCGAACCGACGGTCTCGATCAGGCCCCAGAAAGTGCCGAGAAGTCCCAGGAACACCAAAAGGCCGGTCATGTAGCGCGAGATGTCGCGCGCCTCATCGAGCCGGGTCGCGATGGAATCGAGCAAATGCCGCATCGTTTGCTGCGAGATTGTCATCCGCCCGGTGCGCTCGCCGCCGAGAATCGCGGCCATGGGTGCCAGCAGCGTCGGATGACGAGCGACGGTGAGCCCGGGATCGGCAACGCGGAAATTGTTGACCCAGCTCACTTCGGGATAAAGCCTGATCACCTGGCGGAACGACAGAATGATGCCGACCAGCAGCACGAGCCCGATCAGAGCATTGAGGCCCGGATTGGCGAAGAAGGCCTGGATGATCTGCCGATACAGCACCACCATGACCAGCGCGCACAAAACCAGGAAGACCAGCATCCGCACCAGGAAAATCCGCGGCGAGGACAATTTAGTCAGTTCGATCTCCATCGCGGAGCGGGAAGAGGGGCCTGAAGGCATTCTGATATCCGTTAGCTAGTGCCGCCATTTGAAGTCCCTGCACGGCTCGCGGCAAGCTCGACTCAAAGACTTCAATTCGAAAAACGGCACCAGGGTGGTAATTCTGCCAGTGTGGCGGTTCAGAAGTCCGCATCGTTCCTGCCGCGAGTCAGACTTCTGAACCAAAGCCACACTAGATCAACAAGTCGCTAGTGTCCCTCGATTCCGAAGTTCGCAAACGAGGGACCCACATAATGATGCGAATTTCGCAATCGAGACGCTCGTCGCCCTCATTTTCCGAGATTCGCTGGGCGACGCGTCGCGCGCGAACTCCTGAAAGCAGGCAGCAAATGGAGCGTCAGCCATTACCGGCTGCGGGTCCCGCGTTGATTCGGGTTCCATTCATTCACGAGGCGCAATTCGCCATAACAATAGGGTGATCCCCTCAAAAGACCTGTTGTTTCAGAGCCATAACGGCTGTGACATAGGGCCGTATTGCGACGCCACGGGTCATTTTTATGTTCCCCCTGCCAGGCGCAGTTCCGTTGCGCCGCGCGGATTTCATGTCCGCCTCCGAGCACAAAACCGGGGTACTTGTTCCAATGTCTGGAATTCATGCGCCGTCGGCAGGCATTTTGTTGATGCTCGCTATTGTGGCGCCGCCTCTCGTCGGCTGCAATGAGCCGCCTTCGGCGGTGGCCTCCGCCAGCAGCCAGTCCGAAGAGCCCGATGTCAGCGTCGTGATCGTCGAGCCGCAACCGCGCGCGATGGTGCGTGAATTGCCGGGCCGGATCACGCCGACGCGCATCTCCGAGGTGCGCCCGCGCGTTTCCGGCATCGTGGTCGAGCGCATGTTCAGCCAGGGCAGCGAGGTCAAGGCCGGCGATCCGCTCTACCGGATCGATCCGAAGCCTTTCGAAGTGGAGGTACAGGCCAGCAAGGCTGCGCTGGCGCGGGCCGAAGCCGTTTATGACAGAGCGGTGCAGCAGGCGCGCCGAATGAGCTATCTCGCAAAGGAGCGCGCGGCCCCGGAAATCGAGAACGAGAAGGCGATCGCGGCGGAGCGCGAGGCGGCGGCCGAGGTCGAAGGCCGCAAGGCCGATCTTGCGCGCGCCAACCTCAATCTCGATTACGCCACCATCCGCGCACCGATCGGCGGGATCGTGGGTGCGGCGCAGGTGAGCGAAGGCGCGCTCGTCGTGCAGCACGACCCCATGGCGCTCGCGACCATCCAGCAACTCGACCCCGTCTATGCCGACTTCACTCAATCGGTCAGCGAACTCACGCGGCTGCGGCGCGCGTTCGAGTCCGGCGACCTTGAGCGCATCGCCCCCGACGCCATCAAGGTGCGCCTCGTGCTGGAGGATGGGACGCTTTATCCTCTTCCCGGCCGGTTGCTGTTCTCCGAGGCCAAGGTCGATGCCAACACGGGGCAAGTGACGTTGCGCGGCGAGTTCGCCAATCCCAGGCGCGAACTGCTGCCGGGCATGTATGTGCGCGTTCGTGTCGATCAGGGCATCGACAGCGACGCGATCGCAGTCCCGCAACAGGCGATCCAGCGCAATTCGGGCGGCGGTAGCGAGGTCTTTGTCGTCGGCAACGACAACCGCGCGGCGCCGCAGCCGGTCCGGACCGGAGCAATCCAGGATGGTCAATGGCTGGTGACCGAGGGCCTGAAAGCGGGCGACCGCGTCGTGGTCGAAGGCTTCCAAAAATTCGCCGCTGGCGACAAGGTCACGCCGCACGCCTGGACGCAAGCGAGCGCCGCCACCGAAGCGACGGCAACGTCGCGATCGTCGGCGTCGATCCAGCGGTAAGCGCTCATGCCGAGTTTCTTCATCGACAGGCCGATTTTCGCCTGGGTGGTCGCGCTCTTCATTTGTCTTGTCGGCGCGATCTCGATCCCGTTGCTGTCGGTGGCGCAGTATCCGATCATCGCGCCGCCGTCGATCTCGATCAGCACGAGCTATCCCGGCGCCTCGCCCGAGAACCTCTACAACAGCGTCACACGCCTGATCGAGGAAGAACTCAACGGCGCATCCGGCATCCTGAACTTCGAATCGACCAGCGACTCGCTGGGGCAGGTCGAAATCACCGCCAATTTTGTGCCGGGCACCGCGACCAGCGCAGCCTCTGTGGAAGTGCAGAATCGCCTCAAGCGCATCGAGGCGAGGCTGCCTCGCGCCGTTATCCAGCAGGGCATTCTGGTCGAAGAAGCCTCCAGCGCGGTGCTGCAGATCATCACGCTGCGTTCGACGGATGGCAGCCTCGACGAGGTGGGCCTCGGCGATTTCATGATCCGCAACGTCCTCGGCGAGATCCGGCGCATCCCGGGCGTCGGCCGCGCCACGCTGTATTCGACCGAGCGATCCCTGCGAGTCTGGCTCGATCCGGCGAAGCTTGTGGGTTACGGCCTGACAGCCGACGACGTCACACGGGCGATCAACGCCCAGAACACGCAGGTCGCTTCGGGCAGCGTCGGCGCCGAGCCGAGCCCACCCGAACAGCGGACCGCCACGCTCGTGCTGGTCAAGGGGCAGCTCGAGTCGCCGGACGAGTTCGGGTCGATCATCCTGCGCGCAAATCCCGACGGTTCGACGGTGCGGCTGCGCGATGTCGCCCGCATCGAGATCGGCGGGCTGAGCTACCAGTTCAACACGCGCCTCAACGGCAAGCCGACCGCGGGTCTTTCGGTGCTGCTGTCGCCGACGGGCAACGCGCTCGCGACCGCCAGCGCAGTCGAGGCCAAGATGAAGGAGCTGTCGCGCTTCTTCCCGGCCAATATCGCCTACGACATTCCCTACAACATCACGCCGGTCGTCAAAGCCTCGATCGAGAAGGTGCTTTCGACGCTGGTCGAAGCCGTCGTGCTCGTGTTCGTCGTGATGTTCCTGTTCCTGCAAAACATTCGCTACACGATCATTCCGACCATCGTGGTTCCCGTCGCCTTGCTGGGCGCCTGCGCCACGCTGATGCTGGCCGGCTATTCCATCAACATGCTGACCTTGTTCGGCATGGTGCTGGCGGTCGGCATTCTCGTCGATGATGCGATCGTCGTCGTCGAGAACGTCGAGCGCATCATGGCGGAGGAGGGGCTGCCGCCGAAGGAAGCCACCCGCAAGGCGATGTCGCAGATCACCGGAGCCATCATCGGCATCACGCTCGTCCTGATGGCGGTGTTCGTGCCGATGGCGTTCTTCCCGGGCTCGGTCGGCATCATCTATCGGCAGTTCTCGGTCACCATGGTCGCCGCGATCGGTTTTTCGGCGCTGCTCGCGCTGTCGCTGACGCCGGCTCTCTGCGCCACGCTGCTCAAGCCGGTAGAGGCGAGCCACGGCCATGCCCGCAAGGGGCTGTTCGGCTGGTTCAACCGGATGCTCGACAACAGCCGCAACCGCTATGTGATGACGGTGCAGGGCGCGCTGAAACGAGCCGGCAGATTGATGCTGATCTATGCGGCGCTGCTGATCGGGCTCGCTTATGCCTTCATCAATCTGCCCGGCGGCTTCCTGCCGGTCGACGACCAGGGATTCATCACCACCGACGTTCAGACGCCGTCGGATTCTTCCTACGCGCGCACCCAGGCTGCGGTCGAGAAGGTCGAAAAATATCTCGCGGAACGGCCGGGCATCGACAATGTCACGTTTCTCACCGGTTTCAGTTTTCTGGGCCAGGGCATCAATACGGCGCAGGCCTTCATCACGCTGAAGGACTGGTCGGAGCGGGGGCCTA
>Ga0318541_10000916_pt1 | contig 10519 bp, 8 predicted proteins | sample GRESIP166b4f26_FD_202503 | JGI IMG/M metagenome (GOLD analysis project Ga0318541, IMG submission 202503) | Tropical soil microbial communities from Luquillo Experimental Forest, Puerto Rico - GRE.SIPMG.166b4f26 | ecosystem: Environmental > Terrestrial > Soil > Tropical forest > Bulk soil...
TTTTGCTGTCGGTCCAAACCTGCCGACACGCTCTCCCGAGCGCCGATCACTCGTCCTTTTCCCCTGCAGGAGCGGAGTTCACTGGACTCTCCGCTGGAGGGAGATGGATTCGAACTTGTAGTACCGCGCGGAGATAGGGCTTCGGTTTCGAGGCTTCGTCGCTTCGTCGATCAATTTGTCTCGCGCGCGGGAACCGATGGTTCGCAGACTCTTTGCTGGAGGGAGATGGATTCGAACTACTGGTACCGCGGCACAAAAGCCGTGGATTTCCCTGCAGATCATCGGGCTGCTGGAGAAGTGCGGCTGGCCGCGCGCCGCCTTCTGGCCACACGGTGGCCATCTCTTCTGCCTGCATGTTGTAGCAGCGCTTGGGCTCGGCGGTGCCGAGGTCAACCCGCTCTGTTTCCAGCCCTTCGGCGGCTACGGCGACGAAACGAACATCGCGAATGGCGCCGCGACCCCGCCAGAGATGCCTGGCATCGGCTTCGAAACAAAGCCGGCGCTACGAGACCTTTTGGCCACCCTTGTCGACGTTTAATCATCGCCGTGAGGCTGCACGACACGCTCAGAGCTGACGACGGCTAGCGGCGCGACCCGATCGTCGGCAACGCCTCCGGTTATCGCGAAGTGAGCCCCACAGCGGACCCTCGAAATATCGGCGGGTGTTAGCCGGGTCACCTAAATTTCGGACACCTTGCCAGCTCGGAGAACCGACATTAAATAGCCGGTGTTCGGGGGCAGGCAGACCCCCCGCTAGGCAAGTATCCGCCCAAGTTCTGCGCTGCTCGCGATGCGAGGAGTGCGCGGTGTGGGTGGGACCGAAAGCCTTTCCAAGCTACCCCGTGGGATCTGAATGCGGCGATCTACGGCTGCCAAAACGGTTTGTCCGCCTCACGAAATGCCTCTTCTCGCGAAACACCGATATCCTTGAGGAGGTGATGGTCGTCGCGTTCGGCGATCTCATAAAGCGCGCGGCGCTGGCGAGAGCGCTTCACCCAACACTCGACGGATGCGCGCAGCAAGACGATCAGCCGTTTGATTTGTGCATATCGATCGCGTGGCGTACGGAGCAGCCGGACCTTTGGGCCGACGCCCGTGTCGTGCCGATGTTTCCGCCCGAGAAGGCGGACAAGGTGCTGCCCATCGTCGATCGCTGGACGAAAATCATGCGGCAGGTCAACGGATAAATCTGATAGGGGTCAATCTGCGGCAGCGAGCGAGTCGTGCCTGAAGACATGGCGCGGCCGCTCGGCGGAAGGCGGCGCCCGGAAGCGACGGCGCTCCCCGGTTGGATCAAGCCGCAACTCACCAAGCTCGTCGACCAGGCGCCCGAGGGGCCGGAGTGGCTGCACGAAATCAAGTTCGACGGCAACCGGATGCATGCCCGGCTGGACCGGGGCGTGGTCCGGCTGCTGACCCGCACCGGCCTCCCGGCGATCGCCGCCGCGGTGGCGTCGCTCGCGGCGCGACAGGCTTATCTCGACGGAGAACTGTGCGGCATTCGCTCCGACGGCACGACATCGTTCAGCCTGATCCAGATCGGATACCCGCAGCAGTGAAGCGCTTGTCTTTTTCCTGTTCGATCTTCTCCACCTCGATGGGGAAGCGATTGCCCGATGCCGGTGGCGGAGCGGAAAGAACGCCTTCGTGCCTTACCGTCGGGCACAGGCTCGCTGTTGCAATACAGCGATCACCAGATCGGTCGCGGCCGGGCCTTCTACGACCATGCCTGCGCTCTGAAAGTGGAACGGATCGTCTCGAAACGGGTCGATGCGCCCTACGCCCCCGACAATCGCGGGCTGTGGTTGAAAGTCAAATGCCTGAACCGCGAGGAATTTGTGGTCGTCGGCCGGACCGATCCCGAAGGGGCCAGGCCCTGGCTCGGGGCGTTGTTGCTCGCCTATTACGATGCTGACGGTCGGCTGATTTACGAGGGCCACGCCGGGACAGGCATCGACTATGCCGAGCTCGAACGCCTGTGGCGCCGCGTTCAGCCATTGGCAACGTCCGGGATGCCGCTCCACGTGCCGCCGCCGCGCGATCATCGGTCCGAATTTCGGCACCCAACATCGGACAGTTTCATTAGGAGATGTCGAGCCCCCCGCTCGGCGAGGAGTTCCTCGACGTCCCGATAGCTCATCGTGAAGCGCAGGTAGAGCCAGACCGCACGTTGGATGATCACCGGCGGAAAGCGGTGGCGGCGGTAGGAGATTTGAGCCATCCCGCAAGCCTACCCACGGTCGCGCCGCCGAGCTATCCGGTTATCCTGAAAAAGGCCGCGGTGGTTACTTGAACAGTTCCGGCCTCGGATCGGGAATGAAGCCGTCGCGATTAGGCATCCACACCTTTGGCAGCGTTTCCGCGTCAATGACGGTCGTCTTATCGATAATATTGCCCTCGGCAAGGATGTAGGCCGTCACAGCATAAACCTCGTCATTGCTGAGCGAACCGGCTGCCGAGAACGGCATGGCGCGCCTTATGTAATCGAACAGCGTTGTCGCGTAGGGCCAATAGCTCTCAATGGTTACTACCGGGTTGGTCGACGCCAATGTGCCACGGCCGCCAGTGAGGCGCAGCGCTGCTCCCGAGGGCATATCGGGCAACCCCGGCACGCCCTTGAGATCCGTGCCATGACAAACCGCGCACGTGGTCTCGTACACGGTCTTGCCGGCGGCGTAGTCCCCTTTGCCCTGTGGCAATCCTTTTCCGTCAGCCGGGATTGCGATCGCCACCGCCGCGATCTCCTGCTCAGTCGCGGTCGTGCCGAAATCGTATTTGGACGGGTAGCCCTGTGCGTGGGCGAGAATTGTCGGAAGTGCCAACGCAAGTCCGCTCGCTATGAAGGGGGCGGCGATTGTCTTGTACCGCCGAGGGATCGAGACAGAAAGAGACGTCGAGCGAAAAGCCAGTTCTTTCAGATGGGACAGGACGTTGTGCCACCAGCGCGCAAAAACCTCACGTGGGATGCACATTCTTCACGCTCCCATCGGGGGCAATTGCCCAGCTCTGGATTCCGTTCATGTGATAGAATAGCGGCCCAGACTCGAGCGGGCCCCGCTCATCGATAAGTTGCTGGTGTGTTGGCTGGGTATAGCCGGTCTCGTCGGTGGCGCGGCTCTGGATGACAGCCGGCGTTCCTTCCCAGATCCACGGGAAGCGGAAGCGGGTCTGAGAGATCGGCAACACCGGATCCTGCAGCGCCGCGAGGCTCCAGCTCTTGCCGCCATCGGTCGAGATCTCGACGCGGGTGATCTTTCCGCGACCGGACCAAGCGAGACCTGTGATCTCATAAAACCCAGGTCCCGGCAGATTCATCTCGCCCGACGGAAAGGTGATCACCGATTTCGCTTCCATCGTGAAAGTGAAGATCCGCGCCTTGCCGGTCTTGGTGATCAAGTCGGTGTATTTCGACGTCTCCTCCCGCGTGTAGAACGGTTTATCGCTGACCTCGAGCCGTCGCAGCCACTTAATCGAAATGTTGCCCTCCCAACCTGGCAGCAAGAGACGCATCGGATAGCCCTGTTCCGGACGGATTGCCTCACCGTTTTGAGCGAAGACGACGAGCGCATCGGAGAGGCATTTGTCGATCGGCACGCTGCGGGTCATCACCGCCGCATCCGAGCCTTCAGCCAGTACCCACGCGACACCAGGCTTGAGCCCGGTCTGTTTCAGCAGCGTCGACAATGGCACACCGGTCCATTCCGAGGTCGAGACAAGCCCATGGGTTCGTTGCACGGTCGGCTCCCGCGCCTTCATGATCTCGCTGCCGGTCGTGCCGGAGCATTCCAGGAAATAGGTGCGCGAGACGGTCGGGAATCGCTTGAGATCTGTCAGCGAGTACTTGATTGGCCGGTCGACCATGCCGTGAATAATGAGGCGGTGTCTTGCAGGATCGATATTCGGAATGCCGGCGTGGTGGCGTTCGTAGTGCAGGCCAGATGGCGTGATAGTGCCGTAGCTCGCCTGCAACGGCGTAAAAGAGGCGGTGCGGGTCGGGTTTACCCAACGCACATCCGTCTCGAACTGCGAGCGAGAACCATAGCCCCCGTCGACGCCCATGAGGCGGCCGGGTTCCTTGGTTGGGTCCTCCGGCACCTGATAATCGACCGCGCCCGACGGTGCCTTGGCAAACGTTGTGCGCGGGAGGATCGCACTCGCGCTGACCGCGACCGCCACACCGGCGCCATGGAGGAGCCCGCGGCGTGTTGGGGCGAGCGCAAACATGCCCTCCTGGCAGTCACATTTTTGTCTGGCAGCAATCTCGCGCGCCTGCGTTTCGGTGATCGGTTCGCCGAGTCGGCCAAGCGCCCCGGCGATCGCCTGTGCTCGCGCGCAGACACGTTCGGGATCCATGGAACGCCCCGTCATGGGTACACGAGCCTCCTACGAAAGGGTTAGTTTACCCGAGGATGCGCCTTTCGAGTGTTCGCGACAATGCAGATAGGTAACGCTGATGCCGGCAAAGCCGGTCGAGCCGCGATTGGCCGCGGCAAGGCTGTCACATCGCCGACGTGAAGGTCGCCGCAGCCGGCGCGTGTCCTCATGCGCCGCTCGGATACAGGGACGATCCCGGCCATTCCCGCAATTCGACCCGATCACGTGTCGGTGGCCGGCGCGCCCAGGTTGAACGAGCCCTAGTCGTGATGGCGATCGCCGATGGCGGCCGGCTTCGAAACCGATACGGCATTGAGCCTATCCGATAAGGCCGGCTGCAGCCTCACCGGTCTTCAGCTACAAATAAGGGGGCGCGCTGCGATCGACGGCGCCGTGACGAGGAGTAGAATCTCGATGGCGTACAGCCCGTATGATCGTCTCCGATTGCCGAAAATTGCCGCTGCCTAGCCCATAACAGGAACGCGACATGCGAACGAAGATCCAGTGCGGCCGGCTTGTCGGCTATGCGGGCAGCGGCCATGTGCTCTGGCGCGACGCCGAACTCGTCTACGAGGGCACGCAGATCGTCTTTGTCGGCGAGCGCTTCGACGGCACTGCTGACCAGGTGATTGACGCGGGCGGAAAGCTGGTGATCCCCGGATTCATTGACACGCATGTGCATTCTGGCCACCGGGCCTCGCACCGGCTGATCAGTGATGTCGGCCGCCCCGATTATTTCGGCCAGCCGTTCTTCGAGATCAGCGTGCCGCGAGCCGGTACGCGGGTCGGCGGCGACCCGCGTTACGCGCGTCCCGACGATGTGGCGGCAGCGGAAGAGCTATTGCTCAACGCGCGCTTCACGGTTGTGGAGCTGCTTCGCAACGGCATCACGACTTTTGTGGAGTTTGGCAGCCAACTGAGGGTGCAGGAAGCACTCGACGCGCAGGTCAATGAGCTCGGGATACGCGCCTATCTCGGACCCGGCTTCGACAGCGGCCGCTGGGTCGGTGGTCCCGGCGGAAGGCTGACCCGCGTCGTTGACGAGGCGGCCGGCGAGCGGGAATTAGCGCTGGCGCTCGACTTCATCGAAAGGCGCGCCGGCGCCCACAACGACCGGCTGCGCGGCATATTGGTGCCGCGCGAGGTCGAGACCTGCACGCCGGCGCTGTTGCGGGCAGCGGCGCGCGAGGCGCACGCCCGAAAGCTGCCTGCCGCGATCCATGCCGCCTACAACGTCCATGAGTTCTTCGACATCATCCGCGAGCACCGGAAGACCTCAATCGAGCTGCTCGAAGAGGTCGGGCTGATGTCGAGTACGCTCAATGTTGGGCATGGCAATTTCGTCGCCGAGAACCCGCTGATGAACTATTCCGGCGGCCGCGATCTCGAGATCATGGGTGCGTACGGCTGCGCCGTGTCGCATTGCCCGGTCAACATTGCGCGGCGGGCGCGCTTTCTCGATTCCTGGGAGCGCTACCGCAAGGCTGGCATCAACATCGCGCTCGGCACCGACACCTACCCGCGCGACATGATCATGCAGATGCGGCTCGCTTCCTATTTCGGCAAGGTTGCGAGCCGAAACCTGCGCGCCGCTTCCGCGGCCGAGGTGTTCGAGGCCGCCACCTTAGGCGGCGCCCGCTCGCTCGGACGTGACGATCTCGGCCGGCTCGCGCCGGGGGCCAAGGCCGACATCGTCATCATCGACCTCTCCGGCCGAGGCACTCTGCGGATGGGTCCAGTGTGGGACCCGGTCAAAAGCCTCGTCGAATGTGGGATCGGCGACGATGTCGACACTGTCATAGTCGACGGCATTGTACGCGTTGAAGGCGGTAGTATCATGGGGGTTGATTTCGGGGAATTACGCGCCCGGACGCAGGCTGCCGGCGAACGCATCTGGGCAGGCTGGGCCGATTGGGATCCGCTCGGACGAAGTGCCGATGAGATGTGCCCCTTTGCGTTCCCACGCGCCAATTGAAAGACAACATGAACCGTCATGCCTGAGCACGACGCGGTCATCCATCCCGGGACCCGGCCATTATTTCGGGCTCGTATATAGGCCGACAAAAGTGTTGGGACCGCAGGTTTAGAGCGAGAAGGTGGTTGCCGGAAATCTTGAGGCCGGCGAGGGTCGCGTAGCCGACGCTGACAGTCAGGTCGCCGTTGCGAGCCAGCCGAGCCGCGGCGGCATCAATGCCAGTCAAGCCGCTGTTGAACGCGAGAATGAAACATTTCGGTCGCTAACCTGGCAGCAACGCAATCCGCGACGGGGTAACCAACCGGCGTTCGCCCTCACCCTGGCCCTTCCCCCGTCTGCGGGTAGGGAATGAACGGAGATTGATTTCCGGGTCATGCGGCTTCCGCCCGTTTTCCGTGCCCCACCGCGGAGCGGCGGCTACTTGTCGAGCCAGAGGTCTTCGAAGCGCCAGCCGTTGTAGACGCTGTTGATCATCGAATCGAAGCCTTTGACATAGGGCTGGCGACAGGTCGCCTGCCGGCTGTGATGAATGATAGGACGGGCGCCGTCTTCCGCCAGCCGGCGCTCGATCTCCCAGACCAGTCCTCTGCGCCGCTGCTCGTCGAGCTGGGCGGACTGGCTGTCGATCAGCTGGTCGATCTCGGGATTGCAGTAGCCGTCGGGGTTGTTGTCGGCGCCGCAGGCGAAGGTCTCGTAGAATGTTTGGTCGGGATCGTCGACGGCATTGAACGTCAGGCCGAGGGCGACCGCATAATCGTGGCGCATGATCTTGGTAAACCACAGCGCGTTGTCGACCGGCTCCAGCTCGCCGTCGATGTAGATCTCCTTCAGCTGGTCAATCAGCACGACGGCCGCGTTGATTAGCGGGGTGGTATTGCGGGTCGAGACCTTCACCGCAAGACGCCGGTCCGGCCCCCAGCCAAGCCCTTGCATAATATGGCGGGCCTCGGCACGGTTTTTTGGCACGTCGAGGCCGTAACCGGGCAAGGCCGCGACCATTTCCAATGGCATTCCCCACTGCCCCTCGGGCGGCGGCAGCATTGCCGCGCCGATGTCGCCTTTGCCATCCTCCAGGATGTCGATGAAAGATTTGCGGTCGAGGCTCAGCGCCATCGCCAGCCGCAGGTCGCGATTGTCGAAAGGCGGGCGGCTGCGGTTGATCAGCAGATCGCGGCTGATGTTCTGCGGCACCAGATCACAGATCGCCTGCGGTACCTGCGACATGACCTCCTTCAGTAGTGGCGGCGTTACGGTGTATGGCTGGATCATATCGATACCGCCGCCGGCCAATGCTAGCAGCCTGGTTGAAGGATTCTTGATGATGTGATACTCGATGCCGTCAAGGTAAGGGCGGCCCGGCTTCCAGTATTCCGGGTTGCGGTTCACCCGGATGACCTCGTTCGGCTTGAATTCGACGAATTTGAAAGGCCCCGTGCCGGTCGGGTGCTGGCGCATGTCGCGTGGACCGACATGGCACGGATAGACGGGCGCCCAGCCAGACGCCAGCAATGCCAGCAAGGCCGGTTGCGGCCGCTGCAGATGGAAGATGACCTCGTCATCGCCGATGGCGGTGACCTCCTGCACATTCCGATACCAGGGCTTGCGCGGGTTGAGGCGCAGCTTCTCGTTAGCGCGGCCTTGCAGAAGGTCCCAGGTGCATTTGACATCGGCGGCGGTGAACGGCTTGCCATCGTGCCATTTGACGCCGTGACGCAAGTGAAAGGTCAGCCGCGTCCGGTCTTCGTCCCACAACCACCCGGTGGCGAGGTCCGGCCGGATCGATTGCAGGCTGTTCTGCGGCTCGTGCTGGTCGTAGAGCACGAGATTGTTGAACACCCCCATCATGGGGCCCTCAGCGGTGTTTGAGGATTCCTCGAGGATCGACATGCCGGCCGGGCTGTCGAACTGACCGATCTTGAGGATTCCCCCCGATTTTTCCGCGAATGCCGTCTCGCCGTCCGAGACGGCCAGCATCAGTGCGGCCGCCGCCGCAAGCGCCCGTAGCCTCGGTACCATCTCCCGTTCTCCCGGCTCTAGGTCTAGCGAGATGTCGTCCATGCGCTACCGTTGTAGATGCTGTTGAGTATGGGCGTCACGCCTCTCACATGGGGCTGCCAGCATTTGCGAGATCCGGGTTAGGCGCCGCGAGCTTATGGCTGTCTTCTGTTCCGGTCCTAGGGAGCGAGGCCCGAAGGTATAGTATGGGGGGCAAATCTGACCCTTCGAGCCTGGCGACGGCGCTTTTGGCACCTGGAGTAATCCCATGTGGTTTTCCTCCTAACATGAAAAAGCAACACTTTCTCGCCATAATTCGTCGCGGATATCCGCCCTTTCTCGTACAGGGCGGGTCGGCCGCCGGCCGGTGGGGAACTCGCAAGATACGCCATCGCGGGCGACGGCAAACCAGAGGCGACGCGCTTCAAGTTGGTCCTGAGCCTGCGGGGTTTGCGCGCCGCCACGGCGCCGACACCAGCGTCCTGGAGCTTGGCAGGGGTGCGAATCCAAGCCCGCGCCGGCTCTCTGGCTGAGGCCCGCCGCTGTTTCGAGGACATAGCGCACGCCCAGCTCCCGCCCGATCCGCTTCACGTCGACCTTCTGGTCTTTGTAAGTAAAACTCGAATTGCGGGCGATGACAAAGAGCCATCGGATGCGGCTGAGCGCGGTGATGATCTCCTCGACCATGCCGTCGACAAAATATTCCTGTTCGGCGTCTCCAGTCATATTCTGGAACGGCAGCACCGCGATCGACGGCTTGTCCGGCAGCGCTGGGGCCGGCGTCTCCCGGGCTGTAGCAGATACGGCATCGGTCGCAATCTTGTAGGCCCTTACTGGTCGCGCGATGTTTTTGAGCGCCTGCTCGCCCAGATCCTCGAAGGCGAGGTCGAGCCGTCCAATGGCATCCTCCTTCACCCGAGCCGAGACGCAAATGCCCCCTGGTTCGGTCAGTGCCTCAAGCCGGGCCGCGACATTGACCCCGTCGCCAAAGATGTCGCCGTCCTCGACCACGATGTCGCCCATGTTGATGCCAATGCGGAACTCGATCCGCTTGTCTGCCCCCACCGGTGCATTGCGCTCTGCCATTCCAGTCTGCATCTCGGTCGCGCACCGCAGTGCATCGACCACACTGCCGAACTCTACGAGGAGGCCGTCGCCTGTCGTCTTGACGAGTCCGCCGTTGTGCGCAGCGATCATCGGATCAATCAGCTCGGCCCGGATGGCCTTCAGGGCTTGGAGGGTGCCGCCCTCGTCCGCCCGATCAGTCGTGAATAACCGGCGACATCAGCCGCCAAGATCGCGGCAAGGCGGCGGGTTGCAGTCATTCCTCCGGCAGCCCGGCCTTGCGCAGGCCTTCGAGCATGTGAGCTTGGTCTTCGGGCCGCACCCAGGGTACGCGCTCGCGCACATACATCTCGAAAAAGGCCGGGGCAATCGCGATGGCCTTCTCCAGCGCCTCCTTTGCCTCCTCGGTCCGGCCGAGCTGGCCGAGCGCGGCGGCGAGACAACGGTATGAGTGTGGACGATCGGGATATGATCGGATTGCGCGGGTCGCAGCCTCGATTGCTGCCTCGTATTCTCGCAAGAAGTAAAGTCCCAACGCTATCTGGTTCAAGCGGACCGCCGACTGGCGAGGGTCCAGCCTAATGGATCTCTCCAGAGCCGCTAGACCGTCCTTCGGTCGCCCCGAGAAGATCAAAATTGCGCCCCTTACCCCATGCGCGCCGGCCAGGTTCGGGCTTATTGTCAGCGCGCGTTCGACCTCGGCAATTGCCCCTTCGTAGTCGCCGCGCATACGAAGTACCATAGCAAGGCGTGACCGGGCCTCCGCATCGGCTCCGTCGAGCGCGACCGCCTGGCGAGCGAGTGCCTCTGCCTGACTTAGTGCTTTGGCGAGACCGCTCCCCTGAAAGTCAGCCACGGTGATTTGAGCCACGGCGAGACCCTTGTAGCCTCCGGCAAAGTTCGGAATCCTCGGCTCGCGTTTGATTTCGCCGATTGTCGCGAGATGCGCGGCAAAGGTCCGTCTGAGCCCGATCTCGCAGTGCCTTATCGCACCTCTAGCGATACTTGAGATGAAACTACCGGATATGGCGGGTCGGTGTCGCCTGGACCCTCTTCGCGGGTTGGCAGCGGAAATCTGATACAGGTTGAAGAGAGCCACGAAAAAGCAGC
>Ga0318541_10000917_pt1 | contig 10514 bp, 8 predicted proteins | sample GRESIP166b4f26_FD_202503 | JGI IMG/M metagenome (GOLD analysis project Ga0318541, IMG submission 202503) | Tropical soil microbial communities from Luquillo Experimental Forest, Puerto Rico - GRE.SIPMG.166b4f26 | ecosystem: Environmental > Terrestrial > Soil > Tropical forest > Bulk soil...
CCGAATCGCGGTCGGTGTCAGTCCGAGTAATCTTCGCTGTTATGAGCCCCAGCAACCACAGGTGGATTCCGGTCGCGGCGTTGACGGTTATCGCGGTCGGCTCGCAGCTTAGTCCGGCGACCGCGCGGGCGGACCTGCACAACATCACCTACCGCGCCCGGATCGACGGGGTGAGCACCGGCAGCCAGGCCACCTTCGTGACCAACGGCGGCCAGACGAGCACCACCGGCCTGAGCTCGATCCCTGGCAACGTGTTCGAGGCCAACACGGTGTTGCCCGACCCGCGGCAAGCCGGCATGCAGATCGTGCTTCATTGGCCCTATTCGGCCAACGTCCACTGCGAGATCGACGTCGACGACAACGTTTTCACCCAGCTCGATCAAGTCGTTCGGCCGGCGCCCGGAAACGCGGGACCGGCGAACGGTGTGCTGCAGTGCGGCGCGCCCTTGCCGGCCTAGCGGGTCGAACCGCGACACGTTGGCCCGCCTGATAGCGACAAGTGCAGGCGCGCAAGGATTTGTCTCTATGAGGCGGACACAACGAACAGCACGACCCCGCGGAGGCTCCTGTGGCTGTTGTGACAGTTACGCGTGTGGCCGCCAACCCGTTGAGTCGGCCCACTCCCACGCCCGCCGGTAGGCCTCGAGATACCACGGCTCCTTGACGGCGACATAGGACGCGGTGTCCCCGCCGGCACGCTGTTCGGCCTCCCGCTTGACGGCCAGGTAGCCGGCGCGCGCATCGGGGTCGGCCGCCAGCCAGTCGACGAACAGCAGCGCGAACTGCTGATTGGGCCAGCCGTCCACCCGGACATGCACGTTGGTTGGTCGACCCGGATCGGCCGAGGCGTGAATCCGCTTGTGCCACAATGCCGGATCGCCACTATGGTCATACTGGCCGACGGTGCTGCGAGCATCGGTCTTGGCGACGTCCTCGGTGATCCGCTCGATGCGTGGGTAGCCGGCGGACAGCAAAGGCTCGGCGAGTTCGTCGGCGACCGCAAGTGATTCGACGGTGATCTGAACGTCGATAACGTCCTTGGCCTGGAAATCGGGCACCGCGGTTGATCCGATGTGGTCGACGCGCAACGCCCGGTGGCCGCACGCGGTCTTCAAGCGGTTGACGATGCGCCGCGCCTGATCCGGCCAGGACGGATCGGCCGGTACCAGTCCCGCCGGTGCTCGGGCGACCTTACGCCGCGTCAGGTTGTGGGCGAACCGCAGGATGCGGTGATCCCACACATCGCGGGCGCGCTCGACCAAATCCTCTTGCGTGCCTGAGTTGTCCAGCCAGATGTCGGCGACGGCACGACGTTGCTCGTCGTCGGCCTGCGCGGCGATTCGCGCGCGGGCATCTTCCTCGGACATGCCGCGTTGCTCGACCAGCCGCCGCAGCCGCACCTCGACCTCGGCGTGCACGATGACCACCAACGGGAACAGCGGCGCCATGCCCGATTCCACCAGCAGCGGAATGTCTTCAACGACAACGGCGTCGTCAGACACCGCCGCGATAATCTCCGCACGGCGCTTGCCCACTAGCGGGTGCACGATCCCGTTGAGCTTGTTGCGCGCACCGTCGTCCCGAAAGGCCTTGGCGGCCAATGCCGGCCGATCCAGCGAGCCGTCGGGAAGCAGGATGTCGTCACCGAATGCGTCAACGAGCGACGCCAGCCCTTCCGTGCCGGGCTCGACCACTTCGCGCGCGATGACATCCCCGTCGACGATGATCCCACCGCATTGCGCGAACGTGGCGGACAACACGGATTTCCCGGCGCCGATGCCGCCGGTCAACCCGATGCGCAGCATGCGCGATTATGCGTTGCCGGCGAGCTTTTCCCGCAGGGCGGCCAATTGGGCGTCGCTGGCCAGCGACCCACCGGCCGCCTTCTCCTGAGGCGCGCCGTTGCCCGGCGTCAGCTCGCTGCCACCGTGCTCCGCGGCATCGGCCGCGGCGAACTTCTCCATCTGCGCGGTGTGCATTTTGTGCCGGCGCTCGGCCTCGGCGTAGCGGGCCTCCCATTCGGCGCGCTGCTTTTCGAAGCCGTCCAACCACTCGTTGGTTTCGGCGTCGAAGCCCTCGGGGAAGATGTAGTTGCCCTGCTCGTCGTAGCTGTCGGCCATGCCGTACTTCGCGGGGTCGAACTCCTCGGTGTAGTCCTCGTTAGCCTGCTTGAGCGACAACGAGATTCGGCGGCGCTCCAGGTCGATGTCGATCACCTTGACCATCGCATCGTCGCCGACGGCGACCACCTGGTCGGGCACCTCGACATGCCGCTCGGCCAGTTCGGAGATGTGCACCAGGCCCTCGATGCCCTCCTCGACCCGGACGAACGCCCCGAACGGAACCAGCTTGGTGACCTTGCCGGGCACGATCTGGCCGATGGCGTGCGTGCGGGCGAAGTGCCGCCACGGGTCTTCCTGGGTCGCTTTGAGCGACAACGAAACCCGCTCGCGGTCCATGTCGACGTCGAGCACCTCGACGGTGACCTCGTCGCCAACCTGGACCACCTCGGACGGGTGATCGATGTGCTTCCAGGACAACTCGGAGACGTGCACCAGGCCGTCCACCCCGCCGAGGTCGACGAACGCGCCGAAGTTGACGATGGACGAGACCACACCCTTGCGGATGGCGCCCTTCTGCAGCTGGTTGAGGAACTCGCTGCGCACCTCGGACTGGGTCTGCTCCAGCCAGGCCCGTCGCGACAGCACGACGTTGTTGCGGTTCTTGTCCAGCTCGATGATCTTGGCTTCGATCTCCTTGCCGATGTACGGCTGCAGGTCCCGCACGCGCCGCATCTCGACGAGCGAGGCGGGCAGGAAGCCCCGCAACCCGATGTCGAGGATCAGGCCACCCTTGACCACCTCGATGACCGTGCCCTTGACGGCCTCGTCCTTCTCCTTGAGCGCCTCGATGGTGCCCCAGGCGCGCTCGTACTGCGCGCGCTTCTTGGAGAGGATCAGCCGGCCCTCTTTGTCCTCCTTGGTGAGAACCAGGGCCTCGACCTCGTCACCGACGGAAACGACCTCGCTTGGGTCGACGTCGTGCTTGATGGAGAGCTCGCGGGCGGGGATGACCCCTTCGGTCTTATAGCCGATGTCGAGGAGCACCTCGTCCCGGTCAACTTTGACGATGGTGCCTTCGACGATGTCGCCGTCGTTGAAGTACTTGATCGTTTTGTCTATTGCTGCGAGAAAGTCCTCGCTGGAGCCTATGTCGTTGACGGCTACTTGGGGCGAGGTGACGGAGGGACTCGGCATGTTGTTGGGTTGCTCCGGACAGGGTTAGGTCGTAGGGATATTCGGCATTGATGTGACCCGCGATCGAGCACAGACGGGTACCTGTCGAGGGTACTCGACTGTGTACATGCTGGACAAACCAGGGGTTCCAGCTGGTGGGTGATGATTAGATTACCGTGCGGTTGCGCCCGTGGTGAAAATGGGCGCCTTCCAGACTTTCCAGAGTAGTGCGAAGGTTTCCAGCAGTATCAGGGGAATGTGTACCAGCAGCGCGACGGTATAGGCCATGCGCTGCGAGTTGGTCGAGACGAACACGTCGTTGGCTATGACGATGATCGATAGCGGGGCCAGGTGCGCGACCAGCAGTGTGGCGTTCCACAGCCGGCTAGGCCAACGCGTGGCGCCGATCAGGCACACCAGCGCAAGCAGGAACATCAAGAAATACGCCTGGAACAGGCCTACGTAACCGTACGGCTGGCTCGCCAACACATCCAGCGGGCCGCGGCCCTTCCAGCCGAACGTCGATCCCGTAGTCGCGGCGATGGTGATCACGAACAGGCAGATCGCGTGAACGCGGGTCACGTTGGTCCGCAGACGCGAACCCGAGTCATTCCGTGGCGACGTCATGGCCACTCCTAATCCATTGGAGTACAGAGCCCTTCGCCCTCAGTGTGCCGCCGAGTCCCAGCTGCGCCCGTAGCCCACGGATACCTCGAGCGGGACGTCGAGCGGGTAAGCGCCGCCCATCTTCTCGCGCGCCAGCGCCTCCATCTGGTCCCGCTCACCGGGCGCGATTTCGAACAACAGCTCGTCGTGTACCTGCAGCAGCATCCGGGATGCCAGTCCGGCCTCTTTGATCGCCTTGTCGACCTCGATCATCGCCACCTTGATGATGTCGGCGGCGCTGCCCTGGATGGGCGCGTTGAGCGCCGCCCGCTCGGCGGCCTCCCGTACCTGACGATTGGTGCTGTCCAGCTCGGGAAGGTAGCGGCGGCGGCCCAGCACCGTCGAGGTGTAGCCGTCCTTGCGGGCCTGCTCGACGACGTCCATCAGGTAGTCGCGCACCCCGCCGAACCGGGCGAAGTATTGGTCCATCTGGACCTTCGCCTCCTCGGTGGAGATCTTCAGCTGTGCGGCCAGCCCGTACGCGCTCAACCCGTAGGCCAGCCCGTATGACATGGCCTTGACCCGGCGGCGCAACTCGGCGGTGACCTCCTCGATCGGGACGCCGAATGCCCGCGAGGCGACAAAGGAGTGCAGGTCCTCCCCGGTATTAAAAGCTTCGATCAAGCCTTCATCTCTCGACAGGTGCGCCATGATCCGCATCTCGATCTGGCTGTAGTCGGCGGTCATCAGCTCGGCCATTGCCCCATTGGGGCCCTTGCCGACCACGAACGCGTCCCGGATCTGCCGCCCCGCGTCGGTGCGGATCGGGATGTTCTGCAGGTTGGGTTCGGTCGACGACAGCCTGCCGGTCGCCGCGATCGTCTGGTTGAACGTGGTGTGGATCCGGCCGTCGGCGGCCACCGAGTTCAGCAGCCCGTCGACGGTGACCTTCAGCCGCGTGACGTCGCGGTGGGCCAGCAGGTGCTGCAGGAAAGGATGTCCGGTCTTGTCGAACAGCGATTGCAGGGCGTCGGCGTCGGTGGTGTAGCCGGTTTTGGTCCGCTTGGTCTTCGGCATTCCCAGTTCGTCGAACAACACCACCTGTAGCTGCTTCGGTGAGCCCAGGTTGATCTGCTTGCCGATCACTGCGAAGGCGGCCTCGGCGGCGTCGCGGATCTGGTCGCCGAATTGGCTTTGCAACTCGCCCAGCAGCTCCAAATCGACGGCGATGCCAGCGCTTTCCATGTCCGCCAGCACCCGCTGAACCGGCAGCTCCATCTCGCCCAGCAACGCGGTGGAATCGATGCGGTCCAGCTCGGCGTCCAACGCATCGGCCAGGTCCACCACGGCCCGCGCCCGCAGTATCAAGGTCTGAACGGCTTGCTCGTCCACCCCGTCCAGAGTGTCCAGGTCGTCGAGTAGCGAAAGCTGTTGTTGCTCAGCCGTTTCCGCGCGCAGTTCGCGACGAAGGTAACGCAGCGACAGATCGTCGAGGGTGAAGCTGCGCTGCCCCGGCCGCACCACGTAGGCCGCCAGCGCGGTGTCGGAGGTGATGCCGTTCAGCGTCCACCCGCGGCCCGCCAAGTCGTGGATGGCCAGCTTGGCCTCGTGCAGCGCTTTGGGTTTCGCCGGATCGGCCAGCCACGCCGCCAGCGCGGCATCGTCGTTGGGGGTCAGCGTAGCGGGGTCGACGTAGCCGCCGTCGCCGTCGGCGGCGGCGATGGCCAGCGCGGTGGCGTCCCCGCCATGGGGCAGATGGGTGCCCGCGACGGCCAGCCCGGCCCGGCGGCCGTCGCCGGCGTGCTCGGCCAGCCAACGCCCGACCGTGCCGGGCTCCAGCGCGGCGCCGCGCACGTCGAAACCCTCGTCGACCTCGGGCTCGACGGCGGCCAGGGTCTCGAACAACCGGTCCCGCAAAACCCGGAACTCCAGGTCGTCGAACAGCCGGTGAATGTGGTCGCGATCCCACGGCTGCAGCCGCAGCGTGTCCGGGGTCTGCGCAAGCGGCACATCGCGGACCAGATCGGTGAGCTCGCGGTTGCGCACCACGCTTGCCAGATTCGCCCGCAGCGCGTCGCCCACCTTGCCCCGGACCGAGTCGACGTTGTCGACCAGCCCCTGCAGCGAACCGTATTCGGCGATCCACTTGGACGCGGTCTTCTCCCCCACGCCGGGGATGCCGGGCAGGTTGTCGCTGGGATCCCCACGCAGCGCGGCGAAGTCGGGGTACTGCGCGGGGGTCAGCCCGTACTTTTCGACAACGGCCTCGGGGGTGAAGCGGGTCAGTTCGCTGACGCCCTTGCGCGGATACAGCACCGTGACGTCGTCGGTGACCAACTGCAGCGAGTCGCGGTCACCGGTGACCACCAGCACGCGGTAACCCTCGTTTTCGGCCTGGGTGGCCAGCGTCGCGATCAGGTCGTCGGCTTCGAACCCCGGCTCGGAAAGCGCCGTGATGCCCAGTGCGCCCAGCACTTCCTTGGTGATGTCGATCTGCCCGTGGAACTCGTCGGGGGTCGACGACCGGTTGGCCTTGTACTCCGGGTAACGCTCGGAGCGGAAGGTCTGCCGGGACACGTCGAACGCCGCGGCGATGTGCGTCGGGGACTCGTCACGCAGCAGGTTGATCAGCATCGCGGTGAAGCCGTACACAGCGTTGGTGGTCAGGCCGCCGCGGGTCTTGAAGTTCTCGGCGGGCAGCGCGTAGAACGCCCGGAACGCCAGCGAATTGCCATCCAGCAACATCAGCGTCGGCTTGACTTGCTCCTCGGTGGCGGTACCCACGGTTCACACTCTAGGCACGCGGTGTGACGAGTCACGCGCCCCGGCAGAACTGCAACACGTTTCAGTTTTGTGTCCCGGCTGGGTAGTCTGGCCGGGTGCCCGAGGTCACCAGCCAACAACCCGCGATCGACGGATGGTTCGCCACCGACGACGCCGGCAGCGCCCATTTGATCGGCAGCAGGTGCCCCGAGTGCGGCACCTATGTCTTCCCACCGCGTGAGAACAACTGCCCGAACCCGGACTGCGCCAGCGACGCGCTGGAGTCCGTCGCGTTGTCCACCCGGGGAACGCTGTGGAGCTACACCGAGAATCGGTACCCACCGCCCCCGCCCTACCCCGCTCCAGATCCCTTTGAGCCCTTCGCCATCGCCGCGGTGGAGCTGGCCGACGAGGGGCTCATCGTGCTGGGCAAGGTGGTCGAGGGCACGTTGGCCGACGACCTGAAGATCGGCATACAGATGGAGTTGACCACCATGCCGCTGTTCACCGACGACGACGGCATCGAGCGCATCGTGCACGCGTGGAAGATCGCATCGTGAGTGCGCCCGAACCGCTCTACATCCTCGGCGCCGGAATGCACCCCTGGGGCAAGTGGGGCCGGGACTTCACCGAATACGGGGTGGTCGCCGCGCGCGCCGCACTCGCGGAGGCCGGCCTGGACTGGCGACAGATCCAGTTGGTCGCCGGCGCGGACACCATCCGCAACGGATACCCGGGTTTCATCGCCGGGTCGACCTTCGCGCAGAAACTGGGCTGGAACGGGGTGCCGGTCAGCTCTAGCTATGCCGCCTGCGCAAGCGGTTCGCAGGCGCTGCAGAGCGCGCGGGCCCAGATCCTGGCCGGTTTCTGCGACGTCGCGTTGGTGATCGGCGCCGACACCACCCCGAAGGGTGCGTTCGCGCCCGTCGGCGGCGAACGCAAGAACGACCCCGACTGGCAGCGGTTCCACCTGATCGGCGCGATGAACCCGGTGTACTTCGCGCTGCTGGCGCGCCGCCGGATGGACCTCTATGGCGCGACACCCGAGGACTTCGCACAGGTCAAGGTGAAGAACTCCAGGCACGGCCTGCAGAACCCGAATGCCCGTTACCGCAAGGAGGCCTCTGCCGACGACGTATTCGCCAGTCCGGTGGTGGCCGATCCGTTGCGACAGCTCGACATCTGCGCCACCTCCGACGGCGCCGCGGCGCTGATCGTGGCCAGCGCCGACTTCGCCCGCAAGCACCTCGGCTCGCTCGACGGGGTGCCCTCGGTGCGCGCGGTCAGCACCGTCACCCCGCGCTACCCCCAGCATCTGCCCGAATTACCTGATATCGCAACGGATTCCACCGCCGCCGTGCCCGCACCCGAGCGGGTGTTCAAGGATCAGATCCTGGACGCGGCCTACGCCGAGGCGGGCATCGGGCCGGAGGATCTGAGCCTGGCCGAGGTCTACGACCTGTCCACCGCCCTGGAACTCGACTGGTACGAACACCTGGGGTTGTGCGCCAGGGGCGAGGCCGAGGCGCTGCTGCGCAGCGGGGCGACCACCATCGGCGGCGAGGTCCCGGTCAACCCGTCGGGCGGGCTGGCGTGTTTCGGCGAGGCCATCCCGGCCCAGGCCATCGCTCAGGTCTGCGAGCTGACCTGGCAGCTGCGCGGCCAGGCCACCGGCCGGCAGGTGGAGAACGCGACCGTCGGCGTCACCGCCAACCAGGGGCTGTTCGGGCACGGCTCGTCGGTGATCGTGGCCCGCTAGCGGCTGCCGATCCGTCTCAGCTCGTCGAGTGTGCAACCAGGGCGTGAAAACGCCGATTCCAGCGCCCTGAGGGCACAGTCAAAGCCGTCACCGCACACTCGACGGGCCGGCGTCTTTCCCGGCCTCTTTGGGCCCGGCTCGTCGGTGGTCGTGGCGCGCTAGCGGCTGCCGATCCGTCGAGACTGCAACCAGTGCGCGGGTTCGCCCGCAATTCGCGCGCTCACCCCGGGTTCGGTGCCTTCAACGCAGACTCGACGGGCCGGCGTCTTTCCCGGCCTCTGTGGGCACGGCTCGTCGGTGATCGTGGCGGTTGTACGGCCGTAACGGCTATTCGTCGGCAGTGTCGAGGGTTTCCAGGACGACTTCGGCCACCCGTTTCATGGTCGTGCGCCGGTCCATGGCGGCGCGCTGGATCCACTTGAACGCCTCGGGCTCGGTCATGCCCTGTTTGGTCTGCAGCACGCCTTTGGCGCGTTCGACGAGCTTGCGGGTCTCCAGCCGGTCCGACAGCGTCGCCACTTCGCGTTCGAGTGCGGTGATCTCGCTGAACCGGCTGAGCGCCAATTCGATGGCCGGGATCAGGTCGCTGATGGTGAAGGGCTTCACCAGGTAGGCCATCGCCCCGGCATCGCGGGCACGTTCGACCAGGTCGCGCTGGCTGAACGCGGTCAGCACCACGATCGGCGCGATTCGCTTGGTGGCTATCTCCGACGCTGCGTCGATCCCGTCGCGGCGCGGCATCTTCACATCCATGATCACCAGGTCCGGCTTATGGCGCTCGGCCAGTTCGACGGCTTCCTGTCCGTCGCCGGCCTCGCCGACGATTTCGTAACCCTCCTCGCGCAGCATCTCGGCCAGGTCGAGGCGGATGAGCGCTTCGTCTTCGGCGATCAGGACGCGGCGCGGCGCGGCGGCGTCGGAGTCGGTCGTGGGGCCTGCCATGACCGACATTGTGTCGTGAACACCCGCGACCAGCGAACTCGGGGGCGGTGCAAACCGATGAGCACGCCGATCATCTATGGTGGGAGGCTGCCTTACACCTCAAGGCCCTCGTATCCCAACTGGCAGAGGAAACGGACTCAAAACCCGTCCAGTGTGGGTTCGAATCCCACCGAGGGCACCACTTTTACCTGCGCTTATGCGTTAGCTACTTGCTAGGCACCCGTCTCCGGTACCGCAGTGATACCGCAGTTACGCATCGCCTTGTCCAGTGCATCGGCGACAGCCACCAAATCGTCATCGAACAGGTGCCCGTACAGGTCCAGCGTCATCGTGGCCGTAGCGTGCCCCAGAAGCCGCTGGACAGCCTTGACGTTGGCGCCGGCCTGTATCGACAGGCTCGCGCATGTCTGCCTCAACTCGTGCGGCGTGAGACCCTTAACTCCGATCCTGGCGGCCGCCTTGTCGAACACCGCGCGGTATTCCGCATCTTTCAGGAAGTTGTAGCTGCTGCGGTAAGAAGGCATGCTCGATGTGATCAAAAGCCCGACGCTGGACTACTACCTTGTATTGACCGGACCCAAGGGTGCGCTCGCTTCATCAAAAGGTATGTTGCGACCGTTTTGCATCGAGTCGGTGTACCTCTTTCAATCTGAGGACCTGTTGGCCGCGCTAGAAGCGACTGGGGTCAAAGTTGGTGTTGCAAACAGTGTTCGGGTTGCCCAGTGGAATGCAGCGGAGATCTATCCCAGTGCGACGAACCCGGCGCTGATCCTGACCGACAGACAGAGAGCGCAGTTGGCGATGTTCCGTTCTGACTGAGCCGTGCTCAAGATGAACGCATGGACGGAGGGTGGTGGCCTGGACGCCTGGCCCCTGTAGCTCTGGGGTGGCGTCGGCCATCATGGCGCTCCTTGTGTGGACTTCCGCCAGCAGTAGGCACGCAGCGCGCTTGATGAAGCGCACGGGGGTGCACATCGAACACGAAATGAACCGCCTGCTGGACTCGGGTAGCGAATAGCCGTAAGCCGTTGTGCCAGTTGTGCCAATGCTAAGTCCACAACTCGAGTTTGTGACCCCACAAGGTCAAGACCCCTACGGAATGAGGGGCCGGGGGGCGATGGTGAGTGCATGAACACGAACATGAATCGCCCCAACCCTCTGCAATGGATCTGGTACACGTTCGGCGGCAGGCTCGACACGCGTTACCA